>OCTW011606616.1_pt1 | contig 32555 bp, 26 predicted proteins | sample 1539671 | NCBI WGS metagenome assembly OCTW01 (sample SAMN02144230, study PRJEB22623) | gut metagenome | biome: sheep rumen | host: Ovis aries | place: New Zealand | reverse complement strand
GAGCCTAAGACTAAGGCTGGACAGCAGAAGATGGGTGAAGCTTTAGCAAAACTTGCTGAAGAGGATCCAACATTTAGAGCTCATACAGATTCTGAGACAGGTCAGACAATCATTGCCGGTATGGGTGAGCTTCACTTAGAGATTATCGTAGACAGACTACTTCGTGAATTCAAGGTAGAGGCTAACGTAGGTGCTCCTCAAGTTGCTTACAAGGAGACATTTACCAAGGCTGTTGATCAGGAATACAAATATGCTAAGCAGTCAGGTGGTCGTGGACAATATGGTCACTGTAAAGTTAAATTCGAGCCAATGGATGCTAACGCAGAAGAGACATTCAAGTTCGAATCTACTGTAGTTGGTGGTAACATTCCTAAGGAATATATTCCGGCTGTAGGCGAAGGTATCGAAGAAGCTGCTAAGTCTGGTATTCTATGTGGATTCCCTGTACTTGGTATACATGCTACTGTATATGATGGTTCATATCATGAAGTCGATTCTTCAGAAATGGCATTCCACATTGCAGGTTCTATGTGCTTCAAGGAAGCTATGGCGAAAGCAGAACCAGTACTACTTGAGCCTATCATGAAGGTAGAAGTTACTATGCCTGAAGAGTATATGGGCGACGTTATAGGTGATATTAATGCCAGACGTGGTCGTATCGAGGGTATGGATGACCTTGGCGGCGGTAAGATTGTTCATGGATATGTTCCACTTGCTGAAATGTTTGGTTATTCAACAGATCTTCGTTCAAGAACACAAGGTCGTGGAAACTATTCAATGTTCTTTGAGAAGTATGAGCCAGTTCCCAAGTCAGTACAGGATAAGCTTATATCTAACAAGGATAAATAAAAATATTGTACAAAACTAAATTTTGTGTTGAAAAATAAGATTATTTTCTATATAATCAATTTTAACCGAGTGTCATTCTGTAAATATAGAATGATAGGTCATTATAACGTATCGAATTCATATCTATTGTAAGGAGGAATTATAAAATGGCAAAAGAGAAATTCGAGAGAACTAAACCACATTGTAACATAGGTACCATTGGTCACGTAGATCATGGTAAGACAACTTTAACAGCAGCTATCACTAAGACTCTTGCTGCAAGAGTAGAAGGTAACGCTGCAGTAGATTTTGAGAATATCGATAAGGCTCCTGAAGAGAGAGAAAGAGGTATCACAATTTCTACAGCTCACGTTGAGTATGAGACAGCTAAGCGTCACTATGCACACGTTGACTGCCCGGGCCATGCTGATTATGTAAAGAACATGATCACTGGTGCTGCTCAGATGGATGGTGCTATCCTTGTTGTTGCTGCAACTGATGGTGTTATGGCTCAGACTAAGGAGCATATCCTTCTTTCACGTCAGGTAGGTGTACCTAATATCGTAGTATTCTTGAATAAGTGCGATATGGTTGATGATGAAGAGCTTATCGAGTTAGTAGAGATGGAAGTAACAGAGCAATTAGAGGAATATGGATTCACAGATTGTCCTATCGTTAAGGGTTCTGCTCTTAAGGCATTAGAGGATCCTAACAGCGAGTGGGGCGACAAGATTATGGAACTTATGGATACAGTTGATGAGACTATTCCTGATCCTGTTCGTGAGACAGATAAGCCATTCTTAATGCCTGTAGAGGACGTATTCACAATCACAGGTCGTGGTACTGTTGCAACAGGTAGAGTAGAGCGTGGTACACTTCACCTTAATGATGAAGTTGAAATCATTGGTGTTAGAGAAGATGTACAGAAGACAGTTATTACAGGTATCGAGATGTTCAGAAAGCTTCTTGATGAGGCTCAAGCTGGTGATAACATTGGTGCACTTCTTCGTGGTATCAACCGTGATCAGATCCAAAGAGGACAGGTTCTTGCAGTTCCTGGTTCTGTAAAGTGCCATACAAAGTTTACTGCTCAGGTATACGTATTAACAAAGGATGAAGGTGGACGTCATACTCCATTCTTCAACAACTATCGTCCACAGTTCTATTTCAGAACAACAGACGTAACTGGTGTATGTAATCTTCCTGACGGAACAGAGATGTGCATGCCTGGTGATAACGTAGAGATGACAATCGAGCTCATCCACCCAATCGCTATGGAGCAAGGTCTTACATTCGCTATCAGAGAAGGTGGACGTACAGTAGGTTCTGGTAAGGTTGCTTCTATTATCGAGTAATCATTACTGATACTTAATAGTATAAAATTATATAAGGGTTTCAAGCATCGGCTTGGAACCCTTTTTTGAATTGGTACAAATGGCCTGGGATGTTGCTTATTTATATGCAATTATGATATTATTCTATTATGTGGAAAGCTAATTAAGATGTTGATAAGAAGAAGGGTGAATGATAATCATGGAGGAACAAATTTCTAGAAAGTATAAATTAGTATCATATTTTGTATTGATAATTGTCAGTATTATCTTAACGGCAACACTTGTAATTGCATTTTATTGTGGAATAGTATTTGGTAAACCAATCACTACTGAGATTACATTCCAGACACCTAAGTCATCTACTAATGGTAGTGATTATGATTTTGATGCGAAAATTTTTACACCTCGAGATGGTAAGAGTGTTCATCCTGTCATCATAGTCTCACATGGATACAACAGTACTATGGAGAATTGTGAAGATGTGGCTGAATACTATGCGAACAAGGGTATTGCAGTTATTGTATTTGACTTCGTTGGTGGCTCACGTAATAGTTCGACACAGGTTCATTCGTCTGAGATGACGGCTTTTACTGAAATAACAGACTATGAGATAGTTCTGAATTATGTAGAGAATAATGATGAATTCGATAATAACAATATATTTATTGCAGGGCAAAGCTTTGGCGGATTAATTGCAACGGTCGTGGCACAGAAACACCAGGATGAGATAAAGGGAGTTGTGTTATTCTATCCGGCTTATTATATGGCAGATTATGCTGCAACTGTGCTTGAAAAGGGTCCAACAAAGAGTGCTTCTGAACTTAGAAATGATTCTGCAACCTCAGAGAATGGTTCGCTGTATGATTGGGATAATCTTCTTGTTAGTGAGAAATACTTAAGAGAGTTATGCGAGTTAGATATAAGGTCCACAATAGCTGGTATTAATAAAGATGTAATTGTTCTTCAGGGAGATATAGATGATGATGTTACGCTAGAATCAACTAAGTCATTCATGCCGTATTTTTCATCAGCTGAACTTGTAGTCATAAAGGATGGAGAGCATGGCTTCTTCGATGAGCAATTATTGCAGGCAGAGAAGGCTTCAATAAAGTTTATGAATGAACGTATAGTAAGAGAATGATTACTATTATATATAGTTTCACAAAGGGAGAAAACGTATGTATACTGAACTAAATGATGATGACAGTATAAAGAAAAGGCTATATGGTAACAGACTTGTATCAAGTGGAAGAGCTCTTATTATTCTAGGAGTCTGGTCTGCTATCAAATCAGTTATCATTCTTTATATGACTATGCCTTATATTATTGAATATGTAAATGAAGGTAAGTCATATAATGAGTTAGATTTTAAAGAAATGAGCATATTTGTCTGGGCTGTTTCTATAATTATTATGGTGGCTGTGTTTTTGATACACTTCTTTGTTGGCAGATCGGCTATGAAAAATGGATACGGAAAAAAGAAAACGGTTCTTTTCCTTGTATTTGACAGCATACTTGTTATTACTATAGTGTTTTCAATAATAGTAGGAATTGGTGAAAAGCTGGATGTTATGGATTTTGCATCTATTCTTATTGACTTAACAGTAGTTTTTGCCTGTGTGGATATTCTGTATTCGGCAATCAGATTAAAATCAATTGATAAGAAAATCGGGGAAAAGGAGTGATTATATGCAGATAGATTTTCATTATTATGCAACATATTCTGCTGCAATTATAGCTGGCTTTTCTCATGAAGAAGCTCTTGATATTGCTTATAGCGCATTTCTAGTTGATAAGTGTTCTGAAGGATTTCTAGCTAAACTAGATGCTCCTAAGATTGCAGCAACAACACAGTTCCAAATGGAATTAATGGATGCCAATACTGATGTAATGGGACTTCAAAATATTACAAGAATATGGTCTTCTTTTCATTTCTTGCCAAAGGATTTATACGCAAAGAAGAAAGGTGTCTTTAAGAACTACCTTAATAAGTACAGATTAATATGTGGACCGAATGGAAGTCTGGTAAAGGATACTATTGAGCTTGCCAAGGATTCGACGCTTCAGCAGTTGGGAGTATCTATGCATGTTATGGCAGATACGTGGGCTCATATGTATTTTGCAGGAACCCCTAGTCTTGCTATTAATAATACTGATTATTATTTCTATGAGATTTACCCGGATGGAGAAGAGAAACAGATTGTATTTCGTCATAATCCAATAACCCCAGATGATGTCGATAAAGGGTTATATACAGCAAGTATATATCAGTCTAATGAGAATAATATAATGAATCTTGGTCATGGAAGAGCAGGTCATCTTCCAGACTATAGTTATTGTACTTACAAATACCTTCCAGCGTGGGCTGAGTATAGAGAAGTGATTAAGAATAATGTCTCAGACTATTATAATGCTTATTGTCAAATGATATATGGAATGAAGTACATACGTGGAGACATAGAAAGCTTTCAGTTAGATACTTATGACTTTGATGCAGTATCGCAATACAAAGACAAGATTTACGTTATTCTTAACACAAGAAAGCTTGATACATGCGAAGAGTGGAAGGCTTTTGGCGAAGAATTAAGTGGTAAAGAAATACCTGATTTTGATGTAGAAAAATACCAGGAAGAATACATGAACTCAGAAGATAAGAGTAAAACTTTTCTGGGGAAATTCTTTGAAGCCGCAATATCTCAGAAAGGTATGGTGACAAACAGAATATATGAATCGGGAAATATGCTTGCAGGATATTCATTGACGCCAGATCTTGTAGAAACAGCATCAAGGATTATGAAGAATGCAATAAAGGCAGGTGATAATAATGAGTAAAGCGCAAAAAATCATTAGTGTCATTGAAGCTGTAGTTTTAATATCCATTGCTTTTGTTCTTATATCGCTTCCCGAAGGCGGATATGATGCAGTAATAATAGTTCTGGGAATTGGTTTTATAATAAAAGGTGTAGTAGCACTTTGGAATCATTTTACATTATCTACTAATATGGTTGGGTCAAGGAGAACCTTTTATTATGGAATAATGATTCTGGATTTGGGAGTATTTACAATTTGTCTTGGTCAAGTGCCTCAGATTTATGTGATGTTATATCTATGCGGTTTATATTTTTTCTCGGGGGCGATAAGTATTTTGTCTGCCTTAGATCAGAAAAAAATGGGTTCAAAGCACTACAAGATGAAGTTGTTTCAAGGGTTAATAAATATCTTGATTGGAGTTTTGTGTATAGTATTCTTAAGATCAGAGGATATGATAATATTCATTTATGCGGGAGGTTTGGCATATAATGGTATTATTCGTATTATTAATGCATTGAGAAACAATGAAGTCGTATATATACAATAGCTACTTGCTTTATAATTAATGATTACTATTATTTGAAAATCTGTATTGGGGGGAATAATAATGCAGAATTTTGATGAATTAAGAAATAGAGGGTTGGATGTTGATTCAGCTTTACGTTTTACTGGAGGAGAGGACAGGTATATTACAGGCCTTACCAGATTCTATAATGCTTATGAGAAGAACAGCAATAGAATAAGGAATGCATATTATAATAAGGATTATGAAGATTATGCATTAATTGTTCATTCGCTTAAGAGTAATGCACGTATGATAGGAGACAATGAACTTGGTAATCTTGCGGAGAAATTACAATATGCAGGCGAAGACAGAGATATTGCGACTATAGATTTAGAGACAAATAATTTGCTTAAAATGTATAAAAGCCTTGTTGATTTTATTGAGCCGTATACTTCTAGTGATGTAGAAGAGGGTCTTAGCAAGGAAGAAGTTATTAAGTTATTAAATGAATTGAAAGATTCTTTAGATGATTATGAATACGAGGAGTCACTGATATTACATAAAAAGATTGCAAAGTATCATTTTAGCCCTTCCCAAAGAGTTATATATAATGATATAAAGGACACGATAGAGAAGTTTATGTATGAAGAGGCTATAGAAATGACAGATAATATTATCAAAAGCATTTCGTAGTGTTTGGATTTAGGGAAGAAATATGAATTATAACAATAACCTAATTAATAAAATACTATTAATAATATGTGCAATCGTCTTTGGTATAATTGTTCTATTCGCCGCGGTATTTTTTAAGGTTGATTCATCAAGCGGCAAGAAAGATGAGATAGATGATATTAGTTGTGAAGAATTAAAGGGCTGGAAAGCCATCTATGAAGGAGAGGAAAAAGAGGTTGATTTTCCTGTATCATTTGATTTGACTTCGAATAAAGAAGTTATTCTTAATAACACCTTACCTAGTGAATTAGATGAAGAAGATGCTATTGATTTCTATAATAGTATTGATGGTGATGTATACATTAATGGTCAGCTTAGGTATGAGTATAAAGAAAAGAATAGCTTTGGAGGAATTGCAAAACAGTTTCACACTTTTATTAAGCTGAGACCAGAGGATGCTGGGGGAACTATATCTATTGTGATGAGGTCTGATTTCTTAGATTATGCTACTGCATATCGCGTATACATAGGTAGTAAGTTGGGGCTCATTGATAGGATTGTAAGTGCTAATCTTACATTTTATGTGTTTTCTGTAGGGCTTTTGATTATGGCATCAATAGCATTGCTTGTTGGCGTGTTACTTAAATTTTTCAGGAAGTCAGAATCTCCAATTATTGCAGTTAGCATTTCCACTTTGTTTGTAGCCCTTTGGCTGGTATTTAATTCGGAGCTATATCAATTTATATTTCATAATTCCCATATAGGTGGCACAATGTCATATCTTATGTTTCTTCTTATAGGATATCCAGTGCTTGCCTATATTAATCAAATTCAGAAGGGCAGATATGTAAGGATTTATGCTATATTATGTATAATATATCAAGTAGTATCTATTGGATTCATAGTTGCTCATTTTACTGGTGTAATTAGATTCCAACGTGTAGTTAATTATCTTATGGGTACAGTGGCTATTATATTTATTGCGTGCATAATAGGAATAATAGGAGATATTATTAATAAGCGCGTTAAGGAATACTTTTTGAGCTTCCTGGGGATGATAATATTCCTTGTATATGCTATAGTAGAATTTGTACTTTACTCGTTTATACTAGAGAGACATACTGGCACAGGGATTATGATTGGAACATATATATGGATTACATTTGCAATCCTTCAACAACTAGTTGCCCTGAGAAATGCAAGAGAATCGGAACTTGCGGCGATTAATGCCAGTGAAGCAAAATCTAATTTCCTTGCTAATATGTCCCATGAAATTCGAACGCCAATGAACGCAATTCTGGGAATGGATGAAATGATTATTCGTGAATCCAAGGGCAATGAGAAGGTTCAGAAGTACGCTAATGATATTAAGTCTGCTGGTAATATGTTGCTTTCTATTATTAATGACATACTTGACTTTAGCAAGATAGAGTCTGGTAAGGCAGAGCTTGTAATATCAAGATTTGACATGAGAACTGTGTTAAATGATGTTGCTAATATTACAAGAAGTAGAGCTGCAGAAAAGGGGTTATCATATCACATAAATGTATCTGAAGAATTGCCGCAAGGTTTTGTTGGTGATGAAGTCAGACTTCGTCAGATTATGCTTAATGTAATTAATAATGGTATAAAGTATACAGATGAAGGATATGTGGGAGTTAATGTTGAATATAAGAGAATGTATCTGGAAGACGATAAAGGTAAGGAACTTGTAATAACCGTTAAGGATACAGGAATTGGCATTAAGGAGCAGGACATTGACAAGTTGTTTGAATCATTTGGCAGACTAGAGAAGACTCGTAATCGAAATATAGAAGGTACAGGTCTTGGTTTGGCTATTACTATGAAATACTTGAAAATGATGAATGGAGATATTACAGTAGAAAGTGAGTATGGAAAGGGATCTGTATTTACTATTCATGTTCCCCTTTATGTGTGGGATACAACTCCTATAGGAGACTTTAGAGAAGCTGTTAAAGAATTGCCATATAAGGAAGAAGAATATTCACCGTCTATAATAGCACCGGAAGCAAGACTTCTAATTGTAGATGATAATGAGATGAATCTTGATGTAATTGATGGATTACTTGAAAGAACCAGAGTTCATATTGATAATGCTGTATCTGGACCAGAAGCAATTGAGCTTGTTGAGAAAAAGCATTATGACTTGATTATGTTAGATCAGATGATGCCAGGAATGGATGGTATAACTACAATGAGTCATATAAGAAATACAGGTACAAAGGCGCCGATTATAGCTCTTACAGCTGATGCAGGATTCAAGGAATTATATATTAAGGAAGGATTTGATGGATTTATAGCTAAGCCTGTTCAATTTAAAGAATTAGAAGAAGCGCTAGTTGCGTATTTGCCTAAGAATCTGCAGCTTGAACCGGATGAAATGAAGGAGATTATAGAGAAAGAGAAAGAAGACTACCAGGAGATTAATCCACTGGAAATGAAAAAGGTTCTTGTAATTGATAATGATCCTGATTATCTACAAGAGGTAAGAGGAGACATAGAAAACAGGTATAAAGGAACCTATGTAAGAGATATGGACAAAGCTAAGAAGTATTTGAGTCGTCACGACGTGGATTATATTATTGTTAGAGATATTGATGTTATACAAAATGCAGATAAAGGCTAATGTAATAAGACATAGAAAGGAGAAACAGTATGGCGGAAGTGATTATTAACGATGGAAATTTTGAAGAAGTTGTACTTAAGTCAGACAAACCTGTTGTAGTAGACTTCTTCGCAACATGGTGCGGTCCTTGTAGTCAAATGGCACCAATCCTAGAAAGCTTTGCTGAAGAATTTGATGGAAAGTATGTTGTTGCTAAGATTGATGTTGATGAAAATAAGGAGATTGCTGGTGAGTACAATATTATGAGTATTCCTACAATTAAGATTTTCAAAAACGGAGAAGCTGTTAACACAGCACTTGGTGTTCAGACTAGAGAAATGTTGTTAGAACTGATTGAAGGATAATGTATTAATAGAAAGGATTGTCTATGATTGAATGCTACATAAGAAGGTGCATGGATCAAGATGATCCTTTTTATCTGCCTGAAATTATGTCCGGTTTATCGGACACAAGAAAAAACAAGATAATGAAATATAAGCTGCCGGATGACAGGAAAAGAAGTCTTGTGGCAGGACTAATGATGAGAGATGTGCTTAACGCTCATGGAATGAATTCAGATAATATAAAGATTACAGAAAATGGAAGGCCTGTTATAGATGGAATTGATTTCAATGTGAGTCATTCTGGGGAATATGTTGTTATGGTTATATCTGATAGTAAAGTGGGCTGTGATATAGAAAGAATAAAAGAAAGAAACTATTCAGTCGCCAGAAGATATTTCTCAGATGGTGAGAAGAAGTGGATGAAAGAGACAGGTAATACGGATTTATCTTTTTACAGGATATGGACAGCCAGGGAAAGTTATATAAAACTAACAGGAGAGGGAATTCTGCTGGATTTTGCAAAGTATGAAACATATCCAATAGAAGATAAAGATGAATCCGTACAAGATCAAATATGTAAGGGAGAATATCTGGGCAGTTTCTCTATAAGTAGAGAGGGGCAGATGCAAAATGTTGTTATAAAACAATGGTTATACGATAAAGAATATGTGATATCAATATGTAGAAAACAAGACGAAAATAATTCAAATTAATAAAAAAATGTTATATAATATTTATGTTATGTGTTATTAGACTCATCAAGGAGGAGAATGTTGAAATGAGTTCACAATCAAATAAGAATGCTAAAAAAAGCATAGGATATCTTGTAGTACTATTTATAATTCTCACTGCTATTTATATAGTGGATGAGATTTCATCCAATATTACAACTACAATGCAACCGGAAGTAATATTAGATTTGTTCAAGATACCAGGCGGTTCTGTACTCTCAGAGGAGTATGAAGATGCAGTAGGACTGTTTACAGCTTTTTCAATGGTGTCATATGTATTTATGTTAATTGCACCATTTTATAAGGCGTTGGCTGACAAATTCGGTAGAAAGCCATTCCTGATTCTTAATACACTTCTTATGGGAGTTGGTATGGCGATTTGTATGATAGCACCTAACTATATTATATATATAATTGGCGTCCTTGTTATAACATTTGTTAAGTCTAATGATATGCAGGTTATGTATATTATTGAAACAGCACCGGATAATCACAGAGCAAAGCTTTGTAATCTCACTAAAGCCATTGGACTTGTAAGTGTTGCTTTAATTGGTGTATTTCGTCAAATGTTTTATAACAAAGATGACTTATCTTCCTGGAGGATGGTATTTCTTATTCCGGCAATTTTAGGTATAGTTGTAGCAGTTATCTGTATACCTATTGTCAAGGAAACACCGGTATTCCTAAAGAAGAAAGCGGATAAAGAAGCAGGATTAGTAGAGACAGAAGCTCCTGCTAAGGATTTTAAGAATGAGGCTGTTAATACCAATAAGCCTCGTGGTGGAGTAATTAACGCCTTTAAATATATTTTCAAAGATCCACAAGTAAGAAAGATTATGATTGCTGCAATGGCTTTCGCCCTTGTAACTGGAATTACAACATATTATACCACTGTATTAAAGGCTTCAAGTGATGGTGGTCTTATTACAGAGGAGATGATTTCCATAGTACTTGTAATATTCCCATTCGTAAATGGATTATTTACATTGATATGTGGCTTCCTAAGTGATGCTCTTGGCAGGAAGAAAGCATGTTATGTGTTTTCAGGGATTGCCATGATAGGACTGATACTATTCGTTCTAGGCACACAATTTGGATGGAGTTATATTATTATAGGAATTGGCTGGGGAATGTTCATTGGAACACTTTGGTCTATTACAGATACCCTTGTCCTTGTTATGCCATCTGAAGCAACACCAACAGATATGAGGGCGTCAGTACTTGGCGTAATGAGTTTGCTATTGTCGGTTGGTATGGCATTGTCAATTATTATATTTACAGTTGCGATGAATGTGTTTGGAACAGATACACTTGGAATTGTTTCGCTAGTTATATGTATTCCGCTAACGATTGTTTCTTGCATACTTCTTACTCGCGTTAAGGAGACTAAAGGTAATGATCTAAATGCTGGATAGAAAGGACTTATATGTATCACGCCGTATTGCTTATTGAAGATGTTAATATTCTAGTGCTTGCTATTATTACAATGCTTTTATTTGTTAAGTTTAATGGCAGGATGCATTTGTATCTTATACTCTCATGCATGGCACTAATCGTTAATAATGTAGGATATCAATTAGAGATTCAAGCACAATCTCTTGATACATATCTCGTTGCATTGAAGTTCTCCTATACAGGGCGAATATGGATTGGATATACGCTGTTTATATTTATAGCAGAGATGTGTAGAGTGCGTGTGCCTGTTGCTGTTCGAATTATAGCAGTTATTTTCAATATAATAATGTATCCCATTATATTCACGGTTGAGAATAATACTCTGTATTACAGCTATATACATTTCGAGACAAAAGATAATTTGCCAATAATTGATCATGGACGTGGCCCGGTTTATTATGTTTATATGCTATCAATTGTTGCGTATATTATAGCGGCAGCATATTTTATTATTAAGGCGCATCGTCGGGAAAAGAATATTGCGAGAAAGAAACAGATAAGGGTTGTAGCTTTTGCAATTCTTGTAATTATGGCATTTTATATAGTTGAAGTTACACATGCCCTTGAAATCACAAGAATATTTGATATTACAACTATAGGATATACATTAGGTTCTATAGTATTTTTGATAGCAATTCTCAAATACAATCTGTTAGATTCGGCGACAGTTGCAAGACAGTTTGCCTTAGATGAATTGGCATCCTGCAGTTTTATTGCCTTTGATGAAAACGGAGCTGTTACGTATTATAATAAACCTACAAAAAAGCTCTTTCCAATGATAGAGAAAGATCCTGATACTGTTGTAGATATATTAGAAGAACACTTAGAATTAGATGAACCTATCGAGATTGACAAGAGAATGTATGTGGCAAAACGAGAGAATCTAGGTGAAGAAAACAATTCAGTTGGTACTATATATCTTGTTAATGATGAGACCGATTATTATCAATATCTTGAAGATATGCGTGTTCAAAAGGAAATAGCAGATGAAGCCAACAAGGCTAAGTCTAATTTCCTTGCTAATATGTCTCATGAGATACGATCTCCTATTAATGCTATTCTTGGAATGGATGAGATGATAATTAGAGAAAGTTCTGAGGATGATATTGTTGGATATGCATCAGATATCAAAACCTCTTCACAGACACTTCTATCTATAGTTAATGATATTCTTGATTTTTCTAAAGTTGAAGAGGGCAAGATGGAGATTATACCAACAGAGTATGAAGTTGGAGATATGATAAGTAACCTTATTAGCATGGTTAGTGAACGAATTGTCAATAAGGGGCTTAGGTTTAAAGTGATAGTAGATGAACGTATACCAAGAGTTTTGTATGGTGATGAGATAAGAATTAAACAATGTATTCTTAATCTTCTTACTAATGCTGTCAAATACACGAAAGAAGGTGAAGTTGAATTTCGTGTAGTATATGATGACATAAGTGATGATGAAATAGCGCTTAAAGTTATGGTTCGAGACACTGGTATTGGTATGAAGGAAGAGGATATGGACAAATTGCTTTCGCCATTTACCAGAATAGAGGAGAGAAGAAATCGTAATATCGAAGGCACTGGACTGGGTATGACGATTACTGCAAAGCTTCTCCAATTAATGGGGTCTAGGCTTGAGGTAGACAGCGTGTATGGAAAAGGGTCAACATTTTCCTTTAAGATTAATCAGAGAGTAGTATCTTCTGAACCTATTGGTGATTTCTATGCTAAGAGTTTAGCTGACAAGAATTCAGTTCCCAAATACCAGGAGAGCTTCCATGCTCCTGATGGAAGAATACTTGTAATTGACGATACAGAAATTAACCTTGCTGTTATTACCAATCTTCTTAAGAAGACGAAGCTTACTATCGATACTGCACCTTCTGCAAAACAGGGAATAGAACTTCTTGAGAAGAACCATTATGATGTTGTTCTTATAGATCATATGATGCCGGAGATGGATGGAATACAAGCACTTCACTATATGAGGGACAATGATTTGGTTCCTAATTCGAAATGTGTGGTTCTTACTGCAAATGCTGTATCAGGTGTTAGAGAGATGTATATGAGCGAAGGATTTGACGATTATCTGTCTAAACCTGTTAATCCTGAAGTGTTAGAGCAAAGACTTGTTGAATGGCTTCCAAAGGATAAAGTTATTGTAGATATAGAAGATGAAGAAGCTCAGGATGAAGCTAAAAGAGACAAAATTCTGGGAATAAGTGAGATTGATGAAGAAAAGGGAATAGCATATTGTGGCTCGAAGGATGCGTACCTTTCTGTTATTAACATTTTCCATGAGACAGCAGAAGATAAGGCAAATGAAATAAGAAAAAATTATGAAGAAAATGACTGGGAGAATTTCACGATTAATGTTCACGCGCTCAAAAGCTCTGCCCGTGTCATAGGTGCTAAAGAACTGTCTGAAAAGGCAAAGAAGATGGAGGAAGCAGGCAAAAGACATGATATAGATGAGATTAATAGAGATATAGATAGTCTTCTTGAAGACTATAGGAGTCTTAATGATAAATTGAAAGTCTTAGATAAAAAAGATGACGATAGTCTTATGGAGTTTACTGAGTCCATGAAAAAAGATGCATTTAATACAATGATTGAGATTGCAAATAGTATGGATTATGGTATGATGGAAACGCTACTTGATGATTTAAAGAGTTACAGACTAAGTGATGAAGATGATAAGATTATAAAAAACATTCGAAAGATGCTTCTTGAACTTGACTGGGATGGCATTTCTGAAGAATTAAACAATGTAAGGTAATAGATGTTATGGAGGTATAGCGATGATGGACATTGCAACCGGTAATAATAATATAATAGTAATAAGTAAGATGGAGGGATTCCTTGTTAAAGGAATTGAACAGAAATTAAAGGAAAATGGTTTGAATAATGCATTTTCTACATTGGATGTAAAGCCACTTGCTTCTGTTAACGAATACGCGAAATTATATATTCTTAATCTTAATGATGTAACTGATGAAGATAGAGAGTCTGTTATATATCTTAAGGATTCAGCCAGCGAAAAGGATAGGCAGATTATTCTTGTAGGAGAGCCGTTAGAAATTGAATGGGCAGCAGAAATCATCCCTCCTATTCAAATCCTTGACACATTTATAAGACCTTTTGATATGGAGAAGCTGATTAAAACGGTGTCCAAATATATGGACAGAGTTGACAGTGAAGAGACCAAGAAGAGCATTTTGATTGTAGATGATGATATAACTTACATGAGAACAGTTTATGGATGGCTTAAGAGTAAATATCGTGTGGGAATGGCTTCATCAGGAATACAGGCTATAAGCTGGCTTGCAAAAAATAAAGCGGATCTGATACTTCTGGATTATCAAATGCCAGTGGCTGATGGGCCACAGATTCTATCTATGCTGAAAAATGACGCGTCTACAAAAGATGTGCCGGTTATGTTTCTTACAGGACAAGACGACAGAGAAAGTGTCATGGCAGTTATGGATTTGAAGCCAGTTGATTATTTGCTTAAGACTATAGATAAAGCCTCATTGGTTAAGAAAATAGACGACTATTTTATGAGACTTAAGATAGAACAACTCACAAAATAAAAGACGATAATAAATGAAGAATAGAAAGAAAATATTAGCTGCATGTTTACTATTTACAATGACATTTATTAGTGTAAGTGGCTGTAGCTGTAGTAATAAAGAGAATACAGATAATGTGACATCTAATAGTACTGCTGGTGAATCAGAAGTATTCGGGAATTATTCGCCTGTTTTAGGTGAGATAACATACCTAGACAGTGATGAGAAAATAATTGACAACAAGAAGGTGTTTGATAACTACGAACAACCAGCGACGCATCAGGGTAAGCTTCAGTATGAAGATTATAATACCTATGATTATGATGAAGATAATCATCCTATGGAAAAGTATCTGGTTGTATATACTCCGTATGGTTATGATAATAATAAAGAATATGATATTATGTATCTCACACATGGTCATACTGGAGGAGCAACAACATGGCTTGGTTCTCCCACTGATCCATATGAGATGAAAAATGTATTAGATCATCTCATGGAAGATGGGAAGGTGCGTCCTATGATTGTTGTCAGTATGACATATTATGATGACAATAAGGATGAAGAGACATCAGACTATGATTCACAAATTCTTAATTCTTTTGGTAAAGAACTAAGAAATGATATTATTCCCATGGTAGAATCCAAGTATTCCACATATGCAAAGTCACTTGACTTAGAAGGATTTAAAGCATCAAGAGACCATAGAATAATGGGTGGCTTCTCTATGGGAGGGGTTACAACATGTCTTCAGATATGTGAGTCAATGGATTATTTTAGATATTATATGCCGGTATCTGGTACACTATATTGGAGTACAGCTGGACGCAGTTCATCAAGTAATCCGGGAAAACGAATGGAAGAAGCTATTAAGGCGCAGGGTTATACCAAAGATGATTTTTACATATATATGTCAACAGGAACGGTAGATTTTGCTAAATCCACCATGGACAGACAGTTTGATTCTATTAAGGCATGTACAGATATGTTTACAGTTGGTAAGCCTGGGGAAGCAGGCGTCAATTGTTCCTATGGTGTAGGAACAGGCGAAGGTCATAATAGTCATGGAAGAGAAACTGCGACATTTAATGCGCTTCCTGCAATATCATCTCTAATTGGAAAAAGCGAAGTAAATAATATATAATATATAGAAATATTATTATTATCTAGGAGGAGAAATGAATAAGAAATTGAAGAGAAAGCCATGGTATCCTATGGCGATGGCGATATGTATAGGAATATTGTTCTTCTTTCTGATTTCAAATATTGGAACAATATGGGACATAATTTGTAGTATAGCTTATTATTTATATCCTGTAATTGCGGGTGTAATAATAGCTTATCTCATTAACCCATTAATGAAGTTGTTTGAAGAAAAAGTGTTATTTGTATTCAAGGGTAAAGGTGTTAAGAGAGCTATAGCACTGGTATTATCACTAACCATTGTGCTTGTTCTGATAGGACTTGTATTTGTTATTCTGGTTCCACAGCTTTACGATAGTATATTGAAAATTTACCAGAACAGAGATGATTATCTTGGAGTAATATATGGTTTTCTCAAAAAACTGGGAGCAACTTCCATTCTCACATATATTGAAGGACTTTTCTCTGGCTCCGAAAGCTTGTTTGATAAGCTTATTGCTTATATTGGAGATAATGGTGCTTCAATTAAAGAAGGTGTCATGACACTTGGTGGTCATCTTGGAGCATGGGGTATTGGACTAATATTTTCTGTATACTTTCTTGCAGCAAAAGATAGAATAAAAGAAGTTTCTAAGAATCTATTAAAGGGAATACAGAAAAACGAAGAATTAACTAATACAACTCTAAAGCATCTGACTAGAATGGATTTTATCATATCAAGATATGTAGCAATGTCAATTGTTGACAGTATTATTCTAGGTGTTGCCAATGCAATCTTTATGTTTATTATTGGCATGGAGTATACAGGTCTTGTATCTGTAGTAATTGGTGTTACGAATCTTATACCTACATTTGGACCAATTATTGGTATTATTGTAGGTGGAGTTATTCTTGTCCTGTCAAATCCATGGCATGCGCTCTACTTTGTTATATTCATGACTGTAGCAATGATGGTAGATGGTTACTTAATAAGACCGAAATTGTTTGGTAAGACACTTGGTGTATCAGGTATATGGATATTGATTGCTGTTATTGTAGGAGGAAGAATATTAGGAGTACTTGGTATCCTACTTTCTATACCGGTTGTGGCTATTATTGATTATCTAATCAAAGAGGTCTATATTCCATCGAGAAAAGCAAAAGAACAAGAGCGAATTGAGAAGGAAAAAAAGGCAAAAGAAAAAAAGGAAAAGGATAAGAAAAAGAAGCAAGAAGAGAGTAAATTGCAGGAAGAAACTGAAGAAAAGTCAGAAGATAGTAAAGAAAAAGCGGAAGAATAAAGGATAAAATGTGGTGCCCGAAGTGGCACCACTTTTTTTGGCTATATGTATATATTTTATAAATACTTTTTGTGTAAATATAATAAAAATATAATATCTGAACGAAAATGATTGACTCTGACCGACTCTGGCTGTATTATAAACATATAGTCTTTTTGCAAAAGCGAAAAAGGGGGGCGATAATCTTGGTATATACTGTAACTTTTAATCCTTCATTGGATTATATCGTAACTGTAGACGATTTTAAGCTCGGTCTTACTAACAGGACAACATCTGAATTGATGCTTCCTGGTGGAAAAGGAATTAATGTGTCCATCGTTCTTAGCAATCTTGGAATTGAGAATACTGCTATTTATTTCTCGGCAGGATTCATTGGTGATGAAATTACAAGAAAGGTCAAAGAGTGTGGCATCAGGTCGGAAGAAATCAAAGTACCTAATGGATGTTCAAGAGTGAATCTCAAGCTTAAATCCATTGATGGAACAGAGATTAACGGTGCTGGACCAGATATTTCCAAGGAAGCAATAGATTCTTTTTATCGTAAGTTAGATATGTTACAGAAAGGAGATACCCTGGTGCTTGCAGGCAGCATTCCTCAGACCATGCCAGAGACAATCTATAGCGATATTATGGAGAGGCTTTCAGGCAAAGGAATTAGGATTGTTGTTGATGCCACGAGAGATCTTCTTATAAATGTGTTAGAGTATAAGCCATTTCTTGTAAAGCCAAATAATCATGAACTAGGAGAGATATTTGGAGTGGAGCTTAAGACAAGAGAAGAAGTTGTTCCTTATGCGAAGAAGATGTTAGAAATGGGGGCTGAAAATGTCATCGTATCTATGGCTGGATTGGGCGCTGTTTTCGTAAGTTCCAAAGGGGATTCCTATCTTAGAGAAGCACCTGAAGGAACGCTTGTAAATGGCGTTGGCGCAGGAGATTCCATGGTTGCTGGATTTATCGCAGGATTTCTTAATGAGGGCGATTTATTACATGCCTTTAAAATGGGACTTAGTGCAGGCTCTGCAAGCGCATTTTCTGAGTATCTTGCTACACAAGAAGAGGTAGAAGCAGTTTATAAAACCATTGATTGAGAAGGAGGAGGTAAAATGAGAATTACAGAGCTTCTAGACAAAAGGAGTATTAGCCTTGATGCTTCGCCAAAGACAAAAAAAGAGGCCATTGACATGTCGGTAGAATTAATGGCTGCCGCTGGTAAAGTCAATGACATGGAGGCATTTAAGAAATTGGTTTATGCCAGAGAAGAAGAATGTACAACAGGTGTTGGTGAAGGAGTTGCAACCCCACATGGTAAAGGCGATTGCGTGGATAGTCCTGGACTTGCAGCAATGGTTATTAAAGATGGCGTCGATTATGAGTCGTTAGATGAAGAACCGGTAAATATTCTATTCCTTATTGCAGCACCCGATACAGAAGACAACGTACACTTAGATGTATTGTCGAAGTTGTCCATGATGCTTATGGATGAGGACTTCAGAAACAACTTGATTAATGCAAAAAGTGTTGATGAATTCCTATCAATTATTGATAAAGCAGACGAAGAGAGAGGAAGCGTAGACGAAAGCCTTGCAGAAAATTCGTTGGCAGATGATGATGCTGGAGGACTAAAAGTTGTTGCTGTAACATCCTGTCCTACAGGTATTGCACATACATATATGGCTGCCGAGGGTCTTGAAAAGGCTGCTAAGAAAGCTCAAATTGCAATTAAGATAGAGACTAGAGGATCTTCTGGAGTTAAGAATGAACTTAATGCAGACGATATCAAAGCTGCAGATTGTGTTGTTGTTACAGCGGATGCAAAAGTTCCATTAGAGAGATTTGCAGGAAAGAAATTAATTCAACGAAAAGTATCTGATGGTATTAATAAAGCAGATGAAATTATGGAAATTGTTAAGTCTGGGAAGGCATCTGTATATGAAGGTGATTCTTCAGAGGAAAGCCAGGCTCCTGCATCAGATAAAAAAGGTGGCGTAGGTCATAAGATTTATACATGGCTTATGAGTGGTGTATCACATATGCTTCCATTCGTTATTGGTGGTGGTATTCTTGTTGCACTTGCCTTTCTTATTGATACAGTAGCTGGATACGGAGCAACAGGTAGCAGTGATTTTGGTAGTATAACACCTCTTGCTGCATTATTTAAGTATATTGGTGGTCTTGCAATGGGACTTATGGTTCCGGTTCTTGCAGGATATATAGCATACGCTATTGCAGACAGACCAGGTCTTGCAGTTGGATTTGTAGGTGGAATTATAGCTTCTAGTGGTAATGCACTTTTGGAAGACTTTTCATTTGCAGCAGGACAGTTGATGGATGGGTCAGACCTTGGAGGATTTAACCAGTTTATTTCCAATTTTGCATTTGAACAGCCTAATGGAGGTACAACTGTATCTGGATTCTTAGGTGGTATTGTAGCTGGTTTCCTTGCAGGATTCTTAGTACTGGGACTTCAGAAGCTGTTTAAGAACCTTCCACCAGCACTTGATGGACTTAAACCTACGCTTATATACCCACTTCTTGGAATATTCCTGGAAGGAATTATAATGTGCTTTATCTTCAATCCACTAATAGGACTCGTTAATGAAGGTCTTTCAAGTATGCTTACTGCATTATCTGATGCCGGAATGTTAACGGTACTTGGACTGATTCTGGGTGCTATGATGGCAATTGACATGGGTGGTCCTATTAACAAAGCTGCATATGTATTCGGTGTAGGAATGCTTACTCAGGCATCAACATATCTAGACCAGGGGATGAGTAGTTCGGATCCTCAAGTAATGGCATGCTATATATCTATGGCAGCAATTATGGTGGGTGGAATGGTTCCACCTGTAGGTATTGCACTTGCTTGTTGGATATTCCCTAAGAAGTTTACAAAGGCTGAGAGAGATTCAGCTGTGTCTAACCTGGTAATGGGTGCATCATTTATTACAGAAGGTGCAATTCCGTTTGCAGCAGCAGATCCATTACATGTTATTCCGTGTACAATGGCAGGTGCTGGCGTTGCCGGATTGTTATCTGCACTTTTCGAATGTACACTTATGGCACCGCACGGAGGAGTTTTCGTATTTGCCACAGTTGGAAATCCATTAATGTATATTGTTGCATGGCTTGCCGGTTCAGCAGTAACATGTGTACTTCTTGGATTATTTAAGAAGAAAGTAGCGTAATAATGAGTTAAATATACATTTTAATAAAGGAGGTAGTTGAAATGGTAAGTTTTGATTATACAATAAAGGATGTTCATGGTATTCATGCCAGACCTGCAACAGAACTATTTAAGCTGACTAAAAATTATGAGTCTGTTGTAAAGGTGAAAAAGGGTGATAAGGAAGTTGCCTTCAAAGGCGTAATGGGAATTATGTCTCTTGGGGCAAAACAAAATGATACTGTAACATTTTCATTTGAAGGAACAGATGAAGAAGCTGAGATGGAAGAAGTAAAGAAATTTATGGAAGAAAATCTTTAATGAATATTTTTGAAGTGCTAATATATTATAATAAGCAGGCTGAATTGGGGTTTATGTAAAGGGGGTACATAGATGATCGTATTAGAAGGAAAGGCTGTATTTGAAGGTATAGCTATCGGTAAACTCTACGTATATAAGAAAAAAGAACAGACGGTCAAGAGAGAGAAGATATCGGATTCGGCTGCTGAGATTAGGAGATATGAGGCTGCTAAGGATTTGGCCATTGAGCAGCTTCAGGCACTTCATGCAAAGGCAGTCAAGGAAGTTGGAGAAGCGGGAGCAGAGATATTTGAAGCTCACCAATTCATGGTTGATGATGGAGATTATATTGATTCTGTTAAGAATATTATTGAGACAGAGAGTGTCAATGCTGAGTATGCTGTTGCCCAGACAGGAGATATTTTCCATAATATGTTCTCAGAAATGGATGACGAATACTTTAAAGGGCGCGCCACGGATGTTAAAGATATTACAGAACGAATCATTAATTGCCTTAAAGGAGGCTCAAGTGGTAATATAGATAGCGATGAACCTGTAATTGTAGTGGCAGATGACTTGGCTCCTTCTGAAACAGTTCAGATGGATAAGGAGAAGATTCTTTCTTTTGTTACTGTCCATGGTTCGGCTAATTCACACACTTCTATCCTTGCCAAAACTATGAATATTCCTGCAATTATTGGCTGTGACATACCGCTTACGAAAGAGCTTCATGGAAAGTATGCTATTGTAGATGGCTTTGAAGGAAAGGTATATATTGATCCTGCTCAGGATGTTCTAGAGGAAAAGAAGAAGCTTCTTCAAAAAGAATTAGACAAGAAGGAACTATTAGAACAACTTAAGGGCAAGGAAAATATTACCCTTGACGGACAGCATATTAACTTGTATGCTAACATAGGAAACACTAAGGATTTAGGTCTTGTGCTTCAAAATGATGCCGGTGGAATTGGACTGTTTCGTTCAGAATTCATTTATTTGGGTTCAGATGACTACCCTACTGAAGAAGAACAATTTGCTATATATAAGCAGGTTGCTCAAGCCATGGCTGAGAAGAAAGTAATAATAAGGACGCTTGATATTGGAGCAGATAAGCAGGCGGATTATTTTAATTTGCCTAAAGAAGAAAATCCGGCAATGGGACTTCGCGCAATTAGAATTTGCCTTACAAATCCGGAGATTTTCAAGACGCAACTTCGTGCAATTCTTAGAGCATCTGCATATGGAAATATCTCTATTATGTTTCCAATGATTATATCAGTAGATGAAGTGAAAAAGATTAAAGAAATAGTGTCGGAGGTTAAGAAGGAGCTTGATGAAATAGGACTCCCTTATGATAAGGATATTGAGCTTGGTGTCATGATTGAGACACCGGCGGCTGTGATGATTGCAGAGGAGTTGGCAAAAGAAGTCGATTTCTTCTCTGTTGGAACTAATGATCTTACGCAATATACTCTTGCAATAGATCGTCAGAATCAAAGCCTTGACGATTTCTATGATTCACATCATCCGGGGCTTCTTAGGATGCTCAAGATGATTGTTGACGGTGCCCACAAAGGGGGAGCATGGGCAGGCATATGTGGGGAACTCGGATCGGATTTGTCTCTTACTAAAGAATTTCTTGCTATGGGTTATGATGAATTGTCTGTTTCGCCCGGAAGAATCCTTCCGCTAAGAAAAGTAGTTCTCGAAACTGATGTAAGCGAATATAAAAAAGAAAAAGGGTATATTTAGAAGTTGGAGATGATTTCTATGCTTTCTGAAGAGAGAAGAGCAATTATACTTAAAAAGATAAACGAAGAGAAAACCGTGACAGTAAAGGAGTTAAAGAAATCCTTAAATGTATCAGAATCCTCAATAAGAAGGACTATAACTGAATTAGATAGAGATGGTCTAATCAAAAGGGTATATGGTGGCGCAATGTCACTGGAGATGGAAGATGTTATAGAGGAACTATCTGTTACTGACAAAGAAATAATTAATATAGAAGAGAAGCAAAGAATCGGAAAGTACGCTGCATCACTTATTGAACCTGGGGATTGCGTATTTATTGACGCTGGAACAACTACGAAGTGTATGATTAATTATATCACTGAAAAAGATGCAACCTATGTTACTAATGGAATTGTTCACGCAAAAGATTTGGTAAAGAAGGGTATGAAGGTTATTCTTATTGGTGGAGAATTAAAGGAAAACACCGAAGCAATTGTTGGTGCTGATGCTATACTTCAAATTCAGAAATATCATTTTTTAAAAGGCTTTTTTGGTACAAATGGAATAAGCGCAGATATTGGATTTTCAACACCGGATGTAAGAGAAGCTTCAATTAAGAAAGTTGCTGTTGGAAATACCATGTCAGGTCACAGATACATTTTGTCGGATCATGATAAGTTTGGCAAAAGTTGCACTGTTATTTTTTCTGACTTTGAGGGAACGGTGCTTGTAACAGATAAATGTCTGGATAAAACTTACTTTAACATCACAGATGTTAAGATTGTATAGTAGAAAACAACAAAGGACTCGGAAGTTATAAACTTTTTAGTCCTTTATTTTTTTGTAGAGTCTTCATTCTATAAATGATATACTTATTTAAATAGGGATAAGAATAATATGACCATTTGACATAAGATGTGTTTATTTATATATCATAATGAATAAAGGAGAAGATTATGCGTATTGGAGTAATTGGAACAGGGAGAATAGTGAGCAGGTTTATAAGTGAGGTTGAAACTGTCAACAACGTGAGTGTTGCAGCTATTTACAATCCTCATATAGAATCTGTTCTTTTTTTTGCAGAGAAGAATAATATTGAAGGGACAGCGGATCTCGATACTGCTCTTGAGGCAAAGGCTCTTGAGTCTAATAAGATTCTTTTTACTGATATAAAAGAGGATATGTATAAAGTTTGCGATGCTATATACGTTGCTTCTCCCCATGAATACCATGTGTCAGATATGAAAGATGCAATAAACGCAGGAAAACATGTGCTTTGTGAGAAGCCATTCGCGTTATCGGGTGATGAAGCGTTATCAGTTTTTGAACTTGCCAGAAAAAAAGAAGTAATATGTATGGAGGCAATCAAGACTGCATACTGCCCTGGATTTTCGGGACTCATCCAATTAATTGAGAATGGGGTTATAGGACAACCCTATGACATTGAAGCGACATTCACAAAGATTGGTTCAGCCTCTGGTCGTGAAATGTGGGGTGATGCAGCAGGAAGCTTTGTGGAGCTTGGAAGTTATGTGCTATTTCCAATTGCCAAGATTATGGGGACGGAGAGTTTAGAGAGCTACAATTGGTCTCTTCCTAGTGCTAATGGTAATGATTCTTATACAAAGAGCTGCTTCTCGTATAGATTTGGAACTGCTACAGCTAAGACTGGACTGGGGGTAAAGTCTGAAGGAGAGCTTATTATTGCAGGCGAGAATGGATATATCAAGGTTCCATCTCCGTGGTGGCTTATGAACAAAATTGAAGTACATCATGAAGATTCAACGAGGATAGAAGAATATGAAGCATTGTTCGAAGGAAGTGGACTGCGCTATGAGATTACTGCATTTAGAAATTCCTGTGAGACTCTTAATAAGAGTAAGGCAGGGGAGGCACCTGTGGAAGTGGAGAATGAAGATGTATGGTGCGAACTTGAATCAATAGCGTCGCTCTCTCCACAGGAAACAATATGGATGGCTTATCAATTCGAATCCTTTCTGGCTAATAAGAAAGAGCTTCTTAGGATTACAGGTTACGAAGAGCAAAGCGAGTTAAAGAAGCCAGACATATACGCCCACAGGGGTAGTAGCTATGAGTATCCCGAGAATACATTATTGTCTTTTGATAAGGCGGCAAATGTAAATGGAATAGCGGGTATAGAATTTGATGTACAGCTTACTAAAGACGGAGAAATTGTTGTTATACATGACGAAGCAATTGATAGAACAACTAATGGAAAGGGATTTGTACGTGATTATACATTAGAAGAAATTAAGAAGCTTGCTATTACTCCGTCTGGTAATGATGTGCCATATGTTGATGATAAAGGCAATCACTTGCAGATACCTACGCTTAAGGAGGTGTTTGACTTATTAAAGCCTTATTGTGAGAAGAATGGCTTGACTCTCAATATCGAACTTAAGAATAGTGTGTATCCATATGAAGGAATGGAAGAAAAGGTGATTAATCTTGTTAAAGAATATAAATTACAGGAGTATATCATATATTCTTCTTTTAATCATGATTCATTAGCTGTTGTTAAAGAGATTGATCCAGCGGCGAAAACAGCAACACTTGATAGTAATATGCTTGAATGCATTGAAGGAATGATTAGAGTTAACGCAGACGGGGTGCATCCTGGAAGTGAAGGTATGACCATTAATATGGACACGGTAGAACGAATAAAAGAAGCAGGTATTCCTGTGAGAATGTGGAATGGTACTGAACCACTATTTGGACAGGTAAGAAGACTCAAAAAATGTGAACTTGATAAATACGCAGTATTTGGAGCTGACGTGATAATGACGAATGTACCAGATAGATACTTGCAGTAACTTATTAATCGTTGTATTATATATACATCTAGAGGAGTATAGCAAATAGATAAATATAATGTAAGGAAGGGTATTGAGATGATAACACTTTATCATGGTAGTAGTAAGATAATAGAACGTCCAACAACAGATATGATTAGGTATGCTTGTGGCCTTGGACAAGGTTTTTATCTGACTGATGACGAAGCAAAGGCTGAGGAATATGCGGTATCACTTGGTCAGGATGGGTATGTTAGCTCGTACAATATTGATTTAAATAAATATAACGTTTTGGATCTAAGAGATGAGGAGTACAGTCCGCTTAATTGGGCAGGACTATTTGCGGCTAATCGTTCTATTGACGCAACATCTATCGATGCCCTTTCTGCGAAGAGGTATTTGGTTGATAATCTGGCACCTAAAGGAGACTATGATATTGTTGTTGGGTGTAGATGCGATGGGATTTATACCAGAGTTGCAACAGATTTTATAAATGGTAATTTGAGTTACAGAAACCTTTGCCGTATGCTTAATGTCGGTGAGGTTCAATATGCGATTCTAAAAGAAGATGTTGTTGATGAACTCGAATTCGCGGGAGCAAAATTTGTATCATCAAGAGAAGTGTATCCTAGAAAGGATATGACGTATGTTAAGAAATTAGAAGGCTATAATAAGAGGCTTAATGCACCAGCTAGAAATGGTGATATGTATGTAGCTGATATAATTAAGGAGGGGATGAGATAGTATGGGAGCTTATAATAGTAATTATTTAAGTAATGTTCAAAGTAATATTGGCGCCATGCTGGATTGCGGAATTAACACTCTTGAATTTGATGTAAGAGAGTTCTACAATATGTTCCTGGCTTCTGATATGTCGGATAAATTAAATAGAGGTGATGCCTACACAGTATGTACTCTTGGAGGAGTAGAGCTTGCTGAATATGTAGTGTGTTATGCCATGAATAATTCAAACTATATTCATGTTAAGAAAGCCACTGATCCTGCCTTTAATAGCCATCTTAATAACGCGATTGTTAATGTTGATTCTAAGGAATACTGGGCAGGTAAAGTTGTTGCTGAATATGCGTGGGAGAAGAATATATCTTTCTCGCAATTGGATAAATGTATTCCTATTGAAAATGTTCTATCTCTATATGATGGATTTAAAGATGTTGACTCGCTTATGATTAATATAAGACTTGATGAAATGATAAGAGAAGAAAGTAATGTTGCTAAGCTTAAAGTTCGAAGAGAATTAATGGGATTATCTCAGAGTGAACTTGCCAGAATATCCCAGGTTCCTCTTAGAACACTTCAACAATATGAACAGAAAAGAAAGAATATTAATAATGCGAAAGCAATATATCTTGTTAATCTCTCAAGTGCACTAAGATGTGACGTGAGAGATTTGATGGAATAATTGGTTATGTAAAAAGAACAAAACAATGCTATTTGAAGGTGACAATTGTTACTCCTGCGTCGCCTTCGCCAAATTCACCCAAGTGATATTCTTCCACATGAGGATGTTTTTTGAGATAGTTTTGAACTGCGTTTCTTAAGACACCTGTACCTTTGCCATGAACCACGCGAACAACTGGAATATGGGCAAGATAAGCATCGTCAAGGTATTTGTCTAAGGCTGCAATTGCTTCATCAGCCGTCATACCAAGAAGTTTGATTTCGTAGGAAGTGTTAGCAGATTTGCTGTTAATACTTCCTTTTTTATTAATAGTTACATTGTTATTTCTTTTCTTGTTATTCTTTGCTTTTCTATTGGCATATCCATACTTTTCTGCCAACTCATCTCTTTCTTCTATTAGAACAAGATCTTTGATGTTGACATTTGTTTTCATAATGCCCATTTGAACCTGAAGATCTCCTTTATCGTTAGGAAGAGAATGAACGGTTCCCTTCATGTTCATACTTAGAACCTTTACTGCGTCACCTATTCTAAGGTTCTTTGGTATATTGTTATTTTCGACAGGTTTCTTTATACTTGCATTTTCTCTTGCTTTTTTTGCTTTTATACCAAGATTAGAACGCTCTTTTTCAAGCTTCTTGATGTTGCCATTTGCATTGCCGTATTTGTTGATGTTTCTTATTGCCTCATCAGCACTTGATTTGGCATTAGATAGAATACGGGCAGCTTCGCTGTTTGCTTCATCAAGGATGCGTTTCTTTTGATTGTTTAATTTTTCTAATCTGTTTTCTAAGTCTTTTTCAATAGAAGCAGCTTTCTTTTTGAGCTCTAATGTTTCAAGAGAATCTTTCTCTATTTGAACACGTTTTGACTCTATATCAATTATTATATCTTCAAATGATTTATTATCTTCAGATATTTGCATTTTGGCTTCATTAATAATGTCACTTGATAATCCGAGTTTTTGCGATATCGCAAATGCATTGCTTTTTCCTGGAATACCATATAATAGTTTGTATGTAGGTGAAAGAGTATCAACAGAGAATTCCAGTGAAGCATTTTCAACACCGGGAGTTGTTATAGCATAAAGCTTCAGCTCACTGTAATGAGTTGTTGCCATGGTCTTAACATTTTCCATATGAAGGTGTTCTAGTATTGCTGTTGCAAGAGCTGCACCTTCAGCAGGGTCAGTTCCTGCACACAGCTCATCGAACAAGCATAGGACATTGTGATTTGCTTCATGGCAAGAACGAACGCCATCAAGTATTCTGACAATATTAGTCATATGTGATGAAAATGTTGAAAGAGATTGCTCGATTGATTGCTCGTCACCAATATCTGCATACACATTTTCAAAAATTGCAAGCATGGAATTATCTTTGGCAGGAATGTGAAGTCCACTTTGTCCCATAAGTGTAAGTAGACCACATGTCTTGAGGGATACAGTTTTGCCACCAGTATTAGGTCCTGTGATTATAAGAAGATCATAGTCCTCCCCCAGGAGTATATCAATTGGGATGCAGCTGTCTTTGTCGAGAAGAGGATGACGCGCACCTTTAAGGTTAATAATTCCCTTAGTGTTAAAACTTGGTTTCATAGCATTCATAGCTGCTGCTAATTTACCTTTTGCAAATATAAAGTCAAGCCGTGACATAGCTTCATAATTCATGATTAATTCCTGAATATGTTCGCCACACTCATTAGATAGAACAGCGAGGATACGGCTTATTTCTTCATCTTCTGCAAGTTCTAATTCTCGAATGGAATTATTCATATCCACAACATTCATTGGCTCAATGAAAAGAGTTTGTCCCGAAGAAGACTGGTCGTGAACCATACCAGGCACTCTTGACTTGAATTCACTTCTTACACTAAGACAGAAGCGTCCGCCCCTGGAAGTAATAACCTGGTCTTGAAGATATTCTGATAAGGAGGATAATTGCTTATTCATAGTTGAGCGGATTTTCTCGGCTGTGGCAATCTTCTTCCTTCTAATGTCAGAAAGAGTGGGAGATGCATTGCTTGCAATCTCATTTTCGGCAATAATACATCTTGTTATTTCTTTATGTAAATCACTAAGGGGAGCTAGACTCTCAAAATACGGATCGAGTGAATCTGAGGCAGCATCATCTCTTTTACTTGAATTGTATCTAAGGGCATTAAGTCCACATGATATATGACTCGCAATGCGAAGGAGTTCTTCGATTGCAAGAGAACCTTCTGATTCTAGCCTAGAAGAATATTCATTAATATCAACAATTCCCTGAAAGCTTATAGAACCGTATTTCATAATTCTATCAAGAGCGTCTTTTGTCTCTTGCTGCATTAATTCTAATTTCTCAAGATTGTGAATTGGAGTAAGTTTATGTGCAATCTTTTTTCCGGCTTCACTTGTGGCCTGCTCTTCAAGCATATTTATTATTTTGTAGTATTCTAGTGTCTTATATACTTTATTATTCATAGGGTTTATTGTATCATATATGGTATAAATTGCAATTTATAAGCAATTCTAGTTGTGGTGAGGAGAGGCCTTGAATAGTTTAGAATCAAATATAGATATTGGGCTTTATAACGAATTCAAGAAAATATGTGATATTAACTAAAAAATGATATAATTAATGTATGTTTTATAAGAATCAAGAAATAGAAGTGACAATAGAAGATATGTCCGTTAACGGCGAGGGAATAGGTCATGCTCATGGCATGACTTTCTTTGTGAAGGGTGCAGTTGTTGGTGACAAGATTATTGCCGGCGTTACCAAGGTTAAGAAAAGTATGTGTTACGCAAGAGTAATCGACATCATAGAGAAGTCTCCTTATAGATGTACAGAAAAGTGTGACAAGGCGCGACCTTGTGGTGGTTGTCAGTTACAGGCACTTGACTACAGTAAGCAGCTTGAGCTGAAAGCAAATCATGTAAAGAATAATTTAATTAGAGTTGGTGGCTTTTCCGGGGAACTGATAGATGATGTGTCAGAAGCTATTATCGGTATGGATGAGCCATATTACTATCGTAACAAACTTCAGATTCCGGTTGGGGTTGATAAAAACGGTGATGTTGTTATGGGATTTTACCTGTCTCATAGTCACGATATTGTACCAGTTAATAAGTGCTATTTATCTCATCCTGCAATTGAAAATGTACTGACGATTATTAGGGATTGGATTTTGCGCGAGAAGATCAGTGTATATAGAAAAGGGCAGGGTGTTCTTCGTCATATTCTAATCAGATACGGTTTTCATACCAGGCAGATTATGGTGTGTCTTGTTGGAAATGCGAAATTAGAAGAAATTGATGTAGAAAAGTCTTCTAAGCAAAGCAGGTACAAGAATAGATTGTCGTCGCAGTTGGCAATACTGATAGATGAGCTAAATGTCATCGACGGTATGACATCTATTGTGTTCAATTCGAATTGTAGGAATACTAATGTTATATTAGGAGACGAGACAAAGCTAATCTGGGGTAAAGATACTATAACAGACTATATTGGTGATAAAGCATTTAACATATCTGCAAAATCCTTCTATCAAGTCAACCCGATACAGACGAAAAAGCTATATGATAAGGTCGCAGAATATGCCGGACTTACCGGAAGTGAGAATGTATGGGATTTGTATTGCGGAATCGGAACAATTGGAATATGTCTAAGTGATAGAGCATCTTCTGTATTCGGCGTAGAGGTGGTGCCTCAGGCAATTGAGGACGCAATAGAAAACGCCAGGTTAAATAGTGTAGATAACGCACAATTTGTCACCGGTAAGGTAGAAGACATAATCAGGAATATTAAATGGAGTGACTCTACAGGCGTATACAAGTGTGATTCTCAAGATTCTAAAGTTGAAGAAATAGCAGTCGCAAAGCCTGATATCATAGTAGTAGACCCGCCCCGAAAGGGATGCGACAGTGAATGTATCAGCGCTATTTTAGAACTGCAGCCTGAGAAAGTCGTATACGTAAGCTGCAATCCATCTACACTAGCCAGAGATTTACAGAAGCTGTGCGAGAGCGAGTACAAGCTAAGCAAAGTCACACCTGTAGACATGTTCCCCCAGACGGGGCATGTGGAGACGGTCGTATTGATGTCAAAGGTAGGAGTGGAATAAGCTCAAAAGCCCTTGATTTCAGGCACTTTTCGGCTTTATGTAGCTTCGAACAGGTGGAGACGGTAATCGCTCTGCGGTAACTTATCTATGGCAGCTTGGCTCAAAAAGTGTGAGAGTTGAGTTGCCTCGATAGATGTCACATAGTTGAAGCTGTGGATTAGATGTCAGGGGTGTTGAGTGTTCGAGATAGATGTTGGGAAAAAGGCTCCTTACTACCAGCAAATGCGTCGGCGGCGAGGAGCCTTTTTATGCTTCGATGTCGATTGTGATGTCGGTTTCCTGACCAGCGATGAAGTCCAGCAGCTCCTTGATTCGGTTCATGGCTTGAAATGTCCTGCCTGGATGGTAGATTTGACAGCTTTAAGTAATCATGTTATTATTTAAATACAAAGAAAGGGCGTCGTCAGCAGACGGTTAGCCCCAGTTTAGAATTATAGCTTGATAGCCGTCATATCTTCGTGGGAATGGGCGGCTATTTTTGCGTCTTATTAATATCTTTGCCAATGGAATATCCCACGGCAAAGCACGTACAGCCGAAGCTGATTATGGCAATAATACCGAGAATTATATCCATAGGTTCAGCCCTCCTTTCTACTATTTCCGCTCTTAGACGGATTATGTAAACGGAGGGTCGCAGTCCCTCCGGTAGGAGAGCTAACCGTCCACCATCTTTCAGAAGCATATGATTCTATAGGCGACACCCTTATTAGTATTATAGCATTTTATAAGTTGATAAGGTACATAAATATTGATTATTTTATTATTATTTTAACTATTAGATAGTATTGTCTTTACCACGATTTTTAGTTCTATTATTCGTAGGTTCTTTTAGCATATTATCAACATTTCGCTTAATAGCATACATCTCCTTCTCGGCATTTTTAGCAGAGTAGTAACTAGAGCGCAGAGACCCTTGCTTGTTAATCAGTTCTGATCTCTTTGACTTAAGTTTATCTAATGACACAAATTTATCCGGGGCTGATTTGATGTATTTAAGTGAGGGAAGAGTACTATTATCTATATGCTCCCTAAGATACTTGCGGGCAGACTCATACAGGGCGATTTCTGCTGTGTGTTCTGAGCGGAATCGTCCCTTGTTCTTCGCCTTAAGGAATCCTATCAGGTATTATTAAGTGTCCTATATGTGGTAAAGGTATGTCAGGAACTGTCAGTCGTCACACAAAGAAAGAAACAGATAAATACAAGGATATATTCTACTGTAGGTGTATGCATAGAGGAAAGCTGGAAGATGGTAGCAAGTGTAACTTTGGAGTTAATCTTAATCAAGAATCATTTAATAAAGAAATTGAGACAGTAATATTAAATCTCACTAAAAATGAGGGGTTAAGACAATATATAGAGAAGAAAATGGATGAAAAAGTCGATGTAAAGTATTCTTTTAAACTTTGATAAGGTATATTATAATATGACTGACATCGAAAAGAAAAAGTTTATGCAACTATTCATCAAAAGAATTGATATTTCAAAGGAAAAAGTGAAGGATGGCATACCTTTTTCGTCTATAAAATTAAGCTTTCCTATATACTACAATGGAGAGGAAGGTGACGAAGTTTGTTTGCGCCATGAAAACGAGGTTGAGGTTATATGTTCGATGAGCAAACAAAAGAAACCGGACGCACACATCAAGATTTGAAGGAGTATCACTATGTGGTTTTTATTAGCGCTTGGTTCGGCAATCTTTGCCGCACTGACATCAATATTGGCAAAGATA
>OCTW013372824.1_pt1 | contig 32582 bp, 31 predicted proteins | sample 1539671 | NCBI WGS metagenome assembly OCTW01 (sample SAMN02144230, study PRJEB22623) | gut metagenome | biome: sheep rumen | host: Ovis aries | place: New Zealand | reverse complement strand
CACAGAAGCAGCGTCATCACGTCTGACATAGGCGTCATGTCAATCCAGATGTCTTTTTTCTGTATCTTAATTTTAGCCATACTAAAACCGTATTTAAAGTTTTAAATGGTTAGAAATTAAGCCTCGTTGTGGTTTGAATCGTATGTTGCAGCGATTGTGAAACCGATCTCATCACATGCGTAGGTCAACTTGTCGATCTTGTTTGAGAAGAAGTTGTAAACAACGGTAGCAACCCAAGAGGTCAAGATACCTGATGCCGTGTTCACAAGGGCCTCAGAAATACCGGCAGACAGGGCCATAGAGTCAGCACCACCACCTGCAGACAGAGCCTGGAACGAACCGATCATACCGAGCACAGTACCGAACAGAGCGGTCAGGGTACCCAGAGATACGATAGTTGCGATCATGGCCATGTTCATCTGAAGGGTAGGCATCTCCAACTGAGTAGCCTCTTCGTGAGCCTGCTGGATCTTTGCAATCTTGGCGGCCTTCTTCAGAGTTGTGTCAGTCTCAACGGTCTGGTACATGTTGATGGAAGACAGAACGACGTTACCTACAGAACCCTGCATCTTGTTGCACAGATCCTTGGCCTTAGCGAAGTCCTGAGCCTTGATGGCTTCCTTGACATCAGCAGTGAACTTGGCCAGATTCATCTTACCAGAAGCGGTACGGATAGCGAAGAAACGCTCGATGCCGAGGCAGATGACGGTGAAGAGAAGGGTGAGGATCAGACCTACCACGAAACCTCCCTTATACACTGTACCAAGCAGGTTTGCTGGATGACCGCTACGGTCGCCACCAACGAAGTTGTCGGGGTTACCCATAATGAAATACCAAACACTGTAACCTGCTACACAGCAGATAACGAGAATAATCCATGCTGCTTTAACACCCTGGAAGCCCGATTTCTTGGCTGGGGCTGCAGCCTTTGTTGTTGTTGCCATAATGTAATAATTTTAATTTTTTAGTTATTAAAAATTTGAGTTTGTAAATAGTCTATTCTTTAAATCACCTCGCAAAGATAACAAATTCAGGCGTCATACAAGCACGATTAAGAACTTTTAACGCAGAATTTATTGATTTATTTCAATTTCGCTACTGTCTCTTTAATACGCTTCATGGCTTCGATGATGTTTTCGTCGCTTGTCGCGTAACTCATACGGAAACACTCTGGGTCGCCAAATGCGTCACCACCTACTGTCGCCACGTGACCTTTCTCCAAAAGGTACATCGCGAAATCCGTTGAGTTCTTGATAGTCGTCTCACCGTCGCTCTTGCCAAAGAAACTGCTGCACTTGGGGAACAGATAGAAGGCACCTTCGGGTACATTCACCTCCAGGCCCGGGATGCCCTTTGCCAGTTTGACGATAAGGTCGCGACGGCGCTCAAAGGCCTGGCGCATTTCCTCCACGCATTGCTGACTGGCTGTATAGGCGTACTCGGCGGCTTTTTGGCTGACAGAGCATGGACCGCTGGTATATTGCCCCTGCAGTTTGTTGCATCCCTTGACGATCCACTCGGGGGCGGCGATATAGCCTATGCGCCAGCCTGTCATGGCGTATGCCTTCGACACACCATTGACGATGATGGCGCGCTCCTTCATACCGGGGAACTGGGCTATTGACTCATGCTTGCCGATATAGTTGATGTGCTCATAGATCTCGTCGGCGAGCACGAACAGGTCCTCATGGCGGAGGATGACCTCGGCCAGTGACTGGAGTTCTTCCTTGTTATATACGCTACCCGTCGGGTTGCTGGGCGAACAGAGTATAATCATACGGGTCTTCGGGGTGATGGCGGCCTCAAGTTGCTCGGCTGTCATCTTGAAATTCTGCTCGAAGCCTGCCTCTACGAATACGGGATTACCACCAGCCAGGAGTACCATCTGGGGATAACTGACCCAATAGGGGGCGGGAATAATCACCTCCTCGCCGTCGTTCACCAGAGCCATGATGGTATTGCACACGCTTTGCTTGGCACCGTTGGATACCAAGATTTCTGCGGGGGTATAGTGCAGGTGGTTCTCACGCTCCAACTTGCGGGCGATGGCCTGACGCAAGTCGGGATAGCCTGGAACGGGCGAGTATTTGGAGTAGTTCTCGTCGATGGCTAACTTGGCCTCTTGCTTAATATGGTCGGGGGTGTTGAAATCGGGTTCGCCCACACTCATATTGATAACATCGATACCCTGAGCCTTCATCTCAGAACTTTTCTGTGACATTGCCAGCGTTGCTGATGGTGCCAGTCGCTGGAGACGATTAGATAATTGTGCCATGATTTCGGAAATTTTGTGCAAAATTACGCATTTTATCTGTGAAAATGAAAGAATTGCGCCATTTTTTAATGAAAGAGGCGCAATTTGTGACATTCTGCCTCCTTTATTTCAGATGGAGGATATGTCCCATCCTATTCTTTTTCGTTTCCAGATAGCGCAGGTTGTAGGGATTGGGAGTTACTTCGATGGGGACGTTCTCGGTAATCTCCAGTCCGTAGGCCTCCAGTCCGACGCGCTTCACGGGGTTGTTGGTCAGTAGGCGCATCTTATGGACGCCGAGATGTCTCAGCATCTGTGCACCGCAACCATAATCCCGCTCGTCGGGCTTGAATCCGAGGTGCACGTTGGCATCGACGGTGTCCAGACCCTCTTCCTGCAACTTATAGGCGGCAATCTTATTCATCAGACCGATGCCCCGACCCTCTTGCTGCATGTAGATCACCACGCCCTTACCTTCCTTTTCGATGGCCGACATGGCCTTGTGCAACTGTTCGCCACAGTCGCAGCGCTTGGAGCCGAGGATATCGCCCGTCATGCAACTGGAGTGGACGCGTACCAGAATGGGCTCGTCTTCCTTCCATTCGCCTTTGATGAGGGCAATGTGCTCCAGACCGTTGCTCTTCTGGCGGAAGGGAATCAGGCGGAAGTGCCCATAGTCCGTTGGCATATCGACCTCTTCGCCTACCTCTATCAGTGACTCTTTCTTCAGGCGGTAGGCAATCATATCCTTGATGCTGATGATCTTCATGTTCCACTCTTTGGCCAGTTCTACCAGTTGCGGCAGGCGTGCCATGCTGCCATCTTCGTTCATGATCTCCATCAGCGCACCGGCTGGATAGAGGCCTGCCAGTCTGCACAGGTCGATGGCTGCTTCTGTATGGCCGCTACGTCGGAGCACGCCGTTCTCTTGGGCATAGAGGGGATTTACGTGCCCGGGGCGGCCAAAGGTCTCGGGTGTGGACGACGGATCGGCCAGTGCCTTGATGGTCTCTGCCCGGTCATGGGCGGAGACACCTGTCGTACATCCTTCAAGTTTATCGACGGTCACGGTGAAGGGCGTACCCAGCACGCTGGTATTATCCTGTACCTGGTGTGGCAGGTCGAGTTCCTTACAGCGCTCGATGGTTATGGGGGCGCAGAGCACGCCACGCGCGTGCTTCAGCATGAAGTTCACTTTCTCTGGAGTAATCATTTCTGCGGCCATGATGAGGTCACCTTCGTTCTCTCGGTCCTCATCGTCAACCACGATGACGAACTGCCCTGCCTTGAAGTCTTCAACGGCTTCTTCTATAGTATTTAGTTTGATATTGTTCATGTCTTTACACCTTATTTATATTATAGTAGTTCTGTAATGCTCTTCTGCTCTGTGGAAATCTCCAGTGCACGTGGTATGATACGGTCGCTGGTTTGCCGTATGGTACGCAGGTCTTTGTAAAGACGCAGGCGGAAACGTATCATTCTGAAGTAGAAGAAGATACCTGCTGGTAGGAAAAGGCCAGTTACCGCATTCATCCATTTCTTGCGGAACGGACGGGTGTGGGCCCTTACGGCAACAATCGGATAGTTGTTGATTTCCGAGAGTATCAGTTTGTCCCGGGTATAACTCAGGTCCTCTATAGCCGTCTCCAGGGCACTATTGATATGCTCTATCTCCTGGTCGTCACCCGGTTGGAAGAATACCTTGATGGGGTTGGGCCACAGGTACAGTTTATGCTGTTCGCTGTATGTCTCAATCTCCTGGTTCACATTGAGCAGTATATCGACATCTATTTCATACTGCGGATCCTCGATGATGACTTCCTTGCGGAAGATATGCCGCTTTTCCCTTAGACCAAGGGCACGCATAGCCAGATTCTTGTAAAGGTCGAGGTTGAAGACCGTCGAGTCTTTATTCGCCTTGTAGGTGAAGAAGGTGGCAATGGGAGCGAGTACGATTGTGGAGATAAGTTTTCCAAACCAGATATTCCATTGTCCGTCGCGTGCCATCTTGAAACCTGAGTTGTCGAAGATGAAATAGACGATGAACACCAGGACGGATACGATTACCGGCACACCCAGTCCTCCTTTGCGGATAATCGCCCCCAAGGGGGCTCCGATGAAGAAGAAGATGAGACATGAGAAGGCCAGTGTGAACTTCCCGATGGCTTCAATCTTGTGTCGGCGGTAGTTACGGTGCAGGTACTTCACATATTCCATTTTCATTTCCATGTCAGTGATAACACCCTGTACGCTTGAAAGAGCCCCTTTCACTGCCACTTGCTGGTCGCCAGGCTTCAGACGTTCAAAAACAGAGTCGAAAGGCGTAGTGTCGGAGGCTACCGCATTGACGGCCTTGACGGAGTCGTCCTTGTTCAAGGTGCTGGTTCTTAGTACAAAGCGCTTTGCATCTGCATAATAGGCCGTCCCAATACTGTCGTTGTACTCCTTGATAGAATCGATGTCGTGCAGGATCTGACTGAGGCTCTTGGCTCGGGCGTCGCCTGCCACGTCGTTCATATCGACCATGTTCAGTCCTCCGTCGAAGTTGAGAACGATGCGTTTGCTGGAGAAAGTCTCCCGTCGGTAGGGGATATTGGCACTGTTGGCGATGTCGGAGGCTCGCATGTTCTCAAACCACTCTCCACTGTAGAGGTTCAGCACCAGATGTTTCTTCTCCTCTGTCGATTGCATCATGCCAGAGTCGGCCAGGATGATGGCCTGGTCTTCATAACTGCCTGTCTGACGGTAGATCATGATACCATAGAGCATACCCGTGTTCAGGTCTTTTTTCTGGACGTAGATGTTTGAACCGGGAATGCCGTCATAGAAGATTCCTTCTGGGATCTCCAGTTCAGGGCTCTTCTGTTTCATGGAAATAAGTAACTGCTGGAGGTGGAGGTTCGCCCACGGTCCGATGCTATCCTGGAAATAATAGGAGGTGCCAGTAATGATTAATACGATGACAATCAGTGGTCGAAAAGCCTGCATCAGTGAGATGCCCGCGGCCTTGATGGCTGTCAGTTCCGAACTCTCACCGAGGTTGCCAAACACAATCAGCGAACTAAGTAGGATGGCCAGCGGCAGTGCCTGGGGCAATAGCATTAGTCCCATGTACCAAAAGAACTGGGCCATGACATCCAGGGATAGTCCCTTACCAATCAGTTCATCGACATAGCGCCACAGGAACTGCATCATCAGCACAAACTGGCAGATGAACAGCGCTCCTATGAACAGTACGCCGAACTGCTTGGTGATAAAGATATCTAATTTCTTAATCCGGAACATAATCAGCGTGCAAAGGTACGCTTTTTAATTAAGAATTAAGAATTAAGAATTAAGAAAATTACGTCGGACGGTTCTTTTTCTCAACTCTTAACTCTTAATTTTTAATTCTTAACTCTTTGTTCTTCAAAGTCCGCTGGCCCGATGTAGCCTGTCAAGATTGCTCTCCCATAGGATTCTGAGACCGTCGGCATCGTTATCCTCGGCAAAGTCTGTGATGAGAAGGGTCAGGAGGTTAGTCAGTTCACTCTTTGTAATGCGCATCTCCCAGTAAGATTCGTCGTTCTCGTCCTCATAGTCCCATTTCAGTGTGATATGGTCGTATTTTACATATTCTATCAACTGTGCCTGGCGGATGTCCTGTTCTGTCCAGGGTTCTCCCCAAGTGAATGTGAAGATGCCGTCTTCCTCCGTGACATGGTCTGCCAGCCACCGCTCCAGTCCATGGGCACTGCTGATTTGATCCCAAATGATATTTGGCGACTTGGTCGCAAGGGGATATTCAATGACAATACGTTGCTTTCCCATACGTTTCGGGTATATAATGTTATTGGTATAGAATTGTTCTACGCCACAAAATTACTATTTTTATCCGAAATACAAAATATTTTGCGGAAAAATTTTGGTAGTTTCAGAAAAAGTAGTACCTTTGCACCCGCTTAACAGCAGATGGCGGGATAGCTCAGCTGGTTAGAGCGCATGATTCATAATCATGAGGTCGCCGGTTCAATCCCGGCTCCCGCTACAGAGAAGACAGCCATGAGGGCTGTCTTCTTTCTTTATGAGCATCACATTAAAAACCTATACGATGAAGAAAGGAATGCTATTGATGCTGGCGATTGCCATTGCCAGCGCTGTTTCAGCCCAGACGAAGTCGGTGTCTATCCTGGGCGACTCGTACTCCACTTACGAGAACTTCGTGACACCTGCTACTAATGAACTCTGGTATTATGCTCAGAATCCTGATGCGAAGACCGATGTGGAGAGTGTGCGCCAGACGTGGTGGCATCAGGTCATCAGGGAAAATGGCTGGCGGCTCTGTGTCAATAATTCCTACAGTGGGGCTACCATCAGTTATACTGGGTATGATGGCAACGACTATAGCGCACGATCCTTCAATACGCGCATGGATAATCTTGGACAGCCTGACGTTATCTTTGTATTTGGGGCTACCAACGACAGTTGGGCGGGCTCACCAGTAGGTGATTATAAGTATGAGGATATCACTTGGGGAGACCTCTATCAGTTCCGTCCTGCCCTTGCCCGTATGTTGCAGTGGATGACAGACCGCTATGTCAATACAGAGATTTACTTTATCCTTAATGATGACCTCCGCGATGAGATTGATGAGTCTGTGAAGACTATCTGTGCGCATTTTGGGGTGCCAGTCATTGAACTGACGGGCATACACAAACTATCTGGTCATCCTTCCGTAAAAGGAATGCGCCAGATAGCAGATCAAGTGAATGCCTTCTTAAAGGCGAAGCATTAATCGTCGGGATTCCGCTTGTAATGGAATTCCTGGATGTTGGGATTGCTACCAAGATCGTTGTCTGGAACGACAATGGTCTTGATGAGTTTCTGATCGTATCCTTTATGCATCGGACCAACACGCAACAGGAAATCATTGAAATTCATGGTGGGAATGACAATGCCAAAGGCGCCAATGCCAACGCGTGATCCTTCAGTGAGGATATTGTTATAGACATAGGCCGTGGTGAAGAATGCATGGCGATAAATCTCCAGACGGTTGTATTTGTCGAAGATCTCGCGCCATTCCTGTCCTACCTTTGTGGTGTCGGCTGTGGTGAAGATGAATCCGATGTTATGCACGAAGTCGTCTATCTGATCGCCACGGATACTGTCGTTCATCTCCATGCACTGCATGATGTCGTCGTTGATCTCGTCTCTCATCTCCTTCTCTGTGGGAGCCGTGAAATAAGCGATAATCAGAATAACGACGATGAAGGCTGCGAATATGAGCATTTTTCCCAGGCAACTATGGTAGAATGCCTGTGTCATCGTCTCGTCACCTCTATTGTAATTGATTCTGCTATTTGTCTGAGTCATCTTGGTTAAATTTGGTTATTGTGGATTAAGTTCATGAATTCCTGCCTGGTCTTGGCTTGGTTGAATGCACCGCTGAAGTCGCTGGTGGTCGTAATGCTGTTCTGCTTCTCAATGCCCCGCATCTGCATACACATGTGCTTGGCTTCGATAACGACCATGACGCCAAGGGGCTTCAGGGTGTCCTGGATACAGTCTTTGATCTGCTGGGTCATGCGTTCCTGAACCTGCAGACGATGAGCATAGATATCGACCACACGGGCAATCTTTGACAAACCTGTGATATACCCGTTGGGGATATAGGCCACATGTGCCTTGCCATAAAATGGTAGCATGTGGTGTTCGCAGAGAGAAAAGAAATCGATATCCTTGACGATGACCATCTGCGAATAGTCCTCCTTGAACAAAGCGTCGGTAAGTACCTTATGGGCGTCCATCTGGTAACCTCGGGTGAGAACCTGCATGGCCTTGGCGACGCGCATTGGAGTCTTTAGCAGTCCTTCGCGCTCAGTATCCTCGCCAAGTAGTCGGAGTACTTCCTTGTAATGAAAAGCCAACTCGTCAAGCCCATCGCGGAAGGCGTGGTTGTCATGAGTCTGTATGTCTATGTCCTGATTCATGGGTATTGTACCGTGATTTTCCCTTTGACGATAATAGCAGACTGATAACCGAGGCTCTTGACGCGGCTGAGGACCTCGTGCGCTTCTTCGTAAGTGCGATAGTTGCCTACGCGGCAGATCCATCGTGGAGAATAGAAGTGCACATAGACGGGTTCTCCGGGGAGGAGCGACTTAATCTCATCGCCAGTCCTCTCAGCCTTGATCCTGTCCCTGCGTGAGTTCCCTCCGGCAAACACCTGAACGCGGTAGCCATTCACCTTGTAACCCTTCATCACCTTCTTAGGACTATCGTCGGGTATGTCGCTGATGTTTGTGGAATCACGTCTCTCTGCGACTATCCTATTCGGTTTTTCCTGCGTGGACATGGAGGCCTGGTCGCTGCCAGTCTCCTTCTCTTGCCGGTGTGTCGTCTGAGATGGCGTAGAGGATGTGGTGGCTGTACCGTTGACAAGGTCGTCGATTTCCTTACTCTGAGTCAGAGTAACCTTTCCTTCACCCTGGTTGTTCTGTTGCAGCCGTTGTGTGAAGGAAGACTGCGCGCTGGCTGTGATGAGACAGCCAGCACACAGGGTTAATATGATAAATAGCCGTTTCACTTCTTCCAAGCGTCGATGATACCCTTGAAGTCGGCACACTTCAGTGAGGCACCGCCGATGAGGCCACCGTCGATGTCGGGCTTTGCGAAGAGTTCGGGGGCATTGCTGGCCTTGCAACTGCCGCCATACAGGATGGTAGTGTCGTCGGCTACAGCCTGACCGTACTTCTCAGCGATGATGCTACGGATATAGGCGTGAATCTCCTCTGCCTGTTCAGCAGTAGCAGTCTTACCTGTACCGATGGCCCAGATTGGCTCGTATGCGATGACGATCTTACGGAAGTCCTCTTCAGAGAGGTTGAATACAGACCCCTCGAGTTCTGCCTTCACCACTTCGTTCTGCTTGCCAGCCTCACGCTCCTCAAGGCTCTCACCAATACAGAAGATCACTTTCAGGTCGTTCTTCTGTGCGAGCAGCACCTTCTCCTTCAGAATCTCGGGAGTCTCCTTGTAATATTCACGGCGCTCTGAGTGACCCAGGATGACATACTGTGCACCAGTGCTCTTTACCATCTCTGCCGATACCTCGCCAGTGAAGGCGCCCTTCTCTTTATCGGCACAATTCTCTGCACCCAGGCCAATGATGTTTTGGTCGAGGAACTGTGCGATAGATGCCAGATGGATAAATGGTGTGCAGATTACTACACCACAGTTTGGCTTGTCAGCCTTCAATGTCTCGTTCAACTCCTTTGCAAGAGCGATACCGTCCTGGAGATTCATGTTCATCTTCCAGTTTCCTGCTACAATTTTCTTTCTCATAATTATTTGTCTTTTGTTATTTAAAGGGTTATTCTTTTTCTTTCTAATCCATTTCGTCCATGTCCAGAGGCGGTCTGCAATTGTCAGCAGCACCAGGGGCAAAACAAACCATGTGAGTATCCACAGGATCTTACTTGCTACGGTTTCCGTAGGTAACTGCCCCAGTTCGGAGTTTTCCAGTTTTTGGGCCAACTGCTCTTCTTCCGGCAGGTTGTTGTGGCTCCACTTGCGAATGATCTTACCATCCTTCAGTAGCAACAATCCCGGATTGGAGCGGATGATGGTCTTCAGCGTCGTCTCATCTGTCTGGCAGAAAGGGTATTCCGCCCCAGTGATATTTCGCCAGAGGCTGATGCCCTTTTCTGTACTGGCTGTCAGACAATAGAATGGGTATCCGTTGTCAATACTATACTCGTACATTCTGTTTAATCCGTCCAACTGTGAGTCGTCAGCCTGTTCCAGATGGGGTGATACCAGGAGGAAGGTGTAGCCTTCGTCGTTAAGCACCTGTTCTGTAATATCCTCTCCCTCGTCGATGCGCTCTAAAAAGAATTCTGCATAGGGTGAATCCTCACCTTCTATCATCTTCTGCCAGCCTGTCCTGAGATCAGTACCCACGTGATAGGGACGGAAGTCAAACTGGGGTAGGGTGTAGAGACTGCGGCCTGCGATGATCAGTAGGATGAACACGCCAGAGTAGTTCATGACAATCCACTGGTTGGACTCGCTGATGAGTCGTGGCATCTCCAGAGGGGATCTCCATACTGTGATAGCCGCTACCAGCAGGATCACGTTCTTCCAGAAAGTCTGCCAGTTGGTAAGCACGATAGCATCGCCAAAGCAGCCGCAATCACTGATGGGGTCAGCCAGAGCCAGCCACAGTGTCAGCAGTGTCATTACCGTTAGAAGCACCAGTATGATCTTTGACACAAGTCTTCGCCTGATAGCGAAGAGCAGGCAGATACCAAGGATAAACTCCACAGCCGACAGCAAGACGGATGCCGATAGAGTCATGAGGTCTGGTACGTAACTTGCCAGTCCTGCTGCTGCCAGATAGTCATGGATCTTGTATTGAGTGCCCAGTGGATCCACGGCTTTGACGAACCCAGAGAAGATGAACGTCACTGCGAGCACAAGGCGGCAGACATTGACAACTGCTTTCCTCACTCCGATAATTTAATTACTCCAAAGACCGCATAGTTGATGATGTCCATATAGTTGGCACCAATACCCTCAGAGACGAGCGTTGCCCCCTCGAGGTCTTCTATCTCCTTAATGCGCTCAATCTTAGTGAGGATGAAGTCCGTATAGGAACTAATCCTCATTGAGCGCCATGCTTCATCGTAATCGTGGTTTTTGCGCTTCATCAGTTCAAGAGCCTCATGGGCATACTGGTCATATAGCGCCATCGCTTCGTCGTTGGTAATATCGACCACATCTGCAAACCCCTTGTCGAGTTGAATCAGTCCCACGATGCCGTAGTTGATCAGTGCCACAAATTCTGGTCTGATGCCTTCTCCCACCTTAGACTCCTTTTTGATTTCCAAAGAGCGGATGCGCTTGGCCTTGATAAAGAGTTGGTCGGTAAGTGCCGTGGGGCGCAGGATACGCCATGAGGCTTTATAATCATGCAGTTTCTTTTCGAAAAGGGCACGGCACTCTGCCATGGCCTTCTCGAACTGGGTGTTTGTCTTCTCTAAACTGGTCATAATATTGCCTGTTGCAAGCGACTTTATGTCGATTACGGGTGCAAAATTACAAAAAAGATGTGAAAAGTGAAAAGTGAAGCGTGAAAAGTTTCCTTCACTCTACATTTATTAACGTTTCTTTCTGCTTCTTCCTGATGTAAAGGATTTTAGCCCCCAGGGTTTCGAACTGTGTACGGATGGAGTCGCGGCGCATCCTCGTTTGTGTGAGCAGCGTCAGTTCGTCGGGGGTGGCCTTCAGCGCCTTCTTGTCAGCATCGACCTGCTTCTGCAGCGCATCCAGTTCTTTGTTGACGATCTGCAGCAGACTGTCCGTCTGTTGCAGATCGTCTTGTGCAGCCTTCAGTTCTATCTCCTGGTGAAGTGCCAAAGCGCCTTTCCTGGCTTCTACGACATTTGGATAGGTCTTGCGAAGTGAGTCTATAGTCGCTCTTGCAGCCTCTATGTCTCCTTGTCTAAAAGATGCTCTGGCCTCTTCTAATAACAGGTTCGCCTTTTCCTTGGTGTTGTCACTGTGGCAGGATAACAGCAAGACGCTCGTCAGACAGATGATCAGCCTTCTCATTTCGCTATTAGAGGTTTACAAGGAATGAAAGACCAAGGGTAAAGTTGTTCATATTCTTCTTTTTCTTATATTCCACCGGCTCCAATTGGTAGGCAATATCTGAGAAGCCGGTCAGCATATAGGCATTTTCGGTCATGCCGTACTTCAGGAAGTGGTATGGATTATACTTCAATGTGAATGTCTTCTCGCTGTAGTCATAGTCCATAAACACCTTCCAGGAGAAGTTTGACTTATACTTGTAGGTCAGTGAGATACCTGTCCCCCATGAGGTGGCGGCATCAGAACCCAGAGTCAGATAGTCCCATTCGTCGTAATAGGTTTCACCAGTGCTCTTCGGATAAGCAACAGTAGCATTCGTGAACTGGCCGTTCTTGATAGTCATCTCGTAGTCTATGTCCTTCTGGTTGCCCCTGGCATAGCCGTCAATGTCAAGTTCCTGAGTAAAGGAACGTCCAACGAGCGCCTTGGTGCCTAAAGCGAAATGCTTGCTCAGCGGGATGTTCACATAAAGACCAAGGCTGGCAACAAACTCTGTCATGTGGTCGCTCTTGACAATACCGCCAATCTCAGATACAGGCGAGTCTGCTGTGTCGAATCCCAGCGTGTTGTAATAATTCTCATAATCAAACTGTGGGTCCGTTGCCTCATAGATGTCGCCAAAGCCAGCCCATGCAGAATAACCTTCTAAACCAGCGATGTTCGAGAAGTTACCGAACGACTTGGCAGACATTGCTCTGACGCGGAGACGACCTCCAATGCCAATATATTTGTTGAGGAAATACGCACCCTCAGCATCAACAACTGTCGCTGCACGGAACTCAATGGGGGCTTCTTCCACGATACTGTGAAAATCAGCATCATAATACTCTGCATATTGCAGGTCATTTCTGTTGAACTCTATGTCTTTTCCACCAAGGCCTACACCCATGGATATGCTGAAGAATGACGGATTCTCAAAATTCATCTCTAGGTCATTACGGAGCAGACCTTTCTCCTTGAAAAGCAGGTCTATGAGGGCATAGCCAAGTTCTCCTGACATGATACCGATGCCGGCACCCGACATGATATCGCTGATCCAGTGGCGGTTGTTCAATACGCGCATGACACCTGTGGCTGTGGCAACACCATAGCCAGCCACAGAATACCATGGCGAGCGGGTGAGGCCATATTCCTTATGCAGCAGCGTAGCACCAACAAAGGCTGTGGCTGTATGGCCTGAAGGCCACGAGTTGGCTGTACTTCCGTCGGGGCGCATTTCCTTGGCGGAGTATTTAATACCATTGACGAGGCCGGCCATGAGACCGTATGACACAGCAGCACTCGCTAACAGGCGTGGCCAGTCGCTTCGACCTTCAACGCCTGCCAGTTTAAGACCTGCAGTCATCACAGGTCCGAAGAACTGCGTATAGTCATCAATGCCTGTTTTGAAGTCTGTCAGCAACTGTGTGTTTGACTTTCCGTCCTTATTGTTCACGCGGAACATGGCCTTGTCGCCTTTAATAGCCCAGCCTGCCACGAAAAGAGGAATGCCCACGAAGGTCAGATCATCTATGAATTTATAAGGCTTCACGCCTGGATTGGTCACTTGCTTGAAGAAACGGAAGTCCATCCCCTGGCTATATGTTTTATTGTAGGCAGCATCTGTCTTAACCGACTGTTCTGCAAAGGGGTTGGTGGGCAATGCCACTAATTCGGGCTTCATCTCGGGTGTCTCCAGTTTGAACGACTCCATATTTTTGTAATTCTCAGCATTAACGCCAAGAATATTCATCATTGAGATGACGATGGATAGAAATAGATAGTTTCTCATTAAATATCGTGTTTAAATTGTTACCAGTCTTCTTCGTCGTTACCTACAAGACCGTTCTTGACGGCCTCTTCTATTTTGTCGAGCACGGCATTAGAATAGGCATGGGCCATAACGAGGGCCTTGGAGCAGGTACGCTTCTGTGGGTCTTTTTCCACGAAGGGATAGTGCCTGGCGATTTCCCACTGCTCGTCGTAGAGATTGGCATTGGTCTTGTCATCCATCTTGCGCTTAGAGTCGCCATAGGTCTTCTTGGCATTGTCGGTGGGACTAAGCCATCCGCCGCTGATGTCAGCAAGTACGTCGTATGTCTGTACGGTATAAGTCACTCGGATGCGTGCATCCTTGATGTCAATGCGGATTATAGGGGTGATGCTGACGGAATACTTATTAAATGTACCAATGTGTTCCGCAATATTGGGGATGGTGGATGAAATGATGATGCAACCGGCCTCCTTGTCATTGAGCGTGATGGCCTGCCTGTCTTTGAAGGTAGCCGTGGCCCAGTAGTTAAGTGCAATATAGAGTTGACCTTTGGTCTTGCCTGGTGCTTCGATTACTTGTTGGTAGGTGAGCGACTCATTCTTGTCGAGCGTCAGACCTGTGGAAAGATTCTTGGCAGCGTCAAGCCATCTGTCTCCGTACTTCTCCTTGGCGTATTTCTCTAAGTCGGTGCCTTTCATCACTTGGGCGTTGGCTGACACGGTGCCAAACAAGAGAAAGACGGCAACTGCCAACCATGAGGATTTTGTCATTTTTGCCATTGTCTTGTTATAATAGTACTTCCGATTCTGTGGATTTTGGTGTTCCGTAACGTTTGCAAAGGTACGTATTATTTTTGAACTGGCAAAGAAAAAGACAGGAAAAGTGTGGAATAGTGAGGATTTTTTTGTACCTTTGCACCCTCTAAGCGATTATTCGGCATGAAACTGTATTCCGACGAAGAACTGGCAGGGATCCTGGACCAGGGAGTGTTCCGGCAGATAGGTGAGGCTGCTGACCGACTTGGCGTGGCTTGCTATGTGGTGGGTGGCTATGTTCGCGACATATTCCTCGAGCGTCCATCGAATGATATTGATGTGGTGGTCGTGGGGAGCGGGATCTCTGTGGCAGAAGAACTGAAACGTATGATAGGTAAGAAAGCACATCTCTCCGTCTTCAGGAACTTTGGTACGGCTCAGGTCCGGTTCTTCCAGAATAATCAGGAATATGAAGTTGAGTTCGTTGGGGCACGCAAAGAGAGTTATAGTCACGACTCACGAAAACCTGTCGTTGAGGATGGTACGTTGGAGGATGACCAGAACCGTCGCGACTTCACAATCAATGCCATGGCCATCCGTCTGAACAAAAATCGCTTTGGTGAACTCGTCGATCCTTTCAATGGACTGGCAGATTTGGAGGACGGAATCATCGCCACCCCTTTGGAACCTGGGATTACTTTCTCTGACGATCCCTTAAGGATGATGCGGTGTGTCAGGTTTGCTACCCAACTGCGTTTCAAGATTGAGGATGAGACCTTTGAGGCGCTTGAGCGTATGGCTGACAGAATCAGGATTGTCAGTGGAGAGCGTATCAAGGATGAACTGAATAAGATCATCCTCTCGCCTCAGCCGAGTCGGGGATTCGTTGATTTGCATCGCTGTGGTTTGTTGAATATCATTTTGCCGGAACTTGCGGCCCTTGACATCGTGGAGCAGAAGAACGGGAAGGCGCATAAGAATAATTTTTATCACACGCTGGAGGTGTTGGATAATGTGGCGGCCAAGTCGGATGACCTTTGGCTGCGTTGGGCGGCATTGCTTCATGACATCGGTAAGACTAAGTCTAAGCGCTGGGACCCTGCTGTCGGCTGGACCTTCCACAACCATAATATGGTGGGCGCGAAGATGGTGCCCCAGATATTCAGGCGCCTGATGCTCCCGATGGATGCCAAGATGAAGTACGTGCAGAAACTTGTTGATCTGCACATGCGCCCCATCGCTATTGCCGACGAGGAGGTGACCGATAGTGCTGTACGCCGCTTGCTGAACGATGCAGGGGAGGATATAGATGACCTGATGACTCTTTGTGAGGCTGATATCACATCGAAGAATGAAGTAAGAAAGAAAATGTTCCGGGAGAACTTCCGGATGGTGCGTGAGAAACTGGAGGATTTGCAGGAGAAGGATTATAAACGCCTGCTTCAGCCCGTTATTGACGGTAATGAGATAATGGAGATGTTTCACCTGAAACCTAGCCGTGAGGTTGGTATGCTGAAACAGTATCTGAAAGATGCCGTGCTGGATAATCGCGTTGAAAATGAGCGAGAACCGTTGATGAAACTGTTGATTGAGAAGGCTGGTCAGATGGGGTTGTCGCCTAGTGCGTGATATACGAAAAATTCGCGACTCATGTTGACTTTTGGAACAACGTGTTTATAAAAGCCTAATTGCCAATAAACTTTGTTAAAATTGGAGCATTGAAGTGTTCCTTGTACGTATATTTTTAGTATCTTTGTCCCCCCAAAATCGGAAAATCACTTTCTGGTTTTATATTTTGTAAATGAATTAGATTTAGGAAATAAGTATGAAAATGAAGAAGATTATGTTGATTGCTGCTGCGACGCTGCTTTTTGCCTCGTGTGGTGGCGGTGGGGGTCGTCCGAGTTTTGGCGACAATGAATATCCTGTAGTAACCGTGGGTACGTCGAGTGCAGACATGCAATCTACCTATCCTGCAACGATCAAAGGCGTACAGGATGTGCAGATCAGTCCTAAGGTGGCTGGTTTTATCACTCAGATAAATGTGAAGGAAGGTCAGACGGTGGGCGCTGGTCAGGTGCTTTTCGTTATCGACAATGTCACTTATCAGGCTCAGGTGCGTCAGGCTCAGGCATCTGTGAACACGGCTCAGGCTTCTTGTAATACGGCTAAACTGAATTTTGAGAATTCCCAGAAACTGTATGAGAATAAGGTGATTGGTGACTTTGAACTGCAGTCTGCCACCAACCAGTATGAGCAGGCCAAGGCAGGTTTAGCCCAGGCCCAGGCTGCTCTGGCCAGTGCCAAGGAGATGCTGAGTTTCTGCTATGTGAAGAGTCCAGCCGCTGGTGTTGTTGGCACATTGCCCTTCAAGGTTGGTGCTTTGGTGAATACGGCAAACGTGTTAACGACCGTTTCCAACAACTCTTCAATGGAGGTGTATTTCTCATTGACGGAGAAAGATGCCCTGGCGATGTCAAAGAATGCCGGTGGCCAGAATGCGGCTCTTGAGGCTATGCCCGCTGTCAAACTGCAGTTGGCCGACGGATCTGTCTATGCCCAGGAAGGCCGTGTTACCAAGATGAGCGGTGTTATCGATGCAGCCACGGGCAGTGTGCAGATGATTGCCCTGTTCCCCAACTCTGAGAAGATTCTGAAGAGCGGTGGCTCTGGTGCTATTATCATTCCGCGAAGCACCACCTCTGCCATCATCATCCCGCAGGGGTGTGTCTCTGAGGTGCAGAACAAGAAGTTTGTATATACGCTTCAGAAAGACAATAAGGTGAAATATACGGAGATCAAGGTCGATCCTCAGAACGACGGCAACAACTATATTGTGACTGAAGGTTTGAAGGTCGGTGACAAGTATGTTACCAACGGTATCACCAAACTCTCCGACGGTATGGAGATTGTTCCTATCACTCCTGAGAGGTATCAGCAGAAGATTCAGGAGCAGAACAAAGCCATGAGTGCAGGCGATATCGTGGGAGCGATGAAATAGTGAATAGTGTAAAGCGGATATGAATAGTTAGTATTGAATATGACTTTTACAACATTTATCAAACGCCCAGTGCTCTCGACGGTGATCTCCATCGCGATCGTGCTGCTGGGATTTATCGGACTGGCATCACTGCCTATCGAGCAGTACCCGGACATTGCACCGCCTACTGTCGTGGTCTATACTAGTTATCCAGGTGCCGATGCCGAGACAGTAAAGAACTCTGTCATCGTCCCGCTCGAAGAGAGTATCAACGGTGTGGAGGGAATGGACTATATATCCTCAACGGCTTCTTCTGGTTCGGCACAGATACAGGTGTTGTTCCGTCAGGGTATGAATGCCGATATGTGTGCAGTGAACGTGCAGAACCGTGTCTCTCAGGCTCTGGCTCTTCTGCCTGCTGAGGTGACGCAGATCGGTGTGACGGTGATGAAGAGACAGACATCACAGGTGCTGATGTTCACTCTGACTTCTGACGGCCGTTATGACGACGAGTTCCTGACAAACTACAACAATATTAATATTGTGCCGGCCATCAAGCGTATCCAGGGTGTAGGTGACGTGCAGAGTCCAGGTCTGAAGACATACGCGATGCGTATCTGGCTGAAGCCTGACGTGATGAAGCAGTACAACCTGATGCCGAGCGACATCACTGGTGTGCTGGCAGAGCAGAACATCGAGGCCGCTCCCGGTTCGTTTGGACAGGAGTCGAAAGTGGCCTACGAGTATGCCATGCGCTATACGGGCCGACTGAAGACGGCCGAGGAGTTTGGCAATATCATCATCTCCAGCGACCGTAACGGTCAGACGCTGAAACTGAAGGATGTGGCAAAAATCGAACTTGGCGGTCAGCAGTACTCTGTGTCAATGAAGAACAATAACCTTCCGTCAGTGCTGGGTATGGTGCAGCAGATCGCTGGTTCTAATGCCAATGAGATTGCCAAGCAGGTGAAGGCTGAGTTGGAGGAGCAGGCAAAACTGTTCCCGCCGGGTATGACGTATAAGATCAACTATGATGTCACTGAATTCCTCTATGCCTCTATCGAGGAGGTGGTGTTCACGCTGATATTCACGCTGATCCTGGTGTTCATCGTGATCTATGTGTTCCTTCAGGACTGGCGCTCCACGCTTATCCCGCTGATCGCAGTGCCAGTGTCACTCGTTGGTACATTCTTCTTCCTTGAGGTGTTTGGATTCTCCATCAACCTGCTCGTGCTGTCGGCCTTGCTGCTGGCTATCGCCATCGTGGTGGATGATGCCATCGTGGTGGTCGAGGCCGTTCATGCGAAACTCGACCAGGGCTATAAATCGACGCTCACGGCCTCTATCGACGCCATGAACGAGATCTCGGGCGCCATCATATCGATTACGCTGGTGATGGCCTCGGTGTTCATCCCCGTGTCGTTTATGGGCGGTGTGACGGGTACGTTCTACCGTGAGTTCGGTGTGACGATGGCTGTGGCTATCTTCATCTCGGCTCTGAACGCCCTGACACTGTCGCCTGCCCTCTGTGCCATCTTCCTGAAGCCTCACGATGGTGAGGGCCATAAGAAGATGTCGCGCATAGACCGCTTCCACGCAGCCTTCAATACCGCCTTCAACACTACCACTAATAAATATAAAGGTATCGTGGAGAAACTGGTGCGCAAGCCGGTGGCTATCATCATCGCCGCCATTGTGGGTATCGTCGCGCTGGGCGTGACAATGTTTACCACGAAGACGGGACTGGTGCCTGATGAGGATACGGGTACGCTCTTCTGTACCGTCTCCATGCCGCCTGCTACCTCTGTGGCCCGTACTACCCAGATCATCAACGAGGTTGATTCCATCTTGGCTGCCGACCCTGCCATCCAGAGCCGTGAGCAGATCCAGGGTTACAACTTCATTGCCGGTGCTGGTTCCGACCAGGCTACGTTCATCATCAAGTTGAAGCCTTTCGCCGACCGTCAGAAAGGATTCTGGTGGAAACTCAGCGGACTGTGGCAAGGTGACGGCATCTACCGTTTCTTCCTCAATCCGTATGATGCCACAGGTGTGCAGGCTCAGATATTCATCAAGACTGCCCACATCAAGGATGCCCAGATCCTGGCCTTCGCACCGCCTATGATTCCTGGCTTCTCTGCCAACTCGGGTATCTCGCTGGTGATGCAGGACCGTACGGGTGGCGACCTGAGCCGTTTCTTCGACATCGTGAAGGAATATCTGGCCGAACTTAACAAGCGTCCGGAGATCCAGACGGCCCAGACCTCGTACAACCCGAACTATCCGCAGTATATGATCTCCGTGGATGTGGCTAAGTGCAAACAGTCGGGCATATCGCCGAGAGTAGTGCTCACCACGCTGCAGGGTTACTATGGCGGACTCTATGCCTCAAACTTCAATGCCTACGGTAAACTCTACCGTGTGATGGTGCAGGGATCGCCTGAGACCCGTATGACGGAGGCATCTCTTAATAATATATATGTACGCACAAGCGCAGGAATGGCTCCGGTGAAGGAGTTCTGCACGTTGAATCGTGTCTATGGTCCTTCCAACATCAACCGCTTCAACCTGTTCACCTCTATCAACGTGACTGCTACCGTGGCAAGCGGCTACTCTTCAGGTGAGGCCATCAAGGCCGTGCAGGAGGTCGCAGAGCAGGTGCTGCCTACGGGTTACACCTACGACTATTCTGGTCTGACGCGTTCGGAGGCTGCAGCAAGCAATTCCACGGCACTTATCTTCCTGCTGTGCTTCGTATTCATCTATCTGATCCTTTCCGCACAGTACGAGTCGTACATTCTGCCGCTGTCGGTAGTCCTGTCTGTACCGTTCGGTTTGGCGGGTGCTTTCCTCTTCACGGTAGTCTTCGGCCATGCCAACGACATCTACATGCAGATCTCGCTGATCATGCTGATCGGTCTGCTGGCAAAGAACGCCATCCTGATTGTGCAGTTCGCCCTGGAGCGTCGCGAGACGGGTATGGCTATTTCATGGTCAGCCGTGCTGGGTGCCGCAGCCCGTCTGCGTCCTATCCTGATGACATCCCTGGCTATGGTGATTGGCCTGTTGCCCATGATGTTTGCCTCTGGTGTGGGTAAGAATGGTAACCAGACACTGGGTGCTGCTGCCGTGGGTGGTATGCTCGTTGGTACCCTGATACAGATTTTTGTGGTGCCGGCTTTGTTTGTCATCTTCCAGTCTATTCAGGAGAAGTTCCGCCCGATGAAGTTTGAGGATGAGGAGAATCCTGAGGTCGCTGCCGAGTTGGCTCAGTATGCACATGGAAAGACCCCCGTTGATTATGAATTGGAGAAGTAGTATGAAGAAACTGATGTTATACATGTCCGCAGCCCTGCTGCTGTCGAGTTGCGGACTTTACAATAAATATGATCGGCCTGATGTTAAGGCCGAAGGTATCGTGCGTGATCCAGTATCGCTGACAGACACTCTGGCCGTGACGGACACCACGTCGTTTGGCAATATGCCGTGGCGCAGCGTGTTTACTGACCCGCAGTTGCAGGTGCTCATCCAGCAGGGGCTCGACAATAATCCTGACCTGTTGAATGCTGCCCTCAATGTGAAGATGGTCAACGAGGCGCTGAAGGTAGCGCGTCTGGCCTTCCTTCCCTCGCTGGTGTTCAGTCCGCAGGGGACCATCGCCTCGTTCGATGGCGCTAAGGCCTCGCAGACCTACCAGTTGCCCATCAGTGCCAGTTGGAATGTCGATCTCTTCGGCAACTTGCTCAGTGTGAAGCGGTCTGCCCAGATGCAACTTATTGCCACCAAGGATTATCAGACAGTGGTGAAGTGTAATATCATCTCAGGCATCGCTAACCTGTATTACACGCTGCTGATGCTTGACCGTCAGGTGGAAATCGTGACGGATATGGAGCGTCTTACCAAGGAAACTTGGGAGAAGATGCAGTTCATGCATGAGAATCGTATTGGTTATCGCTCTACGGCCGTTCAGAGTGCTGAGGCTGCCTATTATAGTGTCCAGGCCCAGAAGGTTGATCTGCTCCGACAGATTCGGGAGTGTGAGAACTCTCTCTCCCTGCTTCTCGGTCAGCAGGGACAGACCATCCAGCGTGGTACGTTTGCAGGGCAGAGCCTGCCCACCGACCTCTCCGTAGGCATCGGCATTCAACTGCTCAACAATCGTGCCGACGTGCATGCCTCAGAGATGGCGCTGGCACAATGCTTCTATGATGTGGAGACGGCTCGCAGTCGCTTCTACCCGAATATCACGGTGACAGGTACAGCCGCTTTTACCAATAGTGGTGGCGGTGCCATCATCAATCCGGGGAAATGGCTCCTCTCTGCCGTAGCCAGCCTTGTGCAGCCCATTTTCCAGCATGGGCAGATCGTGGCAGGTTTGAAGGTGGCTAAAGCACAGTATGAACAGGCCTATAACACATGGCAAAACGCTGTGCTGAAGGCTGGCAACGAGGTGTCTAATGCACTCGTCAGTTATAATTCTTCTGCTGAAAAGGCTGAACTTGACGGCAAGCGTGTTCAAGTGCTCAAGCAGAATGTAGAGGACACCAAGAAGTTGATGGAGTCGTCGAGCAACACCACCTATTTGGAAGTCATCTCTGCCCAGAGCAACCTGCTGAATGCAGAGATAGCAGAGGTCACCGACCAGTTTAACAAGATGCAGGCTGTTGTCAATCTCTATCAGGCCCTTGGTGGCGGAGCGAAGTAGTTCATAGTTAAGAGTTAAAAGTTCATAGTTATGGCAAGTGAAATAAGTCCAAAGGCCGAGATATCCCCAAAGGCGAAGATCGGCAACAACTGTAAGATATTCCCTTTCGTATATATTGAGGACGACGTGGAGATCGGTGATAACTGCATCATCTTCCCCTTCGTCTCTATCTGTGACGGCTCGCGTATCGGCAACAATAATAAGATCCATCAGGGCAGTGTCATTGCCGCCTTGCCGCAGGACTTTAATTTCCGTGGCGAGAAGTCGTATGTGAAGATTGGCGACAACAATGTGATTCGTGAGAACGTGGTCATTAACCGTGGCACGCATCGTGATGGCTGTACGGTCATAGGCAACAGCAACTTCCTGATGGAAGGTGTTCATATCAGCCATGATACCGTTGTCGGTGACTACTGTGTGTTCGGCTATGGTGTGAAAATTGCCGGTGACTGTGAGATTCACAATGGTGCCATATTCTCAACGAGTGCCGTTCAGAATGCTAACACCCGTGTGGGCCGTCTGGCAATGGTACAGGCCGGTTGTACCCTGTCGCACGACGTACCTCCGTTCGTCGTCGCCGGTGGCAAGCCCATTGAGTATGGTGGTCCCAATACGACGATGATGCGTGAGGCTGGTATCGACGAAAAGGTGCAGAAGCACATAGCCAATGCCTACCGCCTGCTCTTCCATGGAAAGACGAGCACGTTTGATGTGATCAATCAGATCAAGGATCAGGTGCCCGACAGTCCCGAGATTCAGAACATTATCCAATTCCTTGAGAATACGAAGCGAGGCATTATGTGCAAGTAAGATAAATGTAACAATCGCTTTCTTTGAAGATAGTCCCCAAATTGTTTGGCAGTTTGGGGATTATTTTTTATCTTTGCGGCGTGTTGGCAAACTAAACTGCCGACATCCGCAAAGACAAAACCCGAGAGCGATGAGAAAGATAGAGGCGGTAACAATGTTTAACACGGATTGTTTGGCTGTTCCAAATAATTCGTTATCACTCACTCACTCACTCACTCACTCACTCACTCACTCACTCACTCACTCACTCACTCACTCACTCATTCTTCTAAGCATCTAAATGGAGCGGTGCCCGCAGGCGGGCGGCGCGACAGACTGACCATACGGCTTTCCTTGGACGAAGTTCAAGGGAGGCCAGACTCTTTTTGTCCCCACGAAGGCTATCTTCCGCTGGGATGACGATTCGCTTTGCAAGACCATTTTTTTTACCCATTAAAACCAAACAAGATTATGATGAAAAAACAGAAGTACGAGAAGCGCACGACGAACGTGAGTGGCTATTCGAACACAAAGCAGATAATCGAGAATCCGAAGAAGCCTTCGGCGAGCTACCCCGCCGTCTCTTCTGCCTGGAACTATACAGCGCTTCCTGCCCCCACTACAGGCACTACAGGCTGGTTCCTGCCCACGGCCCAGCAGTGGGTGAAGATGCAGTCTGGACTTGGCGAACTCAACGAGAACGATCTTACCACTGGTAGTTATTATGACAACGACCACCCTGCCGCCAACAAGTGGGAAAACGCCCTTAGCAAGGCAGGCTCCGGCAACTTCGACAGCATGAAGAGCGGAAGCCTATACTTCTGGTCGAGTTCCGAGAGCGATGGTCGACATGCCTGGTACCTGGGTGTCTCCGCTAATCGCACTGGTAGTTACTTCGGTTTCAAGTGGACGGACGAACATAAGAACAACCATACCGAATATCACAAAGTTCGCCCCGTCCTCGCTTTTTAGTCAATATCATATCATGGTTTGGCTGCTTTGCGACAAGCCGCAGCCCAACTTTATAGCCCCACTGCCCAGAATCAGGCGGTGGGGCTGTTTCGCCAAGGGCAATCTTGCTTGACTTGACACGGTGAAAAAACGTTGAGTTAACACACCGTTTTGGAGGCCTTGTCTGTGTGACAGAGGGACGATGCCAGGCGTCTGGGGGCAGACGAAACAGAAAATCCCATCGCATCTGACGGGATTTCCTGTTTTATAATTCAGCAATTTCTTTTTCTGATAGTCCTGTCGCCTTTGCGATATTGGCAATGGGGAGTTCCATCTGTTTCATGTTTCGGGCTACGAGGTAAAGTCCTTCCTTGATACCTTCCTTGATACCTTCCTTGATGCCTTTCTGCATACCTTCTTCGATACCTTTCTGCATACCTTCTTCGATACCTTTCTGCATGCCTTCGTTGTAGCCTTTCTTCGTGGCGGCCTCGCGGAGGATGCGCTCGTCAACCACGGCCATCCAGAATTTCTCGTAGGCATATAACTGACCTTCTGTCATGGCCGACTTCTCCACCAGTTTCAGGGCTTTGCGTGTCGCCTCGTTCTCCAGCAGTTCCTTGGGTGCCTCGACCGTGCTCTCTGCTATCTCTGTCAGGAAGCGCAGCCATAGCACGGCCATCTTTTTCTCAGAGATGCTCTGCGGTTTGAATTTCGGCAGTTCTACAAACACGAGGCGCAGCCCGTCTATATGGCGGTCGGTATGTTCCACGTCCACGATGGCATAGTCGTGGTAGAACTCGTCCGTCTCGTAGTCAAATGCCTTGTCGTTTACCAGGCTCAGGCAATAGACAGGCTGGATGAGCGAATAGTTCTCTCCTTCGTTCAACTGTCTGACGATAGCCTTCGATGCATTCAACAGTACGCGGCGCTTGAACTCCTCGTTCCAGTAGAGTTGCATCTCAACGATGAACTGTCGTCCCTGCTGGTCCTTGCAGCGCACATCCACGATACTGTCTTTCTTGGCCGGGTTCTCGGGCACCATCTCGGGCGTCAGGTATTCCACGCTTTCTATCTGTCCGTCTGCCGGTAGGGGCAAGAGGGCGTTCAGCAGGCTCATCACCAGGTCGGGGTGCTCGCCGAAAACCATCTTGAATATCAAGTCTGCCTTGGGGTTCAGATACTTGCCTTTCATTGTCATTCCTCCTTCTTTCGTTTTACTTTCTTTTGTGCTCATAATCATTAAGATTTAAATGTTACAATCGTTTTATCGCCTGCAAAGATAATGCTTTCTTGTGAAACTGCCAAATTTTCGGGCGACAATTTGACATTGAGGCCTATAGTTGGCCGATAGCCGACGGGTAGTATCACACGGGGCCAGGCACGGTGTGACATGTGCGCGTGGGACACGTATTTTCTGGATAAGACAACTACTACGCCTGCGCGAGAGGCGAAAAGGTAGGCATAAACCCCAATTGCCAAAGGAAAAGAATAAAAAACGCCGAAATTCTCAATACGTACTAATAAAACAATTCGTCTTTTAGTAGGAAGCCGTGCAGGGGATGCCGAGGGCGATGACGCGGTCGCGGATGGCATCGAGTTGTTCGTGAGTGGCTTTGAGCAGTCCTGGAGCCGGTGTCTCGCGATCAATGGTGTAGATCATCACCTGCTGGGGCTTGATGTCCTTAACCACTTCCAGCCAGGGGGCAACATATCTTTCTCCAGTGTTATCGACGGATTCGCCATTACACTCCCCTTGCATGAACATGGTCTGGATGATGAGGTGTCCGTGGAAAGCCTTCATCCGTTCGATGATGGTATCTACATCGTATGTCCCGTTGGGATGATCCACCTTGTTGATATATTCAGGATCAATCGTGTCGAGTTTCAGGATATTGTTGTCCACGCGCATCAGGGCATCATGCACCTGCTGGCGATGAATCATCGTGGAGTTGCTGAGTACGGAGACCTTGGCCTCCGGGCAATACTGGTCGCGCAGGCAAATGGTGTCGTCGATGATCTCCGCGAAGTGGGGATGGCAAGTGGGCTCGCCGTTGCCGGCAAAGGTGAGCACGTCGGGCAGTTGCCCTTCTTCCGTCATGGCCTTCAGTTTGGCCTCCAACTTAGCGGCAACCTCCTGGCGGGTAGGCAGGGGCAGGGTGGGGCGATGGTCCTCGTTGAAACCGCATTCACAGTAGATACAGTCGAAGGAACATACCTTGCCGTCAGCAGGCAGCAGGTTGATGCCTAATGAGAGGCCCAGTCGCCGGCTGTGTACGGGGCCGAAGATGGGCGAGGGATAGATAATTGTACTCATACAGGCTGCAAAGTTACGAAATAGTTGGGAATAAAGCGTTAAGAATTAAGAAAAAAAGATATATTGTTTGGCATTTCGCCCAAATTGTTGTAACTTTGCCGCTCAGTTTTACGTACGTACTTTAATAATAATGAAAAGACGCAGGAAGAATGCTGGCAACCGTCGGGGTATGCAGTTGGTGACATTGTGCATCAGCACGTCGATGGTCCTTGTGCTTTTAGGATTAGTCGTATTCTCGGTGCTTACCTCGCACAACTTGTCACAGTGGGTGAAGGAGAATCTGACGGTCACTGTGATGCTGAAGGATGAGGTGACGTCCAATGAGGCGAAACTGTTGTGCCGTGACCTTTACCACAGGCCTTACTCCAGAAATATTGACTACATCAGTCGGGAGCAGGCCCTGAAGGAACAGTCAGAAGCCATGGGCTCTGACCCGTCGGAGTTTCTGGGTATCAATCCCTTTTCGGCGACCCTTGAGTTGCAGATGAAGTCCGACTATGCCAACCGTGATTCCCTGAAATGGATTTCGGCAGAACTGAAGAAAAACGCTAAGGTGGCCGACGTGACCTATCAGGTGGATCTGATGGACAGGGTGAACAGCAACCTGACGAAAGTGAATATCCTGTTGCTTGTCATTGCTGGTCTGCTGACGTTTATCTCCTTCTCGCTCATCAGCAACACGGTTCGCCTGAGTGTCTATTCCCGCCGTTTCCTGATCCATACGATGAAACTTGTCGGGGCTTCATGGGGCTTTATCCGCCGCCCGTTTATGAAGAATGGCCTCGTGGTGGGCATCCTGGCGGCACTGATTGCCATTGGCGTGTTAGGAGGGTGTGTGTATGGCTTGTATTATTATGAGCCCAATATGATGACGATCATCACCTGGCGGGAACTGGCCATCACGGCAGGGGCCGTCCTGCTGTTTGGCATTATCATTACCACGGTCAGTTCCTATATTTCCGTTAATAAGTTCCTGCGTATGTCGGCAGGTGAGTTATACAAGATTTGATAAAGTTTAATTCTGAGATTTATGGATAAAAAGGATTTCGCATTCGACAAGATAAACTTCATATTGTTGGCTGTTGGGATGGCCATCGTCGTCATCGGATTTCTGCTGATGGTAGGACCGAATTCTACAGATACGACGTTTGAACCCGACATATTCAGTACCCGTCGTATCAAGGTCGCTCCACTGATATGCCTGTTTGGCTTTGTCTCAATGGTCTATGCGGTAGTAAGGAAGCCTAAGGCTTGACTGCTCCGGTGTTATTTTAATCTTTATTGATAATGGATTGGATACAGACAGTTATAATTGCAATCGTGGAAGGACTGACGGAGTTCCTTCCCGTATCGTCAACAGGGCACATGATCATCGCCCAGAATCTGCTGGGTGTGCCTCAGAGCGACCCCTTCGTTCATGCCTTCACGTTTATCATCCAGTTTGGTGCCATCCTGTCGGTGGTCTGCCTCTATTGGAACCGTTTCTTCCATCTCGATCATACGCCCGCTCCTGCCGGCAGTTCACTGTTTCAGCGGCTCAAGCATAAATACAACTTCTACTGGTTGCTCCTCGTGGGCGTGGTGCCGGCAGTGGTGATAGGCCTGCTCGCCAAGAAGTCGGGCCTGCTCGACTGGTTGCTCGACAGCGTGGAGGTGGTAGCCATCATGCTGGTGCTTGGAGGTGTGTTCATGCTCTACTGCGACAAGTTGTTCAACAAGGGCAGTGAGGACAACAAGGTTGACGAGCGCCGTGCTTTCATGATCGGCCTGTTCCAGTGTATCTCCGTGATCCCCGGCGTGTCGCGCTCGATGGCCACTATCGTCGGTGGTATGGCACAGGGACTCACGCGCCGCCGTGCTGCCAAGTTCTCGTTCTTCCTGGCTGTGCCCACGATGGCAGGTGCCACATTGCTCGACTTGCTCGACTTGATGAAGAAGGACACGGCCTGGGCCACTGGCCATAATATCACGATGCTGATACTGGGCTGCGTCATTGCTTTCATCGTGGCACTGCTGGCCATGAAGTGGTTTGTCAATTATCTGACGAAGTACGGTTTCAAGGCTTTCGGTATCTACCGTATTGTGGTGGGCGGTATCATTATCATTCTGCTGCTCACGGGACATTCACTAACAATGGTTGATTGATGGACTTCCAGAACGGGACATTTATCTATATCAACAAGCCATACCGGATGTCGAGTTTCGGTGCCTTGGCACATATCCGCTATCTGGTGTCGAAGCGGCTCCATGTGAAGCGGGTGAAGATGGGACATGCCGGGACGCTGGATCCGCTGGCCACGGGTGTGCTGATCCTTTGTACGGGAAAGGCGACCAAGCAGATAGAAGCACTGCAGTCGCACACCAAGGAATATACGGCCACCTTGCAACTGGGTGCCACAACGCCCAGTTATGACATGGAGCACCCGGTGGATCAGACCTATCCTTCCAGTCACATCACAAGGGAAAGGATCGAAGGGATACTGCCGCGCTTTGTTGGTGATATTATGCAGGAGCCGCCTCTCTTTTCGGCCTGTATGGTGGCAGGCGACAGGGCATACGAGTTGGCCCGCAGAGGTGAGAATGTCAGACTGGCTGCCAAGCCTGTCCGTATAGATGATATAGAACTGACGGCCTTCGACCCGGAGGCGATGCAGATGAGCATCCGTGTTGTCTGCGGCAAAGGCACCTACATCCGTTCGCTGGCCCGTGACATCGGGGAGGCCTTGGGTAGTGGGGCTTATCTGACAGCCCTCTGCCGTACCCGTGTGGGGGATGTGCGCATCGAAGACTGCCTTACATTTGAAGAATTCCCAGCCTGGCTGGACAAAAACATACCAGAATGAAGTTATCACAGTTTAAGTTTAAACTCCCTGAGGGGCTGGTGGCACTGGAGCCCTCGTTCCATCGTGATGAATGCCGTCTGATGGTGGTGCACCGCAAGAGCGGGAAGATTGAAATGACCAAGCAAGACGAGAAGGGCAATGACCTGGAAGACGAAGAGGGTAACCCCGTCTATCTCGACTTCCGTAATATCCTCGACTATTTTGAAGAGGATGATACATTCGTGTTTAATGATACACAGGTGTTCCCTGCCCGCCTCTATGGCACAAAGGAGAAGACGGATGCTAAGATCGAGGTGTTCTTGTTGCGCGAGTTGAACCAAGACCTGCGCCTGTGGGATGTCCTCGTAGAGCCAGCCCGTAAGATTCGTATCGGCAACAAACTGTTCTTTGAGGATGACGGTCCGATGGTGGCTGAGGTTATCGACAATACCACCAGCCGTGGCCGTACACTGAGGTTCCTCTACGACTGTCCGCACGACGAGTTTAAGCGCGAACTCTTCGCCTTAGGGGCTGCACCGCTACCGCGCTATATCATCGACAACCGTCCTGCCACCGAAGAGGATATGGAGCGCTTCCAGACTATCTATGCCAAGAATGAGGGAGCGGTCACAGCACCGGCAACGGGACTGCACTTCAGCCGCGAACTGTTGAAGCGCATGGAGATCAAGGGCATCAACTTCGCCTATATCACCCTCCATTGCGGACTTGGCAGTTTCGACCCCATCGAGGTGGAAGACCTCACGAAGCACAAGATGTCGTCCGAACAGATGTTTGTAAGCAAGGAGGCATGCGACATGGTCAATGCCACCAAGACGGCAGGACATCGGGTCTGTGTCGTAGGAACGAGTACTGCCCGTGCGACAGAGACGGCCGTCGGTACCGATGGCATGCTGAAAGAATATGAGGGTTGGACAAACAAGTTTATCTTCCCCCCATACGAGTTCGGACTGGCTAATGCCATGGTGGGCAACTTCTACCATCCAGAATCGACGATGATGATGAGTGAATGCTCCTTTGGAGGTTACGACTTGGTCTATGAGGCTTACAAACTGGCCGTGAAGCATGGCTATAAGTTTGGCTGCTATGGTGATGCATTGCTAATCCTGGATGATTGAGGATGAAGTAAGGGTATATGGGTGGCGAGCATCAGGTGTATCTGGGACTGGGCTCTAATATGGGCGACCGCGAGCAGACTATCCGACAGGCAGTGGAGATGATCGCTGAACGGATAGGGAGGGTGCTCCGCTGCTCCTCACTCATCGACACTGAGCCCTGGGGCTTCGAGTCCGAGAACAGATTCCTGAATGGTGTCATCCTCTGTGAGACAACCCTTACACCCCACCAACTCCTCAAGGCCACGCAGAAGATTGAGCGGGACTTAGGTAGGCGTAAGTCCGTAAGACAAAGATACGTTGACCGCCCCATCGATATTGATATCCTGCTCTACGATGACCTGACGGTGGATGAGCCCGATCTCAAGATCCCGCATCCGTTGATGCATGAGCGGGATTTCGTGATGAAGCCTTTGGCAGAGATAAAAAAATAAAAAGCCTCGCGGTTGGCGAGGCTTCTTATTTGCTTACTTACGAAGACCGAGGGCCTTGATGATAGCACGATAACGATTGATGTCGTTCGTGTAGAGGTACTTCAGCAACTTGCGGCGCTTACCTACCAGCATGGTCAGTGAGCGGGCGGTGTTGTGGTCCTTGTGGTTCTTCTTCAGGTGCTCTGTCAGGTGAGAGATACGATAAGAGAAGAGGGCAATCTGAGCCTCTGCAGAACCAGTGTCAGTGGCGCTCTTGCCAAACTTACCGAAGATCTCTTCCTTCTTGGCTTTGTCTAAATACATAGTTTTGAATGTGATTAAAATGTTGTTGCAAAAACATCTTTCTGACGCGCAGCGACCCTAATCACGAGGCGGTTTACGTCGTCGGATGCTCCGGATTTTCCGAAATGCGGCTGCAAAGTTACGAATAAGTGGGCAAAAAAACAAATTTTTCTTGATTTTTTATGCTCTTTTTATAGTTAGAGGCTTTCTTCTCGTTATTCCTGCCATCTCTACAATCTCTTTTTTTTGTTAATGTTTTATAATTTTCACCTTGTTATGATGTCCTTTTTGCATTTCCTACTGGATAAAGTGCTATCTTTGCGCAGAATTTTAAATTCATGTTGTTTAATAAGGCTGGTGTCCAGTTGGGTTTCCTGCTCTCTGCTAAGCACAAGGGAAGCGAATTATATGATGGGTATGGCATGATTTCGACGAGTCGGGCACTGATGGCATTAAGAAGATGGATTTCTCTATCCCCCTCGGCCTGTCTTATGAAATCAGCGACTTCGTGATCGATGCCCGCTACAACCTTGGTGTGGCAAATATCAATGATCATGGCATTGGCAAAATTCGTAACAGCGTGATTATGCTGACCGTGGGCTACAAGATTCCCCTCTAAGTCTTAGGCTTGATTGATATAGGGCGAGAAATCGCTTCTGCCAGCAAAAAAATATGGAGCAGAAGGCGATTTCTCGCTTTTTTTGTATAATTTTGCAGCCGTTTTAAGTAAATAGGTATGCAGGATATCAGAAATATTGCAATTATTGCGCATGTGGATCACGGTAAGACAACGCTCGTGGATAAGATGATGCTGGCTGGAAATCTCTTCCGTGAGGGACAGAATCTCAGCAATCAGGTACTCGATGCTAACGACCTGGAGCGGGAGCGTGGTATCACCATTCTCTCCAAGAACGTGAGCATCAACTGGAAAGGTGTGAAGATCAACATTATAGATACTCCGGGACACTCGGATTTTGGCGGTGAGGTGGAGCGTGTGCTCAACATGGCCGATGGCTGCCTCTTGCTCGTCGATGCCTTCGAAGGGCCCATGCCCCAGACGCGCTTCGTGCTGCAGAAGGCACTGGAGATCGGTCTGAAGCCCATCGTGGTGGTCAACAAGGTCGATAAGCCCAACTGTCGTCCTGAGGAGGTCTATGAGATGGTGTTCGACCTGATGTTCTCGCTCAACGCCACGGAGGACCAACTCGACTTCCCCGTGGTCTATGGTTCCGCCAAGAACGGCTGGATGGGGGAGGACTGGAAGACACCCACGGATAATATTACCTATTTATTAGACAAGATCGTTGAGGTGATTCCTGCCCCGCAGCAGATTGAGGGCACGCCGCAGATGCTCATCACCTCGCTCGACTATTCGAGTTATCAGGGCCGTATCGCCGTGGGCCGCGTGCATCGCGGACAGTTGAGGGACGGCATGCAGGTGACCATCGCCCATCGCGACGGCTCGATGGAGAAGACGAAGATCAAGGAACTGCATACCTTCGAGGGCATGGGCCATGTGCGTACTCAGACTGTCGATTGTGGTGACATCTGTGCCGTCATCGGACTGGAGAAGTTTGAGATTGGCGACACCATCTGTGACCTGGAGAATCCAGAGCCACTGCCGCCCATTGCTATCGACGAGCCCACGATGTCGATGCTCTTCACCATCAACGACTCTCCCTTTTTCGGCAAGGAGGGTAAGTTTGTCACCTCGCGCCATATCAACGACCGTCTGGAGAAGGAATTGGAGAAGAACCTCGCCCTGCGCGTGGAG
>OCTW011587740.1_pt1 | contig 32603 bp, 38 predicted proteins | sample 1539671 | NCBI WGS metagenome assembly OCTW01 (sample SAMN02144230, study PRJEB22623) | gut metagenome | biome: sheep rumen | host: Ovis aries | place: New Zealand | reverse complement strand
GTTCTAGTGATATAAAATCTGGTTCAAGAGGATCATCTATTTGGATATGTTCTACTAGAGCTATGTATGATCATGCTGCTCGTGGGTGTAGTGATAGCTTATGATCAAGCTACCCTCTTAGTTCAAACTAGGCCATATCATGGCCGCGGAGCATTATGCGTAGCATAATGTAACGTAAATACGGCGTGCTCCCTAGAACGGGGCGCAATGAGGGCCCGAAGCCAAAGGCTCGGGCCGGAGAGCGGCACCGCCTATTCCTGACCCTCTCTTTTAGAGGAGTTTGAGTAAAATAGGTGTTTTCTAGGGAGTGGGCCGGAAATAAGAAATATGTATTCAAAGTGTAGGGTGTATGAGGAATGATTGGGTTAACCTATCAGTCTCACACCCTCATTTTGACTATCAAAATGGAGGTAAATGAAGTTATGATGAGTTTTTCTGATTTTGCCGATGAGAAACCATTCCGTGGTGAAAAAATCCGTATTGAGGATGTGTTGAATCAGCAGATCATCATTAAGGACTATCGCATTACTCCTAGCAAGTTTAATCATGGAGAATGTGTTTCTATGCAAATCGAGTACAAAGGAAGAGACAGGGTTATCTTTACTGGTAGCGTAGCATTGGCTAATCAGTGCCGTAAATACGAGAATAGATTGCCATTCCTGACTACGATCATTAAGAATAACCGGTACTACTCTATGAGCTAAAGATAACCATTGTTTTCTTATAAAAGGAGGATACTTCAAATGAGAGGTAAACCGCATAGCCTTAACTCTAAGGCAGATTACTACTACATCAAAGAGAACTTCGAGAAGGACTACTGGAAACCACTGTGGCAAAACATGTACGATCTTCGTATGCAGTGGATGCCGGGGGAACTCTTGGAGAGACCTGAAGATGGTATCGTAGATGAAACCCATCGTGTTATCACTCACAAAGATGAGACTGGTGGGGAAGAAGGCAAAGTTACTTACCAACAGGAAACGTATGAAGAGAATCCGTTGAGCGATTTTGTTCGTATGGGTTTCACTGTTGAGGAAGTAGAAGCTGCACTCGCAGAATAAACGTAAGCCGCCGTGAAGACTCCCTAGGGAATAATTCCCTAGGGATTATTTCGTATTATAATAATCTGTTAATAACCCAATATTTTTGAATGTCTATAACATTAATATAATTCTTTGGGATTATTAAGTTCTTATATACGTCATCAACAGAAAATGATAGATTGATTCCTTTCTTAGCCAATTCAGAATATATTGATGAAAGGGATACAAATAAGTCGTCTGTAATACAAGGGTGTAATCTAAATCTAGTTATTAACCATCTTGATCTATCCCTAATATCTCTGATCGATTGTTCTGATAATATACCAAAAATGGGATTTATTAAATTTCCATTAAAGAATGATTCAATCAATCCTGAATAAGGAAATAAAATATCAGTACTATGATAGATATATTTGCATTTAGAAATAATCTCTGAATGTAATTTGATATTAATTGATGAAATATCTAGATTGTAGAAGTCTAAAAGTTCATTGACTTTATATATCATATAAATAATTGATAGTAGATTTACTAATATTTTTCCTTCTTTGATATAATTATACTTATTATCAAATTCAATCTCTTTATTATACCCCTTTAATGAAGTATTATAGATTAGAATATAGATAGTCTCTATTGATCTACTTATAAATTCTTCGATTTCTTCTTTAGAACAATTGCGATAAAATAACCTTATTTTAATATTACCTCTAATCCTTCCAAGCATTTGTAAAAACTGTGTTTTATCTAATGAATCTATAAATACATTCACATCTTCGTCAAAACGCAAATTAACTCCGTTATCTAATACTGATGTACTAATCAGTACATCAGTGATATTGTCTGTTGATTGATTATGGATTAGTAGATTATATTTGTCTCTAGAACTTTCATTAGTATCTATTTCTTCTCTCGATATAAATACTGAATCAATTCCCTTATTAGTTAATTGATAGTACAAGGATTTGCCGGTATTTTTGTTATTTACAAATATGACCCATTTATCTCCTTTATTTATCATAGAGGATAATGATGTAATACTATTGACTGGATTAATCGATTCTATATTCTTGTTAATGTAACCATTGTAATATAGAATCGAACTATTCAAATTAGGATCCATAATAGATTTATCCTTGCAGGTTACTACTTGGAAAAGATCGTTTAGCGTTGCTGATATAAATATATTTGTAGTTCCACGAGTACTTAATACAATAGACAATATCTCATCAGTGTATGGATTAAATCCACTGTCAGATAAGAAAAAGTGACATTCATCCAGAATCACAAACAAGTATTTAGAATATGACAAGAAATTATGTTCAGCCAAATATTGATAAGAGCATATATCTATATTCTTGCTAAGATGAATTATATGACTTGTGCTATTATGGTTATATTTATTAAACTCATCTAAGATTCTAGAATCACCAGTAATCTCTATTATCTTATTTATCAACTCCATCTTTTCTTGATAACAAAGAGCTACCCTATTATTCAGTATTAATATTTTCTTATTTTGTCTTATTATAATAGGAACAAGAACGTTGTTAATAAAATAGTTCTTCCCAGTACCTGTAGAAGATGAAATAAATATATTATGATAATTTGTCCAGTAATATACTTCATTCTCATCAATGTAATCACTGATATATTTGGTGCAAAAGATTTTAGTTTTCATTTTATTTACCTCCACTAAACATCCTCTAGAGATATTACTCTCTAGAGGACATAATCTATATTATTCAGCAAGTGCAGCTTCTACTTCTTCAACAGTGAAACCCATACGAACAAAATCGCTCAATGGATTCTCTTCATACGTTTCCTGTTGGTAAGTAACAGTCTTTTCTCCCCCACCCATGTCGTTCTCATTCTTAACAACACGATGAGTTTCGTCTACGATACCATCTTCCGGTTTCTCCAAAAGTTCCCCCGGCATCCACTGCATACGAAGATCATACATATTTTGCCACAGTGGTTTCCAGTACTCCTTTTCAAAGTTTTCTTTGATGTAATAGTAATCTGCCTTAGAGTTAAGGCTATGCGGTTTACCTCTCATAATACTCCCTCCTCAGGTGAATTTGTAATATCCTTTAGGTTCATTGACTTTTATTATAGTAGTGGTAAACGGTAAAGTACCACCATTCTGACCAAATACCATAATCTGACTTCTAAGAGTACCAGAACCTGTCAGTATTACTCTTGGTTCTCCTTGGAATTCGATTTGAAGAATCAAGCATGCTGCTGTATCAAATTTGCTTGCAGTTATTCTATATCCAGTAACTACAATCTGTTTATTTAGAATCTCATCTATTCTAATTTTATCCCCAATAAAAGTAGTTTGAGAATCTTTCACAAAATCACTAAATTTTGGGATATTAGAATTATTACGTGTTTGATCCACGTTTAAGGGCCTCCATTACTTTATCATATATTTCGTCGAAATATATGGATTTTTTAAAATTGTTCGTATTTGCATGAGACAACCAACCCTTGGCACTAGCAACTTTACCAACAGCTTTATCTATATTTATTGTTCCAGCTTCTACACGTTCTGGGAGAGATATAATTCTTCTCTTTATTCTCTTAGCTGTAGACTTCCTTACTAAAATTTTACCATCTGGAAAATGGCGATATCCGAGAAAATCTAAACCTTGGGAAGATTTGAAAAGGTTCTTTTTGCTTAGTTTGAGTTTGAATTCATCTCTTAGATATTCTTCAAGCTCATCCCCAATCTCTCTCAATTTAACTTTATCATTTTCGAATAAAACGAAGTCATCGCAATATCGTATATAATCTCTTATATGATAATATTGTTTGATTCGTCTATCCAATGGTGTTAAATAGAGATTACCGAACCATTGAGAAGTATAATTACCAATAGGTACATTTATCCCATCTCCACCACTTCTAATGATATTTTCGATTAATGCCAGTACCTTTACATCTTTAATTATATCCTTTATTAAACCAAAAAGTATATCATGATTTATACTAGGATAGAATTTAGATACATCACACTGTAAACAATATCTATTTCTTTGAATAAACTTCAATGATAAGTTACTACCAAAATGTTGTCCTTTACCTTCTCTACAAGAACAACTAGCGTATATCATTCTATTATCCAGAATAGGAGCTAGTATATTCATAAGAGCATGTTGAACAATTCGGTCAGGATAATATGGAAGAATGTAGATCTGCCTAGTTTTAGGCTCGTGTATTATTTTGATCCGATAATCAGCAGTTGCGAAAGTCTGATTAATAAGAGATTCTCGTATCTGTTCTAAATATTTGTCCGGATCTTCATCAATCCTTCTCACTACATTTCTCCATATCTTTCCTTTCCTGGCTTTCTTTAGAGCTAACCTAAGATTATCCATCTCTATGATTTGCTCCCATAGATTGCCGATTCTTTTCGTCATTTTTATACCTCCTGATCTTCGTCATGGATAATCGTCCATTACTACCAACCAAAGGTACACTCGTTTATATTTTGGCTTTCACTTTTGTTAAGATACTAACCAGCGTTATGGATTCAGCCCGTAAAGGTAACCTTAGACCAGCTAAGGATGAGTGAAAAATGACGCACCATTACGGTCTCACACGAACCACGAGCACCGATATTGCTATTCACATTAGCCGAGAAATTGTTGCAATTCACGGAACGCGAGCCACAATTCGAACTGTTATTCCAATTGCCACCGACAATCGAACGACGAAGCAAGCCATTCGATGAACGACTAACCCATAACGTCTAAACTATGCGGGTACACCCATAGTTGATGGCATGAACGTATGGGGTATTCCTCCCACACTTATTATGTTAATACGATTTGTAAAAAATAATTTTTAAATCGTATTCGTTGGTTTGGTGTCTTCGCGCCTTTGTCGATTTCGTGTTTTCGTCCAAATCGAGCCTTCGTCAAAACCGTGTTAGTTTTTTCGTGTTACGCGGGCTCACACGAACCACGAGCACCGATATGGCCATACACAGAAGCCGAGAAACCGTAGCAAGACACGGACCGCGAGCCACAAACCGAACCGTAACCCCAAGCGCCACCGACAAACGAACGACGAAGCAAGCCATACGAAGAACCGTATTTGGTTTCACCATCAACAGATTGGCTATATACAGGAGCGTCTTGCCAGGAATAACCATCGAGATATGTTCTTGCTGCATCATTCCAGTAAGCACCTTTATACGTTGTTGCATTTCCTCCCGGAGCTAAGTAGTTCTCATGGGTATCATTAACCCATTGCCACATAAATCCACAGCAATCTTCTAGTCCATAGTTAGAAATCATACGTCTATTTGCCGTATCTACATGGCCTCCAGTCGTTCCGTAGTCTCTACTACCATTAATATTGGTCAGTTCATTAGACCCTTTAGCAACAACCATAAACTCGTGCCGGAACATTAACTGTTTTCCTACGAGGCCAATGTATTCGGCGAACTTCTCACCATGCCAGTTAGGAGAAGATGCACCATCGGCAACAGTACCACCGTATTTGGATACGAGCTTAGCGCCGTTCCAAGAAGCAAGATAGATATCGTACCAACGACCGATACCTGCTACGTATACCATGCCTTCTGGATCGGACTTCGGGCGATGTTTCAGATCCCATACGGACAACGGGAGGATATCACCAGTGTTGTAGCCAGACAGCTGATGACCGGAGATAGTACCTACAGAGAGGCACAGGCAATGGAAGCCACCGATCTTACGAGAAGTAGCTGCATTGTAGCCAGCAGGTACAGTAGAGTTAGCGGACAGAAGGATTTTAGGAATGTCACCATCCTGTTCACAAACATAGATATAGCAGTCCTTACCTGCACGATTTGCTGCAGTAGCATAGGAAGTAGAAGAAGAATCCCAGCTAGCGGTTGCATTAAGGTTAAGGGTTACGGCAGTACCGATATACCCTTTATTGTTTACATTGACCATCATTTTGGTCGGGGTAGTGATAGTAGTACGATTCGGAACGAAGAGTTCGCTACGTTCATAGAAGTTAGGAACTTCGCCGATGAAGCCATTAACACGGGTATCAATGACTTTCCATACTACACCACCATCAGTAATAGTATCTCCTGCTCTCATTTTGTGATCCTCACTTTCATAATGAGTAAAGAGTTAAGCTATTATATTAATAGCACGGCAAGAATAGAAACATGCAATAGAGATTATTTATTTTTAATGGGTTTGGGGTTAGACATTAATGGGTTTAAATCTCTACTAGCAATTCTATCTACTAAAATGTTATTCTTGTAAAAATTAATACATTTTAACAAGAATAATTAGGATATTAATAAGATGTCAAGAAATGGCTGTAGAAGGAATTCAAATGTCTAGTGTGTGCTAGGATAAGGAAATGGTATTTGGGAACGATTTTATGATATAATACAGTCTAATTATAGGGTAGGAGCTATATCTGGGAGTTGGATAACCACTTTAATGCATAAATTACAGAAAATCATATTATAATAAGAATTAGGCATGCTGATAGTACACCTATTTCTGTAACTACTAGATCATGATAGTCAAACCCACCATAAACGAGTTCATCTCTAACCTCCTTGGCTATAGCAGCTGCAGTACCTATCCAGAATCCTGTAAGTGGAGCGATTAATAGACCAAAGATTAGAGAGATTAAGAATCCGCATACTAAATGTGCTTTCTTATCTGCAGGCAACCAATCCCCGGGGAGTAGTCTATTAATAAAATCAACAATCTTCTCAAACATAACAATCATCTCCTATTGTGATAATTTTAATAAAGCAGGAGAACCCTATTTGGGTTCTCCCACATATGAGCTTATTGATTGAGGTAGTTATCAATTGCGGCTCTCGTTGTAGCCGTAGTTCCTGCAGTAACACATTGCAATTCGTAATTAGAGGGGAATGCAGAGACATGGACAATCTCACCAATAGCATAAGTATGAGAAGTCTTATGGTAATTGGAAGGAATCTTCCAAGTACAATTTGCTGTCAGATACATTTCCTCGTCATCACCAATAGCAGGAGGAGGAACTAAACCATGTAATCCTGCTGAGTAATCTGTACTGGGTAAGAACTCAGTATAGGCTATTTTGCTGGTTCCTGCAATAGCATAATTTGTACCATCATAAATTAGATGGTAGATTATGTTTGCTACGATGTCACCAGCAGTAACAGGATCGTTATTGAAAGTAACTGGAGCAGCACCAGAGCTGTTTATATTAAGAGTAATATTGTTTACAGTATTAGTGTTGGCAAACTTAATAAATACAGATGCTCCAGAAACTTTATTAAATCCACTTAAGGTAGCTGTTTTAGCAGCAACATTACCAGCAGTACTACTTACGCAATAATTACTAATATCTACACTACCATTGAAGTTAATACCATTAACCTTTCTAGTAGTAGTCAGAGTAGGAGCAGTAGCATTAGTAAACCCTGTACCGTTATAATACATTAGTACAGCATCCTGCATATTGATATACAGCTTATTAGTATCAAATGAGCTAATAGCCTGAGTCTTAGCAGAGTCAGTGTACCAAGTACGAGTACCAGAAGAATCGGTATACCACAGTCGTACTATTTTTGTAGGTAGCGTTATATTTTGAGTACCATTAAAAGGAATACCGTCAATGGTACGTGGAATAGCTAGTTGTGCAGCTGCATCTGCTGTAGCATGAATGCCTAAGAAATTGGCAGTGTTGCTAATATCTTGCAGTTCCTTAAACAGATACAAGCGTCTAAGAGAGAGCGCAGTAATACCCGAATCACCTCGTGCCATGTTGATTCCACCTTTCTTGATATATTATTATCAATTAGTCTTAGGAAGCAACTTATATGTGATTCCTTAAAGCAAAATGAAACAGCAGAGGGCAGTTGAGCCCTCTGCCATTTATCTAGCAATTTTATAAACGATAATCTGCGATCTTCCTATTACGGTTCAGCATGAGCAGCATCGTACGTAGCCAGAGTCGTGGAATCGAACAGACCACGGATTTCAGCTTCAGTAGCTTCCGTGTAATCATGGCTCCACAGCGTAGCGAGCTGAGTGCCTTCTTCGTCAGTCATCAGGCGTTTGCCAGCTTCGATCTTAACGTAGGTCGTATCGATAACGTCGCCGTTCTGGTCAGCAACAGCTTTCTCGGCCGTGGAAACCGTGGAAGCAACCTGAACGAACTGCGTGCCGGAATAACGGAAGATACCGTCAGTCGTCATGTTAGTAGCAACATAGATCTTGTCGGTTTCACCAGTAACTTCCGTTGATTTCGTGCTATCCGTGTACAGATGCCAAGCAGCCGGTTCGCCGGATTTCTCAGCAAATACATCGACAACGTCATCAACGTAGCTCGGCAGCTGGCTGGACGGAACGAGGCCGTTAGCATCCAATTCAGCAACACCGTTAGCAGCACCCTTCATGCTCATCGGGATACGCGGAGTGCTGTCTTCAGCAACAACCGTTACCAGTTCAGTGCCGTCATAGTACATAACATGGTTGTCGTCCATGTCGATATAGATCTTAGCCGTATCGAACGTGGAAATTGCCTGAGTCTTAGCAGAGTCAGTATACCAAGTTGTTACTTCCGGATCACCAGAAACCGTCTTCCAGAGCTGAACAACTTTCGTCGGCAGCGTGATGTCAGCCGTGCCATCGAATGCAATGCCATCGATATTACGAGCCGTCTGGAGTTTCGTAGCGGAAACGGCATTGTCATTAATGCCGAGGAACGTAGCTACATTGTAGATATCCTGCAGTTCTTTGAACAGAGAGAGACGCTGCAGGGAAATCGCTTTGATACCAGTATCGCCTTGTGCCATGGTAATTACCATCCTTTCATGTAGATGAACTACTTAAATATTATTTATTGAAATACCCATAATCGAGGGAGGACTACTCGGTCATGATCCTACGATTTAGGTATAATCAACTGGACAGGAACGTTTGCCTCCTAATATGATGTCAGTCTCCTTCTCTATCATTTTCAAACAAATTCCTGATGTCTCTTTCAGTAGCAATCATATCCTGAGTAAGAGTTATATCAGCAGCTTCTTCAAGAGTAGTGAGACGAGCATTAAGCTTGTCGGCTATTGTATGTCCAGCTTCAAGAGCTTCTATCCGTTCTTCATGATCGTCCAATTCTGAATCAATGAAGTCAATAGCATCATCTATATCGTTCATTTTAGATTCAACGTCGGCCAATCTATTACTGAGATCTCGGAGGACTGAAGGTAATTCATCCATAACCTCTTCAATAACAGTAATCCTATCAGAATCGGATTTCTGCGTTTCTATAACAGTATTGAGTTGGTCTTCGAAACCATTTACTTTCTCTTCAAGAATGCCGAGTCTGTTAACGACCTCATTACAAAGGTTTCCTAAAGCCTCTACTGTTTCCTCAATACTAGTTACTCGTTTGTTAAGATTGGAAATATCCTCAAGGGAATCACAGAAGCAAGCTAGCAATGTTTCTAGTACATCAAGACCAGTAGGATCTTCTTTGGTTACACCAAGAGCTAACAACATCTTTGCTGCTTTCTCTTTAGTCATTATACCCCATACATTAATCTCACCAATAACTTTTTCTAGCTTTTCTTCGATGGTAGTGATCTTATCAATTATTGTTTGATACTTGACAATGATCTCATGTACTACTTGTACACCATCACTAGCTTCGGTTTTCTCTACATCGAGAGCCTCAAGCATATCAGTAAGATCTGAGTTTGTGAGAGTACCCCACTTACCCATCTTATCAATTAATTCCTGATGAGCATCGCGAGCTACATCATCGATAGCTTGACCTAGGGTATTTCCCAGATTTGTGATTTTAGTATTGAGCTCTTCAAGAGCTTTCCCAATATCAGCAGTCTGTTCAGAGAAGATATTGGCCAACTGTTCATCAGAGAGTTCTGCAATCAAATCAGACACTCGTTTTACTGGAGGAACAATATCATCGAGACTTTGGACAATGGAGTCATACTCTAAGGCATCCCATTTAGCCATATCCTCTTCGTTACCTTTAACGAAATTGGACAGCTCTTCAATAACACCATTTAATTGCACTAATGCACCATAGAGGTTTTTAGCACCAATTTTGGCATACTTCTCTTTCAGAGTCTTATCAATAGTGAGGTCTCCAACTACAGTAGAGAATTTCTTCATACCATTATAAATGGCATTAAAGTTCTTCTTCTGCTCAGTAAAGATCTCATTAATAGCTTTAATAATGGTTTGATTTTTGGTTCTCAGAGCTGCGTTATCCAAGTCATCTAAGAACTGGTCGAAATAAGGATTCAGTGACAGGTTCTGATTTAATACATCATACTGAACCTTATTCATTGCAGCCTTGGTCATAAATGAGACGTATTCGCGTTTCACCTCAGGATCTACATCCGGATCATCACTTACAACTGTTCTAGCCAGTGTAGATTCTAGTTCAACCTCAACAGTCACTTCACGTTGTAGAGTTGATTCCAATTCATCATTGTTTACAACCGATCTATTCAGTTGAGACTCCAGAGTATATGAATCGGGGATATTTGGCATCTTAGACCTCCCCTTTCTTAAGCTGTAGCTGCAAAGGTAGCTTTTACCCTAATTTTAGTAGAAGTATCCAATACAGGAACTTCTCCATTCTGTGCGGTTACAGACAGATATAATATTTTATTAGTGTCACCAACCTGATCGGTAAATTCAAACAACTCATACTTAGCCTCATCCTCAGTAGGACCTACCTTCCATTTGTCTGCATTGTCGCCTACAAACCACACAGATACAGGTCCAACAGTAATAAACCCAGGTTGACATCTCAAAGCAATCTTAATCTTTTTAGTTTCATCATTAGAAGCGTTTACCGTTTCACTAATAAGACTAGAAAGATCATCATTGAGAGATACAATCGTACCATCGGCTAAACCTTCAGTTGGGTTATCTTTATAGAGATTAATATACGTATTAGCCATCTCATAGTCCTCCTTTATAATAGTGGTGTAGTAACCTTAATCAAATGTCTTCAAGAGAAAAAGGCAGAGGTCTTCCTCTGCCCTATCTCAATCAATGAGTATCTGGATATGGAAGATTATAAGTATCACTCTTACTCAATAAGAACTTAGCCTTATAGATAGAAGGAGAGTTGAAGATGATACGATGGGCTTCATCATCTAGAGATACTCTAGGATTGATACAACCTCCCGGAACATCATACTCAATCGGATACCCAATCAGTTCACTGACAGCTTTTATTTTATTAAGATAACTAGCCACATCAGAATCAGGGCTATTTAATACAGGAACTCTAATCCCATACGGATAAGTTTGAGTAAACTCAGGAATCAGATCATTTCCTTGTTCATCTACAAATCCCAAGAATCTGATATCGACTTTTCTCTGCTTTAAGAGATTTCCTACACCATAGAAGAGATCATTGGTTAGACTAGGAATATATCCACCAGAGAGTTCGCTTTCTCCAGCATTCAGATACATAACCTGTCTGTATTCATAGTGAGGTTCTCCATAAGGACCCTGGATGATAATATTGAGTTTGGGTTTGAGGTTCAATAAGTTAGTCAACTCTTCACCAGTATCAACAGTACCTCTCAGAGTCATAGCTCCATAAACTGCTTCAGGAACACCTTCCATATCCCATACTACTGGAACATTGAGGAAACTAATTTCGCCAGTAGAATCCAACACTTCTGCAGATACAAATCCAGGAAGTGTGATTTCAGTCCAGGGAGTACCAGCAATAACTCCAATGTTGGCTACAGGTTCAAACCCAGAGATATCACTCTTATCTACAGGAACAGGAGGTTCTTCGCCCTTCTTATATACCTGAACAACAACATGAGTTTTATTGAGGTTAGGAATATCTCCTCGACCAATAACAAAGGAAGGCAAGCTCAGTACACCTTCAATATACTGATAACCTACCAGATCCTTGTCATATGAACTACTGTTCCATGTTACTGGAGCCAGATAGTAAGTACCATCAGAGAATGTAATCGTCATTCCAGTAGGAAGTCCCAATTCAATCTCTTCAGTACCCTGTTCTACTCTTATAATACTAGCCGGAAGAACGTTAGTCATAACACGACTCAGCATATGAGAGATGTTTTCCAACTGTTCTACAGTGGCATATGCAGATATCTCTTCTCTGGTAATGAATTTATCCATCATCTGTCTAGCAGACAAATAGTTGTTCTTCAGATAAACTAAGGATACATACTCATCATCAATCTTAGTGATAAGTTCTTCGTAGTCGTGTTCCCATTCCTCTTTGGTGACATACTTATCCAATATTGAGGGATCAGTACCAGAGTCTACTTCCCAATCGCTAAGCACTGTGTCATCAGTGGTTGGGTTGTTAATCAACCGATACTTCTTCTTACTGCTGATAACATAACACTCTGTTCCGACTGTACGTTTCCATTGAGGGATGGCGAGCATTGCTGCTTCGTTATCCACGATATGCATAGCTCCTAAAATATCAGAACTATATGCTACAGGAAACTTACCATTCGGTTTAATAGGAGCAGGGATATTGAATTCATTTGCGCCCATACTAAAACCCTCCTATTTAGTTTGCCTTGAAAATCTGGAACAACCATTTCTGATTAGCAAAGGTTTCGAAGCTATCTACCAAGTACGTCATAGGCTCAGCAAAGTTGGAATCCAGTACTGCTTTCACGTTATCAGGATTTGGTAGATTATTGATATCCCATGCAGTATCCACGTTATTCATACCATTGCAGATAATAGTATCTTTTATATACGGATAACTTCTAGTAGGAATGGATAATACAATATTACCAACCACCTCTTGGTTAGCCAATACATTAGATACAGAAGTGCTATTCAGATCTACAGTCTTAGTCATCAAACGACTATAGTCTGCCATATTGTTAGTCAAGATGCCTACTTCTACACTGAATAGATCATCAATATTGAGACTAGTGAAGGTGATAGGATCACTCTCATCTGCTTCGAAATAACCTACTAATGTGAGAGAAGCACCAGCATCCTCAATAGGAATTATAAAGGTACCATCTGCAGCAACATAACCATTCAGTTTCAGATGATCGAACTTAGACAGATCAAAGGAATCGCTGTCTACACTGATCTTATAGCTATTATCTTCTGCAAGAAGACTAGTAACCTTGAAGCTCGGTTTCATGCTTCTTACTAAAGATACTACGTCGTCATCAATTACTGGTGCCGGACCGCTGCCACCACCAGGATTGAAGCAGTTATAAGTAGCACAACCAGTAAAGTCGCCAAATGCAGACTGTCCTTTACATACTTCAATAGTATCTACTACACAGGACTCAGCAGGATTGATCTTATAGATCTTTTCTCCACTCAGGTTACTGGTAACATATACCATGCCATTACTAGTCAGAGAGATAGCACTAGGACCATCACCTACGGCAATAGTTTTAATTTCTCCACTAGAAGTACCAATCATGGTAACACTATCATCTTCAAAGTTGGCAACGAATACATGACCCTTTCTATCAGTAACCACTGCTACCGGGCATTTGCCTGTATTGAAGGTCAGATGTTTACCATTCCTCTTCAGATTAACAACTACATTACTACCAGCACAAGTTACCCACACTTCACCATTAGGAGCACAAGTGATACCTTCAGGCTGATACGGAACTTTGACCCTATCAACGACAATGTTGTTGACAATCTTTACTACAGTATTAGAGAGATAGCATGCTACCCAAATAGTTCCATTGTTATCAGATACTATACCTCTCGGACCTCTATCTACTGTAATAGCTTGCAGAGGAACTCCATCTTTAATAAGAGTAACAGTACCATCTTGGTAGTTGGATACATAGATCTTACCAGAAGGATCTTCACAGATACCCCAAGGCATTTTACCTACCTTGATATCACCAATAGAAACCAACTGCTGGTAACGAGTAATACTGTTATTATAACGATTTACAGTATAGAAATCTAGCTGATTCTGTGCTACCAAGAAGCCATGAACCTCTGTGTAGGCATCAAAGTTTTTCTCTACCCTGTCGTTATAGACGACATATATCTTGCCACCTGTTGGATCAGATATATACAGGTTATCAGGAAACATATTTATTCCTCCTTTAGATGAAAATATAGTAATGCCCTACAGGATTAGCTGTAGGGCCTAGATCCTTTAATTAAATGTCGAAGTAGTCTTATTTGCTGGACTCTGCGGTTATATTATCATATACACGTTTGAGCTCTATTTCTTTTTTCACTATTTCTGATAGTTTAAGAGCAGTGGTAGAATGGATTACTTGTAACTCTCTTATAGTATTATCCATAATACCCTTATTCTTCATTATAATGAAATAGCCTTTTAGAAATGTCTCCGTGTCTTTAGTAGCATAATACGCAACCAGCAAGTTACATATACTATCTAATACAGATACAACCATATCGTCTAGGTTCTTTAATTGAGAGAAGTTTATTGTAGGGGTAACAACCGCACTAATAGGTATACTCATCATATCATTCTCTTGTGGTTGCTCTTCCTTTTTCTCATCTTCTTTTTCTTCCTCATCCTTTATTCCCTTATCCCCATTTTCATTACCAGCATTTTGTATCCCAAAGAATCCTATTACCCATTCTATAAGAGAAGTAATACCTTTTAGAGATGATAACTTTATAGCTATATCTATTCCGGCTAGTCCTAAAATAAGAGGAGGCAATAATACCAATCTAGGAGATACTGAAATAACCCAAGGGTCTATACAATAACAAACAAAAGTAGATATAATAGTACTAATCCACATTTGAGGAGATAAAAAGAATCTGTGTCCTTTTTTAGCAAATAGGTACTCTCTTATATTAGCACCAATGAGAGATACAACAAATATCATTATAATCTCTTGAGTGTCTAATGGATTTGTTAATAATTCATCTATCATTGCTCAATCCTCCCCCATGCTAATATAGATTTTATCTGCATGTCAAGGATGGTGCGACATTTGGGTAAAACAATCACGTTAGGAGGAATCTACAATGGCTGCTACTATCAGCAAGGCTAAAATTAGAGCTATTGCTTATAACTCTAAAAGTATTCAAGATGATACTATAGTAGAAAACACAGTATTCTCTGGTACTGGTACTTTTTTATTGTTATCTAATCGTGCTATACCTAGAAATAGTAAAGTATATATAGAAACAACTATAACCTCTAATCCAAATAATAGAGACATACGACATCTACCATTATGCCTAGGGGTTCACAAAGAACCATCTTTTGGTGTATTAGGCAGTGACTGTTCCCTAGGAGGGATATACTATACTAGAAACGCATATATAATGGGACCAGACACTACTGGTTATATTGCATTTACAATAAGAGACAAATATGCGGGGCAACTAATGAAATATAGATATGTTAATGATACTGGTGGAAGGGTTCCAATAAGAGGTACCGTGATAGGACTAGGAGTAGATATGGTTAACAATACCATCAGTATCTACACTGATGGTGTTTTATTTTATTCTTGGACTCCTAGTGAGTTTGTTATGAATGATGAACCAAATGATTTCTTCTTTGCTATATATTGCAGTGAGCATAATGAACCTTTATCTGGTTCTATTAATTTTGGTAGATATAGAACTAAATACCTGCCAGAAGGTTACATGGATTTCTATCAAGAGTTATATGATAAGCAATCTTCTATTGGAGAATTTGAATGTAATATTAAGGTACCTTCCCCATATGATTATACCTCTGCTACTGATATATTGAATGGTAGCTTACATAGCCAAAATGATATAGCTCCTATAGATTATATTCATCATAGAAGAGATATACCGCTAGTACGCAATCATCCAGATTCTATGATCTATTATAAAGATGAATCAAAGGGAATAATAAATGAGCACGCCTTCACATATACAGATACTGAGTATCTTGGAGGAGAAGACGACATGGCTTATATTAAGTTCCCAGTAGGGCAGAATAAGAAAATATATTTCGAGTTCCATTCCTCTGGAGCAACTATGAAAGAAGACCAGATGGGAATACCTTTAGTTATTGGTGTAACTAAGAATGTAGATGATTTATACAAAGATGCATTCCATATCAATCTATATCATTTACGTACAGATGGATACCATCTTTATACATATAAGGATGGGATTGGGTTCCTAGTTGGCAATTACAATATAATGAATCCATCTGCTCCTGTACAGCCAAATGAAATAGGAGTATTATTAGATCTTGAGAATAATACTATTACGCTATATACTGAAGGTACTGTATTTACTATAGTATCGCCATATACGTCTATCACCTCATTCGAGGATGTTACAGAACCAGTATATTTTTTCTTCAAATCAGTACCAGAGGTGTTTACTGGCAGTGGCCATGTTATAGTAAATCTCGGTACTAGATCACCTAGTCAAATGGGTGCTGGTACTGATGATCCAGCATTGGCTGGATTCTATGATGAGGACTTCAAATGGAAGATAGCTGATAATCAATATGTGTTGTCTTACTGGTGGTACTATAACTATCCTCTTAATCAATACTTCTATAAAGATCTGTACTCTGTAATGAAAGTAGTTAGTGATCATATTTCTTATAGTAGATATATCTCCTCTACAATTACTATTCCAGAAGATACTTCTATATCAAAAGGTTGGAGTCCTGGTATTAATAGACTAAACTCTACATATAATAAGGTTACTGATATTGAAGAAAGGAATAATGTTCCTACTATTAGTATCTATGACCTTAAGAAGCAAATCGAAGAGGATGATAATATCAGATGAGGGAAGGGGTAGAGCGTTATGCTCTACCCCAATATAATGGATGTGTAAATATTAGGGATCGTGGTATAAATTACACCACTACTATGAGGAGAAGATAGGACTGGACACATGGCAAAAGCCCAGAGATGTATATTGGTAACTTTCAAGGGAATAGTGAAAGACAGTCTCCTCATAATACTAATGTAATTAAAACAGTAATAGAGACAACCTGATTACTAGGGAAGTTTTTTATAGTCAACCAAGACTTTAGTGTATCAAGTTATGTGATGCTATGGGAAAGAAACGTAAACATTGATTGTGTTTGTGGCAACCTATCAATATTCGAATAACTATCGGTTATCTCTATTACTCTATTAACTACAGTCAATTTAGTAAGAGTGCATGCATGAATAATGGGGATTGATGAACGGTCAATTCATCTATGGGGTAGATGTAATGGGAATTGCCAATCTAGGTAGACTATTTAGACAAAATTGTTTCCATGGTATACTATCTATAGTTCCCTCCATGGTGTGTCTAGACCAGCCTTAATTACATCATTGCTTCACACATACATCTCTTCTAAATGACTACTATAGTGTTAGTATTTGTGTAATTTTTAATTATATACTATACTAATGAGTAGAAGGGTTCATATCTAGTTAAGTGTTTGAGAGGAGAAAGGTATATGACTATTAGGAATCTTTACATCAATCATGCTAAGGAGAGATACGAAATCGTAACTAAAAAGAGAAATACCATATGGGTTATGGTGTCAGGCTTAGTTACTTGGATTTACTCTCTCTTTTCTAGTCATAACTAATTAATCAAACATAATGGCGGAGAGGGATACAAGAATCCCTCTCTATTTATTTTTTTTCACTACACCCACGAGTAGAAGCTTGCCATTGGCTATTAGAAGGAAACCAGCTGCATCTAGATGATCTTGATCCACAACATAAACCATAGTCATTTGCAGCACCACAAGCAGATCGTCTAATATGAGATATACAATACCCATATTTAGTATCTCCGTCTATATCTGAGTTATATACAGGATTGGGTTGCCACGTATACCCAGTATACCCATAGGAGCCGTCTGTCCATTCCGCCCCAGGATAATACAGTTATATTACACCCACGAGAAGCGATAACTGGCCATTTATTGGCTGAAAACTCATAGCAAACGATGGAACGCGAGCCACGTAATGAACCGTCAACCCAATTACCACCAACATATAAGCGACGAAGCAAGCCCCACGAAGAGCCATATTTAGTTTCACCATCTACATCTTGATTATATACTGGAGATTCTTGCCATTCATAACCAGATAAAAAGTTATGTTCTGTATTCCAAGTAGTCCCAGGATAATACCCTCTTACTACACCCACGAGCAGCTCTATCACTAGCAATACCAGAAGGAAATTCACTAGAAATAATAGAACGAGAACCATAGAATTGACCATTTGCCCAACAGTCACCTCCACAAATAGTACGGCGTAACAGACCAGGAGTTCTTCCATATTCTTGAGGATCTACGGAAGCATTATATACCGATCGATGTTTAAAATACGTATAACCACTAAGATCATAATCTGGATCATTCCATGTCGCCCCAGGATAATACAGTTATATTTACACCCACGGGTAGTAAAATTAGAACTTTGGTGTATAGGAAAACAATGTGAATCGAAAGATCTAGATCCAGTATTGGTATCATAACCCCAAGATCCACCAGCTAATGATCTTCTAAGCAATCCAGATGATTTACCATATATTATTTCTACATCTATATTTTGATTATATACGGGAGATTGCTGCCACACATACGTATCTAAATAATTTTTTGTTTCATCCCAAGTAGCCCCAGGATAATACTACTTTCTTTACACCCACGGATAGTAATATTCCCATTCACACTAGCAGAGAAATAAATATAATATACAGAACGTGATCCACAGAGAGAACTGCTAGATACATTCCCACCGACAAACGAACGACGAGGTAAGCCATACGAAGAGCCATATTTAATATCACCATCAACAGTAGCACTATATACAGTGAGTTCTTGCCACTCATATTCATCCAAATATGTTTTATTTTCTTTCCAAACAGCCCCAGGATATTTCTGTTTTCTTTACACCCACGAGTAGAGAACTCGGCATTCACATCAGCCGAAAAATGGTTGCAAGCAACGCATCGCGACCCCCAAACTTGATTGCTAATCCAATTGCCACCGACAAATGGACGACGAGGCAAGCCATGCGAAGAACCATATTTGGTTTCGCCATCAATCAGATCATTATATACAGGACGCTCTTGCCAATAATATCCAGCAAAATATGCTTTATTGTCTTCTTTATTCCAAGTAGCCCCAGGATACTTCTCTTTCTACACCCACGAGTAGCGCAAGCATTAGATACAGCCGATAGTAAATTAGTAGGATTAGAGTGTCTTGATCCAGAAGGCGAGCCTAATGTATAATTACCACCAGCAAGATTTCGTCTAAGTAACCCATTACATTTACCATATTCTATGTAATTATCAGTAGATGGATCTAATACAGAATATGCATTGTAATCAATATCTCTATCAGATAAGCTAAAATATTTAGAATTACTTCCATCTGAATTTTGATGCAATACCGCCCCAGGATAATAATATATGTTGTTAACAGCCCAATAATCCATATAGCATGTATAAAGGAGGTCAAATGATATGGAAAAAAAGATAGAGATAGTAGAGTCATCTTCTAGAGAAGAATCCTATGGTATCAATGCATCTAACTTAATAGAATCTGAAGCACAACCTATTCATGATCAAAAGGTTCCCAAAAAACGTGGAGGAAGATCAGCCAATGTACCTATAGTGGATGCTAATAATAACCCTATTGGTACTACTTCTACTAATACATTCACTGATGTGGTTACTTTAGATAAGCAGAATGCAGAAAATAAACTATCTTCCTATGAGAAGAAGGTAGAACAGAAGTATCATAACCAAGTAGGACTAATAGCAGGAGTAATACAGCAGACTGATGATATTATGGCTAATATATCTGCTGAGTTGCAGAACTATAGAAGCCGTCCTTCTTATGGTGGTAAAGGACGTATGCTTGCTATGACTGAATTACAGAATAGCCAAGTATCTCTCTTGAATACTAAGTTAGCAGCAGTAAGAGAACTAAATAACGTAGCTACTAAGATTATTGAACAGACTGCTAGACATGAACAACAAATGAAGGATAGTGGAGAAGATGCTAGTGATCGTAATATAATGAAACTATATGAGATGATGCTCAATCCTACTAAGTATAATGTACCTCATATAAATAACCCTTTGCATGTCTCTAGTATAAATACTGGAATAGGATTAAATGGTGTACCGGTATCAGCAGTAGAGATACAATCTCCTATAGTGACTGCTACAGATAATAATGGTATAGTAACAGCAAGTCAACCTAATCTAACTCCTGAGCAGAATAGAATGATATTAGAAGGAAATCCTAATATAAAAGCCGTAGTAGTATATAATCAATCTACAGGTAGTAAACGATTTGACGTTGTAGATGTATCTACGGGAGTAAGTATTCCTAATGTACCAAGACCTGCTCCATTCCTATTAGATGATGCTAAGCCCGACTTTAGAAATGGAATAGCATTGAATAGTAATGCTAATATGAGTTGGCCTTTAGTAATAGAAGGTACTAGAGCTATAGATGAATTATAATTAGTTAGTATGTGAGGGCCATCTATTGGCCCTCACTTTTATTTTGTTTAAATAATAATATAGAAAAATAAAACGCGAAAGTATGAGCGAAGCGAATATTGAGCAATGACGAGCGCAAAATTAAGAATGCGCTCGGAGCGGAGAGCGACGAAAATATAAATAATAAGAAAGAGATAAGAACTTATTATTTATATTTTGCTATGTTGACCTAAGTGACCCGACGTTGGCTAGTAAATATATCACCTTTCTTTACACCCACGAGTAGCAATATCACTAGACACATTAGACGAGAAACAATAACTAAGTATAGAACGAGAACCGCAATTTGAATCGTGATACCAAGTGCCACCGATAAATAGACGACGAGGTAATCCAATTGAACGGCCATATTTAGTCTCGCCATCAACAAATTCGCTATATACTGGAGCTTCTGGCCAAGAAGCATATCCATCTAAATATGTTGTATTACCATCCCAACTAGCCCCAGGATATTCCCTTTTATTACACCCACGAGCAGCATAAACAGAATCCATTTGAACGCCAACAAATCTACAATCAATGGCTCTAGAACCAGCTCCAGCATTTTGATATTGATATGATTGACCAGATAATGCTCGTCTAGGGAATCCGATGGCTTCTCCATATGATTGTGTATCTGTTGTTTCATAATATGTAGGACTATTAGATGAAATATAACCAATTAACCAATGTTTAGTATCTTCTTGAATAGTCGCCCCAGGATAATATAAAAAATAAATGAGCAACCCCAAGGCAGGGTTGCTCACACAATACATTTTATTTCTCTATCCCTTCTAGGGCTTTTTCTTTATCCTCTTTATTCACATACTTTAAGTATGCTAATGGAGCATTGAGTACCGGAAAGTCTAGATTATCTGATTCCATATCACAAGTCTGATCTTTGGCATGTATTTTAGTTATACGGAAAGGGATCTTGCTTTTCTTAAACCTAACCAAATCACCAGTCATCATACTTTCCTGCTCATAGTTCAGATATCTACCATTTGTTGGTACTCCTTGAACATATAGAAATTCTCTATTCAGTTTTACTACTTTACCATTGTGGAAGTTGAGAAGCTTGACCATTTTATTCTCAATATCCCCAATAGCGATATACTCCCAAGACACATTATTGTCATTATAGTTGTAGGTCCCGATGATGGATCCTATAGATGCGTTGGCGTTGTTGTACTGTTCCATAATAATATATCCCCCGATGACAATTATAGATTAATATCCGTTTTTATTTACATAATCAAGATAATTTGATATACATAGATTTATGTGGATTAGTTTGCCTAGTTTTGTCAATGATGGATTGTGCATAGTAGCGATCATTTTATTCTTGAATATCTTCTCATGACGACAAGGAGCATCTATCCTCAGAAATACATTGATTATATCAAAGAAATCGGAGGAAGGAGTAAGAGAACTAATTGTGTCTTTCAGTTTCTTTACTGCTTCTACGTATTTACGTCTATCCTCTAGTACTACCTTAGGGTCACCTCTCAGAAACTCCTCTATATCTATCATGATCCTAGTGCGTTTGATAGTAATTGCCTCTTCAGAATCTATATTAGATATAATAGAAGTAAGCATCCCTTTGTTCTTTTCATCCTTAAGACTCCGATGATATTTATTAACAAGATCCTTAGCTTTACTAATACAATCTTTTGGTTTATTATTCTTGAAGAAATAGTATATTTCTTTCAGATCTGATTTGAAAGTTGAATCGTCATAGTATGGCAATCCAAAATAGACTTCCAATAATCTTGTAACATAATAAACCTTTCTAGAATCGCTCATTGGGTGGTACGAGTTGAGAACATTAGCTATATTTGTTATCAACCTCTTTTGATGATCGTCATCCCTCTTCGGTTTCTGCTTAATGAATTTTTGTATTAATAGAATATTATCACTGTCATTGGTATTAGCCTGACTGATTATATTTAACAAATGATAGGCATTAGAATCGAAGTTAGTTAGTGGTTTCTCTATATCTGCTTGCTCTTTACTATTTGCTGAATAGAACTTCTCCAGCATATTAGATATTATTTCTGATTTTCCGGCATTGGTTTCTAATGAGAATAATACTGTCGCTAGATTTCTTATCAGCTTATCACGAGGGCTATTGCTATCGAACTTACCCCAATAATTATCTGCGAACTCTTTAGTGAGCTTGAGATTGTGATCGTGTTCAGAGGGACAAGTTTTAAATTTATCAAGCAGATTCCGCAGATCATTATTGAAAGATACTGGGGTAGGAGTATTACTAGAAGTTTCCTTCTCAGTAGTCTCAGCAGAAGAGGTATCCGTTTCTTCATCAGGATTATAGCACTCTTTTCCAATTATATGATCAATGCTATGCGTCATCAGGAACTCTTCCATAGAAGCAGCAGAGTATCCTAATAAAGTACCCATAATATACTCATATATGAAGGAATGGGGCTTGATATCATTGAATAGTTTGGTCAATAAGATTCTCTGATATTGGTATTTGCAGACGAATACCATGTGATATTCTCTTCCTTCGCTTTCCAGTTCTTTGTCATTTATCTTAAACGCAAGTACGTGATAATCTCCTCTGGTTGCTAAGGATTCGATATCACATAATTGGTCGTTTATCTCTTTTGGAGTTCCGACTATAGACATTTCTAAGCAGTCTCTGACCCCTTTAGTCAATAAATACAAACCATCTGATAATCTATCTTTGTCAATCATTTTAATTACCTCCATTACTTTTCTAACTTAACGTAATACTCTTCCAAAAGAAGAAGTATATCATCAATCATAACATAATGGCCCGTAGTACCAAAGTTCAAAATATAGTATTTGATCTGATTTATTAGCCTTTTTTCACTAATAGAAGAAGGGTTTGCTGTTTCAAGGAAGTCCATTACTTCTCCTGCTTTGCTCTTATTATCAATTTTATTATTTTTAAGGACGTTATATAGGAGATCAACCTTCACTCTAAATGAATTGTCACACATCAATTACTCTCCTTTTATATTACTTTTCTAACTTAACGTAATACTGACCAAGAATCTCTAATATATTAGAATAGGAGTTCAGAAGAGACTGTAAATCTCTATTAATCAATCTCTTATCAAGAGAATTGGAGAAATCCTCCTCTTCTATATTATCAGCCAGCTTAATAGTGGTTTTCTCTACCAGATTCTTCATCTCACAAAGAATGGTATATCCCACATTCTCTTTATCCATCTTCTTCTTGTTAGATATCTTCTTAGATAACTCATCTATAGAGAGAAGATTAGGATCTTCTGGCTTAAACTCATACCAGTAATCTATAGTAGCAATCAAGTTGTCTACCAGTTTAGGACCACTATAGTTGTGGGAAATTTCTACCATTTGCTTGATGAACCTATCATCGTTATTATCTTCTACTGGTAGCTTACTTTTAAGAATATTGATGATAGAGAATGCCTTAGTAGCAATGTGGTCATCTGATGCATTAAACTCCTTAATCGCAACCAGATCATTTTTAACATGTTTAGCCAACCCTATCATCTCAAGATGAGACGTCTTAGTAGTCTCCTTTTTCAGTATATTATCATCGAGATAATAGTTGAGCTTTTTGAAGCAGTGATTAGCGATATCATCAGAATCGGCGTCGTCACTGATAGGGGATAAGAAGTCTTTAAGGAATTCTCTATCCTTCTCGTCCTCTATATCTATATCAGTGAATTCTTTACTGTATTTGGTATCCCTAAGATACTCTGCTACTGCGATATTACCATAACCATGTTCCTTCTGCAGATCAGTCATTGTCTCAGCTATTCTTTTCATTCTGTTATAGAATGCTGCGTGATTCATCTTTCTATAAGACGTTTTATTCTTAGCCTCAGTGAGCCTCTTCATCAATGTGTTATCATTGAGATAATCGGCAAGCTTATTGAGACAGTGGTTAACGATAACATCTGAATCAGAATGGTAGGTGATAGTCAATAGGAAATCTCTGAGGAAGTATTTATCCTTTTCGTCTTCTATATCTACACCGGTGAAGCCGTTATTTTTGATATCCTCAAGATATACTGCTGATGCAGTAAGACCCTCATTCTTTTGCTTTTTAATCATTGTTTCAGCTATTCTTTTCATCTTGTCATAAAATGCTGCGTGATTCATATTATTCTTCCTCCTCTTTTATTTCTGCATCCCGTAGAATGATACCCATGGAATCCATTACATTGAGTGCATCTAGAGTCCTGCTTCTACTAGTACCATAAGTGAGATTCTCCAGGACAGTGATATCACTTAATGAGAAGAATGCATTGAGAACCACTACGTTCGCCAATACGCATATATCTGTAGTTAATCCGCAGACCTCAAACTGATGATAGTTTTCTACCTCGTCCTCTTCAAATATGAATTTATTTATCTTACTTAATGACGTGAGAGGCATCGCATAGGTGAACTTTGGTAGTACCAATGGACTATATTTCGATCCACTAGTAGCTGCTGTCAATTTAGGATGGATTTTCCATCCTTCACTACCTTCTTCACAATGAATAGGATACTTCTTAGATTCAAAAGTATTACTGTAGAACTTCTTACCATGAGTATCCTGAGTAAATATGATAAGAGAATCCTTCTTTCTCTGCTTGATGTAGTTAGCCACATCATCTACCAGTTTATCCCTTTTCTCTTCAGGCAGCCAAGAGATAAATTCATTTTGCATGTCTACGACTACTAAAACCTTCATACTAATTACCTCCTATTTATAAATAATATTTCTACTACACTATTATAGTATATAATAGAAAAGTAGTATACATATATATGTTTTAGTATAATTAGAAATCCAAAATATGAGTGGAGTATGCCAAATGGCATACTCCATTATTTTATGCATATATATTGTCTAATAGTTATTAGAGGAATTAATAATTCCTCTTTCTTTTTTATTATTTTTCTCAACTATATACTATAGAAGTGGTAGTAGATAATTAGGTCAATTCTGACCTCTAATTAATGCAGCTGAGAGTGAATCAGGTATACGCGTATGCGTATACCAAACAACACAATCTTTTCCAAAGGGAGGTTATTTTTTATGGATTTTCGAGTAGGGAATTACCCACCGGGTTCAGACCTTACTGTAGTAAACGTAATCTATAGATATCCTATGAAGGATGATAATACTGGTAAATGGAGTACGGATTATCTCCTGCTTACTTATAGGGATAATGCTACTGGTAAGAAGTATACTCAGACATTTTATGAACCAGAGTATACTTGGTATCTTGCTAAGCCTGGAGTAAAAGTATCTGCAGACCAGCATTTCATTCCAATAGAGGATACCATTCCAATCACATGCAAGTATAGAGATATTACTAAGAGTATAGCTAGAGAGACTAACCAGATGGATCTCTATAATAGTAATATAAAATCAGGACAAGGGAGATTAAACAAAGCATTCATTTTGCATCCTAGAGCATTTGGTGCTGATTTACCAATTAAGAACTACTACCGCACTCTCTTTGCTGCTACTTATACCAATACACCATTTAACCCATCTATACTGTACTTCGATACAGAAGCAGATATCATTAATGCTATGAGTGATAATCTGGTTATTGGTGAATCTCCTACCTGTATGATATCAGCATACTTCACTGGGAATAACACAATGTATACCATGTGTCTGAGAAATAGTAATAATCCTCTTATTGCTCAAGATGAGGATGCTATACGACACATGGGAGATCTAGACTCATACTTCCATAGACTACTTCAAGATCAGATTGGCGATGATGAGAAGATAGAGAAGATGGGTCTAAAAGATGCTCATCTTAAGATAGCTTATTATGACCTGGAAATAGAAATGATCATAGACTTCTTCAAACTAATAAGAGATCTAGATCCAGACTTTGTTACGGCATGGAACTTATTCGGTTACGACTTACCTCAGCTGGTAGAGCGAATCAAGATAAATGGGTATGATGAAAGATCAGTTATCTGTGATCCTGAGATTGTACCAGTAACTTTCAATCTGTTTATAGATGAGAGGAATAAGAACAAGCCGGAAGAGAGAACAGATTATGCTGACTTCTCTATCAAACCTATATTCTATGGGCAAGATATTCTGTATGCTTCTAGACGCAAAGGTCAGGGAGCAGTAGCCTCTTATGCATTGGATTATATTGCTGGTGAGGAAGCAGGAGTACATAAGAAGGACTATCATGAGATTACAACCAATATCGCTAAGTTCCCTTGGTTGGATTATACCTCCTTCCGAGAATATAATATAGCAGACGTTGTGGCACAAAAGTGTATTGAGGCCAAGGTAGAAGACTTCTCTTATATGCTGAATAACGTTATTACTATGAATACGTCTCCTGAGAAGATATTTAGACAGACTGTATATCTGGCTACTAAGGCATATGAGTTCTATAAAGAACATGAGGGAGTTATTATAGGTAATAACCATAATAAGTTTAATGAACCTACTGGAGAGAAGTTCCCTGGTGCATTCGTAGCATCTCCGCTATTATTAACTGATAAGAATAAGGTTCGTTGTCAAGGAAAACCAATAATGAAATTCAATAATGGTGTAGACTTTGACTACAAGGCGCTATATCCATCCCTTATGCGTGAATTCAATCAGGCTCCACATACCCAGGTAGGTATGGTACAATTTAAGGATCCTCCCTTCAAGGATCCAGAATATCTCCGTCTATCTCCAGGAGGCACATTTTGTGAGAATTTAGCATCCTATAATTTCGTCGAGTTCTGTCATAGATGGATTAACTTAGCTAATGTGGATGAGATGCTGCAAGACTTAGATGAATACTTCAGTAAATATAGAACTCCTCTTTGTAGAGGAGAAGGTAATCTGCTCATGGATAAAAAGAGGAAGGTAGTAGCCTATCATACGGATACTTCTCAGGTATGTAAGAGAGTAGCTCCCCCCATGCCAGATTGGTTAAAAGAGGAGATTAATAAGATAAGAGCATCTATTGTTCTTAAGTAATATATAGGAGGAATAAAAAATGGAAATATCGGTTATTAGTCTTAAAGAGTTGAGCAGTATTGTGGAGTATGATTTTAAGGCTTGGAACACTATCCTCGGAATGATAGAGGATAATAGTGAATCAAGCAAAGATCGTATCGGTAAGGTATTCTATTATCTGATAATTCATCATATTGAAACAGGAATTGGTCAGATGCATAGAGAAGATCGGAATTGGATTAATGCTACTATAGAAAGAGGATATGATTCTGATGTTGTTAATGATCGATTAAGAAGAGTATATATTAATACTTTAAGAAATCGTCTAAACCGATTAGACAAACTAGGAGATGCAATAAAAGAGCAGTTGGATAGCATTGGTGTAGACTACACCGATGATGACGATGAGGATTGAATAAGCAAAGAGAGGGCAACATCATGGTTCTTAATTTCATGACAGCCGAAGAGGCTAAGAAAGAATCAGATGAGGCTAGGAAACATTACAGAGAAGAGGAGAGAATGTCTCTCCTCGAATCTGTTTACTCTAGTATCATTGATGCTTGTAAACATGGAGAATATGAAATCGAAGTAGAAGTACCAGATGAAGATATTAGTTTTCTATATGATTATCTTAAAGAAAAGGGATATAGACCATGCACTGTTCCAGGGAAGCCTAAGAATGTAATAGGAATCTATTGGGACTAAGGAGGATTTATGTTTCGAGATCATGTTAGTAAGAAATATAATCTGGATACTAAGTATTTTAATCCATATGATTATAAGGATATGAGAGCACCTGCAGTAATTACTGCAAAAGAAGCAAAGGATATATCAGATAAATCAGACAAGGAAATTGAAGAGCATCTTCAGAATAGACTGACTGATAGAATCAACACTCTTATTATCGAAGCAGCTCATAGAAATGAGTACGAGATTGCAGTGGTACTCCCTAGAAACTATTGGTATCAGATAGTTAATCAGTACAGATACTGGGACTATGACGTAACTGTAGTAGACAGAGATAAAGATGCAGGTAGTGTAGTAGTAAAAATATCTTGGAGGTAGATCGTATGATTAATGCAGAAGAGGCTGTTTTGTTATCCCGCAGCTATAGAGATAACTATAGAAAGCAAGAAAGGAAGGATCTTCTTAAACAAGTAAATGACTGGATCACTGAAGCAGCCAAGGAAGGTCGATATGACTGTATTATTGGTGTAAATAAGTTAGACACTAATTTTATTCAGGAAGAGCTAGTGAAGAATGGATTTAAATCTGAAGTGGTTCCTATAGCTACTCAATTTGGTAGTAGAATACATAATGATGAAGTTAATATCAAAGTATTTTGGGAAAATCGTTCGTCTATTAATGATTGTGATCATATTGAATATAAAAACATGCTGGCAGATATAAAATAATATAGGAGGTAGATAATATGATTAAGGCACAAGAAGCTATTCGGTTAACCAAAGAATCCAAAGAGAACTACAGAAAGCAAGAAAGAATCGCTCTCGAGAACAAAGTATCCGTAGAGATAGAAAAAGCTGCTAGAAAAGGTTATAGTGACACAAGTGTTCTAGTAGAATATCAAGACGAGGAATTCATAATCCAGAAATTGCAAAATGCTGGTTTCCAGACTGGCAAAATAAGGGAGATGAGTGATAAGAAGTATAATAGTATAGATGTAAGCTGGATAGATTCAATGAGTAATTGTATATTACCAGAAGCAATAACAGCACAAGATGCAAGAGATGTTGCTGAACACGAAGATCATAATATTGATGATGTTCTTAAGGATATCTGGATTTCTATTAGAAAACTGGCTCAGGATGGAGAAGTGTCTTTAATTTATGATACTAGAAAGAGAATGCTGTCTAGTAGCATACAAGAACGCGTAATGCATATTCTTAGGAATTTTGGGTATGATGCTTGTAAAAAAGATGATTCGTTCATCGTAATAGAGTGGTAATAGGAGGTAACCTCTTTGGTAGTAATAGAAAGAATTCCAATAGCTCCGATGAAGAAGATATTGGAACTTGCTAAAAAGCAAACTGCTGATATGGTTCTAATTCCTCAATGTCCTGCTATACTTAGTCAGGAGAGAAGTTGGAATCTGGCTGGTACTGTTGGTGGATCTATAGTATCTACCAGCAACTATGCTGAAAATGCACTACCTAAGCAGTTTGGCATGTTATGGAGAGATATTAGTATCCCATATATATCTATATTGTATAAGGATATCAATCCATTCCTAAAAAATCTAAATGAGACTGATGAGTATGAGATGAGTCTATTGATCCATCAGTATGATATTAATGGGATTAAGAAAGGTGTAGCATTTGGATTATCTGTAGGACAAATCCAACAAGGTCCAGATGGTATAATTCCTAATATATCATGCTTCCCATACTATCAGTTATTAGATCAAATTCAATTAGTACGAGCTAAGTGGAATAACTCCTTGGAAATAGCAACCCTATATCTTGATGATGAGAAGAACTTCCAAAAGATATGGAAGGGAAAAGCAAGTGACGGTGGTAAGGCATGGATTCCAAAGAGTCATACTCCTGGGGTAAATCTAGACCCATATATCTTATATCTATCTAAGACCATGTTTGTATTTAGTAAGAATGATCATGTTACGGTAGATATAAGAGATCAAATTCCGGGTGAACAGATGAATAAGTTCATGGCAGAATTTGGAGTTCAGCGCAAATCTAAGGGATGTAGCAGCAACCATCAGTATACTCTCATGGGGTTCAAACTATAAAGGAGTAAATTACTATGGTTAATTCAGTAATCTATATATTTAGAATATATAGGGCAGCCTTTCATTTAGCGTATACGTACATTAAATGTTCTTCCTACGCTATGAAAGCATTAGCAAATGATACTATGTTTATGAGACCACATAGAGTCTGCGAGGACGTAGAGTCTATGATGGACGCATTGTTAACTAGCCTCAAGATACTAATATATTACCCAATATATACTATGTATAGGGTACATAAGTTCCGAAACCTGACCTTATTAAAGGTTACCAGGAAATGGGAACGTGTCCAACTGCATACGTCTAATCCATATAGACTATATGATGCTGTTGTTGCTAGAGAACCATACGGTTTTTAAGATTATTGAATAAGGGTGGAATATTGTTTCTACCCTTATTTATTTTGGAGGATATAATATATGAGAACATTTAAGATACCAAAGAAACCATACTCTGAGTATCAGGTATATAAGAAGACTACTGTAGAAATCAAGGAAGGAGTCACAGTTCTAGTAGGATGTAATGGGGCTGGTAAGAGTACTCTGTTGAAGCGTATGAAAGATCAGCTAGAAGAGAGTAATATTCCAGTCACCTCTTTTAACAACTATAGTCAAGGAGGTACTAATGGTATAGACAAGTGTATGTTCCATGGAGATATTGCTACTGGAGCTAGTATGATGATGGCATCTGAAGGTGAACGTATCTATATGAATATAGGACTTATGGTTTCTCGACTAAAGAGGTTCTTTGATAAAGATAGTAAGGAGTACTGGATTCTTCTAGATGCTATTGGAAGCGGTATGAGTATAGATGCTATAATAGAGATACGAAAATTCTTCTTACAAATAGTGGATGAACTAAAAAAGAAAGATAAGAATCTGTATATAGTGATAAGCACTAATGAATATGAGTTCTGTGTTGGAGGGCCAAACACATTCGATGTCCAAGAAGGGAAGTATATTAATATACTAGACTATGAAGGATATCGGAAGTTTATTCTGAAAACTAGAAAACAGAAAGACAAGTTTATGGATATAGAAAAAGAGGAAGAATAAGTTAGTAGGTAGGAGTCTTGTACTCCTACCTATTTATTTTTTTTTTGACTACACCCACGGGTACCAAGACTACCAGTCACATCAGCCGAGAAATTTGCACAACATACGTAACGTGAGCCACCATACGAACCGGCATCCCAACCGCCACCAACAAACGAACGTCGAAGTAATCCACTTGAGGAACCATATTTAATATCTCCATCAACAGATGAATTGTATACTGGAGTTTCTTTCCAATAATATCCATCAAGCCATTTATGTTCTCCACTCCAATTCGCCCCAGGATAATATTCTCTAATCTCTCACATCTTAGTAAATCAGAAAGGAGTGAGAGAAATGCCACTAGATAATCGTATTACCGATTTGGTAGATGAGATAGAGCATAGAATAGGAAGTGAACAGAGAGGATTGCCTGAGGAGTTGGGGAAGAAGTATTGGATTACTAAGGTTATTCAGAAGGAGACATTGCGTACCTTTTCCAGATTCTTCCCTAATAGAATGAGATATGAACTAAATGAGAATAATAGAAAAGGAAACTATTGGCTTATTGATGAGGATATTTGTTCTTCAGTAGAGATTATAGGAGCTGGAGATATTGATTGGAGAAGTTGGAGTAGAAATTATCCTGGATTAAACTATCAGGGAGTAAATAACTTTGATCTTTCTACTGCAGGATATGACTTTGAGACGGTATGTGATGTGCAGATGCTAGCAGACCACTTATCTTCATTCTCATTAGGAATATATGTAACTTATGAGGCTCCTAATAGAATATACTTGAATGCATCTATCAATGTAGCCTTTATGCCTAGTTTCCAAAGAGTTCCTATCTTCTTGTATGTAACTCATGCCAAGAATCTATCCACTATCAGACCATCTATGTTAAACACATTTACTGATCTAGCAGAAGCAGACGTGTGTAATTTCATATTGAATAAGATTGATATGTATAACAATATGGAAACAGCTTTCAACACTATTGATCTAAAACTAGATACTATAGCAGAGAAGGCTAGAAGGCGTGATGAGATAATAGAACAATTAAAGAATGACCATGTCAATGCTAGTAATCAATATATGCCAGTCATGTTAACCGTAAACTAATACTAGGTAGACCAAATTGGTCTACCTCCTTTTCTTTTGTCAAAGAGTCAAAGGTATACATTGTTACCTGTCCCACAGCAGTCTTCTAGTCCGTAGTGGGATATCATTCTCTGATTATTAGTATCTACATGTCCTCCAGTAGTACCATAATCTCGGGATCC
>OCTW011604411.1_pt1 | contig 32611 bp, 29 predicted proteins | sample 1539671 | NCBI WGS metagenome assembly OCTW01 (sample SAMN02144230, study PRJEB22623) | gut metagenome | biome: sheep rumen | host: Ovis aries | place: New Zealand | reverse complement strand
GGAGAGGGCCCGTGACATGTTCGGCAGGTCTTTCCCAATGGTATCCATCTTCGGCAGGATGGAGCTACCCCCCTTGAGAGTATTCCACTTTTCCCGTTCCGGTGTTGTTCCGCTTGGATAAAAGACGGTGGCAGTTTTGGTGTGCCAGTCATAGATAAAGATGAACTTGTGGGAGTTCAGACTGATTTCCGCAGTCAAAACACCGCCATCGGAATTGCTTTGCTTCAGTGTTGCTCCAGTCTGCGCAAGATAGGCGCTGAAAGCGCTGTAATCAGCATCCGTGAAGTTTTCCCAAACTTGCGTGATCCCATTGTCTACCGTATTCTCGCTGTCGGGTTTTCGGTTCACGGCGAATTGAGCGGATGGCATGATGCCACCTACGGGCGGCAGGATACTGGCCTTTATCTCCACTATTTCCTTTTCCATCTCTGAACGGGTGCCGGATGGGTAAATAGCCTTTGCCCTCTGACTGCTCCAGTTGTAGACAAAGTACATGACCGCGTCACGAACTGACAACGTGGCGGTGATGGCGCTGTCCGTGATCTCGGTATCTGTCAGCGCTGCACCAGCCCCGGCCAGATAAGAACCGAATGCCGTATAATCGTCATAGCTGAAAGATTTGTACACCTCATATTTTCCATTCTCATCTTCTCCGGTTTCGTCTGCATTCCGTCCAAGCGCCATACCGATGGACGGCATAGCGGTACCGAACAACTGGTTCATCGACGGGAAAAGACCTGCCGCTTCCACTGTGCAGTTAAACATCAACAACGCAAGGCACAGTGACAAGATTCTGAATGAGGTGGGGACAGTCCGTTTCATCGTATGTTCCTCCGTTCATCACGATCATGAAAGAATCCATTGATATTCTTGATTATATGGTATCAACAGCACAAAGACAAGAAAAAACCGAAAGTTTTTGCCCAAAGATTGCCAGGAAATAAATCAAAAGGTTAAAACAAATATTGACGATAGGAATCCGATGCAGTACAATGTATTACAGGAGGTGGTTTCATGTCATTTTCTATCCGGCTGACAGACGAAGAACGGGCGCTGGCGGAAAGCTACGCAAAGCTTCATTCTTTTTCTCTGGCCGAGGCTTTTAAAAAGGCGCTTTTTGAAAAAATTGAAGATGAATATGACCTGACCGTTGCCCAGGAAGCCTATCAGGAATACGTTTCGGACGAAAAAAAGAGCCGTCCCATCCAGGACCTCTGGCAGGAATGCGGCCTATGAGCTGGCGTTTGGAAACCACAGCCAGGTTCGACAGGGAGTTTAAAAAGCTGGACCATTATACGCAGAAAATGGTGAAGGCCTGGATCGAAAAAAACCTGATGAACTGTGACGACCCCAGGCTTCACGGAAAGGGCCTGACAGCCAACCGCAGCGGTCAGTGGCGTTACCGGATCGGCGATTATCGCCTGATCTGCCTGATCGAAGACGACCGCCTGATCATCCTCGCCCTGTCCATCGGCCACGGGAGCGAAATATACAGATAATAAAAAAAGCCTTCCGCCCGGGAACCCCTGCTCAGCCAAGAGCACGGTTCCCGGGTGGAAAAGTTTTTTGGGAGTGTGGAGTGTGGAGTGAGGAGTGTGGAGTTGAAATTGATCCGAGAGAATTACGCATTACGCATTACAAATTACGCATTCGCTATTAACTCCTCACTCCTCACTATTTGCTCTCCACTCTCCACTCTCGACCATCTACCTCCTACCTTCTCCCTCCTACCTCCTACCTCGTTTTTCCCTCCTACCTTAAATCCTCGTCTCTCCCACCGCCTTCCTCCACGCATCCAAAAAATTCTCCACACTGGGGTAGCGTTTGTCGCGGGTGGGGTCGGCGGCGCGCTGGGCGGTCTCGAAGAGGGCGCGGGAGCCGTCGAAGGCGGAGCGGTCCCGGGGCTTGCCGGGGGAAAACAGGTCGAAGGCGAACATGCCCAGGCGGTAGACCGCCGTGCGGGCGTCGAGCATCTCGCCCTCCTTCTTTTCCTCCGGGGCCTGCCAGCGCCAGGAGCCCGGCTGACGGCCGGTGTTCCGGAAGGGAAAGGGGCGGTACAGGTCGATGTCGCAGAGGGTCAGCTTCCCGTCCCCTAGGTTCAGGATCAGGTTTTCCTCGCTGAAATCGACGGCCATGAGGTTCCGCTTTTCCAGGCGGCACATCAGGGAAAAGAGGGTTTCCGCCATCCGTAGGCGGACAGACAGGGGCACGTAGATCAGCCTGTCCATCAGGTCCGGGTACAGGGGATCGCCGGACAGCTGGCCCCCCTCCTCAAACGCAAAAACCAAGGCATAGCCCTCGGAGGTTTTCCCGTGGGACAAAAGGCGCACCAGGCCCTCGGCCGGCTCTGCGTAATAGGCCGCGGCCCGCTCCAGAATTTCCTCCGCCTCCCCCGGCCGGCCCTGGGAGCGCAGCATTTTCGCCCCGGCGTATTTGATGAAGAGCTTCCCGTAGGGCCCCTCCATGCCAAAGCAGAGGTTGCCGGAAAGCCCCCGGTCCCAGATGCGGAAGCACCGCCCGTACGGCCTTAAAAACCCCAGGTCCGCCGGCTCCGCCAGCATAAAAGGAATCCCGTCCAGTTCAAACAGCAACCAAAACACCCCACTTTATAAGGTAAAGAAGGTAGGAGGGAGGAGGGAGGAGGTAAATAGTCAAGAGTGGAGAGTGGAGAGTGAAGAGTGGAGAGTGGAGAGTAAATAGTGAGGAGTGAGGAATGAGGAGTGAGGAGTGGAAATGGGTCAGATGAAAGAAGGCGCGAGGCGGGAATTACGCATTACGAATTACGAATTACGCATTCGCCACTATTAACTCCTCACTCCTAACTCTATCTAATGCCTATTGCCTAATGCCTAATCCCTAATCCCTATTCCCTAATCCCCCCTGTCAGAATACCAGCCCCTCGCTCCCCCGTCAAGCCGGATGGGGGAATTGTTGCAAAACTCGGATAGATTGTTACAAAAATCGTAACAAAAATTTAAAATATTTTAAAAAACCGCTTGATTTTATTACGAAACTTCGATAAAATAAGAACGGATATTTCCACAATCGGTTTGATCCGCACGGAATCGGTCAATCCTTGAGAATGTCCGGCCCTGCTGGGGCCGCGTGAGGCGGCTTCTTAACGCGGGCCGCCGGCAAATCCGTCAGGAGGGAAAAGGATTTTATGCCCAAGAAGATATTGTTGGTTGACGACGAGCCCCTCATGCTCAAGGGCCTCAAATATTCTCTGGAACAGGAAGGCTACGAAACGCTGACCGCCATGGACGGCGAGGAGGCGCTGAACGTCTTTTCCGCCAACCAGGTGGACCTGGTCCTCCTGGACGTCATGCTGCCCAAGATGGACGGCATTCAGGTCTGCCAGCGCATCCGCGAGCAGAGCAACGTGCCGATCATCATGCTGACCGCCAAGGGCGAGGACATGGACAAGATCCTGGGTCTGGAATACGGCGCGGACGACTATATGACCAAGCCCTTTAACGTGCTGGAGGTCAAGGCCCGCATCAAATCCATCTTCCGCCGCGCCTCCCAGCAGCCCCACACGGAGGAAAAGAAGGTCATCCGCGTGCACGACATGGAAGTCAACCTCGTGAACCGCTCCGTCACCCTGGGCGGCAAGGACGTGCGCCTGACCGCCAAGGAGTTCGACCTCCTGCAGCTCTTCATCCAGAACCGGGGCAAGGTGTTCAGCCGCGAAGCCATGCTGGAGACCGTCTGGAAATACGATTACATGGGCGACGCCCGCACGGTCGACGTCCATATCCGCCGTCTGCGTGAAAAGATCGAAAGAATTCCCTCCCAGCCGGAATTCATCTTTACGAAATGGGGAGTGGGCTACTATTTCACAGACAAGGACTGACGGATTCTTTTCAAGCATCCGTTTCAGAATATCACTCACCTTCCTGCTGGTGGTCGGCCTTTCCTTCACGGTCACGGCCGGGAGCCTGAACAGCACGGTGAGTGATTTTTTGTTTGACGAGCGCGTCCGCGTCCAACGGTCGGAGCTGGAGAAGCTGGGACAATCCGCCGCTCCCCTGCTGGTCGACGCGGACACCGAGGGCTTAAAGCAGCTGATCCGCGCCCATGAGGGCGAGTTCAGCGGCCGGATCCTCGTACTGGACAGCCGGGGCAAGGTCCATCTGGACACCGCCGGAGAACGAACGGGCACCCTCTTCCGCTCCGAAGAGGTGGACGCCATCATGCAGCGCGGGCAGAGCGCCTATTTCGGCGTGCACGACGGAGAGACCGGGGAACTGGTCAACACCCACAGCCTGATCTTCTCCCTCCGCCTGAACGGGGCCTGGTCCAGCTACTGCTCGGCCCGCCTGGTCTCGGGCAACGACGTCATCGGCGTGCTGATGCTGATCAGCCCGGTGACGGACATGATGACGGGCCTGAGGGACCTGCGGCGCCAGATGCTGATCATCTTCCTCCTGGCCGCCCTGGCCGCCGCGGCGGTCGGCTTCATCTTTTCCAGCATCCTGGCCAGGCCTTTGAGCGGGATGATCCGCGCCATCCAGAAGATGGCCCGGGGCGATTTTTCCGCCCGCGCCCCCGAAAAGGGCAGCGGAGAGATCCGCCGGCTGGCGGAGACCTTCAACTCCATGAGCGAGAAGATCGAGACGCTGGACGTCACCCGAAACCAGTTCGTCGCCAACGCCTCGCACGAGCTCAAAACCCCGCTTGCCTCCATGAAGGTGCTGCTGGAATCCCTGATCTACCAGCCGGATATGGACAAGGGCCTGCGCACGGAGTTCCTCCAGGACATCAACCGCGAAATCGACCGGCTGAGCGCCATCGTCAGCGACCTGTTGACCCTGGTGCGCATGGACGCCGGCTCCGTCAAGCTGACCCGCGAAAAGCTGACCCTCCAGGACCTGATCGAGGAAAACCGCCACCGTCTGGACCCGATGGCGAGAAAGCGCCGCCAGGAGCTGGTCATCGACATCAAGGATCCCTGCGAGATGAACGCCGACAAGGGCAAGATGAACCAGGTGATCTACAACCTGATGGAAAACGCCATCAAGTACACCCAGGAGGGCGGCCGCATCGTCGTCACCCTGGACCGCACCACCAGGAACGCCGTCCTCTCCGTCAAGGACAACGGCCCCGGCATCCCCCAGGACGCCATCCCCCACATCTTCGACCGCTTCTACCGGGTCGACAAGGCCCGCTCCCGCGAGACGGGCGGCACCGGCCTGGGCCTCTCCATCGTCCGTCAGATGGTCCTCCTCCACGGCGGCACCATCCGCGCCGAAAGCCAGGAAGGCCAGGGCTCCGATTTCATCGTCGAGCTTCCGGTGAACGGACAGGGATGAGATCAATTATCATACCTATTTGTCGATTTATTGGTTGCTTTTTTCTGCTGATTCGGATATAATCAGATTGAATCAAAAGCAGGGAGGGCGTCCATATGGACCACACGGCAAATATTCTGAAAAGCCTGGTGCCCATCACCCAATTTAACCGCGGCCAGGCGTCCCGGATCTTTGACCGGCTGCGCACCGAGCGTCAGCTGGTGGTGCTCAAAAACAACCAGCCTGCCGCCGTCATCCTGAGCCCCGAGGAATACACCCGTCTGACCGAAGCGGAAGAAGATTACCAGCTTTTGCTTTTAGCCCGGGAGAGGCTCGCGGGAGACAACCTGAAAAACGCGATCCCTGAAAAGGACGTTCTGAGCGGCCTTGGCATCACGGAGGAAGAAATCGCCCAGGCAGAGGATGTGGAGCTGGAATGAAAAGCTGGCTTCTTCAGTATCTGCCCGAAGCCCAGCAGGACCTAAAACAGCTGGACCGATCCGTACTGCCCGAAATCATCAAGGGCATTCGGAAGGTCGCCCAGAATCCGGAATATCCAAACGGCTACGGAAAACCGCTGGGCCATCATGCAGGCAGCAATCTGTCCGGGCTGTACAAGATCAAATTCAAAAAATCCGGCCTGCGCGTTGTCTACGCGCTTGAAAAGCATGAAGACAGAATGACTGTCATCATCATTTCCGCCAGGGCAGACAGCATGGTTTATCTGGAAGCTGCCCAGCGAAGAGAAAAACACGGACTGTAACATCCAAATCGGACCGGCTCGCTCCGGTCCTTTTTGTTGTTTCCGGCAGCAGGCGCATCCTTGGAGGTTTTCCCCAAAAAGCTGTGGTTTTCTTGACACTTTCCGCCCGGAATGTTATACTATAACCACAAATAATAAAGAATGACGTCCAACGGGAGGATGCTGTATGGAGAAAATTTTGCTGGAAATCTGCTGCGGTTCGGCGGACGACGTGATCGAGGCCGCAAAGGGCGGCGCGGACCGGGTGGAGCTGAACAGCAACCTCTTTCAGGGCGGTCTGACCCCGACGGTCGGCTCCCTGCGGGTGGTCAAGCGCCACGTGTCCATCCCGGTCATGACGATGGTCCGGCCCCGGGCCGGCGGCTTTTGCTATACGGAGGCGGAATACGAGGTCGCCCGGGAGGACGCCCGGGTCCTGCTCGAAAACGGGGCGGACGGCCTGGTATTCGGCTTCCTGCATGAGGACGGCACGGTCGACACAGAGCGCACCAGGGAGCTGGTGAGCATCGCCGGCGGGAAGCCCTGCGTCTTCCACCGTGCGCTGGACGTCGTGCCGGACTGGAAGCGCGCCCTCGACCAGCTGATTTCCCTGGGCGTCACCCGGGTGCTGACCAGCGGCCAGCAGAGCGACGTCTTTTTCGCCTTGGACACCATCCGCGAGATGATCGAATATGTAGACGGGGCCATCGAGATCCTGCCCGGGGCGGGCATCACCCTGGAGAACGTACAGAAGGTGGTGGACGCCACTCACTGCACCCAGGTGCACCTGGCCCGGCACAAGACCCTGCCCGACCCCTCGGTGAACAACAACCGCAGCATCTATTACGGCGGCGCCCTCTATCCGCCCGAAGACCGCTTCGACGTGACGGACCGGGATTACGTGGCGGCTGTCCGCGGAAAGCTGGGGTGAGGAAATGACCGCGATCATCGGCACCTGGAAAATGTGCCTGGACGGGCTCCGGGAAGCAAGTGAGCTTTTGCAGGCCGGCGCCTGCGCGGGCGACGCCGTCGTCCGCGCCGTCACCCGGGTGGAGGACAACCCCGCCTACTGCTCCGTCGGCTACGGCGGCCTGCCCGACCGGGACGGCCACGTGATGACCGACGCCGCCTTCATGGACGGCGCCACCCTTAGAATGGGCGGCATCATCAGCGCGGAGAACATCAAAAATCCCATTCTGGCGGCCCAACTGCTCTGCGGGCGGGAGACCAACTGTCTCCTGGCCGGCCGCGGGGCAGAGCTGTTCGCCGTGCGCCACGGCCTTTCCATGCGGGACATGCGGACGGAAGAGAGCATGAAGCGCTGGCGAGAGGCCGTCCGGGAGCGCCCCGAGCGCCTGACCGCCTACACCGGCCACGACACCGTCTGCGTCCTGGGCCTGGACGAGGCGGGCCATCTGGCCGCCGGCGTCTCCACCTCCGGCCTGTTCATGAAGGACCCCGGCCGGGTCGGGGACAGCCCGGTCATCGGCTCCGGCTTTTACGCCGACGACCGCTTCGGCGCGGCGGCGGCCACCGGCCTGGGCGAGGACATCATGCGCGGCTGCCTGAGCTACGAGGTCGTCAGCCGGATGAAGCGGGGCCAGAGCCCGAAAGAAGCCTGCGAGGAGGCCCTGCGGGAGCTTTCCGCCCGCAAAATCGAGCTGGGCGAGGAAGCCGGCAGCATCAGCCTGATCGCCCTTTCCCCGGACGGCCGCTTCGGCGCGGCCACCACCCTGCCCTGCTTCCCCTTCGCCGCCGCCAGCGGCGGCCCCGCCGGCCTCTACGCGGCGGACCAAAACGGGACGGTCCGTCCCGTCCGCCCCGAGGAACTGGACGGCGTGGACTGATCCCCGCCCTTCTGTCGATCGGATATAACGCGATCAGCGTTTTATCAAAATAAAAAGGAGGAATCCGAACATGAAGAAACTGCTTGCTATCCTGCTGGCCGCCATGATGTTCGCCCTGCCCGCCCTGGCGATGGCGGACGAGCTGACCATGGGCTCCTGGCGCACCGACGACGTGGAACAGGTCTCCGCCCTGCTGGCCAAGTACGAGGAACTGACCGGCGTGAAGATCGTCTTCCAGCCCACCACCTCCACCCAGTACAACGCCACCCTGCGTCAGCAGCTGGACGGCGGCATCGGCCCGGACCTGTTCTACAGCCGCACTTATTCCACCGGCGCGGAGCTGTATGACAACGGCTTCAACGTGGTCTGCAACGACATCCCCGGCGTCAAGGAAAACTTCACCGCCACCGCCCTGGAAGGCTTCACCGCCGCGGACGGCAACATTTTCGCCGTTCCCTTCGCCGCTGTCAGCCACTTCGTGTACTACAACAAGGCCATCTTTGCCGACAACGGCATCGAAGTGCCCGCCACCTTTGAAGACTTCCTGGCCGCCTGCGAAAAGCTGAAGGCCGCCGGCGTCACCCCGCTGGCCAACGGCATCGCCGCCAACTGGGACATCCTGGAGTGCGTGCTGTGCAGCCTGGTGCCCAACTACATCACCGCCGAAGAGCGCGTGGCCTATGAAAAGGGCGAAAAGAAGCTGAACGACGAGACCTGGGTGGAAATCTTCACCGATTTCGCCAAGCTGGTTCCCTACCTGCCCGAAGCCTTCGCCTCCATCGACAACGACCAAGCCAACGTCATGTTCGGTCTGGGCCAGAGCGCCATGCTGATCGACGGCTCCTGGAGCTACGGTACCCTGTCCGGCGACGATTATGACATCGACGTGGGCTTCTTCCCCATGCCCGCCCCCGCCGGCAAGGCCGCCGGCTTCAGCCTGCATCCTGACTTCGGCATCGCCGGCAACGCCGCTTCCGCTCATCCCGAAGAGGTCAAGGCCTTCCTGGCCTGGCTGGCTTCCGTGGACGGCGCGAAAGAGGCCGCCAAGGTCATCCCCGAGGGCTTCCTGCCCCTGATCAACGCCGACGTGGCCCCCGAAGGCAGCGTCATCTCCGCGATGAACGCCGTGGGCGAAGGCAAGAACGCCGACCGCCGCTTCGTGTGGAACATGATGGCCCTGTACACCCCGTTCGTGGATCAGCTCAACGCCATCTGCCGCGGCGAGCAGACCCCCCAGGGCGCGGCTGACGCCATCAACGCGCTGTGGGAAGCGGAACTGGCAAAATAATTATTATTTGGGAGGGGGAATCCTTCCCCCTCCCACGCTGCCCCCTTCGGATTTGCAGCTCCTGCTGCAAATCCGCAAGGTTCAAATGGCTTCGCCATTTGTTCCGCTTTGACGTACATGCCGCCAAAGCGGATTTCCATCAGGGGAGTCACTGCGTGCCAGGGCCAGACGGCCCGTTCTTCGGTGAAAACAGGCCACTGGCCTGTTTTCCGGGCCCTCAGAACCCCCTGATCACCCCCTCCGCAACGTATATGAGCCACTTATATTCCAACGCCCTGCGGGTTCGCCGTAGGCGAATCCGCCGAATGAATCGGCGGACTTTTGAAATATAAGCGCCTCATATACACATCGTACCTCCAATCACAACCACGAGTATTCCGACGTACGGCCTGCTCTGCCGTATCTTTCACATTTAAAGGAGTGAACGCGCGATGTCGGTAAAGTCCAAGTATTCTCAGGCCCTCCAGGGCGGCAAGAGCATCAAGCCGGGCGGCATTTACTGGATGCGGTACGTGCTGCCCGCCATGGTGTTTTATGTTATTTTCATGGCCTACCCCATGCTGGACTCCGTCCGTCTGTCCCTGTACGAGGGCACGGCGGGCGTGCGCGAATATGTGGGCTTCGCCAACTATGTGCGCCTGTTCACGGACGAAGTGGTTTCCACGCGCTTTTGGAACGCGTTCAGAAACAACTGGATCTTTTTCGGTTACCACATGATCCTGCAGAACGCCCTGGGCATCCTGTTCGCCGCCATTCTGACCAACCGCACGATGAAGGGCCGCTCGGTATACCAGACGCTGATCTTCATCCCCTGCACGGTGGCCGTGCTGGTGACCGGTTATCTGTTCAAAATGATGATGAACCCCCAGTGGTCCAAGGCCCCGCTGGAAAAGATCGGCCTGGGCTTCCTGGTCCACTCCCCCCAGGGCTGGCTGGGCGACCCGGGGACGGCCCTGTCCGCCGTCTCCCTGGTGTCGGTCTGGCAGTGGGTCGGCATCCCCACGATGATGTTCGTGGCCGCCTTCCAGAGCATCGACGACGACCTCATTGAGGCCGCCTCCATCGAAGGCGCGACCCCCTGGCAGCAGTTCACCCGCATCCGCGTCCCGATGATCATCCCGGTCATCGGCATGGTCGCCATCATGACCTTCGTGGCCAACTTCAACGCCTTCGACGTGGTCTTTTCCATGGAGACCCTGGACGGCGCGCCGAACTATTCCACCGACCTGATCGGCACCCTGTTCTACCGCTACGGCGTGGCGGGCCAGCACCCCGTGGGCATTCCGGAGCCGGGCGTAGGCTCCGCCATCTCCACGTCGATCTTCCTGATGCTCCTGTGCGGGGTCATCCCCGTGCTGATCAAGACCCAGGGAAAGGAGTGATGAAGGATGGCCAAGGAAAAGAAAACCAAATCCCTGCGGATCATGAACATGCACATCCCCTACCACATCATCATGATCCTGTGGTCCTTTATCGCGATGTTCCCGATGTGGTTCCTGTTCATCAACACCTTCAAGGTCAAAAAGGAAATCTACACCAACTTTTTCGGCCTGCCCTCCAAATGGACCCTGGCCAACTACCAGGCCCTGACGAGCAACAGCGACTTTTTCATCTATTTCAGGAACTCCACCCTGGTCGTCGTGGTGAGCCTGTTCATGATCCTCTTCCTGGGCTCCCTGTGCGCCTTTGCCCTGGCGCACTGGCGCACCAAGACCTCCCGGGCCATCTATTTCTTTTTCGTCATCGGCATGATGCTGCCCATCAAGATCGCCACCATCCGCCTGCTGCAGATCATGAAGGCCCTGAACACCCTGAACACCCTGTTCAGCCTCTACCCCGTCTACATCGCCATGGGCCTGCCCACCGCCGTGTTCATCCTGACGGAGTTCATCCACGGCCTGCCGGGCGAGCTCTATGAGGCCGGCTACATGGACGGGGCGGGCCGCTTCCGCATTTACTACCGCATCGTCCTCCCCCTGATCCGCCCGGCCCTGGCCACCGTGGCCATCTACAACCTGGTGCCCATCTGGAACGACCTGTGGTTCCCCCTGATCTTCATCACCAGGGAATCCCAGAAAACCGTCCTCCTGGCCGTCACCCGCCTCCAGGGCCAGTACAGCACCGACTGGCCCAAGGTCCTGACCATCCTGGCCCTGAGCGCCCTCCCCGTCATCATCCTGTACCTGGCGTTCTCCAAGCAGTTTGTCAAGGGCCTGACTGCAGGGGCGGTGAAGGGGTAAAAGATCGTACCTGTTCAGTCATTGACTGAACAGGTACTGGGACGGGGACTCTAACCAGAGCTTTCCAGCCCGTTCTTCACTGAAATTGAGCCACCGGCTCAATTTCCGGGCGTTCAGAACCCCATTCCACGCTTTCCCCTACGGATTTGCCTCTCGCCCTTTCTCCAGGGCCTGCCGGACCGCTGTTCGGTGAGATTGTGCCACTGGCACAATCTCCGGGCCCTCACAGCCCCGGGCGGCAAATCCGCAAGGTACGCATTTTTGCTCCCGCAGAAGTGAAGATGTCTTCTCTTCCCAAGGCATATTCTGCTCCGCAAAAATGCTCCTCGCGGCGTACATTGTCCAGGGCCTGCCAGCCCGTTGCTCAGTGAAAACTGTCCACCGGACAGTTTTCCAGGCCTTCGCAACCCGCTGCGGATTTGTCATCAGGGGGAGGATTCCCCCTGATCACCCCCACCCTTACATTGCAAACTCCTTTCGATCTCAGGGGACTGAATAGTTACAAATGATCATAAAAACCACACGAACTCCTGCGGGGCGTAAAAGCCTGGCGGGAGTTCGTTTATAATTTTCTTGAAACCCCCGCCCTTCCGTGATATAATGCTTTTTAGCAAACTAGAGGAAGGGGGCGGCGGCCGTGATTCGGACAGGGCGGGTGGTAGAAGCGAACCAGGGCAGTCTCAAGGTCTGCTTTGACCGGCCGGAAATGTGCGCCAGCTGCGGCAAGTGCGGCGTGCACGGCGAGCATCAGGAGCTGGTCACCGTGGACGGCGAGGCGGCGGCCGGCAGCTGGGTGCAGGTGGAAATGCCTGACGCCCAGGTGGTCAAGGTCTCCCTGATCGCCTATGTGATCCCCCTGGTCTTTCTGATGGCCGGTCTGGTCATCGGGCAGAACGTGCTGGGGTCGGACGGCTGGGCCGCCGGCCTGGGCGTCGGCCTGCTGGCCGTAGGGCTTTTTGTCGTCCGGCTGATCGACAGGAGGCTGGGCAGAAAACCCGGCTGGAAACCTAAGCTGATCAAAGTGTTTGAAGAAATGCCTCATCCCCTCAACGACGAATAAAACAGGAGGACAGAACCATGGCTGAAATCGTATTGACCGCTGAAAACTTCGAGGAAAAAGTGCTGAAGGCCGACAAGCCCGTCCTGGTGGACTTCTGGGCCACCTGGTGCATGCCCTGCCGGATGCTGGCTCCCCTCGTTTCCCAGATCGCCGAGGAAAAGGCCGATTCCCTGTACGTCGGCAAGGTCGACGTGGACGAGCAGGGCGAGCTCGCCGCCCGCTACGGCATCTCCAGCATCCCCTGCCTGATCCTCTTTAAGGACGGCCAGGAAGCCGGCCGCTCCGTGGGCGTGCAGGACAAGGCCAGCCTTTTTGCCAGCTTAGGCCTGTAACAATGCCGGCCGGAGTCGCAGGGAGCAAAGGCCTCCCCCGGCTCCGGCCCGCCTGCCCGGACCGAAGAAAAAACATTTGACAAACAGCGAAAAGAATGTTATGATATTCAAGCGCTTAAGGCCGCCTCTGAACGCGGAGAGATGGCCGAGTGGTTGAAGGCGCCAGTCTTGAAAACTGGTGATGTCGCAAGGCACCGGGGGTTCGAATCCCTCTCTCTCCGCCATTTTTCCTCTCTGATAAGCGCATGAACCGGCTGATGGAGAAGTACCCAAGAGGCCGAAGGGGCTCCCCTGCTAAGGGAGTAGTGTCAGAAATGGCAGCCCGGGTTCAAATCCCGGCTTCTCCGCCAAAATCCCCTGGAAATGGACGTTTCCGGGGGATTCTTCTTTTTGGGAAAGGGCAGATGAAAACGGCCCAGCACAATGCTACTACCCACCCTACTACCCGCCTTACTACCGACCATTCAACTAACCAAAAACCGCCCCTTTCGGAGCGGCTTGTAAAGGACATTTTGAGCTCTTTGGCAGATTCTTTGTCGAATGATGGCGCGACAGCGAATGTCAGAACATTCAAGATCGGTTGGATTCATTTCGATCAAAGCTTTCACACACTGTTCACAGAATTCCTGTATATTTTAAAATTGATTTCGCTTATAATAACCACAGTGCAACTGCCTCTCTCTCAACCGTTCGCTTTTACCTCGGCGAACGGTTTTTATTATGCCTTTACCGGCACCACGATCTCCTTCTCCCCGATCCCCTCCGCCTGAACGGTCAGGCGGGCTTCGCCGGGGTTCTGGCCGGCACGGAGGACGGCCAGGGCGCGGCCCTGGTAGGTGGTGAAGCGGCCGGCGGTATAATTCTCGGCGGTGACGGGCTGGCCGCTGCCAAAGCCCATAAGCTCCGCCGCGCCGGTGACCCGGGCGGTCAGAAGGACGTCGGCGTCCGGGACGGTGTTCCCGTTTTCATCGACCAGCTCGGCGTGGACATAAGCCAGGGATTCCCCATCCGCTTTGATGCAGGGCGTTTCGGCGGTCAGGCGGAGGGCGATCGCCTTGCCCGTGGTCCGGAGGGCGGAACGGGACACCTCCCGGCCGTTTGCATATCCCACGGCTTCCACCGTGCCGGGCTGGTAGACGGTTTCAAACAGGAAGGTTCCGGGCATGCCCTGCACCAGGGCCTCCCCCGCCTTAAGCCTTCCCTGGGAAACGCCGTTGACCAGGAGCTCCGCTTCCTCCGCCAGGCTGAACACGGCGACCTTCACGGGCTTTTCCTCCCGGCCCTGCCAGTTCCAGCGGGGCCATACGCCGGGGAAGCCCCAGTTGGAGAGGGTTTCCACCTTGTCAAAATGATCCGGGTCGTAGGAGAAGAGGGCGGTTTCCCCGCTGCCCCAAACGATCCGCCGGTAGACGCCCTGGGGGCGGATGCAGCCGGTGACGTCAAAGTCCGCGTCGTTGGCGGTGCGCCAGGGGAAGGGGCTGGGCGCGCCCCAGGGATTGCCGATCCGGGGATCTCCCGGTTCATAGAAGGAGGCCTTGCCGATGCCCGCCTCGCCGATATAATCCCAGGCCGTCCAGGTGAAATCCCCGATGACCCAGGGGGTTTTTTCGATCATGGGCCAGTGGAGGCCGATTTCCTTGGGGAAGTTTTCGCTGCCCAGGATCACCCGCTCCGGGAACATCGCGTGGTCCTTTTCGTACTTGTCCTCCAGATAGTTGTAGCCGACCACGTCCAGCCCGTTGACGAAGCCCTCGGTGTATTCCTCCCAGAGCAGGTCCTCCTTCCCGGGGGCGGCGTTCTGGCCGGCGCTCCACCTGCGCTGCTGTTCGTCCTGCAGGACGTCGTCCAGCCCGTTCCAGAAGGAGCAGACGCCATTGGAGACGGGGCGGCTCGGGTCCAGCCGGCGGATCGTTTCCGCCAGCTTCCGCGCCACGATATAGCCCTCCCCCAGGCCCGCGCGCTCGGTGATCTCATTGCCCGTGGACCAGAGGATCACGCTGGGATGGCAGCGGTCCCGCCGCACGAAGGCGGACAGGTCCTTTTCCCAATCCGTTTCAAAAAACTGGTTGTAGTCGCCGGGCTGCTTGCCCATGCTCCAGGCGTCGAAGGCCTCGTCGAACACGTACATGCCCAGCCGGTCGCAGGCCTCGATCAAGGCGGCGGAGGGCGGGTTGTGGGTGGTGCGGATGGCGTTGAAGCCTACTTCCTTGAGCTTTTTCACCTTCCGGGCCTCGGCGTCATAGAGGCTGACCGCGCCGATCACCCCGTTGTCGTGGTGCAGGCAGCCGCCCTTGAGCTTGGTCTCCCGTCCGTTGATCCGAAGGCCGTGCCTGACGTCCGCCTCGACCGTGCGGATGCCGAACAGGACGCAGTCTTCATCCTCAGTCGGTTTCTCTGACGGGATGACGCGGGTTTTGTAGGTTCCGACCTCTTTGACCCGGACCTGGAGCCGGTAGAGCGCCGGCGATTCCGCGCTCCAGAGGCGGGGCTGGTCCACCGTCAGGGTCATGTAGGCCGTGGCCGTGGACAGGGGGCCTACCTGCGTCACCGTTTTCCTGGACAGCACCGTTTCCCCACTGTCCTCCCGGAGGAGATCGAACCAGACCTCCGCCACCCGGTTTTCGGCCCAGCCGTTTTCAATGTCGGCGGATACGTTCAGATAAGCGGTCTCCGGGGCTCCGGATTCGTCGTATTCGATCTTCTTCGTCCAGGCGGACAGGCCGCCGAAGGCCGCGCGCAGCATCGGCCCGTGGGCCAGCTCGACGCCCCGGAACAGGCCGGCGCCCGAATACCAGCGGGAGTTGGGCTGCATGCTGGGGTTCACGGTGATGACGATACGGTTCTTTTCCCCCGGGTAGACCAGGCGGGTGATGTCTGCTTCAAAGGGGGCGTAGCCGTAATGCTGCAGGGCGGCCTTGTCCCCGTTGACCTCGACGGTGGCGTTCATCATCGCCCCGTCCAGCCGAAGAGCGATTCTCTCCCCCGCCCAGTCGGCTGGAATGTCGATTTCCTTGACGTAGTGGGCCACACCCGCGTCATAATAACCGCTGGCCGCCCCGGAGGGTGCCTCGGCGAACACCTCGCCGCAGATCATATAGTCGTGAGGCAGGTTCACCATCTGCGCGCCGAACTGGCGGTTGGCCCGTTTGCCGACATCCAGCTGTCCCAGATCGAAATACCAGTCCCGGTTGATCTTCATACACCGCATGAATGTATCCTCCTCTATGATATTTACAGCGTGACCGCTTCGGTAATTCCTTCGCTGAAGGTGGGATGGGGGCGGATGACGGCGGCCAGCTCCTCCAGGGTGCTGCCGCGCACCAGGGCCTGGGTCATCTCGCTGATCAGGTCCGAGGCCCGGGCGCACATCATCTGGGCCCCCAGGAGGCGGTGGCTCTCCTTCTCATAGACCACCTTGATAAAGCCCCTCTCTTGCTGGGTGAGCAGGCTTTTTCCGTTGGCGGACATGGGATATTTATGGGTCTCTGCCTGGAGCCCCCGCTCTTTGGCTTCCTCGGCCGTCAGGCCGACGGAGGCGATCTCCGGGTCCGTATAGACGCAGGCGGGGATCACCAGGGACACAGGCGGCGTCCGCCCCTGCATGTGGGCCAGGGCACAGCGGCCCTGGGCAGTGGCGGCATGGGCCAGCATCGCCCCGCCGGTCACGTCCCCGATGGCGTAGACGCCCGGGCAGCTGGTTTCAAAATGCTCGTTCACCAGAATCCGGCCCCGGTCCTCCTGAACGGAGAAGCCCTCTTCAAACAGGCCGGCAAAGCAGGGCCTGCGGCCCACGCAGACGAGGATGCCATCCGCCTCCAAAGAAAGCTCCTTCTCCCCCTGGACGCACAGGCAGCGAAGAAGCTCGCCCTCCCTTTTGATCTCCTCCACCCTGGTGTCGCAGAGGACCTGCACGCCCCGCTTTTTCATCAGCATCTTGAGGCTCTGGCTGATTTCCTTATCCATATTGGCCAGGATCCTGGGCAGAGCCTCCACGATGGTCACCTGACTGCCCAGGGCGGAAAAGACGGAAGCGAACTCCACCCCGATGACCCCGCCCCCGATGATCAGGAGGCGCGGATAGATGTTGTCCGCCTTGGCCAGCAGGGTATCGCTGGTTTCGACGTTCGGGCAAGTAATCCCGGGGATCGGGGGGAGGGCCGGCCTGGAGCCGGTCGCGATCAGGATATGCTCCGTATGGAGCAGCTCTTCCTCCGTCCCCCGGACCCGCACCGTATGGGCGTCCAGGATGGCGCCGGTTCCATGGTAGACGGCCACCTTCTTCTGTTTCAGCCGCAGGGCGATGCCGTCCCGCAGCTGGCTCACCACCTGGTCCTTGCGCGCCTGTATTTGGGGAAAATCAAAGGCGGCCTCCCCGGCCTGAACGCCGAAGACGCCGCTGTGCCGGATGTCCTCCAGCAGCTGCGCCGCGTGCAGCAGAGACTTGGTGGGAATGCAGCCGCGGTTCAGACAGGTGCCGCCCAGCTCATCCTTTTCCACCAGAGCGACCCGCATCTCCCCGGCGGCGGCCAGGGCCGTTTCATACCCGCCCGGACCGGCGCCGATGACAACCAGATCAAATTCCTGCATGTCGGTCTCCTTTTATTTGATTGAAAGATTCACGATCATCCGCTCCAGATCTTCCCGCATCCCGGGCTCCAAAGCAGGCGGGAGGGAGGAAAAGACGGCCCGAAGGGCCTCCGGGGCAAAGCGGACGTCCCGCAGGGCCGCCTCCATGTTTTCCGTCCAGAGCGGATCCATGGCATCGGTAAAACACTGGCAGGCCCGGATCCGCCCGCTCTCCACCCGGAGCCGAAGGTCCGCCTCCCCCCAGGGAAAGCGGGCCTGATCCGAAAGGGTGAAGGCGATCCTCCGCCCAAAGGTCCAGTCCCAGGAGGAAAAGCGGGCCTCAAGGGAGGAAAGGCGCTCCTTCTCTGCGCCCAATAGCCGCTCCGCCCAGGAAAAGGGCGTCACGGGCAGGCCGTACTCCGCCCCAAAGGCCTGCTTGATTGCCTCGCACAGGGCGGGGACCGTCAGAGCGGGCGCCAGCTCCTTTAGGTTCACCACCCGGGCCCGCACGGAATCCACCCCCCGGGAACGGAGCTTCAGGGGGGAGACGCGGAGGTATCTGGACAGGGCTTCCCGATCCACCTCCAGCATGAGGGTGGCGTGATGGCAGGATTTCGTCCCCTGCCGGTAATAGGCGTGGCCCGAAAACTTCCGGCCGTCCGCCTCCAGGTCGTTCCGGCCGCTGACGGAGGCCTGAACGCCCAGATCACGCAGGGCGTTTAAGAGGACCCGGGTCTGGCGGGGAATATCCTCCTCCTCCCGGGGCAAACAGAACGAAACGTTCAGGTTGCCCAGGTCGTGGAAGACGGCCCCGCCGCCGGACAGACGGCGCACCAGGGTCCCCCCGTCCCTTTGGAGGGCGTCCAGGCGGCACTCCTTCCAGGCGTTCTGATTTTTGCCGATGACCACGGTTTTTTCGTTCTGCCACAGAAAGAGGATGATCTCGCCCGGGAGGGCCGCTTCCGTCAGGAAGGCCTCCGCCGCCAGGTTTTCAGGCGCGGAGAAGGACCGGCCTTCAGCGGCCCACAGCTTCGAAATCATAGCGGATGCGCGGGTTTCTGGCCGCGGCGACCTCGTCCGGCCGGCAGACCGGGGTGGTTTCCGGCAGATGGTGCATGGAGGAGGGGTCCTGGTGGGCCTTCTCCCAGATCTCCCGAAGGACCCGGACGGCTTCGTCCAGGGTTTCCCTGGTCTCCGTCTCCGTCGGCTCCACCATCAGCGCCTCGTGGACGATCAGGGGGAAATACATCGTCGGCGGGTGGATGCCGTGGTCCAGCATGGCCTTCGCCACGTCCAGGGCGGAAACCCCCGTCTCTTCCTTGAGCTTTTCCAGGCTCATTACGAACTCGTGCATGCAGATCCGGTCATAGGCCATGGGGAACAGGTCGCTGAGCTTCACCCGCATGTAGTTGGCGTTCAGGACCGCGTGTTTCGCGGCCTGAGGCACGCCCTCCCGCCCGATCGTCATCAGATAGGTCAGCGCCCGGACGGCGACCAGGAAATTGCCGCCGAAGGACCGCACGTTGCCGATGGATTCCGGCGTATCCTGCCCCGGCAGGAAGGGGGCCAGGAACTGCTTGCAGCCGCTGGGCCCGCTGCCTGGGCCGCCGCCGCCGTGGGGGGTCGAAAAGGTCTTGTGAAGGTTCAGATGCACTACGTCAAAGCCCATGTCCCCGGGCCGGGCGACGCCCATGACGGCGTTGAGGTTCGCCCCGTCGTAATAGTTGAGGCCGCCCGCCTCGTGGACGATGCGGGTGATCTCCAGGATCTGGGGGTCGAACAGGCCCACGGTGTTGGGGTTGGTCAGCATCAGGCCGGCCACGTCCTCTTTGGCGGCGGCTTTCAGGGCACCCAGGTCCACAAAGCCGTTTTCGTCGGAGGCGATGCTGACCACCTCGAAGCCCGCCATGGAAGCGCTGGCCGGGTTCGTCCCGTGGGCGGAGTCGGGCACCAGGATCTTGGTGCGGCCCGTGTGGCCCATGGCCCGGTGATAGGCCTTGATCAGCAGCAGGCCGGTGAACTCCCCGTGGGCACCGGCGGCCGGCTGCAGGGTCATGGCGTCCATGCCGGTGATCTCGCAGAGCATGGCTTTGAGCCGCTCGCACACCTCCCAGCAGCCCTCAGCGGTGTCCGCCTCCTGCAGGGGGTGGACCTGGGTAAAGCCGGGCAGGGAGGCCGCATATTCGTTGATGGCGGGGTTATACTTCATCGTGCAGGAGCCCAGGGGGTAAAAGCCGTCGTTGACCCCGTGGGTGCGGCGGGCCAGCTGAGAGTAATGCCGGTCCACCTCGATTTCCGAAACCTCGGGCAGGCGCAGGGGCTTTTCACGCAGCGCGCCGTGGATCGACACCATGGGCACGTCGCAGGGGCCGAGATAATCCGTTCCGCGGCCGGGATGGCCCTGTTCAAAGATCAGCTTCACTGTTTCGTCACCTCCCGCACAATGGCCGCCGCCCGGTCCATTTCCTCCCGGGTGTTCATTTCCGTCGCGCACCAGAGCATGCGGTTCCCGGAAAGGGGCAGGCCGCCCAGAATGCCCTCCCGGCGAAGGGCGGAAAGCAGTTGTCCGGCATCAGGGCAATGGATCACAAATTCATGGAAGAACTCCCGCTCCGGGAAGACGGGCAAAAGGCCCGCTTCCTCCAGGACTTTCTGCAGGTAATGCGCCTTGGAAGCGCACTGAACGGCCACTTCGCGCAGGCCCTTGGGGCCCATGGCCGCCAGGTAGGCGGCGGCGCGCAGGGCGCAGAGGGCTTCGTTGGAGCAGATGTTGGAGGAGGCCTTTTCCCGGCGGATGTGCTGTTCCCGGGCCTGGAGAGTCAGCACGAAAGCCCTGCGGCCCTGTTCATCCGTTGTTTCCCCGACGATCCGTCCGGGCAGGCGGCGCATCAGCTTGGCCGTGGTCGCCATGAAACCCAGATAGGGCCCGCCCCAGGAAAGGGGGATGCCCAGAGGCTGGCCCTCGCCCACGGCGATGTCCGCCCCGCATTCCCCCGGGGTCTTGAGCAGGGCCAGAGCGATCGGGTTACAGTGGACGATCATCTTCGCCCCGCCCGCGTGCGCCTGGGCTGTAAGCTTGTCCAGGTCCTCCAGGCAGCCGAAGAAGTTCGGCTGCTGCACCACCAGGCAGGATACGTCCTCCGTCACCAGGGCCGAAAGGGCCTCCGGGTCGGTAACGCCGCCATTTAAGGGAACCAGATCCACCTGGACGTCCCGCCCGAAGGCGTAGGTCCGAATGACGGAGAGGACCTTGGGGTCCACGCTTTCCGACACCAGGATTCGGCTGCGCTTGCGTTCCCGGCACATTTCGCAGGCCTCCGCGGCGGCGCAGGCGCCGTCGTACACGCTGGCGTTGGCCGCTTCCATGCCGGTCAGCTCGCAGATGTCCGTCTGAAACTCAAAGATCGACTGGAGCACGCCCTGGCTGATCTCCGCCTGGTAGGGGGTGTAGGCCGTGCGGAAGGCCTCGTGGCCCGCCGCGGTCTCCACGATGGCGGGGATCATGTGGCGGTAAGCGCCGGCCCCCCGGAATACGTGGGGAAATACGGTGTTCTGCCCGGCCAGGCGCTCCATTTCCCGCCGGACGCTCATTTCCGCCATGCCCTGAGGCAAGTTCAGCGGGGTGGTCAGCCGGACCGAGGCCGGCACGTCGCCGTAGAGGTCGTCCAGCTGATGGAGCCCGCAGGCTTCCAGCATGGCCCGTTCTTCCTCCCGGGCGGCGGGTACATAAGTAGCCATTTTCCTTCCTCCTACAGCGTCAGCAGGTGGCCACAAAGGCCTGATAGGCGTCCGCGTCCATGAGCTCGGCGCGGTCCGTGATCTCCCGGACCTTGATAAACCAGCTCTCATAGGGCTCCTGGTTCATCCGCTGCGGCTCGTCCGCCAGGATCTCGTTGATTTCCGCCACCTCGCCCGTCACCGGGGAGAGGACGTCGGAAACGGCCTTCACGGATTCCACGTCCGCAAAGCTCTCGCCCGCCGTGACCGTGTCCCCGGGCTCCGGCAGGTTGACAAAGACCAGGTCGCCCAGCTGGTCCTGGGCGTAATCGGTGATGCCCACCAGGGCGGTTCCGTCGTCGTTCAAAAGCACCCACTCATGGGTTTTGGTGTACATCAGGTTTTTCGGGAAAGTCATGGTTTACTCCTCCTCATTTTATCAATGTGAAATCTTTGAGTGATTATTTGTTTCTGCGATAGAATGGCAATTGCACAGTCTCCGCTTCTACTCTGCGGCCGCGGACGTCCACTTCCAGCCTGGCTCCCTGGGCCGGAATATCGGCGCGGACCAGGGCCATGGCGTAAGCGCCGCCCAGGTAGGGGCAGTGGGTCCCGGACGTGGTCACGCCCACCGGCTGACCGTCCAGATAGACCTCCTGATGCTCCCGGACGATGCCCCGGGAGACGACCTTCAGCCCGACCCGGCGACGTTCGGGAACGGCATGGGCCAGCAGGGCCTCCCGACCGATAAACTCCGGCTTTTCCAGCTTCACAAAGGCAGTGAGGCCCGCTTCCAGCGGGGTGATGGTATCGCTGAGCTCATGGCCGTACAGGGGCATCGAGGCCTCCAGCCGCAGGGTGTCCCTGGCGCCCAGCCCGCAGGGAATGAGGCCGTCTTCTTTGCCCGTCTCCATGAGGAGGGCCCACATGGCCGCGGCCTTTTCCGGGGCCAGATAGATTTCAAACCCGTCCTCCCCGGTATAGCCGGTCCGGGACAGAATGCAGGAAATCTCCCCCACCCGGCCGTCAAACAGGGCCGTGTAGTTTTTTTCCGGGATCCGGTCCGTGAGCCGGCGGAGAATGGTCTCCGCCTTCGGCCCCTGCAGGGCGATCTGGGCGTACTGATCGGATACGTCGGTGACGAGGGCGTCCTCCGTCTCCCGCTCCTTCATCCAGGCGTAATCCTTGTCCTTGTTGGACGCGTTCACCACCACGAAGTAGCGGTCGTCCTGGATTTTGTAGACGATCAGGTCGTCCACCGTGCCCCCGTCCTCCCGGCACATGGGGCTGTAGCGGGCCTGGCCGACGCGCATGACGGTATAATCGTTGGTCAGCAGGTGGTTTAAATAGCGGACGGCTCCCGCCCCCTCCACCAGGATCTCCCCCATGTGGGAGACGTCGAACAGCCCGCAGGCCGTGCGCACCGCCATGTGCTCGCGGATCACCCCGGTCTCATACTGGACCGGGAGGCAGTACCCGCCGAACTCCACCATTTTCCCGCCGGACGCCGTGTGTACGTCGTACAGCGGGGTCTTTTTTGCGTCCATACGCTTTCCTCCTCCTGCGTTTGCTCTGTGCGGAGCCGTGTCCAACACAACGAAAAAAGGACACAAAACCACACAAACATGCGTTTTGTGCCCTGTCTCTTCACCTGAAAGATTCAGCGGCGGCGGCCGCCTTACTTCGTCGGTGCATTGCTGCTTTCCAGGGTGCGTCAAAATCCGATCCTTCTGCCTGAGAGTTTTTTCTGCCCCTTCGGCGCCCCGGTGCGGGAACCCTTCCCGCCGGAGTCTCTCCCGGATTCGTCATCCGCGCTTCTCAACCTCATTATATGCCGCCCGCCGGGAAAAGTCAAGGACAAACCGCCCGGCCGGTTCCCTTACCAAATAGCTTCTTACCACACCTCGATTTCAAAGGGGCTTTCGTAGGTTTCACCCGGGGAGACGACCGTCCGGTCCTCCATCTTTTCCAGGTCCTCCAGGACGCCGTCCCGGCCGGGGAGGGCGCTCCAGGGCTCGATGCAGACGTAGGGCGCGGCACAGTTCGGGCGGTGCCAGAAGCCCACATACTTCATTTTCTCCCAGGAAACGCGGACGCCGCGATGTCCGGCGGGGCTTGAAAGCATCACGCTGTCCGGGGTTTCCGCCAGCACCACCGCGTCCTCGTCAAACAGGTCATGGCGCAGGGGGATCTTCGTCCCTTCCCGGAGAGGGTAGGGCGTTCTTTCCCCGCTGACCAGTGCCCGCTCGCTGAACAAAACGCGCTTTGGCTCGGAGGCTTCGGGGAAGGCCAGCTCATAATCCTCGAACTTTAGCCCCTCCTCCAGAGGCACGCGGAAGCCGGGGTGGCCGCCCAGGGCGCAATAGAGGGGCTCCTCCGAGCGGTTGCTCACTTCATAGCGGACGCATACGCGGTTTTCCTTTAGTTCGTAGCGGACCCGGTAGACAAAGCGGTACGGATAGATAGCCCGGGTCGCCTCGCTGTCGGTCAGGGTAAGGACGCAGCTCGTTTCCCCCACCTGCTCCGCCGCCATCTCGGCCTTTGGGGCGAATCCGTGGATCGTCATATCGTAGGAGGTTCCCCGCAGGGTGTAGCGCTTTTCAAACAGCCGCCCCACGAAGGGAAAGAGGTTGGGCGCGCGCCCGGTCCAGATGCTTTCGTCCCCCTGCCAGAGGTACTCCGTCCCCGTTTCCTTCCCGACAATGGACTGAAGCTCCCCGCCGGTCGGGCGGATCAGCACCTTCAAGCGCTCGTTTTCAAGCTGAATCATGGATGATCCTCCTTTCGCTTTCTGCACAGCGTCTGAAAAAGGGAATTGGGCAGCTCAAACACCGCGATGATGCCCAGCACGATCGCCACGGCCGCCTTCACGGCCGCAAAGCCGTTTTCCAGGGCCAGGCCCGTTTCCCCGGTCACGAGATAATAGGAGGTCCAGTAAATGCCCGCCCCGGGGACCAGCGGGAAGATGCCGGCGATCTGAAACACCGTCGCGGGGCATTTTTCAATCACCGCCGCGCACCTGGACAGAAAGGTCAGAAACAGGGCGGCGACAAAGGTGGCTTCTGTCGCCGACAGCCCGGCCTTCTGCATCAGCACGGCGTAGACAAACCAGCCCGCCCCGCCGATCGCCCCGCAGTACAGCTCATACCGCCTGGGGACCCCGTAGAGCAGGGAGAAGGCCAGGGTGCCGGCGACCGCCGCCAGCGTCTGCTGAAGGATCACTTCCATAGCGCGCCTCCGCCCAGCCTCCCCACGGCAGTCAGCACGATGCCGACGCCGATGGCCACGCTGACGATGACCAGGATCGCGTCCAGCAGGCGGACGGACCCGGAGATATAGTCCCCGTCCGCAATGTCCCGGATGCCGTTGGTGAACGACACCCCCGGCACCAGCGGGATGATGGCCCCGATGATCATGGGGTTCAGCCGCTCCCCCAGCCCAAAATGCCGCGCCGTCAGGCAGATGGCCGTCACCATGGCCCCGCCCAGGATGTGCGCCATGATCCGGGACAGGTGGGGAAAGGCCGCCAGCTTCATAAAGATATACAGGAAGAACCCCGCGATGAAGGCGGCTGCGCCTTCCGCCAAAGTCCCGCCAAAGAGACAGCAGAAGGCGGCGCTGCCGACCCCGGAGGCCAGGAACTGCAAAAGCAGCGGCTTGTCCGGCATCCGGCGGATCCGCTCCAGCTCCAGGCGGACCTCCTCGGGGGTATACTTCCCGCTCTCTATTTCCCGGGAAAGCTGGTTGACCGCCACCACCTTGTCCAGCCTCGTCCCCTTGACGGGGATGTGCTGCACCTTGGCGAACTGGCGGCTGTAGCCGCCGGTGGTGAAGATACCGTTGCTCAGGACGAAAAACTGACTGTCCTCGACGCCGAAATGGCGGCAGATCCGCGTCATGGTCTCTTCCACGCGGAAGATCTCCGCCCCGTTTTCCAAGAGGAGGTGGCCGGCTTCCATGGCGGTTTCCAGCACCAGCCGGGCGTCCTCGCCGGTTTCCCGGCCCTGCGAAGAAAGCGCCGTCCCTTTCAGGACGGCCTGCGGTTTATCCATGATGATGAAACTCCCTGTTATCTTACCACTGAGGATGAATGATGGCGCGCAGATACCGGTCGTACACGGCGGAAACGGCGTCCATCTGCGCCTGGGTCAGGGCCGGCAGCTCCGCGGCTTTTACGTTGGCGGAGACCTGGGCGGCCTTGCTCGCCCCGGGAATCACCACGCTGACCTCCGGATGCATCAGGATCCAGCGGATGGCCTAGGGCGCCAGGTCCGCGGTATGCGGGTTCAGCCGCCGGCCGCATTTGGTGGTCACGTAAAAGCGGCCGGGATGGGCGGCGATGTATTCGCCGATGGTCTCCTCGCTCTTGCCGCCGTTGTATACGTCCGCCGTATCGATGAAGGTAATACCGCTTTCCTCCGCCGTTTGAAGGATCTTCATCGCTTCCTCGTGGTTGAACGGGTCCCCCCAGCGCGTACCCAGCTGCCAGGTGCCCAGGCCGATTTCGCTGACGGCGCGGCAGGTTTTCCCGAACATCCTCTGCTGCATGCATGTACCTCCTCAGCGTTCCTTCAAGACATAACTTCCCATCTATTATATCCAAAAAAGCCCGAAAAACAATGTACGGGAGAAAAACAGATCAAACATGAAAAATAAAAAAAGCGCTGCCATCCCCCCAATCGCCGCGTATCAATTTCTGGAAGCGCAAAAGCGCTCCGGTCAAAAACAAAAACAACCATCATTTGGAGGATAGAAAAAATGAGCACTGTTTATGTAGAACGCAAGGCCGGCCATCCTGTCGCCGGTATCATTCTGGGCATCCTGGGCATCGCTGTGGCGCTTTTGATGACGCTGCTGTTCGGCGTGGTCGCCGGCGCGGTTGCCGGGTTCTTCGGCCTGCTCGCCGTGCTTCTGGGCTTTGGCGCCCGCAGGTACAGCCGGCGCGGCGTCGGGGCCATCATCGCCGGCGTCCTGGCCATCGTCCTCGCCTTCTCCATGACGATTACTTCCATAGACACCATCAAGAACATGAGGGAAACCGCCGCCGCTTCCGGCGTGGCCCCGAACTTCGCCAAGTATATGGACAACCCCTACCTGGGCCTGTCCTCCGTGGTCCTGAACGCCGCCAACGAGCAGAACAACCCGGACGCCTTCAACACCCTGCAGAAGGAGCTGGACGCCCTGAACAAGTATATGGCCAACAGCAACAGCCCCGCCGCGGAAAACGCCCCCACCGCCGGCTGATCGCTTTTCACTGAAACAGACAGAAATCCGAAGCCTTCCGGACACAGCGCCGGAAGGCTTCGTTGTATTGATTTTGTAGCTTGTGCAATGGCTCAGTCGATGCCTTTCGCGGGGCTGTAGACGCAGATTTCCGCCGCCTGGGCCCCGCCGGTGCGGGAAGAGGTATTCAGGGTGAATACCATTTTGACGAAGGCGGCCTGGACGGGTTCAAAGTCGATGCGGATGCGGTTGCCGGTGGCCGCGTCAAAGGAGTATTTGTTTGGGGCGGAAACCTCCGTATAATTTTCCCCGTCCTCGCTCACCAGGACGGCGATTTCCTGGACGCGGGGCTCCCAGATGGCGGAGGGATTGAGGCACACCGCCGCGGCGCAGACAGAGCGGCTGCCCTCCAGATCAAAGGTGACCTCCGCCGGGAAGCCCTTGCTTTCCCAGTAGGTGTCGGTCTTTCCGTCGTTCACGTTTTTGATCACGTACACGTCGTTATGGACGCCGGAGACGACGGGCCTGCCCAGGGCCACGTTCTCCCCCTCCGGCAGGGGGATGTAATCGTCCGCGGGGTCGGGGAAGCAGGGCGGCCGCTGGGCCTGGGCCTGTTCCGGGGCCTCCACAATGGTGAGGACGGTTTCCCCTTCCGGCAGAGCTTCGCCCAAAGAGCGGGAAGCCTTCTCGGGCTCCTCCGTCCCCTCTTGCTCGATCGCGATGCCGTCGCAGTAATCGTCGATGGACAGCTTCATTTCCTTTAACGTCGTGATGGGCTTTCCTAAGATGTTCACGTTTCTGAGCGTCACGTTGGTGATCCTGTTGTCCTCCCCGTGGCCGGACAGGCGGGAGCGGGGCACCTTGCCGTCCAAAGTGTTCACCACCGTGAGCCCGTCGATCAGCACCCGGTCGATGGAGCCGAATTCGTCCCGCACGGTGGACCAGGCGGAATTCTGCAAGGTCATTTCGATCAGTTCCTTGTTATTCCCGTTGTCGCCCTGCATGAAGGCGTTTTCCACCAGGATGTTGCGGTACACGATGTCGTGCACGAAGGCGTCGTCGCTGTTGTGAATGCTGATGACGGGCTTATGGAAATTGTACAGCACCGTGATGTCCTCAAACAGCACGTCGCTGATTTCCGGGTCCAGTGTCAGGCCCTTGTCGGTCTCGTAGCCGATCTCCATGGACTGGGCCAGGTCGGTCCACACCTGCATGTTCTGAAAGGTAATCCCCTTGGTGGAGCCGGAATAGTTCTTGATCACCAGGCTGTCGTCCCAGGTGCGGGCAAAGGAGTTGGTCACCTGGTGGTCGGTGCAGGACTGAAAGGTAAAGCCGTCCCCGTTCTGCCGGCCGGAAATGATCTTGACATTGTCGATCCGCACGTTTTTAGAGGAGAAGGAATTCAGGTTCCAGCAGTTGGAGTTGACGATGGAGATGCCCTCCACCATGACATTTTTGCTGTGGTTGATGTCGATGGGCACCCGGGCGTAGGAGCCAGGCTGGTTCCAGGCCGGATAATCGCTGCCGTCGATCATCCCACGGCCGCAGATGCGCACGTCCTCGGCGTTGGCCATGGAGACGATGCTGTGCAGCACCGCCCCGCCGGCCAGATAGAGGGTCTGGTGGTCCTGAAGGGCGATGGCGTCCATCACCCATTCCCCGGGGCCGATGTAAAACACATTCGGGTCCTCCGGGTCCGGCACGTCCACTTCCGGAGGATTGGCGAAGATGTGCAGGGCCTGATGCACGCTGCCGTTGAACACTACGGTATACTGTCCCGGCTCCGTGATCGTGAAGCGGACGGCCCCGTCCCGGACCTCCGGCACAATGCCCAGGGCCTCCGGCAGCACCTTGGCGCTTTCCACGCCCTGGTCCAGCCCGGGCATGGCGACCTCGATCCGCGCGGTTCCATCAAAATCAAAGTAGGTCATGGGGGTCGTGGTGGGCTTCGTGTTGGCGTTCCAGATGTGCTCGTGGTTGACCATCACGTCATACACGAACAGCTCGTGCCCGTTCACCCGGACGGAGGCCGCCGGGGAGCTGACCATGGTCCGGGGGCCCTCGTAGAGCGTCAAAAGTGTGGGGGCCGCCTCCGCCTGGGCGGGCAAAAGGAAGACCGCGGTCCACATCAGCGCGAGAATCAACCCAATCATCCGTCTGTTTTTCATTTTAATCCTCCTCTGTCACGTATGGGAGTTGAACGCTAAACTATCTCTATTATACCCGGATCTCATCCGTCATACAAGAGCAAAATAAAAATTTTCGGAAATATATTTCCCATACTTGACAGGTTTAACGTTCAATGCTATAATGGGTACAAAAGATAGGTTTAGCGTTAAACCTATACAATACAAACGATGGAGGAGGACTATCATGAAAAAGATCGCTGCGCTTGTTCTGGCTGTGATGATGCTGCTGGTGGCGGCCGTTTCCGCCCTGGGCGAGGGCGAAACCTTCCTGTGGGACAACTTTGACGAGCGGGATCCCCAGAGCAAGCCCGAGCTGGCGCCCAACGGCGTCCAGATCTGGTGGGACAACTGGGCCAACCTGCGCGCCAAGAACGAGGACGGGGCCATCAAAATCGACTACCGGCCCAAGGCCTATGATTCCGAAGACTACGACACCGAAGACGAATACTACGCCGCCGCCGGCGACTGGATGGGCAACTGGGGCGAAGCCGTGAACATGTGGGCGCTGGACGGCATTTCCTGGTGCAAATACCTGACCATCCGCGTCAAGGGCGCTGAGGGCGGCGAAGAAAAGAAGCTGATCATGGACTGGCATCCGGAAGATTCCAAGTTCTATGCGGCCCGCTTCTCCGACCTGGTGCTGGCCGACGGCAGCCATCCCGTGATTACCACCGACTGGCAGGACCTGGTGATTGACCTGGAAGCCTCCGGTTTCCCGGGCATGACCAACGCCTTCCACATCCGCGCGTTCGCCAAGGCCGTCATCTGGCTGGACGAGATCACCTTCTCCGAAGCCGTGGCCCCCATCGACGCCACCTCCCATGACACCATCATGGCCGGCATGACCGCGCCGGAAACCGGCAAGCCCGCCGAACTGCCCATCAAGGACTATCTCGCTGAGCTTGAATAATTCCGCTTCACTTCCCGCGGAGGCAGTCTTCCTGCCTCCGTTTTTTTGTAAGAAAAACTGTTGCAACCTGCTTAAAAACCCGATATACTAAATCTGTTGCACATATCAAACTCCGAACGCCGAATTGGAAAAAGCCATGGTCACTTTAAAAGATATCGCCGCGGAAGCCGGCGTCAGCATTACCACCGTTTCCAACGTGGTACACAACCGGAAAAGCCGGGTTTCCCCGGAGCTGGTCAAAAAGATCTGGGAAATCATCGAGCGGGAGCACTATGTGCCCAGCATGTCGGCCCGTTCCCTGGCCAACGATCATTCCTTCATCATCGGCGTCATTACCCATCTGACGCCCCAGAACACCGGCAGCACCATGAGCGACCCCTTCCTCAGCGCCTTTGTGGACAGCATCGAAAAGCGCACGAGGGAGGAGGGCTACTACCTGATGGTGCGGTCCGTGGAGGACGCCGCCGAGCTGGACGCCCTCAGCCGCAGCTGGCGGCTGTCCGGCCTGATCCTGACCGGCATGTTCCAGGATGATTTTTTCAACGCCACCCTGAACCTGCGCACGCCCTTTGTCCTCATCGACAGCTATGTGGACCATCCCGGCGTGTACAGTGTCGGCCTGGAGGATGAAAAAGGCGGCTATCTCGCCGCCCGCCATCTGCTGGAAAACGGCCACCGGGCCGTCGCCTTCGCCTCTCCCTCCATCCGTCCGGGCGGCGTCATCGAAAAGCGCCTGCAGGGCTATCAGCGGGCACTGGCAGAATTCGGCGTTCCCTTTGATCCCGCCCTGGTCTTCACCCAGGAGATCACCGTGGAGGAGGGCAAAAAGCTGGGCCGCGCTTTGAGCGCGCGGCCCGAGATCACCGGCATCTTCGCCTCGGCGGACGTGCTGGCCGCGGGCATCATGGCGGGCCTGTACGAGTGCGGCGTCCAGGTGCCCAGGGACAAATCCATCGTCGGCTTTGACGACAACTACCTCTCCCAGCTGACCATCCCTGGCCTGACCACCATCCACCAGGACGCCGAGCAAAAGGGCATCCTGGCGACCGACATGCTCCTGGCCCAGCTTCGCCACGAAGCCCCCCCGGAGCAGACCGTCATCCTCCCGGTGCGCCTGGTCGAGCGCGCCAGCGTGCGGAATATTGCAGCTGAATAAACGTGCTTAATCACAGGGGCTGACGCAGTTTTTTCCTGCGCCAGCCCCTTCTTTATGCCGGAAGGATCTTTCCCCCTTCATGGGTGATGTCGATGATGAATCTTTTTCCCGCCGCCGTGACGGGGAAGCGGAGGCGCTTTACCGGCTCTGGCAGGCGGGGGGTAATTTCGATCTGGCCGTTTCGCATCCTGAGGCCCGCAAAGCCCAGGGCGGCGATCATCCAGGCCCCGCCGTTGGAGGCCGGGTGCGTGCCGCCGATGTAGATTTCCCCGGCCCACTGCTTTCCTTCGCCGCTGACGTCGATTTCAGCGGTTTTGAGGAACAGCTTCCAGGCCTCCTCCAGCCGGCCGATGCGGCAGGCGGTCAGGGCGTACATGCACGCGGACAGGCTCGAGCCGTGCTCCGTGCGGGGCTCGTAATAGGCCCAGTTGGCTTTTAGCTGATCGTCCGAAAAGACCTCGGGAAACAGGGCCGCCATGGCGATCACGTCGGCCTGCTTGATGATCTGCGTGGTGCCCGCCACGCCGTGGTCCCCGCCCCAGTATTCCCTGGGGTCGCGCAGGCGGGAACGCACCATGTCCAGGGAGCAGTCCTCCAGGTCAAAGTAGCCGTCAAACTGCTCGGTCACGCCGTTTTTGACCCTCGGCAGGCTGATGCGCTCCAGGACCCGGGGAAGCAGCGCCCAGTCCTTTTCATAATGAAGCTCCCGGAGCAGGGCGGAAAAGCGCTCCGGCCGGTCGGAAAAGATCTCCCTGAGCTCCAGGGCGGTTTTCAGGCAATGGCGAATCATCTGGTTGGTGAAGGCATTGTTCCGCACCCGCTCGTGGTATTCGTCCGGGCCGATCACGTCGTCAAAATCCACCCGCTCGTCATCCACGTGGGCGCAGGCCCGGCTCAGATAGAAGCGGGCGCACTCCAGGATCACCCGGGCCCCTCCCTCCTCCAGCAGGGAGCGGTCGCCGGTGATTTCATAATAGCTGCGCAGGGCATAGACGATGTCCGCGCTGATGTGGATCTGCTTGTCCCGAAAATAGGTGCGCACGGGCCGGTGGGTGAACACGTCCACCACGTTAAAGTTGGTGCAACCCTCTGCGCCCCCTTCCTGGCTTTCCCAGGGGTAAAAGGCCCCGCGGTACCCGTATTCCTCCGCTTTTTGCAGCGCCCCCGGCAGGGTTTCGATGCGGTAGCGCAGCAGGGACCGGGCGATTTTCGGCTGGGTATGGACGAACATGGGGAAGAAAAATATTTCGGAGTCCCAGAAAACCGCGCCCTTGTAGGTCTGCCCGGAGAGACCCCGGGCGGGGATGGACAGGCGGTCCGAATGACGGGGCGCGATGGCGTTTAAATGATACTGGCTGGCGTGCAAGGCCCGGACGGCGGTGTCGTCCCCCTCCAGGACGATTTCAGAGCTTTCCCAGATGTTTTCCCAGGCCTCCTCATGGGCCCGCAGGCAGGCGCTGAAACCCTCTTCCTTTGCCCGAAGACAGATCTTGACCGCGGCTTTTTCCGGGTCCGCCCCGTCCAGGGAGGTAAAGACCGCCGAAAAAACCGAAACCGTCCAACCGCTCCCGGCCCACACCGCCCGGCGAAGGACCCGGAACACCCCCTGCTCCGTTTCCTCTACGCTTTCCTCTCCCCCATCGTCCGATCGCAGGCTCTGGGCCACGGCCACCCGGATGCCCTTTTCCCCGGTGAGGGCATGGGCCAGCAGGGCGTCGCCTGTCTGATACTCAAAGCCGGACAGGTGGGGGCCGTTGATGTCCCAGATGTCCGTGGAAACGCCCGCCCGGAGGACCGCCTCCCCGTCCTCCCGGAACCGCATCTCGTAGCGGTCCAGCGTCAGATGGCAGTCCGCCATGGACGCAAAGCGCAGGCTGTGAACGGCGACCGGGCCAAAGTCCGTTTCCCGCTCAAAGATCCCGCGGCGGTAGTCGATTTTCTGGCGGTGACAGACGGCGTCCTTCTCCCCCAGCGCCATGGGGCGGCCGTTCAAAGTCAGGCGGAGGTACAGGCCGTTCGGGGCGTTGACCGGCTCCCGCCAGCGATC
>OCTW011589904.1_pt1 | contig 32613 bp, 24 predicted proteins | sample 1539671 | NCBI WGS metagenome assembly OCTW01 (sample SAMN02144230, study PRJEB22623) | gut metagenome | biome: sheep rumen | host: Ovis aries | place: New Zealand | reverse complement strand
CCGCGCAGTGAATACCGTTTGATTTCCCTTGTGTCGAAGGCCTTTTGAATCAGCTCATCGATTTCCATTCCCTCGTAAATGCGGCGGGCCTCTTCAATGTCTGCACGCAGAACAGGATGTTTCGGGCTGAACAGGACACAGCAGTCTTCATACGGCAGAATCGAGGTTCCGTAAGTGTCAATCTCTTTCGCGGTGGCCACAATCTCCTCTTTGTCGAGTCCGATTAAAGGTCTGTACAATGGAAGGGATGCAAAACTTTCGGTCACGGCAAGATTTTCCACGGTCTGACTTGCAACCTGGCCAAGGCTTTCCCCTGTGATTATGGCGTCGGCATGTATTCTTCCGCACAGAAGATTCGAGGCTTTCATCATGCACAGACGGAGCATAAGGGTAGCAAAGGCTTCCGGGGATTTTTTCTTTATCTGCATCTGCACATCAGTGAAGGAGATTATGTTCAAATGAGTGTCAACACCGTAGTCTGCAATTTTGGCGGCAAGCTCTTCCACTTTCTGCTGGGCTTCAACCGAAGTGTATGGATACGAATGAAAATAAACGCACTCAACTTTCATTCCGCGTCTCATCATCCTGTATCCTGCAACCGGACTGTCCAGACCTCCGCTCAAAAGAAGAAGGCCCTTTCCGCTCACACCGACAGGAAGTCCACGGCAGGTTCTGTGCTGAGAGGAATAGACAAACACTTCCTCCCTCACCTCGACATTTATGGTCACATCAGGATTATGCACATCCACTTCAAGGATTCCACCGTCGGAAGCCTCCCCAGCAGACTCCACGCAGATTTCATAGGAATTCAACGGAAACGATTTGTCTTCACGGCGTGCTTCCACTTTGAACGTGCGTGCTCCTCCGTCCTTTGCATCCTGGGCGAGTTTCGTTACTGCTTTTGTGATTGCCTCGATCGACTTTTCAGTAACAGTCACTTTTGCCCATCCTGTAATTCCAAGAAGATGATCCAGGACATACTCCACTGCGGGAGCGGCTTCTTTTGTGGCTCTTATGTAAAGGCGTCCGTTTCTGAGATACACATGGGCATCCACGGTTTCAAGGGCAAGTCTTGTGTTGTTCACAAGTTGCTTTTCAAAAATCTTTTTGTTTCCACCCTTTAGAGTGAGTTCGCCGAGTTTTCCCAAATAACGCTCGGTGTAGGATTCGTCATAAATGTCTGTCATTCCGGTTCCCCTGTCTTTAATAGAAAATCTTTACGCCGGCTGACAAAACCATTCCGAATCTCTGCGGATACTCTTCGGTGTTTATGACGCTGTAACTGCCCTTTTCTCCGAGATTTCCGTCCGAATCGGTGAACCATGAATACACAAGCCCCGCACCGGCATTGAGTGTTACAGGGACATTGAACTGCATAAGTCTCCAGCTGACGGCTCCCGAAAGCATTGTGAACCACTGATACGCACCATCCTGAAGGAAATAACTGCGCATATTGCCGCGGTGATCGGGAGAAAGCTCGGAGTAAAGAGAACTTCCGTCAACCTGTCTTGATCCGTAATCCGCACCGTGCCTTATGAATTGATACGTCACATTTGCATTCACATAAGGAGTGGGACGGGTATCGAAACTGATTCTAAGTTCATCAGAGTTCGGAGGAAGATAATATCCCAGGGAAGTTCCGTTGTTTGTATAGCTTTCGGAGATGTACGTGCTCGGGAACCAAGGTGTATTCTTGAGCATCTGGTGTGTGTAACAGTAAGGCTCAATCTTTGTGTAGCGCAAAGAAACATTTGTGAACGGAATCCACGGAACCACAGCTTTCGCACCTACCTGGAAAGCGAACATTGCACGATCCCAGGTGAATGCTTCCAATCCCGACCTTATTCCACCCTCCTTGCTGAATCCGTTTATCTCGTCAAGGTAGAAGGAGAACCAGACGCTTCCGACTCCCGGCCACTTTCCGCGCATATTGAGGAAGAGGTTGATGTTGTCATAGTCTCCGATATTATTCTGATAGAACACCTTGTTGAAAAGCGGGAAAAGATACCCGAGTTCAAAACGCTTGGGCCAGATTGCCGATGTACCCAGACTCATATCGAAATACTTGAAATCGAGCTCAATCATATCGGAAGAAAACACATTCTGATACCTGGCTGCCTCGACATAAGGATTTTCGCCTGAAATATAGATGGCATTCGGCATTTCGAGGACTCCGGTAATAAATGAAAAGCGGAGCCACGGGAAGATTGTGATAATTCCGTCAAGACTCAGGAAAGGACGGGCCCTGCTGTTCAGGATAAGACTTGCACTGTCATCCATACCGCCCCACTCGCGGTAAACACGTCCGAAGCGGAAAAAGATGCGGTCATTCAGGAAAGATGCGTTTATCTCGGCATTCATTCCGAAACCGAAACCCACGCCGTCAGGCCAGCCGGAAAGCCCCGAAGCCGTCATATTGGAAAGCATGTAAATGGAGCCGTCCCAAATCTTCGTATAGGAAAAAGGAAGAAATGCACGGTTGTCAAAAACATTCACTGTGGCCGGTCTTGGATTTGTTTCAGCCTCGTGTGCCCAGATGTCTGTTCCCACAGTGGCCGTGCTTGTGCCTCCCCGGAGACTCGTGACTACAGTGGAGCCGAGATACGTAAGCGGAGCCATTGAAACATCACCAAAAACATCGGCATTGTACGAAACGTGGCTTCCAAGGTTTCCTCTTATATACACAGCAGGAACAAGATCCATGCCGAAAGAGTTTCCCGTGTTGTAAAGTCCGTCAGAAAAGAAAGCTCCGAATCTTCCGCCTATGTCTGCCGAAATGTCCACTTTGTCAGGGGATGTGTGAATGTAATAAGCGGCACGGTGGAAATCGAATCCGGTTTTTCTGTAAAAAAGTCTTTTTTTCTCAGCCTCAAGCACCGCCTTTTCTTTTGGACTCACCTTCCCGTCATCAAGAGAGAGAAGAGTGTCTATGGCGGTCTCAACCTGTTTTTCCGTGTACGGCCTGTATGCAGGAAGGGACGGACAGAGCCCCCTCATCTGTGCGTTGTTCAAAATAAGATAGACTTCATCCTGAATAGGAACTGAAATGTAAGTCTGAGAGAAAACCCTGCCTATTGCGGCAAAAAGAAGAATCTGAATAAAAAGCAGACGGACAACACATTTTTTAGTTTTCATTTTGAACCTCAAGAAAGCCTGCTGAAAAGGCCGTTTCAAAAAATATCAAGTCACAGTGTACACAATTATTGCAGAATAAGCAAGTATAGTGTATAATATTTCGGATTTGGAACCCGTCCAACGCAACGGGAGATTACGATGATTTTAACCAGAGCCAGCTGCAAAAGTCTGCTGCTTTTACGACTTTCCAACGGCATTTTTTCAACACAGGACTGATTATGACGGCAACCGAAAAAAAGAACATTTACAATTTCCTCAAGGCTTCAATTTCAGCGGCCGCCGGTTACCGCGTCACGGAATTCGAGATGGATGAAAACTTGTTTCAGGACGACAGGATTGCTTCCTCGGAAGAAACGATAGAAGAAAAAGACAACACCGTAGAACAGAAAGATGCTTCCTCAGGAATCACACTGGCGGCTTTAAGAGAGAAAATTGCCCGATGCCATGCCTGCACACTTTCAAAATCCCGCACAAACACAGTCTGCGGTGAAGGCGTGGAAAATCCCGTGGTTCTTGTAGTGGGAGAAGGCCCCGGAGAGGAAGAAGACAAAACAGGACGTCCGTTCGTGGGAAAGGCAGGCTGTCTTCTCGACAAAATGCTTTCCTCAATCAGCCTGAGCAGATCTTCAAACTGCTACATAGCAAACATAGTCAAATGCAGGCCTCCGCACAACCGCACTCCTGAACCGCAGGAAGCAGACTCTTGTTCAGGATATCTTCAGGCCCAGATTCATCTCTTGAAACCGAAAGCAATCCTTGCCATGGGAAGATGCGCCGTACAGAATCTGCTGCACACATCGGAAGGAATAAATTCCCTGCGCGGAAAAATGTTCGATTTGAACGGTATACCGCTTATGGCCACCTACCATCCTTCGGCTCTCCTAAGGGACGAGACTTTGAAAAGACCTGCATGGGAGGATTTGAAGACCTTCCGAATGAAACTGAAGGAAATCTGCCCTGAATACGACAAACCGTTCGCCGCCGACGGAGCACAGGGCTGAAAATGTCCAGATACATCGATGTTGTCCTGAATCTTCCGTTGAACCAGGCATTCACATACCACGAGCCACTCAAAATCAGCGAAGAAGACAAAAACGCCTCCGAAGACGTGCTTTTCGGGCGCCGCGTTGAAGTGAGATTCGGAAACCGCAGGATGACGGGGATTGTCACGGCCTTGTACGACACACTTCCGCCTACCTGCAGCGTGGGAGAGGAAAAAATCCGTGCCGCCGCAAAATATGTTGACACCGAGCCGGTTCTTACGAGGGAACTGTACGAAAGTGCAAAATGGGTAAGCCGCTACTATCTGACCGCCATAGGAGAAGCCGTGTTTGCGATGATTCCTTCAGGAAAACGGGAAAGCGATGCCTCGGGATTTTCGTTTTCGGACACGGAAGACAGTTTTGAAAAAAAGAATCTCAGCGGGGAACAGCAGGCTGCGGTGAACGGAATTCTTGACGGAGACGAAAAACGCCTTTTCCATTATCTTTACGGAAAGACAGGAAGCGGAAAGACCGAGGTATTCCTGAGTGCGGCGGAAAAAATACTTGAGAAAAACAAAGGCGTGATTTATCTTGTGCCTGAAATAGGACTCACTCCCCAGGTGGTGAAAGCGGTTGTACGCAGATTCGGAAACACAGCCGCAGTCCTTCACTCTGAACTCACGCCAAGCCAGAGACTTTCCGAATGGAGACGTATTCTTCACCGTGAAGCCCGCATAGTCGTTGGAGCCAGAAGCGCAGTTTTTGCCCCTGTCCCCGATCTGGGAATGATTGTGATTGACGAGGAGCACGATGCCTCATACAAAGCCGGAAGCACCCCCAGGTACCACGCAAGACAAGTGGCCATGCACCGATGCACAACCCTTGGAATTCCGCTGGTGATGGGTTCCGCCACTCCCTCGCTAGAAGCCTGGAGCGCAATGGAAAACGGCACCATAAAAAGACACACACTCACTCAAAGACTTGCCGGCGGAGCAATGCCTGAAATAAAGAGCGTGAATCTGAGCCTTGAACAGAACAAGGAAAACTGCCTCTCCAGAGAATTGAAAGAAAGGATGAAAGCCGCCCTTGCAGAAAAAAGACAGATAATACTTTTTTTGAACCGCAGGGGATTCACACATTTTTTCCGTTGCTCAAGCTGCGGATTTGAAATGAAATGCAAGAACTGTTCGGTCTCAATGACATATCACAAAGCGGAAAACAGACTCAGATGCCACTACTGCGGATATTCAATACAACCGCCGCATCAATGTCCGAAATGCGGATCCCTCGATGTGGGATATTCAGGATTCGGCACGGAATACATAGAAGCCGAAGTCAAAGCAACTTTCCCGAATGAAAAGATTCTGCGCGTGGACACAGACAGCGTAAGCCACAAAGGCGAGCTTCAGGAAAAACTGGATGCATTCAGAAAAGGGGAATACTCGATTCTGCTGGGCACTCAGATGGTCGCAAAGGGACTCAATTTCCCGGCACTCAAGCTTGTGGGCGTGATACTTGCCGACAGTTCCCTGCATCTCCCGGATTTCAGGGCCTCCGAACGCACCTTCGCACTTATCACCCAGGTTGCAGGCCGTGCAGGAAGATTTTTCCCCGACGGAGAAGTGATTGTGCAGAGCTACAGCCCCGACATGGAACCGATAGCACTGGCGGTCAAAGGGGACATAGACACTTTTTATGCGAACGAAATCAAACAGAGAAATGTGCTTGGATTTCCGCCGTTCGTGAGAATGCTGCGCCTAGTATTCCGGTCTTCCGTGCCCGGAGCCGCAGAAAAAGCCGCAGAGGGAGCCGCCGTAATACTGAGGAAAAACAAAATCCCGGGCACAGACATAATGGGACCTGCCGAATGTCCGATTGAACTTGTGGCCGGAAACTGGAGGCATCAGATTCTTCTTCGCGGAAAAAACATCGGGGCGCTTCAGAAAATGGCTTCGAATCTTTTGAACGGATACACCGCCCCGCAAAACGTTTATATCGAGTCCGACGTGGATCCGGTCTCTCTTTTGTAAAGCCGCAAAAACACTTCAATCAGAACCAGAATCTGACTCCTGCATCCAAGGGAACCTTGAACACAAATCCGCCGTAAGTGCCGTATCCCGCCTCAACGGCAGGCTGCGCATAAAATTCCACCACATCCGAAACGAACACGTTCACACCAAGAACAGCCCTCGCCGCAACGAAGATTCCCGGATTTTGTGTTCCCGGATTGTAAAAATGAAAAGCGAATCCCGGCCCGTAGTAGAATTTGAACATTCCGAAAAGCTTCGGATTTGCAACCCACCAGTCGGCAGTGACACCGATTCCCTGAAAATCCTTTGCGAAAGAATAATCAAGTCCGAATGTGACGGGCACAGTGGAAAGCTTAAAGGTAATTCCCGCTTCTCCATGAAACGGAAGATTTCCTACTCCCACTCCGCCCTGAACACCGAGACCTGTCCTTGAAAACACCGGAAGGCTTCCCCAAAAAAGCGCAAGAGCCAAAATCAAAAACTTTTTTTTCAATGCAGCTTCCTTCAAGCAGATTTCACAGGGTGCTCGACCGAATAAGTCAACGCATTCTCATCGTAAGACTTACCGTCCCATGATGCCCTCACCACGGAGCCATCGGGAATTTTTCCCGCAAGAAGCATGCCTGCAAGAGGATTCTCAACATAAGTCTGTATTGCACGCTTGACAGGCCGGGCACCGAATGACGGATTGTAGCCTTCTTCGGCAATAAAGTCCAGCGCGGAATCCTCAGTGACAAGAGAAATCCTTCTGTCTTCAAGACGGGCTCCCACCCTTTTAAGCTGAAGGGAAGCGATTGCCTTGATGTGCTCTTTTCCAAGCCTGTTGAACATCACAGTTTCGTCAATGCGGTTCAGGAATTCAGGCCGGAAAGTCTGCTTCAAAAGAGCATTGACTTTTTCTTTCACGGCATCCGTCTCATCATTCGAAGCGGCCTCAAGAATCAAGTCGGAACCAAGATTGCTCGTCATGATGATTATGGTGTTCTTGAAATCAACCACCCGTCCCTGCCCGTCCGTAAGTCTTCCGTCGTCAAGCACCTGAAGCAGCACATTGAACACGTCAGGATGAGCCTTTTCAATTTCGTCAAAAAGGACAACGGAGTACGGCCTTCTTCTCACAGCCTCCGTAAGTTGTCCGCCCTCGTCGTATCCCACATATCCCGGGGGTGCTCCGATAAGTCTTGTAACCGAGAATTTTTCCATATACTCACTCATGTCTATGCGGGTGAGAGCCTTTTCGTCGTTGAAAAGAAAATCGGCAAGGGTTTTGGCAAGCTCCGTCTTTCCGACTCCCGTGGGACCGATGAAAAGGAAACTGCCCAAAGGACGGTTCGGATCGCTGAGGCCTGCACGGTTTCTCCTGATTGCCTCCGAGACAGCACGCACAGCGACATCCTGGCCCACGACACGGCGGTGAAGCACATCCTCAAGCTGAAGGTATTTCTGCTTTTCGCTTGTCATCATCTTCGTGACGGGTATGCCTGTCCACGCACTGACCACACGGGCAATATCCTCCTCGGTGACTTCCTGCCTCAAAAGGCTCTGCGCTTCTTCGGAAACAGGACCTTGTTTGTTCTGCGCCTCGGCAAGCTGTTTTTCAAGATTCGGAATGATTGAATACTTCAACTCGGCGGCCTTTTCGAGATTTCCCTCGCGCGTGTATTTTTCCTCGTCAAATCTTGCCTGTTCCAAATCCTCCTTGATTTTTCTTCCGCCTTCAATCATATTCTTTTCATTCTGCCACTGGAGTTTCATGGCATCGCGTCTGGAAGTGACTTCCGCAATCTCCTTTTCGAGTTTCTGCAGACGGTCTTTGCTGGCCTGATCGTCCTCCTTTGACAGCGACTGTTTTTCGATGGCAAGCTGGAGAATCTTCCGCTCAAGTTTGTCCAATTCCACGGGCTGACTTTCAATTTCCATCTTTATGCGGCTTGCGGCTTCATCAACAAGGTCAATGGCTTTGTCAGGAAGGAAACGGCTTGTGATATACCTGTCTGAAAGAGTGGCGGCCTCAACAAGGGCCTCGTCGTTTATTTTCACACCGTGGTGGATTTCATATTTGTCGCGCAGTCCACGGAGGATTGCAATGGTATCCTCAACGGAAGGCTCCGCACAGTAAACCTGCTGGAATCTTCTTTCAAGAGCGGCATCCTTTTCTATGTATTTCCTGTATTCATTCAGAGTGGTCGCTCCAATAACACGGAGGTCTCCCCTTGCAAGGGCAGGCTTCAAAAGATTCGAGGCATCCATGCTTCCTTCCGAGGCACCGGCTCCGACAATCGTGTGAAGCTCGTCTATGAAAAGGATTATTTGTCCGTCTGATTTTGACACCTCGCTTATGACACCCTTGAGTCTTTCCTCAAACTCACCGCGGAATTTCGCACCGGCGACAAGCTGACCCAGGTCAAGTGAAAGAAGCCTCTTGTTTTTCAGGCTGTCGGGAACATCTCCGCCTGCAATACGTCTTGCAAGTCCTTCCACGATGGCGGTTTTTCCTACACCCGGCTCACCGATGAGCACAGGATTGTTTTTAGTCCTGCGGCTTATAACCTGCATAACCCTGCGGATTTCCTCATCGCGTCCTATGACCGGATCTATTTTATCCTGTCTTGCACGAGCGGTAAGATCAATGCAGTATTTTTCGAGTGCACGCATTTTGCTTTCAGGGTCGTTGCTGTCTATGGTCTGATTTCCCCTCACCGCCTTCAACGCCTCAAGGCAGACTTTGTGGGTGCATCCGTTTTCGCGCAGAAGATTTCCCACCGCACCGTCGCTTTCCGTCATCGCAAGGAAAAGATGTTCGGTCGAAAGATACTGGTCCTTCAGGAAAGACATTTCGCCTTCAGCCTTTGCAAGAACCTTCTGAGTCTCAGAGGAAAGCGTCATCTGAACGTTTCCCCTCACGCTTGGCAATGAGTCGAGCATGGACTTCACTTTTGAAAGAATAGTATTCACGTTAAGGCCGATTCGCTCAACCAACGGAGGAATTGTTCCATCCTTTTGAGAAAGAAGGGCATAAAGAAGATGCTCAAGCCCCACCTCGCTGTGGTCACTCCGCTGGGCAAGCGCGCTCGCCTCCTGAAGTGCATCCTGAGTCTTTAATGTCATCTGATCGTAATTCATTATTGCGCCTCCCGTTTTTTTTAAAATAACAACGGAAAAGCATTTTCGTCAAGAGAAATTGAAAAAGGTGTTTTCAAAATGAAAATCAGACTACGGGAAGTTCTATGTCGCCGTACTCGCAGAGCATATTTGCAATACGCACGTGTTCAATAAGCTCGAGGTTTTTCTTTATCTTTCTGTAAAGACGCAGTTCACCCGTTCCGCTTCCACTGCCTGCGATGCAAAGGACTTTCCGATTTCCTTCGGGACACTCGTATTTCCGCAGGAACATTGTCTTGGTATTGCAATAGCAGTCCACGTCAACCACATAGGTTTTGTCGCTCGCACTCACCGACCAATGAAACTTGGATTCCTCTTCGCCATCTGAAGGCATTTCGAAAAGATCGTAGGTAAGCTCATAGCTTTTTGCCTTTTTTGCATTGAATTCAATATTCTTACCGTTCAATGAAACAAGAACACTGAGCGAATCGTTGTAGACACCCTGGACAACAAAACAGGAATCAGGCAGAACCTTTCCGTTGATTATTGAAGTGAGGCGTGATGAACTCAAATGGAAGAAAGAAGACGTGAGTTCCTTTCCCCAGCTTTTGTCGAAATAGCCGTTTGAACGCGGGGACGTGACTTCATACTCCTCGCCGTCAAGAATGATTTTTCCTTCAAAGACGGTTTTGGCACCCGAAACAGACCAGTTGAGTTTTTTTCCTTTGTAATCGGGAGTAAATCCAATCTGCTTGGAATATCGCAGGTTCCAGGACATCTTTCCACTCTGCCCCAAAATCTCAGGATGCTCGACCAAATCCATTTTTGAGACATTCACAGTGCCGTATGTGGAAGTCGTTGTGAGCGAACAATAATTGCTTTCGTCTGTACCGACTTTGAAAAGAAGATCCGTATGACCCACTTGAATCTGGGAAGCAGGATAATAGACATTCATCTGCTTTCCGTTTTCACGGAGGACACCGGCCTTCACCATTGCGAAGGAAGGTTTCACAAGAGGTTCGGAACTGCCATCTGCGGCTCCGGAGGCACCAGTAAGAGCTGCGTGCAAATCATCCTCGGAAATGGCGGCGCGGTTCTTAAATCCCAACACACATTCCTCCGGAGAAACAGCCGGATTCACCACGTAAAATTCAATGAAAAATGCAAGCTCCTCCCCCGAAACAACATTCACCCCGTTAGTTACCAATCGCCAGCGGTCAAATCCGTTTTTCTTGAGAGCGCCCCTAAGCATATAACGCTCGTTGTGATTTATCTTCTGATTTGCCATATACCCACCCAAAATACTTACGGAACGGAGTGCACCAATCCTGTGATAAGAAGACCGGTTCTACAAAATAGATATACCAGTCCTCTTTCCCTATCTTCGGCAGGTAATGACTTCTAATTGAACATTTTCTGAAGTGTTTTTTTCACACCCTCTTTGTCCGAGGGGAAATTCTCATCGAGGAACTCGAAACATTCCTGTGCATTCTTCTGAACATGCTCATACCAAATTGAATAAAGTTCGGGTTCAAATCCATCTCCGGGATAAGGCGCTCCCTGTACATCAGAAACCAGCTGACGGATCATGCTTAAAAACTGCTCTTTATCTACACCTGTCATAAATTGCCCCCATAGTTCATCGTTCGGATACGCTGGGAAATCTCCGAAACCAAGCCTGACGAAATCCTGCCAAATGGTTCAGAGATATCTTTGGATTATATTATACCGAAAATTTTATAATTTTACCAGTATTTTCTTTTGATTTTGATAAAATCATCTCTTTCGTGCATACAACCACCGTTTTAAAACCTTTGCCGGGATTTTTTACGGCTTTTTCGAATCTCAAGGCGGCTTTGTGCATGTCACCCGGCTTGATTGAAAGCAGCCATTTAAGCCTTCTGGCCTTCTGCGCGTTGTTGAGTCCGTAAAGCTCCCACAGAAAAGCAGTGGCCCCCTTCGATGCCGGAGTACGCGGGAAAACCTCGTCGGAATAGCAGCCTGTGATTGCTTTTTCCACTTCGGCTTCAGAAAAATCCTTTTGAACCAAAGCCTCGGCTGTCTCCCGAAGGACATCCAGAGAATCGAACGGACGAGGATCCCTGTATGTAAGGAACCGGCAGACTTTTGAATCGCTGTTTGTGGAAAGATAGACTCCGTATGCTCCTCCCACCGTGCGCACACTCTTCCAAAGCTCGTTGTGGGAAACACTGTGTGCGAAAACCAAATCGGCTATGCAGTCCCTTGTGTCAAACGGAGACGACGGAATCAGCCTGCATGCATATCCGACGGTACCCGGAACGACTATGTTCTCGTCAATCGGCCCCTTCACTCCTTCTTCGCAGAATTCGGACGGAATTTCCGTCAGTGCCCTGAATGCAGACTCAGGATTCGCCCTCTTTTTTTTGAGATTCTTCATTCCAATTTTTCTTATGAAGCCCGGCAGAATCTTCTTTGCGGAAGAAATTCCTTTTTTGGTTCCCGTAAGATGCAGTACGGCACCGCCTTTGAACAATCTTTTGAAAATAGAGCACAAAACAGAGGAGACTTCATTTATATCCATGCCGTTCATTTTACGCGCGGTATAATAAGAAGAAAGACCTTCCCACACTTCGTTGACCGTACCTGCGTGATTCAGAGAGCACGAAGCCCTGTATGCCGCATACCAGTTCGCATGAGGCACCACAAGTGATGATATTGAATTGTACTGGGCCACCACAAGTTCCCTGAGTCGGACTGTGTCTGAAAAATCGGTCTGAAGAATGCAGTCGGAAAACAGATTGAATGCATCCTGAGCGCGTTCCTCAAGCACTTTGAAATAAAACATCACCCAGTCGCGCCCCACGTAGTTCTTTTTGCAGTCCGACTTCGCGGCAAAATCAGGAACAGTGGCAGAGCGCGTATAGGCACCGAATCCGCCCGTTGTTCCTTCGACAATGGAAACTGCTTTGTCCCACGAAAGCGAGCCCCATCCCACCTGACTGAACCATTCGCAAATACTCGGAAGATAGGGATAATCCGATGCGGGAAGACAGTCGGCAGGTACGGCCATTGAAAAATAGAGTATTCCGTTCGTGGGTTCCGTGTTCGAAAAGAGAGTCAGGCCTTCAATTTCATCTTCCGATGTGCGGATTTTTTCCACGGTTGAAGACAAATCATTTATGGAAAGACGGGGAAGCAAATCATTTTCTTCCGCACTTAAAGGCTTGTCCTGGAAATCGTGCATTTTTTTCAAAAGCGAACGGGCCTTTTTCTCACCCATTTCAGAAAGTTGTCTTTCAGCCGTCTCGCGCTCTTTTTTGGCACGGTCCCTGGACCACTTGGCGGAAGGAGTCACCGTCACAAGGGAGCATCTTTTGTTGTCCAGAAAATATCTGTGGATCATCTTCGAAAGATACGAGGGATCGGAATCCATTCTCTGCACCAAAGCGGAATACTCGCGCATGAAAAGAAGGGTTTCCCAGGGTTTCTCGCCGTAAAGCCATCCCCTGAGACAGCGCCGCAGAAGAACAAGCGAATACGGACCGTCAAATCTCTTGATCTCGCGGTTTGAGAATTCGAAGGACATCCGCACCCTGTCCATCTCCTCGCGCTTCACTCCGTTTCTGCACACATCGAGCAGCGTGGCGTAAAGAGTCTTTTTCACTTTCAGCACATTCTTTGAATCGACTCCCCGCAGTCCGAAATTCACCACGGGATATTCAATTGAAATGTGCTCACCGGTCTGTGGTGCCAAATCTTCTCCAAGCCCTGAGGAAATCATTGACTTTGACACAACGGCGGAATCATTTCCCCAAAGAAGGTCTCCGAGAAACAGAATCTCCATGGCCACCTGCGACCTGGAAAGACCAGTGTCCTCAATCCTCCAGGCGCATGAAACCGTGCTTTTCTTTTCCTTTTCATCCGAAGGTCCGTATGCGTGCAGCCGGGGTTTTATGAAGGCATTTTTCCGCGTCTTGTACACGGCTTTTTTACCGGACGACGCAACGCGAAGAATCACTTCACGCTCAATGAAATCAATCTGCTCCTCTGTGGATATGTTTCCGTAAAGAAAGACCATGCAGTTTGCGGGACAGTAATATTTCTTGTGGAAAGCCCTGAGTTTTGCCAGCGTGAGACCGGGAATCTCCAGAGGATCGCCGCCTGAATCATATTCGTAAACAGTGCCGCCCAAAACCGAGGTTTCTATCGCATCCCCTGCAACAGACTCGTAGGACGAATAATTTCCCTTCATCTCATTGTAAACCACGCCCTGAAGTGAAACTTTGCCATTGTCGTCAAAATCAAGACGGTGACATTCCTGCATGAAAATTTCGGGACGAAGCAGAGGAAAAAAAACAGCATCGGCATACACCGCCATCAGATTGAAATAGTCGGCCTTCACTGTGGAGCTTGCCGGAAACACGGTGTGATCAGAAGCTGTATAGGCATTCAGATATGTGTTCACGCTCTGATTCACAAGTCGTATGAACGGATCCTTCAAAGGAAATTTCTGTGAACCGCAAAGGACGCTGTGCTCCAAAACATGGGCCACGCCTGAACTGTCTCCGGGAGGAGTCCTGAATGCAAAAGCAAAAAGATTTTCCTCATCAGAATTAAGCAGATGGAACACTTCCATTCCGGTCTTTTCATGCACAAGATAAACGCCGGTTGAACCGCAGTCTTCAACATCAACCACCTCGCGCACGCAAAATCCCTTGTATCTGTCGCCTTTTTTCATACATACACCTCGCCGTCATCGCGTCCGCGCACAATCAAGTCGCCGACTTCCCATGCACGGCGCAACTCCGCATAAAACTGTGACGTGACCCTCTCCGAATCAGCCCTGAGCACATGAGGTTTGAGAATCTCTTCGTCTTCGATGGTCTGGGCTCTTCTGCGGGAAATATTGGAAAGAATCTTCGTGCGGAAAGCCTGATCTTTGCCCCTGAGCAAAAGCACAATCTCTTCGTCCTTCATGTCGTGGAGTTTGTTCTGCAGATAACGGTCGTCGCAGCCTATCACGTCCTCTTCGGTAAAAAGCCTGCATCTCAAGTCCGCACCAAGCTCGGGGTCGGAATCACTGAGCGTTCCGATAATCGAATATTCAACCGAAGGATCCATACGCTTCAAAATCTGCGCAAGCACACCGCGTCCGTCGAGATTCTGCGTATTTTCCGTGTTCTGGGTAAGCATTTTGTCGTGCAGGGCTTTGTTAATCTGCTCCATAACGGTCGGCGAAACAGGCTTCATTTTTGCAAGCCGCATCACAACATCGGTCTTCGCGGCGGCATCCATGCGGCCAATCACCTGTGCGGCTTTCTTAGGCTCAATCTGAGAAAGAACAATGGCCTGAACCGCGCTGGATTCTCCGTCCAAAAGCACTCCGATTCTTTCCGCGTTGGCATCCTCAAGAAAATCAAAAGGCTTTCCTTCAGGATAACTCACCACTTTATGAAGCATTTCCTCGGCTTTTTCAGCACCGTAGGCTTTTGTGAGCATTATGCGCGCAGTATCCATTCCGCCGGATTCACGGGCCTTGTTCAAAAGAGAATCAAACTCCGCCAGAACCTCTTTGGCCTCTTCGGGCGTCACATTTCTAATCGACGCAATTTCAGGGATGATTTTTTCGGTCTGCTCTTCGGTGAGATGCGGAAGAATTTTCGCGGCTTCGTCAATGCCGATTACAACCATGAATTTTGCGACACGACGGTAAATACTTTCTTTTTCGCCCTCTTTCTTTTCCTGTTCGGGCACCATTATAAGACCGCCGGAAGTCAGTCTGGCGGCGGCAGCCTTCACGTCATCTTCAGTCGTGGTCTTTTTCTGAAACCATGTTCCGCTTTTGGCTGCAAGTTTTGCCTGTTCGCGGGCCTTAATATCCTCTGCAGTCGGAACACCGCTTCCCTTCGCAAGATTTTTTCTTGTTGATTTGACCTCTGATTTCTCTTCGCGGCCGTAAGTTTCAGAAGCACTCTCTCTTGCCTGGGACGGACGGGATGTCACGGTCCGCGCTGCGGGGGTCTTTTTCTGCAAGACCTCATCAATCTTGCGGTTGATTTTTTCAAAAACAGGTTTGTAAACTATCGGCTCGGTGCCGGGCTGCGAATTGTGACGTATTTCTTTCGAAATGCTTTTTACACTTTCATTCTGATTTTTCTCGCTCTCCGGCGGTAATGAAGCCTTAGCCTTGTTGTATGCTTTCAGGCGGTAATCATTCAAATCCATAAGTACCATTCTATTTTATCTTACAAGGAATTACAAGGGCAGAACGTTGGTATACGCTCAAATTTTTTACGTCTGAATGATTTGGAGCCGTATGGATTTTTCACGAAGAAAAAAGTAAATCATCAATGCAAATCACCACCCAGATGCAGAATGTCAGGTATTGGTCCACCGAAGAAACAAAACGCAATAAACCGTAAGAAATTCTCCCTACGCAATATAAATTCCCAAAACAGAGCCGAACCGCAGAAAACAGATGAATATGCAATACCATACAAATATATAGAAATGAATAATGGAGATTTTTGATATAAATAGAGTTTTAAGAAAAAATTACAAATTATTTTAGGATTTTTTTAAATTTTATTATACAGAATTGAAAATTTCTGCCTATTATAATAGTAAAGGCTATGTGAATCACCAATACTCGACGCAGAGCCCGAGACACGATGTTCTCACAATGTATTGCAGTCGGATTCAGTACCCTTTATTTCAACGAAGATTAGAAATAACTTTCACGCGGTGCCGGGTACTGCCCCCTCCGCACAACTAAAAAAAAAGTAAACACGAAAAGGAGTCTTCAATATGAAAAGTTCTACATCAAAAGAAAACGGGCATCCATCATCCATGCGGAAACTCAAGACACCCGTGTATAAAACTTCAACTTCTCCAAGCGCAAGCTCCCTCTGCGGAATGTACACCAGACATTGTCTTTTCCCGGTAAACATCCGCACAAGGAAATCTGGACTTGAAACACACTGAATTATCAGCCGAATGTTGCAATGAACACACCGGCTGCGATTGCAGTTCCGATGACACCGGAAACATTCGGTCCCATTGCATTCATCAAAAGGAAGTTTGAAGGATCATATTCCTGACCGACTTTGTTTGAAACGCGGGCGGCCATTGGAACAGCGGAAACACCTGCAGAACCGATGAGCGGATTGATTTTCTTTCCCTTCGGCAGGAAGATGTTCATAAGCTTTGCCATAAGGACACCGAATGCTGTCGCAACGGCAAAAGCAACGAGTCCGAGCACGATGATTCCTATTGATTTTCCATTGATAATCTTTTCGGGCGTCATCTGGCTTCCGACACCGAGTGAAAGGAGTATGGAAACAATGTTCATGAGTTCGTTCTCAACAGTCTTTGAAAGGCGCTGCACGCATCCAACTTCCTTGATGAAATTTCCGAATGCAAGCATACCGATAAGAGGAGCTGCTGGCGGAAGCAGAAGGATGGTGAGAACCAAAAGCATCATCGGGAAAAGAACTCTTTCAGTCTTGCCTACTGGGCGAAGCTGATCCATGTGAATCATTCTTTCTTTTTTTGTTGTGAGAGCCTTCATAATCGGAGGCTGAATCATCGGAACCAGAGCCATGTAAGAATAGGCTGCCACAGCGATAACAGCCATCAGCTCAGGGGCGAGTTTTGCGGACACATAGATTGATGTGGGACCGTCCGCACCACCGATAATGGCGATTGCACAGGCCTGAAGAATATTGTAGTCCGTATTGAGTCCGGGAATGAGGTTCATAAGAGACACACCGAACAAAGTGAAGAACACACCGAACTGTGCGGCTCCTCCCAGAAGCGCCATCTTGGGGTTTGCAATAAGCGGTCCGAAGTCTGTCATTGCACCTATTCCCATGAAAATCAGCATCGGGAAGAATTCGTTTCCGACACCCGCATTGTAGATGATGTGGAGCATTCCGTCGGGACCTTCCCCCATGCCTGCGCCAAGAATGTTCACCAGCACGGTTCCAAAACCGATCGGAATCAAAAGAAGCGGCTCGAATCCCTTGGCGGCACCCAGATAGATGATAAGGAAACCGACCGCAATCATTATGAGGTACTGCCATCCGGGAGCCTTTTCATCACCGAAAGCATTGATTTTTTTCAGGGCCTCTTCCCTTTCCTTTTCAGCCTTAGCCTCTGCAATCTCTTCGGCAGTCTCCTGATGGATCATCTTGTAGATGCCGGTTGACTTTCCGATGTTCGTGAGGAACTTTTTCACGGAAACGTCATGTTTGCCGTTCCAGTCCTCGGTGCCCTTAATCACATGGTCAAGACCGGTTTCTTCCTGCACAACGGGAGTATCCTGAGCAAGGACTTTTCCGGGCACAAAAGACAAAACCCCGGCGACGGCAAGAATTGCCATCATCACCAAAGCTATTTTCTTATTTTTTTCTGTCTTTGAAAAAGGCATATCTTTTATCCTCTATTATGTAACTCTTTTTAGCAAATCTCTGCGACAACCTGTCCGTTGGTAAGCTGACTTCCCGCTGATGCGATGAAATGAACCTTACCGGCGGCTCCGGCCTTAATCTCAAGCTCCATCTTCATAGACTCAATCACGATGATTGTGTCATTGGCTCCAACTGTCGCTCCTTCAGAAACAACTGTGCGGAGGAATACACCTGCCACAGGAGCCTTTACGGGAGTTCCGCTTCCAGATGATGCTGCGGGGGCTGCAACAGGTGCCGGTGCGGCAGGAGAAGCGGGAGCGGCAACAGGTGCGGCTGCCACGACAACACCACCGATTGTGGCAAGAGTCTGTCCGTTTGTAACCTGGGTTCCGGCCGCGACAGAGTAATTGATTGTTCCGGCTTCAGGTGCCTTGACTTCGAGTTCCATCTTCATGGATTCAAGAACAATGACAGTCTGTCCCTTTTCAACCTTCGTTCCGTTTGAGAAGCACTGCTTGAGCAATGTGCCGGCTACAGGGGCCTTGACATCAACACCACCGGTTGCAACAGGAGAAGCGGCTGGAGCGGCACCGGCAGGACCGAATGCAACGTTGTAGGCAACTCCGTTCACGTTTACGCTCATATTGTCACCGGCAGGACCTGAAGTGACATTGTAAGCTGTTCCGTTCACAGTGATTGTATAGCTTCCACCCTTTCCACCATTTGAAGATGCGGCGGGAGCGGCTGGTTTTGCGCCAAATGTTGAGGCGGCATCCACGGGACCGTTTGCCCTTTCCTTGAAAAACTTGGGAGCAACATTCGGGAACATTGCATAAGTCAGGACATCCTCATCAGAACCGTTTCCACCGGCTTTCTTCGCTTCCTCAACCATCTTGTCCCATTCGTATGGAATTTCGTCTGCGGGGCGGCATGTCATCACCTTTTCCATACCGTTCTGCTCAAGAGCCTTCTTAACAAGGTCGGGGTTTGCCTCTGCGGGGAGCTTTCCGAATTTTCCTGTGATGAGATTGCGGAAATCCTGTGTCATTGTCTTGTAGGGTCCCATCAGAACGTTCATAACAGCCTGCGTTCCAACAATCTGTGAAGTCGGTGTTACAAGGGGAACGTAACCTGCATCCTTGTGCACTCTGGGGAGTTCTGCAAGAACTTCATCCATCTTGTCGCCTGCACCCTGCTGCTTGAGCTGGCTTTCGAGGTTTGAAAGCATTCCACCGGGAACCTGACTCAAAAGGATGCGTGTATCGGCACCGAGGAACTTTGACTCAAGTGAAGAGTAATGAGAGCGCACTTCGCGGAAATATGCGGCAATCTCAAGAAGAGCCTTTGTGTCAAGCTGTGTATCAAAGTCGGTTCCCTTGAGCATTTCAACGATTGTCTCTGTCGGTGAGTGGGAAGTTCCCATGGACATTGAAGAAATTGCGGTGTCAAGGATGTCGGCTCCGGCTTCCGCAGCCTTGAGTTCTGTGGCAACTGAAAGACCTGTCGTGGAGTGTGTGTGAACTTCAACAGGAAGATCGCAGGCCTTCTTGATTGCCTTAACCAAATCATATGCGGCATAGGGCTTCAAAAGTCCTGACATATCCTTGATACAGATTGAATCAGCACCGAACTCTGCATAAGTCTTTGCAAGCTCAGCATATTTTTCGATTGTGTGGAAAGGAGTCACGGCATAGGAAATAGCCATCTGAACATGCTTTCCGGTCCTTTTTGCGGCCTTTGTGGCCCGTTCCATATTGCGGGGGTCATTGCAGGCATCAAAAATGCGGAACACGCCGATTCCATTCTCAGCAGCCTTTTCAACGAACTTGTCAACCACATCGTCGGCATAGTGGCGGTATCCCAAAAGATTCTGTGCACGGAGAAGCATCATAATCTGGCTGTTGGGAAGAGCAGCATGGAGCTTTCTAAGGCGCTCCCACGGATCCTCATTCAAAAAACGGATGCAGGAGTCATAGGTTGCTCCACCCCATCCCTCGACGGCCCAGTAGCCGATTTTGTCAATCATACCACAAGCCGGAAGCATATCGGCAGTGGTCATACGGGTTGCATGCAGTGACTGATGTGCATCACGCAAAACAAGTTCGGAAATTCCAACTTTAGACATATTTATAACCTCTTACAATATATACTATAGAAAATAATCAACTTAACCGGTGGTCAAACAGACTGCTTCTCGTGTACGGCAGCGGCGATTGCAGCAACAACAGCTCCTGTATCAACTGCAGGTGCCGAAGATGCCGCAGGGGCAGATGCCGGAGTCTCAGGTTCCTTGTCCCATTTCAGGGCATGAATCACCGTATGAAGAAGAGTCATTGCCAAAATCATTACAATCAAAAAGGCAAAGACAACTCCCATGCCAAGCAGAGTCAAAATACCACTTTGACTGAGCATATCAGAAACTGTCATAGATTTCCTCCAAAAGAGCCCATGTCTCTTTTCTAAAATTTTTGCAGCAACCGGATGAAAAAAAAACTACCGGAAGCACTGCCATTATAAAGAAAACAGAAAATTTATACAAGGGTGATTTTACCTATTTGCACCGTACAAAAAAACGAAAATCAAAGCCCGGTCCCGCATAAATTCATCAGATACATTCATCAGAGGGGGTTGAATATTTATTTTTTTTAGGATATACTGCCAAAATACTAATATCATAAGGTAGAACTACTATGTTATCGACAAATGAAATCAGAGTGGGCACCGCTTTTATGTATGAGGGAGCCCCATTCATTGTGCAGCGTATGCTTGGACAGAAGTCAGGCCGCGCCGGAATTACAGTTAAGCTCCGCGTGAAAAACATTGTTACCGGTGGAACTCAGGATTTGGGTTTGGATGCCGGTGAGAAATTTGACGAAGTCGACCTTGTTGAACAGACAGTCCGCCTCTCATATCTTGACGGAGACGATTATGTTTTCCAGGATCAGACAACTTGGGACGAAGTGCGTCTGAGCAAAGAGGATTTGGGAGACAACGCAGGATTCCTTTCACCCGATGACGACTACGATGTGAACATCACTTTCTACGAAGGAAAAGCTGTCGGTGTGAAGCTTCCGATTCAGGTCACACGCACAATCACATACTGCGAGCCTGGAATCAAGGGAGACACTTCAGGAAAATCCCTGAAGCCCGCAACTCTTGACACTGGTGCCGAAGTACGTGTTCCCCTCTTCTGCAACACAGACGACCGCATTGTTATTGACACCCGCGACGGTTCATTCGTTGAGCGCGCAAAGGACAAATAACAGTAAAATCCCGTCAGCAGGAACAAGTTTTTTCTGGCGGGAAAATCCGATCCACTAGCTCACTTGGATAGAGCGACAGCCTCCTAAGCTGTAGGTAGCGCGTTCGATTCGCGCGTGGGTCATAGAAAGCCTTCCATAATCAGGAGGGCTTTTTTCATTTACGGATGACGCCTGATTCCCGAAAACTTCACCTCCCACAAAAAAAGTCCGTCGGGAGGAGCCGTTGTTCCTGCACGGGACCGGTCGCGGCTTTCAAGAATTTCCCTGAAATCATTCTCACCCTTTCCCTTCATTTCCATTTGAATGAGAGTTCCTGTAATTGAGCGGACCATTTTCCAAAGAAAGGCATTCGCCTCAATCTCGAACACAAGAACCTCGCCTTCATACCAGAAACGGGCAGACTCTATGTATCTGTAGGTTGAAAGACTCTGATCACCTGCGGCTGCAAAAGCGGCACAATCGATTTCACCCGAAAGACAGGAGCACATTCCATTTAGTCTTTCCGCATCAGGATGACCGTGAAGCCTCCAAACGTACCGCATGTCCCTGGCCTCCGGCAGTCCCGTGTGCATAAAATAACGGTAGACCCTGGAAGTGGCACTGAATCTGGCACTGAAATCCATGGGCACAGTCGAGGCAGACATAATGCGGATGTCACGTGGAAGAAGTCCGTTCAAAGCGCGCACATAACTTTCCGTCGGGATTGAATCAACCGGGGAAATAAAATTCGCCGCCTGGGAAGTTGCATGAACACCGGAATCAGTACGTCCGGATCCCACAAGAGGAATCTTAGTCCGAAGCATTTTCTCAATGGCATTCTCAATCTCCCCCTGTACGGTTCTGAGCGGAAGACCGGCGTTTCCTTTGTCCTGACGCTGCCAACCGCAGAAATCCGTGCCGTCGTAAGATATGGTAAGCAGTATGTTAGTCATCTATCAAAATATTGTTTGAAGAAAGCTCTTTTCCAATCTTGTCATATAGATTTTTTGCAAGCTCAAGAAGAGGACCGGGTTTTTCCTTGCTGGATTTTCCAAGACCGAAGATTCTCGCTATGGATTTCTTGAATTCCTCGAGTTTTTTCAAACGGAGCTCTTTGTTCTGTTTCTGGCCGTATTTATATTCAAGAAGCCCCGAAATGTAAATCACTCCATCGTAGCCATAATTCTTGTCAACGTCAGGACCAAAATTTGAAACCGGCTCGATGGATTCTATGCGGCCCGTCTCGTTGATGAGAGTCTGCTGATAGAAGAAAAGCGCCTTGCGGTAGAACACCTGTGCCACATACTCGAAATTATGCCCGGGGCAAAGAAGATCCAAATCACGGCACATCCAGGCAAGCCTCAGACAAATCTGGCCGCGCTTGAACGTAGGGGCATACGCAATATCAACTTTCTCGTAGCAGAGAAGAGCACTGTAATACATGGCGGCTCCGTCGTAGAGTGAACGGTTTTCTGTGAGCGAATGATACGGGAACAAAGTCTCCACTGCGGCCTCACGGCGGTCCCTGTCGTCAAACAGGCGCGTGAAAGTGTCCTCATCACGTATGTCGGTGAAATCCTTCCAGTAAAACGCGGTATGGCAGTTGGGGCAGCATCCCACTTCGTAAATCATCGGGAAAATACGTCCATATTTTTTTGAAGGCTCGAACACCCTGTGAAGCTCATCAGTAAGGGGACCTGCAATCATACGTCCACCACCCTTCTGCATGACTTCCTGTGCAAACGGCTTCTTACAGACGGGACACACAATCTTGTCTTTTGCCCAATACGTAATGGAAGGCTTTCTTCCTTCCGCACCGTTTTTATTTGATGACACGCTCATTCTTTTTACCTCTCTATCACGACAGTCGCAACTGCATATTCCTTCTCATGGCTAAGCGACACGAAAACCGAAGCCGCAGGACCGCACAGGGACTTTAAAAGCGAAAGAGCCTTTCCGGTAACTTTCAGTTCAGGTCTACCGCTTTCAGTCTTCACTATATATATATCAGTCAATGCAAATCCTTGCAAGCCCGTTCCCAATGCCTTGGAAAAAGCCTCCTTTGCGGCAAAACGCACCGCATACCACTCGCACATCCTGTGTTCGGACATGGAAGATCCGGGAGTCCTCTCCTTCTCATTGAAGTATCTTTCTATTATATCGGGATTTTTCACCCATTTCTCAAACCTAACTATGCGTGTTATGTCGCATCCTATACCGAAAATCATTGAACCTCCGGCGTCTCCACATTTTCTTCTACGGGAGACTCCTCTGCAGGAACAAGCGGCTCAGACGGAATCACAACGGGAATTTCCCTCACGTTCACCTGCACAGTGGATCTTGACTGGCTTACAAGAGAAACCCAGGAAGGAAGAGAAAGGACTACAGGAAGATCATAAGTGCCGGGAGAGCCTATGGAAGAACAGTCAACAATGGCCAGTATCTGTGAATCACTTATTTTCTCAAGACTCAGTGTGGAACCGCTTACGGAAATGTCTACATTGCCACTTATGGAAACAAGCTCCAGTGAAGATTTCAATCCCGAGGCAGTCACTTTCAGATTTGTGAAATCCCTTGTGCTCTGGACCTGCTCCAAAAAGACTTTTACAGTCACGGGCGTGTCTTCGACTTTAAGAAGGCTGTTTTCATTCACAAGATGAACCGTCATTTCGGCGGGGCGGGAAATACCTGAAATATCCACCGCATCGGTAAGTATGGACGAAACCTGATCCACAACGCTTTTGGCCCCTGACACACGCACGAAAGGCGGCTCGACCGTAACAGCGGAAACCCTGTATCCACGGGCCTGAGTTCCGGCAAGAGAAGGCTCAACGTCAACATATCTGAAATATTTTTTTTCGACCGAAAGTTTTATTGATTCAGGCACAGAACGCACCTCAAGGGAATCCATAAGAAGCAGACTGTTCGAAGGTTCGATAATGACCGGAAAATCAAACGTTCCCTCCTTTCCCACAGCACTTATGTCAACATAGACATTGAAATCGTCTTCTTTTATACCGGACAGATATTCCTGCCTTGTCTTTACAAAAACCTTCACTGCACGCACATGATTCACATCGGTTTCAGCGGTTACGGCTCCGTTTTCTATCACCTGCACGGGAACTGTCAAAGTCTTTTTGTCAATCTGCGAGAAATTATAAAGCCAGTAAATCAACAACGTAAGGGCGAGGCATATAACTTTTGCAGGAAAATCAGTCATAAAACGTTCACGAAACTGCTTCGATGTCATCAGCGTCATCTCCTTTCTCATCATCCTTATCCACACCCAAGAGTCGTGTGAGAGTTGCCTCAAGCTGTTCTGTGGAAAGATCGTAATGCAGCTTGGAATCATAGGCGAGGCTTTTTGCTCCGGTTTCTTCGGACACAATAAGAGTCACTGCGTCAGAAACCTCGCTTACACCCAATGCGGCACGGTGGCGTGTTCCGTATGTCTTTTTAATATCAAACTGCTCACTTAGCGGAAGGAAACATCCGGCGGCAACAAGGCGGTCATTCTGTATGATGCAGGCTCCGTCGTGAAGGGGTGTGTCGAATGCGAAAATCGAAATCAAAAGGCTCGATGAAACATTCATATCACCCTTGTAAGTCTTTTTTTCCATGTCGGCTGAATCAAGGAATTCACCGGTCTTTTCTATGTCGCTCAACTGTGTCTTGCGCAGAAAAACCACAAGCATTCCCCTTTTCTGATTTGAAAGAGTGTCGGCCGCAATGAGCACCTGCCTGATTGTGTCTCCGGTGTAAAGACTTTTGTTCCTCTGAAACCACGAGGACTGTCCGAGATTTATCATAACCTTTCGGATTTCAGGCTGGAAGACGATGACCAGTCCTATCAGAAGCGCAGGAGCAATGTTTTCGAAAATCCAGAGCATAGTGGAAAGATGCAGCACCTTCACCACACCGAACGCCAGGGCCACAATGACCACAGCTTTCAGAATCTGGGCGGAATTCGTGCGCATGACAAGCTGATACCCTTTGTACATAAGGAAAAAGAGGATTGCAATATCCAGCACAGGCCGCACATAGTCATACATTTTCAACAGGCTTTCTATTCCGTTCACTTCCCGTCACTCCTACATTTCACCGAAACCGTTTTCAAGAAGACACTTCAGCACGTCAAGGCTTTCAATGCAAGAACCCACGTCATGCACCCTCACCAGAGACGCTCCCTTGACAACCGAAAGCAGGTTGGCCGCAACGGTTCCGATCAGTCTGTCTTCCGTATCCTTTCCCGTCATCTGTCCTATGCAGGTCTTCATCGAAAGAGCCATAAGCACAGGATACTTTCCGCCGCAAAGACTCCCCGCACGTGCAATCAAAGCGGCGTTTTCACGAAGGCCTTTTCCGAATCCGACACCGGGATCCACAATGATTTTTTCCGGAGAAATTCCATTTGAAACGGCATACCGCGCACGGGACGAAAGGTACGCATTCACGTCGGCAAAAACATCTTTATATGAAGTCTTTTCCTGCATGGTCGAAGGGATGCCTCTCTTATGCATAAGAACCACGGGGATTTTTTCGGAAGCCGCATAAGAAGCCATAAGGGAATCGTCCTCAAGGGCTGAAACATCATTCAGGATGTCGGCACCGGCTTTTCTGGCAGCTTTCATAACCTCGCATTTTCTTGTGTCAACGGAAATGGGAACGGAGGATTTTTTTCTCACCGCTTCTATAACGGGCACAATCCTCTCTATTTCCTCTTCTGCGGAAACATATTCCGAACCGGGGCGTGTGGATTCACCTCCGATGTCAATTATGTCGGCACCTTCATCAACAAGGGAAAGCGCCCTGTCTGCACCGCCTCTGCTTTCCGAATAAAAACTGTCCGGCGTGGCGTTCACAATACCCATCACAAACGCGGGCCGTTCGGTGGTTATGATTCTGTCTGCTAGTCTCAACTCCATATGAAACCATTCTACCGTGTTTTCTTCATTTACACAAGGTTAAGAGCCGTTTCCGCAATATTTTCAGCATTAAGACCCGCTTCCTCAAGAATCTGGCTTCTGTTTCCGTTTGCCACAAATGAATCCGGGAAGGCAAGAACCGCTGTCCGGGTTTTCGAGAACCTTTGCTCATTCGACTTCTGAACCAGGGATTCCAGATGCTCGCCTATGCCGCCTATGCGGACTCCGTCTTCCACAAAAACAACGGCATTGTGCTCATTTACAGCCTCAAGGAAATAATCTTCATCGAAAGGCTTAAGAAAACGCAGTACATACATGCTGACGACGATACCCTTTATGAGAAGTGAGCGTGCCGCCGATAGACATTCTCCGTACATGCTTCCAGTGCAGACAAAAAGAATCCTCTTGCGGGACTGTATGCCCATAAAAAGATTTTCCTCAAGACCTGCACTCAACGCAGGGGCAAATTCAGAGCATTTTATGTAAAGTCCTCTGCCCACTTCCACAGGATGCGAGAAACTCTCGATTTCCGAAGGACATGACAATTTGGGCCATCTGATTGAAACAGGTCCGTTCTGCTTTTCAACCGCCCAATCCATGCAGACTTTCAAATCTTCGGCCGAGGCAACCGTCATGCAGGTGAGATTCGGCACGGTTCTCAAAAGAGCAATGTCGAAAATCCCCTGATGCGTCTCCCCGTCGGAAGGAACCGCACCTGCCCTGTCCATGGCAAGAACCACATGACGCTTCTGCAGCGCAATGTCTTCTATTATTTGATCCACGGAACGCTGCATGAATGTGGAATAAATGGCAACTACCGGCAGAAGATTTCCCGCCGCAAGACCTCCGGCAAACGTGACCGCATGTTCTTCTGCGATTCCAACATCGAAAAACCTGTTCTTGAAATGCCTTGAGAAAGAATCAAGCCCTGTTCCCTTGGACATAGCAGCCGTAATCGCAAGCACGCGCGGATTCCTTTTCCCCAGTTCCAGCATATAAGAACTGAATGCCTCGGTGAAACTCAGCGCATCGAATTTCTCAACGACACCGTCGCTGGTATTGAAAGGACCAACTCCGTGGAAAGTCGCAGGATCGTTTTCGGCAGGACTGTAGCCTTTGCCTTTTTTCGTCACTACATGAATCACGACCGGTCTGGGGATTCTGCTCACCCGTTTCAGCACAGTCTCCATCTGCTCTATATTGTGACCGTTCAATGGTCCCACGTATTCGAATCCCAAATCAACAAAAAGATTGTTTGTGAGAAGGAGTCCCTTCAATCCTCTTTTGAATCTGTATATGAATTTTCCAAGATGTCGTCCGGCATACGGAATAAGGTCAATGGCACGGTCTATTTTGTAGCGCAACCTCTGATACGAAGTCGTCATCGAGAGTTTGGAAAGATACCGTGATATGGCACCGGTGTTGGGACTGATTGACATCTTGTTGTCGTTTACAATCACTATGAGATTTTTTGAAAGTATGCCCGCATGACTCAGGGCTTCGAATGCCATGCCCCCCGTAAGGGCGCCGTCTCCGATTACGGCCACAACCTTGTCGTTTCTTCCCTGCAGTTTCCAAGCGGCAAGAAGTCCTATGGCAGACGATATGGATGAAGATGCGTGCCCGGCGTCAAAATAATCGTGGGGACTTTCCGAAATCCTTGTGAATCCCGAGATTCCTCCGCTTTGCCTTACCGTGCCGAACTCGGAGTAGCGTCCGGTGAGAAGCTTGTGAGTGTATGCCTGATGACTCACGTCCCAGACAATTGCATCCGAAGGGCTGTTGAAAACACGGTGCAGGGCAATGGTCAGTTCCACTACGCCAAGATTGCTGGCAAGGTGCCCCCCGTTTTTTCCCACAACCTCAATTATCCTGCTCCTGATTTCCTCTGCAAGCAGGGGGAGTTTTTTTTCTGGTATCTTTTTCAGGTCGGCAGGCGACCGGATATTCTGAAGCAGCAAGGTTCATCCCCATAAAACCTGACGGTCACTTAAAATCAAGTCTTCGCGCATGAATAAATCAGACACGAACCTAAAAAAAAGACCGCAGTCAGTCCGAAAACAACCGCGGTCTTCCGTGGCAAAAAGCAGCACAACTGTACGGCAGCTTACTTGCTCTTATGCCGATTCCGTCTAAGCTTCTTCTTTCGCTTATGTGTCGCTATCTTTGCGCGCTTTCTTTTCTTTCCACAAGGCACGATAGAACTCCTTAAATAATAGTATGTTAATTATGATTCTTTTTGGCCTTTACGTCAAGTAGAAATGTGAAAAAAAATCCATGAATTTATAAAAAAAGAGGCCGGCTCGCGCCGGCCATGCCCATCAGGCAACCGGGTGCAAATGGGTGGGAGGGGATAAATTGTACACCCGGTATTATATATATCGGCAGAGAGTTCCTTTTCTTTAGAATATTTTTCCCTAATCCATCAAAGCAGGATTTCTACTCTTCCTCGGTAACTGTGGCATCAACCTTCACTGCCACGGTATAACTTCTTCCGTTCATTGCGGACACCTGGCGCACCGTCTCGTAATCACCGATCATAAAACGCACCACATGGTCTCCCTGTGAAACTTCAACAGGCTCTGAAAAATCCTCCAAGGCCTCGTCATCGATGAAAACCCTGGTACCGCCCGGAGCCGCCACACGGATCGTCGGAGTGATGCTTCGGAAATCAAGACTGAGTGTCTGGTATTTTGCCTGCTCCACCGTAACAGTCCTCATCTCGTTGCGGTAATACTCACTCACGATGTTTATATTGTGTACTCCCGGTGAAAGAAGGACACCGTCTTTCGGAACAGAGAGAGCCGCCCCGTCAACAAAAACCGTATAAGGCTGAACTGTTCCTCCCCCGGGAGCCGCCGCCTGAATTCTGAGTTTTCCCTTGTTGATGAAAAGAGGCTTCGCGGTCACCTGAAACTGGGCCGAATGTATGTCGTCGCTGGTTCCCTTCATCGCAAGCTGCAGACGAATGAAAATCTTTCCGTCAACAACATCAGGCACTGCAGAAACATACTGCGAATAGGCATCCCTTTTTATCGAATTCTTCCTACTCAACGGAATCTTCAATGTAAGGCTGTAGGAACTTCCGAAAGTTCCCGTGGTGCTCCTCACGCCGGAATAGTCGATTGTCTTTTCGGAAGGAGAAGGATACACTCCGTCATAAAAGGACCAGACCACAGAATCCCTCCAGGCAGCGACTTCCTGGGGCACCTTAAACGTAAGCTCAACCCCCTCAACAAAAGTCAGGTCATCCGGAAGCTGTATGACAAGAGAATCATTCACTCCTGCACGCACCGAAGATTTGTCACCGGATGCCGAAACCGTAAGCAGCTGCGACTTGTGCACGCGGAACGACTCTGAAACTGCAAAAAAAGGCGCCGCAAACAAAAAAAGCACCAGCAGAAAACCGAGTCTAAAAAACTTTCTGTCCAAACCACTTTCACACATATTTTCAGTATACACGAATTCAAAATCAAATTCCAGTCCGAAACGGGAATTCACAACAAAAAAAGAAAATTTAAAGAAATCATTAGTGGAAAACTCGAAAAATTTCCGGGAAACCCAGTTTTTCGGAACGCCCCGGGATTTACTCAAATTTTTCACAAACAGATTCCTCCCCCACTAGAATTCTTCCATAAAATATGCTACACTGAATCGAAACTAACAATTTCAAGAGGACACTATGGCTTACTATTACGAAGAACCGTCTCACACTTTCGGTGAGTATCTGCTGATCCCCGGATACACATCCGCCGACTGTATTCCAGACAACGTCTCACTGCGCACTCCCGTCACGAGATTCAACAAAAAGGCCGGCGAAGAATCCGACCTCTACATGAACATCCCGATGGTCAGTGCCGTCATGCAGTCGGTTTCGGACGACAAAATGGCTGTCGCACTCGCACAGGAAGGAGGCATTTCCTTCATCTACGGTTCGCAGAGCATAGAAGACCAGGCGGCAATGGTTGCCCGTGCCAAGTCCTACAAAGCCGGATTCGTAACCTCCGACTCAAACATCCGCCCCGACCAGACAATCGACGAAGTTCTGGCTCTCATCCAGAAGACGGGCCACTCCACAATAGCAGTCACAGCCGACGGAACGGCCCACGGAAAGCTTGAGGGCATCATCACGGAACGTGACTTCCGCGTAAACCACGTGCCCGAGGGAGCAAAGGTCAGCGATTATATGACCCCTTTCAAGGACATGATTACAGGAGAGGACGGCATCACATTGAGCGATGCAAATGACCTCATCTGGAAACACAAAGTCAACCAGCTCCCGATTATCGACAAAAACGGAAACCTTGTCTCCCTCGTATTCAGAAAAGACTTTGATTCCGCCGCCGTGCATCCCAACGAGCTCCACGACTCAAAGCACCGTTACATTGTAGGTGCCGGAATCAACACACGCGATTACATGCAGAGAGTTCCCGCACTTCTCGACGCAGGTGTCGATGTACTCTGCCTTGACTCATCAGAAGGATATTCAGAATGGCAGGCACGCGCCCTCCACGACATCCACGACAAATTCGGAAAGAATGTGAAAGTAGGTGCCGGAAACGTCGTCGACAGGGACGGATTCATGTTCCTCGCTGAAAACGGAGCCGACTTCGTGAAAATCGGTATCGGCGGCGGCTCAATCTGCATCACCCGCGAACAGAAGGGAATCGGAAGGGGACAGGCCACTGCAACAATCGAAGTTGCCAAAGCACGCGACGAATATTACGCCAAGACAGGAATCTATGTGCCGATCTGCTCGGACGGAGGCATCGTGCACGACTACCATATCACTCTTGCCCTTGCGATGGGTGCCGACTTCGTGATGCTCGGACGCTATTTCGCACGCTTCGACGAATCTCCTTCAAACAAAGTCGTAATCAACGGCAACTATATGAAGGAATACTGGGGCGAAGGAAGTGCAAGAGCCCGCAACTGGCAGCGTTATGACCTGGGCGGAAAAGCCGGAATGTCTTTCGAGGAAGGAGTTGACAGCTACGTTCCATACGCAGGCCATCTCCACGACAATGTCGCCCTCACAATCAGCAAGGTAGTCCACACAATGTGCAACTGCGGGGCACTGTCCATTCCCGAATTGCAGGAAAAAGCAAAAATCACTCTGGTCTCTGCCGTCACAGTTCAGGAAAGCGGTGCCCATGACGTTACCGTAAAAAACGCGTCGGTAAGCTACAAGAGCTGACGTTTTCCCGTTATCAGATGAAAGATGCTGCGGGCGTTACCCCGCATGCGGGGTCGGGTCTTCCGGGGTTCCGGCTCCCGCCTGCATTGCTGCGCAACCGCCTGCGGCGGCCCCTGCACCCCCTAACGCGTAATTTATGGTAAGGAAACCTCGAAAAAATTCACTTTTCGAGACGCCAGTAAATAGTTCCGGATTCTTTTGGAGGATATAAAATGAAAGTTGTTGTAATCGGTGCCCAGTGGGGTGACGAAGGAAAAGGTAAAATTGTGGATTACCTTGCGGAAAGAGCCCGGATTGTCGTTCGCTATTCAGGCGGACCGAATGCCGGACATTCCATCGTTACAGGTGGAAAAACTTATGCCCTGCATCAGGTTCCAAGCGGAATCCTCTACCCGGAAAAGAAAGTCTACCTCGGTGCCGGAATGGTCATTGATCCAGAGGCATTGTTCAACGAACTCCAAATGCTCAAGGACAACGGAATCAACTGGGAAGGCCGCGTCTTCATATCCGACCGTGCGCACATCATACTGCCCAAATACCGCCGGATGGACAAAGAACGCGATGCAGAACGTCCCCGCCCTATCGGAACCACAGGAAGGGGAATCGGAATCGCTTACGGAGAAAAAGCAAACCGCGACGGACTCCGCCTTGCAGACCTTGACTGGAAGGATAAAATCAGCGAATACACAGGCGAAGACAAAGAATACCTCGACAAATACATGAGCCGTCTCCTTGAGATGCGCGTTGACCTCACGGCGGAAATGTGGGAGCACAGGAACGACAACATCCTCTTTGAAGGTGCCCAGGGTGCAATGCTCGACATCGACTCCGGAACATATCCGTATGTGAGCTCAGGCCCCTCTTGTGCGGCTGGAGCGGCAGTCGGAAGCGGAATCGGACCGCACGACCTCGACACCATAGTGGGAGTCTTCAAGGCATACGAGACACGCGTCGGCAACGGCCCCATGCCCTCCGAGTTCAACAACGAAACGGAAAGCGAACTTTGCAACTATGTCCGCAACACGGGACACGAATTCGGAGTCACAACAGGAAGAGCCCGCCGCTGCGGATACCTTGACCTTGTGGCCCTGCGTTATGCATGCCGCGTGAACAGTCTGGACGGACTTGTCCTCACCCACCTTGACATCTACGATGAAATGGACGAAATCGAAGCCTGCGTGGCATACGACATCAATGGTAAGACTGTAACAGACTTCCCGGCCAGCGTCGATGCAATGAACAGCGCAAAACCGGTGCTCAGGAAGTTCAAGGGATGGAAAGCAAACCTCAGGAACTGTAAATCCTACGATGCGCTTCCCGCAAATGCCAAGGCCTATATTGAATTCATCGAAGACTTCGTGGCGACACCTGTAACAATCGTCTCCGTCGGAAGCGACCGCGAGGAAACCTTCATCCGCGCAGACCCGTGGGAAAAGGATTCAGCGGCAGGACTCAGGAAATAGAAGTCAACCGCTGACTTTCATCAAACAACGGTCAAGTCTCCCTCTGCGGACTGTCAGGGCTTCAGCATGAAACAAAATGCAAAGAGTTCAAAATGAGTCAGCGGGTCCCAGCTACGAAAAAAATCAAGGGGCTGTCCAAAAAG
>OCTW011513115.1_pt1 | contig 32626 bp, 31 predicted proteins | sample 1539671 | NCBI WGS metagenome assembly OCTW01 (sample SAMN02144230, study PRJEB22623) | gut metagenome | biome: sheep rumen | host: Ovis aries | place: New Zealand | reverse complement strand
TATAAGTTGGCATCTGAAATAACTCTTGGAACAGCATATAGTCCCATATGCAATTTCGAGTCTAATGGTGTGACCGAACTTCCATACCTATCTGAAGAGTATATATTTGAAGGAAATCGTGACACAATCAAGTCGTTCTTCAAAGCCAGGGGGATGCATCATACAATGACCGAAAGAGACATACAATATCTCTCCATTAGAGCTTTTTCCTTATATTTCTGGTCAAACTGCTTCTCTAAAAATCTGGCAGAATATAAAGACTGGATTACCAGAGGACTATTTAATGACGTTGTTTGTATCCCTACAGAAAACGGAGTAAAAAAGCCAGAGGAGCTTTATTACACAAGGATGTGGGTATATGCTTCGAAATGTCAAGGATGGAAAGAAAGAGTGCCTTATAAATCTGTAATTGACAGCATCAACAGTTTAGAGGCACGTGAGATTTTCGATCAACTTCCTTTCAATCCAACGTTATCCTTTAAAGAGTGTATTGCATATCTTCTTAACGCTACAGACAAAAGCGAAGAAGAAACATCACGTCGTAGGGAAATCTGTAATTGGATTTTGGAGGCTGAAGATATTGACGAAGAACTTATTGAATCGTATCGAAGCAATCCTAATGCTCTTTGGAGAAACGGAAAGTGGCAGAAGAAACATATTTCCGAATTGTATGTAATACACCCTGAAGCCAAACAGTACAGGGAAATTTTCCGTGGAAACGAGTTTGTTATGATTACAAACATGTTCCCATTGGAAACTACGGAATTTGAACGTTTATGTTCTATCCTCGGCGTAAAATGCCTAACTGGTGAAGATTTTGTTTCTACGCCTAAAAATAAAGTTGATGAAACGGCAGAAATGATGAAAGAATTAAAACCAAGGATATTGGTTCTTTCTGCCATTGAAAATGCAGAAAAATATAAGGACAAATACTTAAAGTACGATGAAATAATTTCGAAATATCGCTTTTACGTATGTGATGAAATAGATTTGAATTATGACACTATTCACAATGACGTCGAAAGAATCTATGAAAATGATGGTCGCATATATTATGTGAATTCTTGGCAGCATAGTCGTACCTTCACTCGTTTCTGTAACAAAATTAAGAATCTTCTCGGTATCAGCGTTGTTGACAACGTATTTGAGGATGTTTTTGATGAGAGTCGTACAATAGAGCAAAGTATAGAGAAATACTGTGCTGCTTTTGTGCATGACGAAGATTTCAGATATTACTTAGAGAACCTTGATTGTTCTGTTCCTGTAGAGATTGAGGAAGAGCCTGAATCTGAAGAAGAAAACTATTATACAGAAGCGACAGAGCAGACTCCTGATATTGAAGGAGTTCAGAATGAGGATGGTATGGACATCAATTCAGAAACAGAGAGTTTGCATCCAGAATCCACGACTAAAACAGAGGAACGTCAAACATCCTCTGATAATCGATTAAATGACACTAATAACTCTAAGATAAACAATTATCAGCAGGATTCTGAATCCACCACTCCAGCAGAGGAATCACAACAAACAGAAATTCGATATGCCACTAATGAGGAAGAAGATGTCCAAGGTCACTCTTTTGAATCAGAAGACTCTTCTGATATGGTAGCAACGGGTGGTGATAGTAATGAAGGAACGATTGAAGCTGGAAAATCAACAACAGAGACAGAAACAGCTTCAAATATAAACCAGGAAACTTCTGTTTCGACACACGAATATAACAAAGAACGAATCAGAAGTGATGAGCAACCATCGAGTGCTAAATCCCAAATCGATGACCCACTATCTACCAAAGAGAAAGAGCAAGAGGCCAGAAAGTCAATCATTCAAGATGAATACGTTCAAGTAGAAAATGATAAAGAGGCCTTCGTTCCGGATCCTGACAAAGGTGGAATAATGGGAGATGTTTCAAATGACACAGACTATGAACCGGTAGGTGCTCGACCAAATAAACCTTTAAGAAGGAAGATTGCAAAACAATATTCCAAAGAGGAAATTGAACGTCTACGTAGCAATGGCACTCCATTAGAATTGGAATCCTTACCGCCAACAAAAGAAGAAATAGATATTCTTTCTCAGTGTGGCATTAGTGCTGAACAAATTGCAGACACGAACTACCTTGCACAGTTGCGACTATACAACAATTTGGTAGATAATGGTGACACACCTGAAGAAACCATTGAAGAATTTGTTAAAAATGCAGCAGACGTAACAACCCATAAACTTAGGGACGGAAGATACATTCATACTTGCAGTGCTGCAAGAGGTGTAATGTATATCTCTCCTTCCGTTTGGGATAAAATGATTGATGATAAATGGAAAGTATGTGTCTATCTTGATGGTCGAGGTAAGAACTTCCATTATATCAACAATGCAGAAGAGTTTTTAAATCTTGTTGTTAAAGATGACGTAGTTATAAAAATAACAGGACAAGAAAAAATCGCTGTTGTAAAGCAATTGTACTCAGGTCTTTTGAAGAATGTAAAAGGAACTGCTTATACGCTGATTAGAGTGGCATCTCGCACGAATATGGATGCTGTATTTGCACACTATGTTGGTGCTATGGCTGAAGCAGAAGATGGTAATGACACTAATGAATATTAATTATGAGTAATATTAAAATAGATAATTACAAAGCCTTTTTTGCGGATCAAATAAAAGAGTCGGTTATTGAGCAGCAAAAGATTAATCGTTCCACAATGCGTCAGCTCTTTCGCTCAGGAGATCTTTCATTGGCATATGTAGAAACTATCCAGAGAGAAACTGGTATGGTGATACTGAAATTTCCACGACGCATGGCTCCTCGATTGAAAGTACAAAAATCAATCACTATAATTTCAAAAGGAGCTTTTCAGTCCATGGGAAACCATCCTTTGGAATGGGATTGTACATGGGGAGATTTCAGTGAAAACCCTACTTATCATTCTGCAGGGTCTGATATTACTCCAATGCACTACATACAAGGTAACAATGATGGCTATGACCATGTTGCTTGCTCTGGTATTAGTGGAAAACTTTATGATATTTTTGATAAGACGACAACTGCAGGACGGTCACTTACCGTTATTGTTTACAATCCTTTTCCACCTGTAGATTATTACAAAAATTTAAGCAGGTATATGGAGCTTTTTCCATCAAACAAGGAACTGCTGCTGGAACCTCTAATGGAGTACGAGGATTGGCAGCCTGAAGAATTGGCTTTCGATGAAAGTAATCCAACAGGAATTTCAGACACGATCCTCAAAACATTAGAAGAATGTGATTGCTGTATATTGCAAGGCCCTCCTGGAACTGGCAAAAGTTACACTATTGCAAAAATCGTGGCACACTATCTTGAAAATGACAAAAATGTTTGTGTTACTACGATGGCGAATAAAGGACTTATAGAGTTGATTAAACAGGAACCTCTTAAAGATTTTATTCCACAGGGGAAAATATATAAGACAAATCTGTCAGTTGACGAACAAAAGCAAATCAAGGGAGTAAAGAATGCTACTTCTGACTTGATGATTCCCAATGGCGAGTTGTTATGTGCCACCAACTACGTACTTTCCAGCGTATTTAGCGAAAAGAAAATGACTTTAAATGGATTGCCAACTTATGATCTTGTTGTTATTGAAGAAGCGTCTCAGGCTTTTCTAACAACAATTTCTGCATTTAAGCAACTTGGCAAACGTTGTCTAATAGTTGGTGATCCAATGCAGTTGCCTCCTATTGTAAAGATGAATAATCCTCTTTATAATACTTGGAATGTTAATACACAAGTAGAAGGACTGAAAACATACGCATTAGGTTCTGACACAAAATCCTATCGTATAGTTACAACATTCCGCTTGACTGAGAAAAGTGCTGCACTAACTAAAATTTTTTACGGGAATAGGTTTATATCAGTTAAGAAGGAGTACCATGATTTTTCTTCTGCTGGAGTAAACTTGTTTCCAAATGATGGTGGCGTATTGTATTGTTGTACCAATGATTTGAAAGATGGATTATATTCGGAAAGCGCAGATGTAATGATTAGAAAGGTCATTGAAACCATGGAAAATAAATTTCCTAAAATGTCCTTGGCAATCATGACTCCTTTTAGAGATACCGTTAAGGAATTACAGAAGCGTTTTTCTAATTCTGATATAGATTTAGATCTAACGATTGAAACTGTTGATAGAATTCAGGGAATGACTGTTGATTATGCTGTCCTGTATATTCCTGGAAGAAATCCTGGGTTTGCTTTAGAGGAACGTCGTTTTAATGTGGCAACAAGTCGTTCGAGAAGTACTACACTCATTATTTCAGATATGCCATTGGGACAATTTCATACTATACCTTCAAATGTCATAAGATTTGTTAGCCTTTGCGACTTAATTGACAATCAGTATCATATTAAGAAAGCTTCAAATGAAGCTGGCAATGAAACTGGAGAAATCTCTATTCCAAACAAGAGTCGTGAAGAAAGTGCTATTCAGTTGAAAGTTATTGGGAAAATTGATTTGTCTAAATTTGAAAGACCTAAAAAGGAAATAGTTGCCAATAAGAAGAACTATTATATTATTGATACAAATGTATTTGTAAATTGTCCTGATGTAATAACAAAAATAGATAAGAAATATCCAGTTATTCTTTCAGCAAAAGTCACGGACGAGCTTGACAAGATGAAAATTAAATTGGATGAACAAAAGAAGATGAATGCAGAGAAAGCTCTTCGACTTCTTAATAATGAGAATAATCATGAAATTATTTATGAGTTTGCTGATTCTTCATTATTGCCAGAGGATTTTGACAAGCGTTCTCCAGACAATTTAATACTATCTGTTGCATTAAAGTATAAGAATGATAATCCAATAATGCTAACTTCAGATAATGGTTTGCAACTCAAATGTAAGATATTTAATATCGCCACAATATCACTAAGGAATTTCTTAAAAAGGTAAAAACCATTATTGAACTATGCTAATTTAGATTGTATTAATCCTTCTTTTAAGATGAATGAATTAACATCCACAAAGTCTAAAAATGTCGTCGTAAAGTATTACAAGCCATCTGAGCTGCTTGGCATGTTTACGTCCTTTTTGTCACAACAGGACGTAAATAGACAGGTCATATATTTGCAGGGTATCTATTTGAAGAATCCGAAGCATGATCCACGTTGGACATCGAGGTATGACATTCTTCGTGATGAGAATACCCAAACGGAAATAACCCTTCAGATACCTCACAAACTTTGTGAAGACCTGAAAGATGGCAACCTTGTGACAGTTGGTGGTGTTCTTGGACGTAGAGTTCAGAACAATAGCCATATCCAGTTAATGCTTGTCGTTAGTCGTGTGGAAGTAGTTCAGGAACAGGCAATAGACGAGGACGAGATTAAGATAATGGAATTGCGCCGCAAGAAGGCTACTACAGGTTTTAGAAATGTTGATGCTCTTCTGGAACAGTTACTATATACTGACCAAAGGCCAAAAAATCGCACTTCTGTTTGCAGGCACCTCTATCACCATGACTGATTTCATTCAAGGTGGTGGTGATATTGCTAAGGCTGCTTTTGACTTTGCAGAGTTCCGAGCTAATTTTTCCAGGACAGCCGAGCTTGCAAACACCATCAAGGGGATTGATGCCCACTCCTACTCTGCCATTGCTATTGTAAGAGGAGGAGGCAGTGGCATCGAAGCCCTCGATGAATTAGATATTCTTGAAGCTGTAGCAAATTTGAAAACACCTTTCATATCTGCTATCGGTCATCCAGACGAGAAATTGTTTATTAAAGAACTGGCAGATAGAGAGGTTTCTGTGCCTAATGATTTAGGACATTATTTCAAGGACATGATGGAAACGGTCAATGAGAAGAAAACGAAATCTCGTGCCGTCCTGACCGAACAAATCAAAAAACAGTTCAAGGATCAACTGGAGGCTGGTCAAAAGCAAAACAAGGAGCTTCAGGAAAAGCTGGCTAAATTGACTAAAACTCAGGAAGAAACTCAGAAACAGCATAAAGAACAGGTCGAAAAGGCAAATAAGCAGAATGAAGAGTTGCAGAAGAAATTGACTGAGATAAACAAAGCCAACGAGACTGCACAGAAAACTCATGCTGAACAATTGGGAAAGCTACAGGTTCAACTGAAGGCACAAACTGAGGCCAGTACCAAACAATCAAAAGAGTTCAACGAAAGCCTTAAAAAGATGCAGGACACTAATGGTCAGCTTCAAAAGACGTTGGAGAAGATGACTGCTCAGAATACTCAAACGAGCAAGGAGCTGAATGACGCAAAAGATAAAGCTCGGCAGTTAGAAAAGCAACTTTCTGAAGCATCTTCAAAAAATGGTAGTATTATCTGGATGATTATATCTATCATCTCTATCATAGCATTAGTTATTGTTTTGCTTTTTAAGTGACTTTAAAACCTTATTATAGAAAATACAACGCTATATTATGAAACAATTTAAGGTTATAAATCGACTAAAACTTATTGAAGGAGTTTTAATGTGCAAGAAACCGTCTGGTCGTTCTTTCCAAAAAGCTCACTTCAAACAAGGAGATTTGGACGGGGCTTGTGGCGCATACTCTGTGGCTATGGTTCTAAATATACTTGGAGTATTTGAAGCTGAAGAAATCTGTTCAGACAATGTTATAGATAAGAGAACGTCAGAGTGGAAACTCATCAAGGCCCTAAATGAGGAAGGTTTGTATCGGGAAGGATTGACTTCAGAAAAGATTCAGAAGATACTATCTGACAACTATGGTAGTAGAGTGGCTTTACAACTTGCCAAAAAAGCAAGTGGACACGACATAGCAGATATTGCCAAGAACTGGATAGACAACGAAATTCCTGTTATTCTTGGCTTAGTCGGCAAGAACTTTGCCCATTGGGTGGTTGCCGTAGGTTATATAGAAGACGAGAACAAAGTCATATCAGATATTCTAACATTAGATCCTGGCAGTGAATCTCCGAAGTATGCTCTATGGAATGGCATTTTGAATCTAAACAAGGTAGTTCGAAAGCGTTATGGATTTAGATATGACTCTGATTATAATCAAATGGTTGATGTAGATGAAGCTATAATAATAACAAAAAAGTAGAGCAATATGATGGATAAAATAACAGCAAATAATTTCATTACGGACGATAAGACAGATAAGGTCTATATGTCCAGTCTTATAGATAAATCGACAGGAGACCTTGATGCGGATGTTCGTAGCCAGTTAAAAAATAGAATTAGACATTTTGCTCGTAAGAGTGAACTTCTATATAACACAAAAGATGTTTGGGCAAGAGACTATATGCCCATTCAACTCACAAATGATGTCTATCTTAGTTATGCATACAAGCCGGATTATTTGCAAGGTTTTCCAGAGTGTGTAACCAACTGGCAATTGCATAATGTACGAACCCAAAGGCAATATACCAATGATGAGCATTTCGATTTTAAGGTAGTACACATTCCTCTAATTCTTGATGGTGGAAATGTTATAAAAGCTACAGTTAATAACAAACCATGCATCATCATGTGTGATAAGGTTCTCCAAGAGAATAATATCAACAAAGAGGATTTTCAGAACTGGTGGAAAAACTGGTGGAAAGATAACTTCGATGGAACAGAAATGAAACTTGTGCTTTTACCTTGGGAAGGTAGTAAGGATAATCCAATTGGTCATGCCGATGGTATGGTTCGATTTATTTCTGATGGTCAAATACTAATGACAAACTATCTTGACTATGATGAAAAATTCAAAGACAATCACGGCAGCCGCATACAAGAAGAATTGGAGAAAGCTGGTTTTACTGTGAATCGTCTTCATTTCATGGACAAATTTGAATACGAAACTGACAAGATGTTCCGTCTGTTATTCAATAAAACATGGTGTTATATCAATTTCTTGCAAATTGGGAATACTATCCTTCTTCCATCATTGGGTTATGAAGAATTAGACCGAGAAGCATTAAAACAAGTAAAAGCAGCATTTTCAATCACAGGGCAGAAAATTAAAGTAGAACTAATAAATATAGACATGACAAACATTGTAGAAGACATGAATGATGGACAAAATTCAGGTGGAGCTTTGAATTGTTTGACCTGGACTGTCAAGTCATAATACTTGATACTAACAATACAATAATAATAATGTATTCCTCAATTCCGAGGTCGTATATAGTTTTGGCGACTATTTAAGAAACTACGAGTCGTGAGACTCAATCATTATTAAGCGCAGACATCGGTGACTTATTCAAGTGGACATCTTTGAATTTCCGAGGTTTCAGACGCTGAATAATAGCTAACGCTGTTAGGAGCAATTCACCGTGAGGTCAGTTGCTCCCTTTTTTTATGTCTATTCGCATAAAAATAATAAGAAAAACACACTTTGTTTTATCTATGCAGATAGACTGCACAGACACAATCTACCTTTGCAATGTCAAACTTAAAATGTATGCTTATGGGATTACTTGACTTTCTATTATTCGGTGCCTTTATGAATAGCCTAAGAAACAACCAGAATAATAATCATTCTGATTTTTCAAATAGGAGTTATGACCAAGGTTATGAAGATGGCTATGATGACGGTTACATGGATCATGATGACTATCATTGCCATGATGATTATGAATGCAGCGACAGTTGTGACTGTGATTCTGATTGTGACGATTTCTTTGATTTCTAATTATCAACCCAATTATATTAAGCCGATGAGTAATGGCATATAAGCACTCTACTAATGCAATGAAGAATTTATCTATTATGATGCTCCTTGGAGCATTCTTTACCTTGTGTGTTACTTCCTGTTCAAAGGATGACGATGACAGTATAAATGGCAGTCCAGAACAACAGCAGCAAGAACCAACATATTTGAAAACAAGTGATTTGAACGGAGTATGGTCAGTTTCTGGTTCTAATGGCATATACTTTATAGCTTTTACAGAAACAGGACACTATTCATTATGTTTCAACGACAAGTTGATGGGGGCTGGTACATACTCACTTGACAAGAACACGTTGACATTGAACAATGGTTATCTCTATACGAAGGATAATTTGAAAATAGAACAGACAGACAAAGGATTGACCCTTTCAGGTGAAATGTTTGATTTCAAGAGCAGTAATAAACAGTCTGTTAATATAAGTCTAACAAAGACAAACAAAGAAATCCCTTTGCCAAAGACAGGAGAAACATTTAAGATTTGGGGATTGAATGCTCATTATGGAGATGTTGTTACAAAAATCCAATACCAATCTGAATACCTGATAAAGTATCAGTATTGCAAGGACAACTCTCTGCAACAAGTCATTGAAGAATCTATGTGGTACTACGTATATTGTGACGGTATGACGTACACGCAGACCTGTTCTGGTAATGGAAGTGTTGTCATCTATAAGCTTCAAGACCATTACAGCACTTTGAAATCACAAATTGTTAAACAATAAAGCCGATGAGTAATGGCATATAAACACTCACCTTATGCAATGAAGAAATTAACTTTTATGATGCTCCTTGCAGCATTCTTTACCCTGTGTGTTACATCATGTTCAAAGGATGACGATGAAAGTTTTGCTTATCCTATGGAACAGCTCTATGGCAAATGGAAAGCCGTTGAGATTAAGGTTGATGGTAAATGGTATGATGTTACCAAATACCCTTATACACGGTTTGGAATGGACATCACCTTCTATGAGGGTGGCAAATTCTATGGCTCCGGCTACTTAGGAAACGGCAGTGGCACTTACACTGTTAGCGGCAAAACCATTACAACGTATGTTAGTGGAAAAGAGTACGCTGTCTATACAGTCAACTCATTAAGCGGAAACGAAGCAGACCTGACATTACGAATGGGCAGTGAAACTCTACAAATGAAGGCTAAGAAGCAGTATTAAGTGAAATATAATCAAGTATGTAACTAAAAACATTGAAATCTCATGAAAAAAGCACTGTTAGCATTATGTCTGGTTGCATTTTTAGCATCCTGCAGCAAGAACAATCCTTGGGAGTACAAAGTGGTAAAAGTTGCCGGAAAGCCAGCTGAAGAACTGGCAGACTATGGCGCACTTGTCTATGGCGATCAGACTGCCATGCTCAATAAGATGGGCAAAGAAGGCTGGGAACTTGTCAGCACATATACCGAGACTGCCACAGCATTTCCGAACTTCGGTAACTCTGACTATGTTACTGGCATCCGTGACAATACCAGAACAAGCGTGGTGAACTTTGTCTTCAAGAGACAGAGCGACGGAAAGGAAGATAGTAACGCTAAACCAGAGAAGAAAAAATGAGGACTGCTTCGGTATTCATAATCTCGTTGATGATTCTGTCGTCTTGTTCCCATAAGGACGAGGCGATAGAACTATCACGGGATTTCTTTGCTTCATTATCCGACTCCACCTATGGAAAGCCCAATGACTTCTATCCCGATTATGACTCATTAGGCATTGAAGCAAAGTCGGACATTGTGGACATCGAGGCATCTGATGTTACCGAAAAGAACGACACATTCACCGTCCGTTGCTATAACAACTATACCAATAGTGAGGGAACTTTCATGCAGGACAGCGTTACCCTGTTCATTACAAGGAACGAGGATAAGCAGTACTACATCTATGATTCGAAGGGACTCATTGTTATTGACAAGGAACTGGCATGGTTCGGAAAGGTCACTGGTGCCTTTGGCAAGAAGCAGACTAATGACCAGGCATTGGCAAAGCGTATCGAGCAAGTCAGGAGCATGATGTGGGACAAATACATTGAAGTCCGTGCGGAACTGGCTACCAAGGTGAAGATTGCCAACTGGTCATGGGAAACAAGCTATAGCGGTGATGCACATGGAGAAGGAAGGGTTGTCAACAATCTGGACTATTCCATATCGGGTGTGAAATACCATGTGAACTACTATGACCGCAAGGGCGACTTTATGGCAGAGGATAATGGAAGCATCAGCAAGACATTATATCCAGGCGAGAAATACAACTTCACTTTCTGGAGTTCCAATGCGAAATATCCGAATACCGCAAGTCTCAGACTGGATTTCTCTGACAATATGATTTTGAAGATTATCAAGGAGCAGACCTATACAGGCAAGGAGTTCCAAGAATACTTGAAACGCCAAAAGACCAAATAATCAGAAAGCCAAGTCGTTCAAGCACGAGTTTTTCACTGAGCGCACATAATCAATAAGGATGGTAGGGTCAAAAGCCTTGCCATCCTTTTTTGTTGTCAGATGCAGATGTTCACCTGTGGATGCTCCAGTATTGCCTGTTAATCCCAATGGCTCTCCAGCTTGGAGGTAGTCATTGGTCTTTACATATTGTTCTGACAGATGGCAATAGCTGACCGTGTAGTTAGCCGTCTGAACTGTCACATATTTCCCAGAACGGCTGTCATATCCTACCCTAAGCACCTTGCCCGGCAGCATCGACAGGACATCCTCATGTCGTGCATGAAGGTCAATGCCGTTGTGCATGATATATTTATGATATACAGGGTGCATCCTCATTCCGAACTTTGAGTTAATTTGTATCTTCTTCAGAGGAAAGGACACACTGAGGTACGTTCTCAGCCTCTCTTCTTTCCCTTCCATCCTATCGGGAATATCAGTAGATGCCGTATCTGACGGCAAAACACTATCCTTCGGAGCAACTGTTTGTTCTGAAGGATTCTTTATTGTCTTGATTGATGGGCGACTTGCAACATCACCGATGGTATTGAACTGTGCGAAACTTGCAATCGGAACAAATGCCGATGTGAGTATTACGAGTATTGATTTTTTCATGGTGCAAAGTTAGTGTTCTTGTGCCACTTGGTAAAATACCATCAGACATTACTTTAAGAATATAACATTTGATAAGTTTTGAGTATGATTTCTTCTGCAAAATTATACTCAAATGTTATCAAGACTCAAAATCGACCTGATTTAGTGTTTTCTTCAGCTAAGATGAATAATTATGGTGTACCTTCGCAGCCAAAATTGTTTCATCAACTGATAAAAATTGAAGAAAATGCAGTTTACCGAGAACGAAATTCCATTCCAGACCCTTGACCGTTTGGGTCTGACCCGTGAAATGATTGAAGACCTCCCTGTCAGGATTACCAATGACATTCTCGAAGGAAGACGCTCGCCCGTACTTCCTATTATGGTTGTTGACAGTGACGGTAATGAGGTCAAGAGTCGTAGCCGCTTCAAGCTCATCCGTAAGGAGGACGGTGATGTTGATGCTCTCTTCTATCCAGAGATAGAGAAAGCGGATCTCAGACTGTTCTCAGAGCAAAGTCGTACTTTGTTAGAACAAGGTAAGGTTATCGTTGGCACTATTCCAGACAAGAACGGTAATATGGTACGCTCCTTTGTACAGATTGACAACGAGACCAATCAGGTGTTGTCTGCCCCAGTCCAGGTTATCGCCCGTAACCTCCAGTTCATTTCAGAGGATATCCATCTGAGCGAAGCTGAGTTCAACAACCTCCAGAATGGTGAGCCTGTCACCTTCGTCCGTGATGACGATGACGAACCTATCACTGTTGGTATCGACCTTAACAACCGCACTGGAGTACGTGTATCTTCAGGCGATGCCAAGATGTGGAGCGAACAGAGAACCCGTGATTGGGACAAATTCACTTTCGGCATCTACGGCTGTTGGGTCATGGGTGAAGACGGCAATCTTGATTACGTCAAAGAAGAGGACTACACCGATGAACTCTGGAATGAGCAGAAAAAGGCAGGTCTCAGAAGCATGGGGCACATGCGCTAATCAGAAACGATAACCCTAAACAGAAAGGACAATGGCTACAAACAAGTATTATTCCGAAAGCGAGTTGGTTCAGAAGAAGCAGAGCGGCGAATTTGGCTGGCTCGACTATGTGAACCATCACTCCAAAGAATGGCAGAACGAATATGCTGACTTCTGCAAAGATCGTGGACTGTCTGTTGGCGATGAGTCGGCAGAAAAGTTCGTTGACTACAAAGGAGAAGAACTTGAAAAGGCACTGGCTGATGGCAATGCCTGATTGTTGAATCTAAACAACACTATTATGTCGATACGTTCCAATTCTCTACCACTGAGAGGCGATTTGTCGCCAGAGCTGCAAGACATCCTCAGACGGAATGGTATGCAAGCGCACATCATCCGTCAGGGCGATGGCTTCCAGTTGGCAGTTCAAGGGCATGACTCTCCGCTTCTCACCTATCCCATCTCTGCCCAGCAGATGAAAGCCATGACAGACTGGGGTACGAATTATGCAAACAAGAATGCCTACAACACCTTTGCGGCACTTGTCGGTAATGACTTTTATGTTCCAAGGAACTTTGTCCATGCTCGTAATGCCAACGGACGTGTTGCCATGGGACTTCACGGCTATAGGATTGGTGTCGGTGAGTATGGCCGTATGGCTTGGGACAGACGTGGGCTGCATCCCATGTGGGGACTGCATGACCGTTTCTTCTTGGGCTGGACACCTCGACAGCAAGCAGGTTTTCACATGCGACGTGTCGGTGGTGCGCTCTTCATGCAGGGTGCTCCAATGGTTCCTGACCGTCCAGACGGACGCATCAAACCAGGAGAGTTGCAGAATGGCGGTTACGGTTTCTACTACAAGGGACAGCAGACAGCCGTTCAGCCTCCGAAGCAAGATGTACTGGCTAACCTTCAGACAGTCATCACTCCTATGGAAGTGGCTCCACGGAAGCTGGAACCAGCCAAGCCATATAATGAGCTTATCACCTCGAAGGTCTATTTCTCCAATGAGAAGTTCAAGGAGTGTCTGGACAGTCACGGTATCGTGATTGATCCTGAAAAGAAGACTCTCACCATCCAATCCTCTGCAACCAAGCAGGATTTCGTCTATGACCTGACTGAGGAAGAAGTCAAGAAAATGACAAGCAACTCCATCAAGGAAGTGCCTGTTCAGCAGCGTCTCGACATTCTCAATAATGTCATCAAAGGCGACTTCAGCGAGAAGATTACGATGGATATGCTCAATTCCAAGGAGCAGATTGGTATTAAGCTGAAGCCAGAGGTCGAAGCAGAACTGAATGACCGTCAGACACAGATTCTGGAACAGGCGAATATTCCCCTGACAATGGACGGCAGACAGGTTCAGTTAGAACCAGAAGACCGTTCCGTTGCTCATGTTGACGGCAATGCCCTCTATGAACTCAATGAGGGCAAGGCATGGTATCGTGAGGGGAAGCATGGTCGTGAAGTCAATGTCGATGACATCAAGGTTGAGCCAGTCAGGAATGAAAAGGGCGAAATCGAGAAGGATGCCAAGGGCGAAGCCAAATACCGCATGACAGCGGTCATCAATGGTGAGAGCATCAGCCATGAGATTACTCAGAAGCAGTATGATAAGTTCATGGCCATCGATGACTACCATCGCATGAAGCTCTTCTCCCACATCTTCAGTGAGGTGGATATGAAAAACATTCCTGGTATGAATACCAGCTTGGGCGCAAAGATCGGTGGAGCCTTGCTTGCCGGACTTGCCATCACACATGAGCTGACCCATGACTTCCACCATCACAGTGGGCCTTCCATTTTCATGGAGCATCATGGGCCTGACAGACCTCATGTGTATTTCAAGCCTGGTGTTGACTCACCGCAGGAGTTGGCATCGAGGGCTTTCGATGCAGGACTAAATGCTGGAGAACACGGCGTAGGATTAGGACACACAAGGTAAAAGGATTTTTTCAGGATAACAAAATGGCAGAACTCACCTACGACGATTTCAAAAACAAACTCAGTATTCAGGATGTGCTGATAGACGCTGGCTACACGTTGAACAGACGTGACGGCTTGCGCTATCCGTCGTATGTAAGGCTGGACAGCGAGGGCAGACGTATTCGTGGTGACAAGTTCATCGTCACTGCTAATGGCCTTTGCTGTTTCCAGCCGCCTACGCGGAAGAATTACAACGTCATCAGTTTCATCAAGGAGCATCCAGAAATGTTCTCAGACTACATGGCTGGCATGGATAAGGACAGACTCGTCAACCTTGTCTGCAACAGACTTTTGAATAATCCTATCGAGGAAAGGGAAAAGAAGATTATCAATCCACAGCGTGACCTTCCACCTTTCAAGATAGACGATTACAAGCTGCATCGTTTTGATGGCAATGACAGGGAAACGCAAAAGCCGTTCTATCCTTATTTCCAGCCAAGAGGTATCAACCTCAGTACGCAGTATGCCTTCCATCATCATTTTGTCCTTGCAGAACGCACTGTAGGCGACCAAACTTACAAAAACCTCTCCTTCCCCATGACCATTCCTGGATCTACAGACGGAAAGATTGTCGGTTTGGAAGAAAGGGGAAGAAGAAAGCAGGATGGCACATCTTACAAAGGCATGGCCAGAGGCTCCAATGCCAGTGAAGGTCTTTGGATTGCCAGTCCGATGGGCACCAAGTTACAGGATGCCAAGCGAGTCTTCATCTTTGAGAGTGCATACGATGCAATGGCTTTCTATCAGATGCTGGCTGGCAAAGATAGTAACCTTACCACACAGGAAAAGAAAGAGCTTGTTGGTGGTGTCTATGCCTCTACGGGCGGTAATCCTTCAGCCAAACAGTTTGAAGGCTTGCTGAAAGCTGCCAATAATGCCACTTTTCACATGGGCTTTGACATGGATGATGCCGGAATGAAGTTCGCAGACATGTTCAGGGACTTGGCAGAGAAAGCCAACGTCCCAAGTAACCGTGTCGTCCGTGAGGAAACCAATGACGGCTATAAGGACTTCAATGAAGAGCTGCTTGCCATGATTGAGCGTAAGAACCATCCACTTGCCAAGGGCAATGTCCCTGAAGAATACAAGGCTTACGTGGATTCCTTCAGAAAAGGCTCTGATGACATACCATCCACGAAAGATGTGCTTCATCCGAATAGTGAGCAGATTGACCTTCTTCCGAAGTCAGTCCAGAAACTCTATGCCAGATATGAAGCCCTGTATGAAGATGCCTACGAGATGCGTTCTTCCAGACTTGTAGCACCATGCGACAAAGAAGAAGCCATCAACCAGGCATCAGAGGCATGGAAGACTTTCAAGGAGAGTCTTTGCAAGGCTCTTGACATCAAGGAAGACACAGCAGCACTTGACGTGGAATCCGAAGATGTTGGCAATGACAAGAAGATACAGCACGACGTGGATTATACCACCAGTGTTGACGAGCAAGGCAACATTGCTATGGAGGTAGAGACATCAGACCAGGAAGAGCGAAGACATTATCATCGGTAATTATGGAACAGGTAATCAGACGCTTCAACATCATGACACTTCGCCCACATTGGGCGCAGTATGTCATCAGTCAAGGATTGATGTTCCTTGTCAGTATGGTACTGTTTCTTGTTGCCGGACATGAAGCCATCACCTTCAAGGCTCCATTCCTGATACTTGGTACCATCACAACCCTTATGATGCTTTATGGCTGTCTGTATCTGTGCAAGCTCAGGTTCATTGTTTCCTCTGAGCAGCTTATCATCCAGCATGGCATCTTCCATAGGACAAGCGACTACATTGAGCTTTACCGCATCGTGGACTTCAGCGAGAGCAGGGATATACTGGAACAGTTGTTCGGGCTAAAGACCGTCAGCATCTACAGCGGTGACAGGACAAATCCCAAGCTCGACATCTACGGAGTGAAAGAAAAGCTCGATGTGGTGGCTATCATCAGAGAAAGAGTTGAATACAATAAACGCAGAAAAGGCATTTATGAAATCACCAATCGGTAACATCTATCCTATGAACAAAGACCGATGGCACTTTGACCAACGGTGGTGGACAGTCGCATTCATGGCATTTGTCCTCTTGTGGTTGAGTTTCGGGAAAGCCCATGCCCAGATAACCTCCAGTAATCCATTGGAATATGTGGCACTGGCAGAGGGCAACGAACTCATCAATGGTCAGATCAAGACCCAGATTGATGACCAGCAGAAGACCGCACTGCTTCAGAACGGCATTGCAGCCGAGTTTACGATGATCCACAAGTGGGAAAAGAAGTACAACTCCTATCTGAAGACGGTGGACGGCTATGCCAGTACATTGAAAGCCTGTACCACACTATATGATGACGGTGTACGCATCTTCATCAATCTCTGTAACCTGAGAAAAGCGATGGCCGACAATCCGCAAGGTATTGTTGCCACCATGTCTATGAATAACCTCTACATAGAGACGGCCACGGAACTTGTGACCATCTACACGACATTGAGGGATGCCATTGCCAAGGGAGGCACAGAGAATATGCTTACTGGAGCCGAGAGAAGTAAAACCCTTTGGGCACTCAATGACAGGCTCGATGCTTTCAATAAGAAACTCACCAAGCTCTATCTCTCCATCCGCTACTACACCATGACCGATGTATGGAATAGTGTGACAGCTGGAATGATTGACCGTACCAATGGAGAAATAGCACTTCAGGCCCACAGACGATGGATAAGATGTGCCAGAGCTGCATACTAAAACGGAATGAATCATGTTGAATAAACCTTTCTTTGTCATAATCATGCTGACTCTCGCCCTCCCCTTCGGGGGAGTTGGTGGGAGTATGCTCCATGCTCAGGGCAATGACCCTGTGCTGGCAGGAATGATTGCGCTCTATACGGACAAAGCCAAGAAAGAGCTGAAGCAACAGGAAAAGATGATGCTGCTGGAGGCAACAGGTCACATCTGGATTACCGAAGAGGTCAATGCTACCACAGACCTTCAGAAGGAGTTCAACAAATACCTTGATGACTTTCACAGTATCATAGCCTATGCAGCACAGATATACGGCTTCTACCATGAGATTGACAGGATGGTTGACAACCTTGGAAGTTTCAGCCATCAGCTAAGTGCTCATCCCACGAATGCCCTTGCAGTGGCACTTTCCGCTAATCGCAACAAGATTTATCGGGAGATTATCATGGGAAGCGTGGATATTGTCAATGACATCCGTCAGGTCTGTCTCGCCAATACCAAGATGACCGAGAAGGAACGTCTGGAGATTATTTTTGGCATCCGTCCCAAGCTCAAACTCATGAACAAGAAACTCCAGCGTCTCATCAAGGCGGTGAAATACACATCCCTTGCTGACGTGTGGGCAGAGATTGACTACAGTGCCAGGAGCGAAGCGGACAAAGCCAGTATCACAAGGCAATGTATGGAACGCTGGAGGCGAAATGGCAGAAGATAATTGATTGTTGAACTTAAAGAGCATAGAATATGAGTTGGAGTTCATTACTCAAAGCAACATTTAAGTACGGTGGCCGTGCAGCCAAGGCGACGGCTTCATCCGTTGGCAGTGCTGTCATCCATCCTCAGAGAACCATCAAGGGACTCGGCACAGCCACCAAGACCGCTGCTGTCGGCGGTGCTGCCGCATACGTCGGCTGGGAAAAACTGACTACAGACAAGAGTGTCGCCCGTATTGTTGGCGATGCTGTCGTAGGCTCAGATACCATTGATACGGTTAGTGACAAGGTAGATGGCGTAGCCAATACCGTAACCGAACTGAAGGATTCCGTAGGCGGTGCTGTCGATACCATGAACAATGCCATGACCAGTGTGGATAGCAAGTGGAGCGGCATGTCAAACTTCCTTCGTGGTGTGTTCTCTGGCAACGGAGGCGATATGTTCAGTAACTTCTTCAGTAACCTCGGCAAAGGCAACGTGTCAGGTCTCAGCCTTGCAGGACTGGTACTTTCAGCCTTGCTTGTCTTCGGACGTTTCGGATGGCTCGGAAAGATAGCCGGAGCAGTCCTTGGCATGATGATGATTGGCAACAATGCCAATATGAGTCAGGTGCTGGGAGGTGGACAGCAGAAGCCTTTGGCACAAGACACACCACAGAGGGAACTACCGAAGCCACAGGCACAGGTCGTTCAGGTGGAAGAAACGCCAAGGGAACAGATTCACAGAGGCAGATAATCAAAGACTAATTTTCAAGGATAACAATATGCAGTTTACACATGAAATGATACTCCAGTCAGACAGCGGCTACTGTATGCCGTTTGAGGAGAAGAACAAAGATGTAGAGATGTCGCTCGGTTACGGCAAGCAGAAGCATCCTAAGACAGGAGAAAAATTCTTCCATCACGGTATTGACTTCGATGTAAAGCACTACCTCCTTTCAGCCGTTGCAACAGGCAAGGTGTCAGGATTGGGGAATGATGCCATTCATGGTATCTATCAGGTCATCCGCTACGGCAACTATGAAGTGACCTATTCCCATCTGAGCAATGTCTTTGCCAACTACGGACAGGTGGTAAAGGCTGGTCAGGTGGTTGCTGTAAGTGCCGACATGCTCCACATGGAAGTTAAGTACAATGGCGAGGAAATGAACCCGTTGGAATTTCTCACCATGATTTACGGCAACCTCAAAACGATGGAACAGCAAGGTCAGGTTGGTGCTGTGCCTCAATTCGTCACCATCGACATGGACGTGCATACCATGTACGACAAAGACCAGAAGGAGATTGAAGAGCTGATGATGCGCTTCTTCCCGGACTACATGAGTGACATGAGCAATGGCCTGTACTCCATTCCTGAGCATACGGAACTTGCGCTTCGCAACATCTTCACTATGTCAGCGATGAAGAACTACTTCTATGAGACCCTGCCCAGCATGGCCAATCCTTTGGGAATGGGTGCCAGGAGCATCCCATTGGCTGAGAAAGTGCAGAACCTGCTGATAGCCGATTTCCTCAATTATCTGGCATTGAGGCATCATGTCTTCCTCAGTACGATGTCCGCACTCGAAAAAAAAAAGCTGAAGACAGAGCCGTAGCCAGTAGCGGACTCATCGATCCGCTGGCAGAGCTGGAGATTGACGTGCAGAGCTTCGATATACCAAGACTTGTGAGTGTCTATCCAGACAAAAGCGGAATCCGATGGTGGACAAAGGCATGGTTCAACAACAGCGAGGCAGGTGAAGCTGCCATAGAGATTGACCGTATGCTGGCAATCAAGTTCATCAATGACAATGTAGATAAGGACGAATGGTTAGAGGAATACTTTCCAAAACAGATGGAAGTCTATCATCACGCCATCGAACAGACAAAAGAACAGATATTAAACCAATTGAACTTATGATAACAAAAAGATTGTTTTCCATAATTTTCGCTATGCCAATGGCACTGTCCTCATTTGCAGACAGTGGCTTGTCTGGTTTGAGCGATGCTGCTGACGGCGTAGGTTCTTACCTTCCTTATGTTCAGGGAGTGTGTTATGTGATAGCTGCCGTGATAGCCGTTGCAGGTGCCATGAGCATCTATCTGAGTATGCAGACCAATCCTAACCAAATCAGGAAGAGGATGATGATGACTGTAGGCAGCTGTATGTGCTTCGTGTTGATGGCTACCGCCTTACCTCAGTTCTTCGGAGTTGATGGCAGTAGTTCTTCCACAGGAGGAAGCAGCAGTTCATCTACAGGTAGCGGAACCTCAGACGGTTTCCTTGCCTCAGACCAGGGAGGAATCTCACAGACTGGCATCAATACTGACATACCATCGTTCCATGACAAGACAGGAAACTGGATAACATTCCCTCCTGAAACGAATATGACAGTCGCCAATCATCTGATGGATATCTATGATCATTTCGGGTCAGGACGAGAAGGTTCTTATGGACGTACTCTTGCTTACATTCACAATGCCTATCGTCAAGGTCAAATCGACCATGACATGTTTGAGCAGCTGATGAGAATATCAGGTAATCTACCTCATAATTAACCTGTAACATCACTTTAAGTAATGGCAGAAACAAGCAACGATAAGTTATTCAGAACTAAGGTCTTGCCAATAATGAACAAAGTAATGCAAGACCTTCGGTTAAAGCAGTCTGAAGAGATGGCCATCCATACCAGCAGCTTGCCATATATCATGGCTGGAGCAGCTGGGCCTGACGGTGGAATGTCGGCACAAGCTGCCAGTCTTGCCTCTCTCAGATACACGGGTAAATGGAACTCCAAGCATACTGAAGACTACGTTCAGATGGTGAAGGATGAGCTGAAAAAGCAGCACATCTCCGTCACTCCAGGGATTGAGAAGATGATGATTGAAAAGATGATCAAGGATGAGATTCCGAAGTCATCCATTGACTATATCATGCGCAAGGCAGCAACCAACACCATCTTCTATCTTCCCCAGGCACTTAACAAATCGCCACTGGAGAACCATATCACGGCACAGGCTGAGAAGAGGTATAATCCATCCACTTTGGAAAAAGGAACGGGTTATGTCTTAGGAGCAGCCGCAGACTATATGACGATGGGCGGTATCGGTGGCAGTTGGTCTGGAGCAGCCAAGTTCGTTGGTGTTGACCTTGCCTTGAATGCCGCCATCGACAAGGTGGGAGCAAAAGAAACCGATGATGTTCCCTTGATTATTGCGCCCGAACACAGAGCCGAATACAAGGCTACTCAGGCAAAAAGGAATCAGGAACAACCCAAGCCAAAACCAAAAGAAAATACCCCAACAGTGGAACGGACAACGGAAACACAGGTGCAGCCTGTAAAAGAGCAAAAAGAAGTCGCCCAGACACAACCTGAAGCACAGCAGGAGCAACCACAGCAGACCAATCAGAATGGCTGGAGCGGATTGCTCAGCTCTGTTGGTCTGAACGGCATTTCCGACATAGGTCACAATCTCGGCTATGTACTGGCCATGCTTCCAGACATGCTTGTAGGCATTTTCACAGGTAATACCAAATCACTTGGTCTGAAGGATAACATGCTGCCTTTGGCCAGTATCGTGGCAGGTATGTTTGTCAGAAATCCCATTCTGAAGATGGTTCTCATCGGTATGGGAGGACTCAACCTTTTGAACAAGGCTGGTCACGAAGCCTTGGATAATCACAAAGGAGTCAGTTACGGACAAGGTGGAAACGCCAATGTCCGGGGCAACTACAAGGTCTATGAGGATGAAGCACTCAATGCCCGAATCTCGCAACCGCAGATTAAGGGCAACTGTCTGATTGCAACCATCGACAAGGTTCCATGCACCATCGCATTGCCGGACCGAGTGGTGGACGCATACAATCAGGGCGCACTGCCTCTTAACACCCTTGCCAATGCCGTACTTGCAAAGAACGACCAGATGCGACAGATAGCAGCTGAGAACTATGCAGCCAGTGAGCAACAGGCTCAGACCAGAACACTCGCACAACGATAATAAACCCATTAAAACAATAGAGATATGCAGGAAAAGAACCCACAGGAGAAAGCAGCAGCCGAAAAACAGGCTGAACTTCTCATCAATGCAATGGAAAGAGCCAAGGAGAATGGCGGCGTATGGTTGAACCCATCAGAGAAGACGGCACCCCGTTTCTATCCACGAGGTGTCAATGTCTCAGCCTTCAATGCCATGACAATGGCACTTCACAGTGACCAGAACAATTACAAGACCAACGAGTACACGCTTTTCAGCGAAGCCAAGAAACGCGGCGAGTCCGTACAGTCCAAGGAAAAGGGTGTTCCCTTCAACTGGTACAACTGGAAGGAGTATGTCAACAGACATAATCCTGAAGATGTCATCAGCCGTGAAGACTACAAGGCTTTGGACGAAAAGCAACAGGCAGAATACAAGGGAGTCAGAACCCGTGAAGTCCGTGCTCTGTTCAATATCGACCAGACAACCCTTCCTTTCGTTGACAAGGAACGCTACGAGCAGGAAGTCAAGATACATGGAACCTCTGAGGATCGTGAGCACTCCAAATCTGAGAGTGACCACCTCCGTATTTCAGTCAATGACTTCATCCTGAAGACACGCGACAACCTTGTGCCAATCCGTCTCGATGGTAGCGGTGTTGCCCACTACGATGCCAAGAAAGACACGGTGTATATGCCAAGTGAGAAGGATTTCGAGTCTTACAAGGACTTCACCAATGAACTCATGCGTCAGGTCGTAAGTGCCACAGGCAATGCACAGCGTCTGGGTCGCAACGGCATGAACAACGGGAACACCTCTCCAGAAGATGCAGCAAAGCAGGAACGCCTTATTGTTGAGTTGGCAGCTGGCAGTAAGATGCTTGAATTGGGACTTCCTGCCAAGCTCTCTGCCGAAAGTATGAAGATGGTCGATTACTGGCAGCGTGAACTCAAAGAAAATCCCTGTCTCATTGATGTCGTGGAGATGGATGTCAACAATGCTCTGGATATGCTTCACAAGGCAGAGCGTGGTGAGAAGGTTGAACTGTCATCCCCACAGCAGAAAGAGGAAGCTCAGATAGAACAGCCCAAACACTACTATGTCGCCGATGAGCTGAAGAACCTTCCTAACAAGGACACCAAGGAATTTGTCGTAGTCCGTGACTCTGAGGCAAAGAAAGCAGATGTCATACTCCCTGCAGGTGCTTCCTTGGAAGTGGATAACGAGATACCAGGCATGAACAAAGGACGTATCGAGAAAGCCTTACGCAAGGAAGGCTTTGAGACCATTTCCTTCTTTAACATGGATGGCTCGCTGGGCTATCGTCCTGATGACAGTTTCTTCGCTGGCAAGGAAGTTTCCGTTTCTAAGCTCAACAACTGGGAACTGAGAGACCTTGCCAAGCTCGATGTTGCAGAGGCAGTAAGCCGTTCCAACTCTGTTGCTTTTGACAAAGTGCTTATGTTGAGGGATGACGCTGGCAAGTGGGCGATGTTCCTGAAGCCAGAGAACGAGCCATCCTTTGCCGTGTATGCTGACAAGACAGATGTCAACCGCTTTTTCGTGACCATGAAGCAAGGCAATGAAGAAGCCAGTGACCACATGCGTCTGGAGATGGCTTCCAGATACTATGCTATGGCGATGGAGAAGCCTGAGTTGAAGACAGACCTTTTCAAGAGTCAGGCTACTGCCGAGGAGTTGGCACGTATCGAGCGTGTAAACATCTTCAAGACCAAAGCCACCGACAACAAGCCGAGTGTCATTCTGTGCGTACCTACCATCGACGGCAACAGGCTTCAAGCCCGTGAGGTCAATCAGCAGCAGTGGCAGCGTATGTGGCTGGCTGATGACAAACAGGACTACAAGACCCACCTTGCAGCATCCCTTTTTGCCGACGTGCTCCGTAAGGAACGTACCGATGCCGTAGCCGTTGGTACAGACAAGACTGAGCAGGAAGCACAGTCTGAGACCAAGGAGCAGACAAAGAATGTCGAAGCCCATGAAGAGGAAGACAAGAAGGAGGAGCTGAAGGAAGAGCAGACGCAATCTGAGAAGAAGCAAGAGGAAGAGAAGCGTCGTAACTCTCCAGAGCAAAAGGAGAAAGAGCGTAGGGAGGAAAAAGCCAAGGAAGAAGCCACCAAAGCAGAGACCAAAGCCGTAGCTGCCGTAGTCCTTTCTCCGATTATGAAGCAGTTCCTGGACTTGAAAAGCAAGCATCCAGACGCTCTTCTTCTGTTCCGCACAGGAGATTTCTATGAGACATACCAGCAAGACGCTGAGAAAGCCTCTAAGATACTCGGCATCACTCTCACTAAGAGCACAAAGCAGAAAGGGCCTGATGGCAATGCTGTAAAGATGGCTGGTTTCCCTTACCATGCCCTTGACACTTATCTGCCAAAACTCATCCGTGCCGGAGAGCGTGTAGCCATCTGTGACCAGTTGGAAGCTCCAAAGCAGACGGCAAAGCGCGGTATCTCAGAATTGGTGTCACCTGGTGTTGCCTCAGAAAAGGAAACTAAGGCTGAACCAGAGAAGCATCAAGCCTTTCATCGATAACCTAAAAGAGTAAAAACGTGACAGCATCAAGACAAAAATATATTGAGGAACATGCAGCGGAAGCTATGGAGCAGATGCGCAGATATGGCATCCCTGCATCCATCACTCTTGCCCAAGGCATCATTGAGTCAGCAGAAGGAAAGAGTATGCTTTCCAGAACTGCCAATAACCATTTCGGTGTAAAGGGTGAGTTCAACGGCCAGTTTGTCCGTGCCGACGATGACAAGCCCAATGAGAAGTTCAAGAAGTATGATAACGTTGGGCAGAGCTATGAAGACCACAGTAAAGTCCTCATGGCAGACCGCTATCAGAAATACACCAGGAACCTCTCTGCCGATGACTACAAAGGATGGGCTGCTGGCATCAAGGCAGGTGGTTATGCTACCGCCAAGAACTATGTCAGCACCATCGTTGGAGTCATTGAAGGGGCAAACCTGCAGAAATATGACCAGATGGTGATTGAACAGGCAAAGAGAGAGGGAAAGAAGATTGGCACCACAGACTACCGCAAGGGGGATGTGTCTGCCACTCCTGCCAACAGCGTCACAGCAAAGCCCACTCCCAACGGTCTTTATTCCCTTCCTTTGAAACGAGAGGAGTTCATGCTTGTGACCTCGCCTTTCGGCAACCGTCGTGACCCAATGGATCACAGCAAGACGCAGTTCCATAAAGGAATTGACGTAAGCTGCAAGAACGAAGCACTACTTGCCACAGAGAACAACGGCAAGGTGGTTGGTGTGAACCACAATGCCAACACTGGCGGCGGCAAGTCGGTTACGATTGAGTATAACCGTGAAGATGGCAGCAAGTATCAGACGACCTACATGCACATGTCGAGCATCGACGTGAAGGTTGGAGATAATGTCAATGCCGGTCAGAAGATTGGCGTATCAGGAAATACAGGCACCAGGACAACAGGGCCACATTTGCATTTTGAGGTCAAGACCATTGCCAGTGACGGCACGAAACGCAATATTGACCCAGCTGCATATATCGCAGAGATAAGCCAGAAAGGTGGATTGTCTCAACAGCTGCTTCATAACGGAAAAGACTTGTTGGCCAGCTATAAGGCTGCAAATCCTGTTGCTCAGGAAACTGTCACAGCCCAGCAGCAGATTGACACGAATATGTCACCTGACGAATGGATGAAGAAAATCTTGTCTTCAGAAGACAGCGGTATGAGCATGAACCCGAATGGCGACCCAGTGATAGAGATGGCCATGACTCTTTTCACCTCACTGATGGCATTGGCAATCCAGATTGACAACAAGAGCGAGGAGGAAAAGATGCAAGCTGTCACTGATGCAGCAGCCAACAGACAGATAGACCTGACTTCTCTCCTCCCCCACATGAAAGTGTGCAATCTTATCATTTCCGATAACAGGCCACTTCTTCAGGTGGATAACGGCACGGTGAACTTCACCCATGAAATCACCAATGCTGAAATGATAAGACTCCAGCAAGCCTTGGGAAACAGCAACCTCTCTGAGGATGATAAACGTCGTGCAGTAGCCAGTGTGGTGAACGGCATTGTTGTTTCACAGCAGATTTCCCAGAACTATCAGCAAGGCGTGGATGCACAGCAGAACCAGGAACAATCCATTCAAAGAAAGTAACATGAATGAAAGAATTTTCAATAAGGTTTTGACCTTGCTGATAGCCGGAACTATCATCGGTAGCATTATCTATGGACTGTATTGCCTGTTAGGTCTGATCGGATGTATTATCTATTGTTCTGTCATGGTAGCCTTACTGTGCTGGATAGCGGAAGACATCAGACATGCAGCGACAGAAGACCAGCAACTATAACTTTTCTCTTAATATTAACTTCTAATTTTCAGCTTTTATGATTAAATGTAATGTAACAGTTTGTGGTACCATCTCACGCTCAGCGCAGATGCGTACAGGTAAGGAGGGTAAGCCCTTCATGTCATTAGGTATCAACGTGGTCATCCCTGCCAAGTCTGGCATCAACAAGACCGTAGAAATCAGCGTGGCCAAGGATGGCGGCTCTCAGGAGGAGCTTGCGAACTATCCTGTAGGCAATCGTGTCGAGGTGGTTGGCACTCTCACTTTCCACAAGAAAGGAGAAGCTTTCTATCTGAATCTCTCTGCCACAGGCATCAACACCTTCAGCGCAGGTTCTGAAGACAGCATCAAGGGTGATATCGAGTTTCGCGGCACGCTCGGCAATAAGATTGAGGAGAAGAAGGACAAGAAGGGCAATCCCTTCTGTGTATTCTCAGCTTTCAGCAGCGAGAAGAACGGCGAGAACTACGATTACACCTGGATCCGTTTCCTCCAGTTTGGCGAGAGCCGTAAGGACTGGATGCAGCCCAAGGCTGGCATCAATGCCAAGGGTGAACTCCAGATGTCTGTCTATAACGACCGTCTTGACATTGCTTGCCGTGTCAGTGAGGTGTCTAAGTGGGACAAGACAGCTAACAATCCTAACACCTAAAGCCTATGCGTAAGGATAATAAATATAACCATGCAGGGCCATCAGCCGAAGACAGAGCTTTGGAAAAGTTCGCCGAAATGATGATTGAGAAAATCTCAACCCTTCAGAGCGACTGGAAGAAGCCTTGGTTTACGGAGGGTGCCCTCACATGGCCAAAGAACCTCTCAGGCAGGGAGTACAATGGCATGAACGCCATGATGCTCATGATGCACTGCGAGAAAGAAGGCTTCAAGTTGCCTGTATTCTGTACCTTCGACCGTGTGGTTGGTCTCAACTACGGCAAGGACAAGGAAGGTGGTAAGGTGCAGCTTACCGATGCAGAGGGCAATGAACTACCCAAGGTGTCCATCAACAAAGGAAGCAAGTCCATCCCTGTATTCATCACCACCTTCACCTGTGTTGACAAGGAAACAAAGGAGAAGATTAAGTATGATGACTACAAGCGACTTTCAGAAGAGGAAAAGGCAAAATACAACGTCTATCCGAAACTGTCTGTCTATAACGTCTTCAACGTTGACCAGACGAACCTGAAGGAAGCTCGCCCGGAACTGTATCACAAGCTGGAAGAACAGAATCAGCAGGTGCGTCCACAAGTGGCAGAGGGCGAAGAGTTCTCTTTCAAGCCAGTCGACCATATGATTGAGCATAACGAGTGGATTTGTCCCATCAAGCCTATTCATGGTGACAATGCCTATTACAGCATTTCAAAGAAGGAAATCGTCATACCAGAGAAATCACAGTTCAAGGATGGTGAGTCTTTCTACAGCAACCTTTTCCACGAGATGGCTCATTCAACAGGTGCTGAAGACCAGTTGGACAGACTCAAACCAACCTCTTTCGGCAGTAAGGAATACAGTACCGAGGAACTGAAGGCAGAAATGACGGCTGCGCTTGTATCTCAGCGTTATGGCATGACCAAGCATCTGAAGGAAGATTCAGCTGCCTATCTCAAAGGCTGGCTGGAGAGTCTGAAGGAGGAACCTACCTTCATCAAGACCATTCTGACAGATGTGAAGAAAGCATCACAGATGATTACTCAAAAGGTCGATGCCATTCAGCTTCAGCTGGACAAAGGTGTTCAGGAAACAAAAGATGAAAGCAACGGTGTGAAGACTCCTGAGAAGACTGAACAGGAGGAAGACAAGACTGAGGCAAAGCAGTCTGAGTCTTTGGCAGCAAAAGCACTTCCAAAACAGGAAGAGAACACCGGCTATCGGTTTCATCGCTGAACATCCTCTATAACAAAGTTGAAGGGCACTACTCATCACGAGCGGTGCCCTTCTTCGTTCAACATAACTTCATTCAAAATGGAAATGTAGTACTAAACATCAATAACGCCTAAATTCTGGTTACAAGCACATAGCAGTCAAAGCCAGGCATGATTTCCTTCTTACGGTCGAAGATGCGTGAGAAATCACGTTTCTTCTCTCTGAGGCACTGACGGCAAAGGAGTTCAAGCACCATGCGGAGCTTGGTAATGTTTATATCGAAAGTCTCAATATACTGTTCGATGGTCTTGTCGTTCATGTTCAGTCTTAGCTCATTTCTCTCCAGAGCCTCACAGATAAAGTGAAGGCTGTCCTGTCCAATCCTCGCTTTGTAAAGGTATGGATGTGGAACACGAATGAGGTCACCGACACAAAGAGGTTCTCCGTCTTTTGACAGTGGACGGCCACCAATAAGATTCTTACGCAGACGGTCTGCATTTTTGAGTAACTTGGTACACAGGATGGCAAGAGCGCGTTTAGACGCTTTCTTGTTGCCAAAGGTACAAAGATACTCATCGACGGGCATCAGCAACAGTTGCTGGGGGGTAATAGTTTCAATATCAATCATAATTGTTTGTAAATTGGTTGTTATAATGATTCTTTAGAAAGACAGCACTACACAGGTGTTTCTGTTCGCTTCAGTAGGAGAATACTTGTCTATGCCACCTGCATAGATGGTATATACCCGACTGTCATCAACGCCTCGGTCAAGCAGCAAGCGACGTATATATTCCGCTCGCTGACAGCTCAGATTATCGTTGATGGACTCCGTACCTGTAGCACTGTCAGCAGCTCCAATGACCTTCACCTGAAGACCATGTTTGTTGGCTACTCTGGCTATCTCGTCGAGGTTCATCACCTGGTTCTTTTCGGTTAGGACATCCGTACCTAAATGGAAGAAGAAGTAGATGGGAGCACCAATGTATTCCTGCCCGTTGAGCATAGCACTCAGATAAGCATTGTCAGTAACGCCTGAGTTGTTGAAAAGGCTATCGAGTGAATAGATATCCTTTGTATCTTCCATGCCATTACGTTTCTGCATAGCTCTTGGCATCGTATTGGGATTACCGTCCCATCCTCGGTTAGCCAGACGTGCGCGAAGACTGTTCAAGCCAGAATAATCATTCTTAGGATATAGGGACTTGATTTTCGTATGTCCCTTGTCTGTCAGCCTGTCCTTGTAGAGGTCAAGCAGACCTTCTATCTCCAGAATCTTACGATATTCTGCCATACACTGCTCATCCTCATGGACACGTTTTGTCAAGTATCTGTTTCGGGATGACAGGCCATTTGCATAGTCCAGCAGCCATTCGTTCTGGCTCATGTAGGGCTTTGCATCGATGATTTTTTTATGGCCAACCTTACCTATGGTCACAGACAATCCTGCTGACAGTGTAAGCATATTGTCACCGAACCGACTGGAAGAACCTATGGCATCAAAGTTCTTCATGGTAGTCATACCACTCAGCTCTGCAAGCAGATGCAGACGGTTAGTGATTCGGTATCTTGCTTCGAGACCGTAGGCAAAGGCGAATGGATGGTTAGTGCCACTTCCGTTTCCACTTGACCAGTCTGAGTTATGAACCATGCCTATGCCCAGGAATGGAATTACATCCCATCGGGATAGTCCAAGTTCATTCTGGCTAATGAAAGCGGTCAGGTTATACATGAAGTCAGCATGTATGAACTGATACTTCATTGTGGCAAACTCTGCGTTCTTGAACTGGCAACCCTGAAACTCAATTCGGCCACCGACAGCTGGAGTGAACCATTTTCCGATACCAACCTGCACAGCTGGAGTGAGACGATCGAACAAGTCACCACAACCCACTGGCGAACCAAGGAAAGCAGATGTTCCACCCTTGACCTCCAGGAACCAGTTTCTGTCCCATTCTGAGCCTTCGCTGACGTTTCTGAGATAGGTGGGCTGCAGGGATTGCAGCATGACATCCGACGTGATAACTGGCTCCATGTAGGAAGAGTCAACTTCATTTGATTGTCCAGATGCCGAAGCAGTTAGTGCCAGGCATAACATGGACATGATTACAATCTTTTTTTTCATTCTTGTTTTACTTTTTAAGATTACTTACTTTGAGCAATGTATTGACTATAATCGAATTTTCAAGTGGCAACTTCAGCAAAGGATTATCGCTTCAGTTTACGTCCAGAACCAGAGCGCATCATCTTGGTAGCCATCATCGCACATCGACGCGCCCACTCACGATCATCATCTTTAGGGTCTCGTCCCCATCCTGAAGATGGGCCACCTCCTCCACCGTGCCCCTTGGCAAACTCTGTAGCCTGTTCGACATATCCGGCAAACAGAAGCATGGCGCAAGCCACAATCTGGTTCCCGTGTTCAGCAACGTCCATCAGTACAGACTCGTCCAGATGAAGCTGAACGTCATCAGGCATCTGCGGGAGTCTCAATCTGAAATCACTGACCACATTCTCATAGAGAGCCTTGGTCACTTCATCACGTACCTTTTGCTGTACCGAAGTAGCCACTTGTGTTGCTTCACCTCGTAGCTCTTCTGTGCGCTCCTTGATGCTCTCAGCCTCTTTCTTCAGCTTGTCAAGTTTATCCTCAGCATCAGACAGCTTCTGCTTCTTATCTGCCAGTTTTGCATTGATGTCTGCGAGTTGTCTGTGAAGAGCAGCTATCTTGTCTTCATTGGAAAGCTTGCCATCAGCATTATCCAAAACAGCAGATGCCAGACTATCCAGTTCTCTCTCAACTGATTCCTTGTCCTTTTCAAGATTGAGCACCATTGAGGTGAGACCTTTCACGCGACGTTCTGCCAGTGAAATTTCCTGTTGAAGACCTGACAGCACCTTACGATGGTTCTCTATCTTGTCTTCCAGTGTGACACACTCCTCATCGAGCAAACGGCGGTACTCTTCCGTTGAGCGGTGTCGGGCTCCAGTCTCAGTGATGCTTGTGCCACGATAGAGGCCCCATTTCTCATTCACCTTGGCAAAAGCATCATGCATGGCCAGTGTCCTTGCCTTGAACTCAAACTTGTCCTTTCCTGCAAAAATCTTCTTGTAGGCGAAGTGACCATTCTCATCTATAGGCAGAAGAGTAAGATGCACATGAGGATTCATTTCGTCCAAGTGAACGACGAAAGCAGCAATGTTTTCTTCACCATATCTGTCACTGACGAAGTAGTACATATCCTTTGCCCATTGTTCAATGTCCTTGCTACGTTTCAGGTGAGAATTATCAGCACCTTTTGCCAGGTTCACTTTCTGGTCACCGAAAGCGATTTCAAGCATTCGCTCACGGCTTCCTCCAAGGATGAAATTCACCACTGTTCGGAACCGAGGTTCTTCAAGCCCTTCATTCGGATCCTTGATACCACGAGCTGCAAGATTTGCTGCGATTCGCTCTGGGATGCTCCTGGTCTTATCGACTGGCTGTATTTTGCCTCCTTTGGTTATCTCGAAATTCAGATGCTCACGAGTCAAATCATAGTTGCCTATGGAAAGAGCATGTTTCAGTGTCTTGTCTGAATAGACACGTAGATGCTCGTTGCTCTGCGATACCGTAAAGCCTTTAGAGGCACGGAAATCAATTACCTGTTTAGCTCCATTCATACGCTTCGTATGGTTGTTTTTGTTACTATCTGTGTCCTTAGCTTGCTAATTCATCTGGACACCTCTCCCTCGTCCTTTTAGGTCGAGGGGTATTAGGCTACCCCTCCCTTTCGTTGAGTGGACAACAGGCAAGCCTGGTGCCCCGATAAGGGCAAGCCCATCGCGCTAACATTTCGGTCAGCCTCCGGGCTTGCTCCCGGACTACATGAAAAAAGCAAAAGACTGTTTACAGATTAAAAGCATCATTCGTTATCCTGAGAAGTAAGGGAAGAAGAAGTGTGGTTTGAGTCCGTTTGTTCGGAATCATCTTTCTCCATCTTCTTCAACTTGTAGAACAGTTCACGTAGCAGACGCATGTCTTGCTTTGAGAAGTCACAGACAAAAGCATTGTGCTTGTATGAGTCTTCATCAGACTTATCAATGTCTGGGAAATCTTCTCCCATCAGCACAAAGTCCATATACATCAAAGCTTGCATCCATTTTGTCCATGACCATTGACCTGCACCTTTGAAAGTGGATGCCACCATCTGGACAAGAGAGTCATCGGATCGTAAGTTAAAGATGACCGAAAATTCCAGATGAGAGAAACATTCTAAGACGATTTTTGCATTATGGTCTTCCCTGTTCCAGTCGGGATCACCACAATCATCTTC
>OCTW011607827.1_pt1 | contig 32687 bp, 25 predicted proteins | sample 1539671 | NCBI WGS metagenome assembly OCTW01 (sample SAMN02144230, study PRJEB22623) | gut metagenome | biome: sheep rumen | host: Ovis aries | place: New Zealand | reverse complement strand
GGATCGATACGCCTGGAAGGCGTTTCATTCGTAGAATATAGCCGGGTGTGCCGAAGGCGCGCCCGGATCGGAATGAATGCGTAATGGGCAATTAGCAGTTAGCAGTTAGCAGTTAGCAGTTAGCAGTTAGAGGATTCTCGATTTTATTCCTAAAGAATTAAGTTTTTTCAGTTTTAGAGAGATTTTTAGGACTTGCATTCCAATTGCTCATTGCTCATTGCTCATTTGAACTTCATTCTCCTTTAGCTTCAGCGTCACATTTGAGACTTGCATTCCAATTGCACATTGCTCATTGCTCATTTGAACTTCATTCTCCTTTAGCTTCAGCGTCACATTTGAGATTTGCATTCCAATTGCTCACTGCTCACTGCTCATTGCTCATTAAGAACGCCATTCTCTCTAACCTTTAGAGATATCCCTTAGTTTTGCATCCCAATTGCTCATTGTTAAAGGCTACGTATTCGCTTTGCGGGCTTTGAGATTTTCATCCTGTGGATTGAGACTCAGTGCCACATCGAGCAGTTCCGGCGGCAGGTTCTCGAAAGTGACTTTGTTACCGCGGATAATGATGCGTGTACCCTCGGGCAGCATGTCGAACAAGCTGTCGTCGAATTCGGGGGGCATTTCCTGATTGGCCATAAAAACTCCGGATATTCCTATTGCGAATGACGCATTGTTAGTCAGCAGTGTGTGCTAAAAACCTGCTTATTTTTTAATGCGTTTTGTATATAATTTCAATCACGCATCGTGCATGGTGCATTGCGGTTTATGAGGAGATATTATGAAGAAATACTCGCTTATTCTAGTTTGTACGCTGCTTTTGGGCTGTCGTGCAGAAACCAATCCCAATACACCTCAGAATGCCGATATGGGCGAATCCAAACCTGTGGCAGAAGCCAAAGTTGCCGAAGAAGCTCCGGCAGCAGTGCCTGCTGCGCCTGCTGCTCCGGCTTTGGCACCTTTGAGTGCAGATAAATTTCACTTTTTGTATGGCGAGAAGGATCCGGAAATCAAAAAGCGCTTCAATGAAGCTGCAAATCTCGTAAAAGAAAAGCACAAAGAGACGACGGCTTTAAATGAATGGTCAAAGCGCTTTGGCGATTGGTATATCATTCAGTTCGAACTTCCCGAAATTCCGCCCGAGAGGATCCCGCTGGATGCGCCGACTCGGACGCCTGACTGTTATCTCGTCGATTTGACCAACCGCCAGGTCATCGAGATGGGTGACTGGCGTGCTGCCAAGCCCTTTTTTGATGCGCTTATCGAACGCTTTGACAATATCGATAATGACGATGAAAAAGCCTCGTTCGTCAAGGCAATGGCTTCGGCGGCCTCTGTCGTTGCCTTTAGACACGACCGGTACATCGAAGTCATCACGGGGCAAAAATTTCCCGAGGGCGTTGGCGATCCCCGGCTAAAGCGCACCATGGATGGTGCAGAGCTCGTCTATTTTATCGCTTCGACAGGCATGAGGTACAGCATTACTCAATGCAAGCTGACCATTAAAGGCAAGGGGATTGCCTTCGAATCGGAAATTATGCAGCTCTAATGTGGCATTGGGATGCTCAGGCATAGACATCTCGTGGATGTCGTTACCTGGGAAAAGCCATCCTTATTACCTTCGGATTATTCAACCAGGGTGGAACGTTCGGTGCCATCGAGGATGCCGTCGAGATTGGGCAGACTGTTGACGGAGCAGACGCGCAGTTTCATCCCGTTTTCTTTGCACAGAATCATGGCTGTAAGATCCATGACGCCGAGGTTCTGTGCAATGGCGTCCGCAAAAGCGATTTTGTCGTAGCGTCTGGCATTGGGATTTTTGTTGGGATCCGAATCGTAGACGCCGTCGACTTTGGTGGCTTTAATCAGTATATCGCAGCTGAGTTCGAGTGCGCGCAGGGCGGCCGCCGAATCGGTCGTAAAATAGGGATTGGACGTTCCGCCGGCCACGAGGACGATCGTCTTTTTGGCGAGCATTTGCCTGGCCTCGGGAATATCATAATGCTTTGCCAACGAGGGCACGCTGCTGACGGCGCATGCCGCATACCCATTGGCGATGAGGTGTTGCTCGAGTGTCATGCAGTTGACGACGGTAGCCATCATGCCGATTTGATCGGCTTTGGAACGATCGAGTCCTTTAGTGGCTTTGCCTCGCATGATGTTACCGCCGCCCGTGACGATGGCGAGTTCGTGTTTCTGGGCAATTTTGCCAAGGATTTGAGCAAAATGCGTCAAGGTTTCTGCATCCAGTCCGAGTCCCTGTGGACCGCCGAGTACTTCACCCGAAAGTTTAAGCATTACGCGCATGGTATTCTCCTTTATATTTGTGGGGAAAACCTTTTCTTTTGTGCCAAAAGAAAAGGTTTTCCCCACGCCCCTTTAAGAAAGAAAAGCTATTTATTTCTTCTTTTTGCCACGAGGCTTTTTGGCACTCTTTGGCTTTTCCGGCTCAGGTGTTGGTTCTGCGGGGGCAGCTTCTTCTTTTACCTCGGGGATGACAGGTGCTTGCGGGCCGGCAGCGGGTGTAGCTTCGAGGGTTTCGGGGGTGGGCAATGGCTGATCGAGTGGAATGCCATTTTGGACATGTTCTTTAATTTCGTCGATTTGTGCCAAATCGCCCTGGCGTTTTATCATCTCAGCAGTGACGGTAAGGTGCTCGATGCCATCGAGTCCGGGCACAGCGTAGAGATAGGGCATCATGGCATTTTCGAGAATGCTGCGCAGACCGCGTGCTCCCGATTCTTTTTTGATGCCCATTTGAGCGGCACAATGGAGTGCTTCGTCCGTAAAATCGAGGTCGACGCCGTCGATTTTGAACATTTTTTTGTACTGCTTGGTGAGTGCATTTTTAGGCTCGGTCAGGACCTGAATGAGTGCATTTTCGTCGAGTGGATGGAGTGTGGCGACGACGGGCAGGCGGCCGACGAGCTCAGGAATCATACCGAATTTGAGCAAATCTTCGGGTTCAAGAGCCTTGTAAAGTGCCTGAATATCGCGCTCATGTTTTGCCTGTACATTGGCATTAAAGCCGATCGAACCTGAGCTCGTGCGCTGTTCGATGATATCTTCGAGTCCGACGAAAGCACCGCCGCAGATAAAGAGGATATTGGTTGTATCGACGCGCAGGAATTCCTGCTGTGGGTGTTTGCGGCCACCTTTGGGGGGAACTGCAGCAATCGTGCCTTCGATGAGCTTGAGGAGGGATTGCTGAACGCCTTCGCCCGAAACATCGCGTGTAATCGAAGGATTGGCGCTCTTGCGGGAAATCTTGTCAATTTCGTCGATGTAGATGATACCTCGGGTTGCGCGGTCGATGTCTCCGTCGGCTGCATGCAGCAGATTGAGAACGATGTTTTCGACGTCATCACCGACGTATCCGGCTTCGGTCAGGCTGGTGGCGTCTGCCATGGCAAAGGGCACATCGAGGATTTTAGCGAGTGTTTGAGCGAGCAGGGTTTTGCCGGTACCGGTGGGGCCGATGAGGAGAATGTTGGATTTGCCTAGCTCAATGCCGTCCTTGACGGGGCTCAGAATGCGCTTGTAATGGTTATGTACAGCAACAGAGAGCACCTTCTTGGCATAGTCCTGCTGAATGATATATTCATCCAGGCGGTTCTTGATATCTTTGGGCTTGGGCACTTTTAGCGGGCTGGCAGCCTTGCTTCCCACGCCAATCGCATTGATTTCGAGCGCATCCGAGACCTGATGGTATGCTTCTCGAATGCATTCCTCACAAATATAGACATTCGCGCCGGCGATGAGGCGCTGTGTTTCGGAACGTTCTCGGTCGCAAAAGGAACAACGAAGGGGCAAGGTAAATTCTCCTTAAAACTTAGGCTCTGTCGAAAAGGGAGGGGAGATGTTCGGTGATGATTTCCATTCTGGCCTCGAGCTTGGCGTGCGTATTGGATTCTCTAAGTTCAAAGCTATGAAATAGAATAGATTTTTAGAACGATGCATCTCCACACAGGTTTAACATAGCCAAAAACTAGGCCGAAAAAGGCAGATTTTCGGGATGGCCTTCTTTGGTGCGGCGAATGACTTCATCTATGAGGCCGTAGGTTTTAGCTTCATCGGCGCTCATGATGTAATCACGGTCGGTATCTTTTTCGATACGTTCGATGGTCTGTCCGGAATGACGTGAAAGGATTTCATTTAAAACCTTGCGCATGCGGAGGATTTCTTTTGCCTGCAGGTCGATATCGGTTGCCTGTCCCGAAATGCCGCCTGTAATGAGGGGCTGGTGGATCAGGATTCGGCTGTTCGGCAGAGAATAGCGTTTTCCCTTCGTCCCTGAGCACAAAAGAACTGCGCCCATGCTTGCTGCCTGTCCGATACATATCGTCGAAACCGGGCAGCGGACATGCTGAATGGTGTCGTAAATGGCCATACCGGCAGTCACGCTTCCGCCAGGGGAATTGATGTAAATCTGAATATCCTTTTCGGGATTTTCGCTTTCGAGGAAGAGGAGCTGGGCGATAATGCTGTTGGCAACCATATCGGTTACCGAGCTGCCCAGAATGACGATTCTGTCCTTGAGCAGTCGGCTAAAGATATCCCATGCACGCTCGCCACGATGAGTCTGTTCAATTACATTTGGAAAAAAGGTCATCTCGTCTTCATCCTCCATGTCGCACATCATGTCCAGTTCGTCCATCATGTCCTCCTGGTACACCGCCATTCCCGGCGAAATATTATAATAAAAGATCTCTGTGTGGCGCGACTGTTGATAAGCTCTAATCCTGGAGCTTAGAGCTTGGAGCTGTGGCTTTCTTCTCAAAGCTCTAAGGTATGATCAACACACGGGCCGTACACAGTCAAAATAAATATAACAATCTAAACTAGCCGACGGCATCAACTTTCTTGATGACCGCAGCGGATTTGACGATTTCGAGGGCACGGTCGCGTTTGACCTGGTCGCCGACGAAAGCATTGGCATTGTTCGTTTTGAGCCATGCTTTGATTTTGGTTTCATCCATACCCTGGAACCATTTCTTGGCTTCTGCGATGGTGTCTTCTTCGGAAACCTCGATCTTTTCGGCACCGGCAATGGCATTGAGGATGATTTCATTGTGATAATCAATGCGATATTCCTCAACTTCTTCGGGTTTGATGTTGTGCATGATGCGATCGAGCATATCATCATTAATCTGCTGGCGCATCATTTGTTCGAGCTGCAGACGGATGGCCTGGGCTGCACGGGCTTTGACATAACCTTCGGGCATATCGATGGGCATGAGATCGCGCAGTTTGGCGAGCAGTGCATCTTCGATGGCATGTTCGCGGGCATGTTCGGCATCTTCCTGCAGTTTTTTGCGAATGACTTCGCGGAGACCGTCGAGTGTTTCGGCTTCGCCGGTATCGAGTGCAAAGGCATCATCGAGTGCAGGCAGCACGCGTTTTTTGATTTCGTTGACGACGCATGTCACGACGGCTTCTTCGTCATCGACTTTGCCGGTCAGGTTGACGGGCTCGCCGATGGTGGCACCCACGAGGGCCTTTTCCATATCTTCGTTGAAGTAACCTTTGCCCAGTGAAATCTGGCGATCGCCGGCACGGCAAATCTTTTCGGCTGCGGCATTGGGTGCGCTGAGTGTTACTTTGACGATGTCATTCTCTTCGACGACTTTGCGGTCTTCGACGGGTTCGATCACGGAATTCTGTTCCTGGCGGTTCTTGAGCTCATTTTCGACGGCTTCGTCTGTCACGACGGCATCGGCGGCTTCCACTTCGAGGCCTTTGTAATCCTTGATTTCGACGACAGGCGTCACTTCGGCGGTCAATTTGGCCACAAAACCGCCATCATCGGTCTTGGGGACGACGATTTCGACTTCGCTGACATGAAGGAGATTTTCGATCGTATCGATCGCTTCTTTGACCGCCACCTGGAGGCTTTCACGGCGTGCATCTTCGGTCAGAGAAGCACCAGCGCGCTGACGAATGACGGCTGCTGGCACTTTGCCCTTTCGGAAACCGTTCATTTTTAACGTTTTGCGGGTCTCTTCGACCAGACGACCTTCGACGCGTTTTACGGCCTCGCCGGGAACGGTGACGGTGATTTCACGAACGACCTGACTCTTTTCGACAATCTCAAAACTCATGTTTGTCCCTGTATTTAATGAAAAATAAAGTAAGCCCGAGCAAAATTGCTCAAAATACCAAAGCCGAAAGATTCTAGTCGTATCATGCGGTAAACGTCAAGAAATATCGGCAGTTCGATGCCATTTATGGTAATACCTAAAGTGCACAATGAATTTGCATAACTCAAGGAAAAATCAGACCATTCGAATGGGGGGATTTCATTATGCATCCATCATTATTCATTATGCATTGAATTTGTTGTGGTGCAGCTATGGCGCGTATGCGCCATACGCTTGCACAATCGGCCTATTGCCTTTCGGCAATACGGCCGCTTAACCGAGGGCGATGACCCATTGCAGATTGGCCGCCGAAAGGGCTTCGAACGTCAGCAATCCGCGTTTGCCTTTGCCCTTTTGTTCAGCTTTGCCGTTGTAGGCCTGCCAGCCGCTGCCCAAACCGGAGAATCCGACGGAATTCGATTCCGGCAGGGTAATCACGAGGCCTTTGTCATCGACGGCTTCGATGCGTACAGTGATATTTTGGATGCATGTCATGATGGCATGCCCCTGGCGGAGCTGTTCACGTACGACATCGGACCAGAAATTCCATTCGAGAGATTTGCGATCGCCGGGCATGCAGAGCCCTCTGTAATTGACGCCCATTGCATTGGCCAGGCTGCCCCAGTTCTGCATGCCGCCATTTTCGGGCAATTTTTGATCGCGTTTGAGCTGTTCGAGATAAGCCGTATAGGACATGTCGTGCGACGGATTCTGTACGCCGAGAAGTTCGAGACTTGCGGCGAGATTGGCATAATCCGTTGCACTTTCGGGATGTGCATCTTTGTTGTCCTTGTCCTGCATTCCCGGTTTGGTCTGCAGCGCTTCGTAAAGTTCGGGGCGTGCGGATTCGGGGGCCTGGGCAATTAAATCGCGTGCCTGTGCGATTTCGGCGGCTGTCAGTGTCTCTTTAGAAAGGAGTTCCTGCAGCGCTTCGGGAGCCTGTTCGAGACCTTTGCCTTCTTTGGGTTGGATGGATTTGCCTTTGTTCTTGCCGGCATGATCTGTAAATTCTGCACTGATATACCCGATTTGTCCGCCGACATTGACTTCGAGATATCCGTCTTTTTCACCGTAAATGTTGACTTTGTCGCCTTGACGGAGTGTGCCGATGGCGGGCTGATCTTTGCCGGGACCCTTGCGGATGTTGAGTGCTGATGCCGAAACGGTTGCTGCACCAGTGGGGTCTTTTCTGTTCTTGTCTGCCTTGTCTGAGCCTTTATAATCCGTATGGCCTGCGGCAATATAGCCAACTTTGCCATTGACCAGGACTTTGAGCTCATTGCCTTTCTGCTCGAGGATATCTACCTTTTGCTGTGCAGAGAATGAGCCAATGAGAGAACCTGCCTGATTGGGTTCCGATTTGATTTCGGCTTTGTCGGTTGTAATTTGTGCAGAGCCGATGGGCTGCATGGCATTGGCGGTATTGTTGTCGGGTTGTGCCTTGAGCTGCTGATTGCCTTTTTGTTGTTTGGACAGCTCGGCTTTTTCCTTCTCTTCCTGGGCCAGCTTCTGGGCAAGTGCCGCATCCTGCTTTTTATTTTCGAGCTTCTGCGCCACTACGTCGTCTTTTTTGTCTTTCGTCTGGTCGATCATCGCTTTCTTCTCCTAAACAAGAGAGGCTTGCGCCTAGTTACACTTAGATAGAAGTTTATGGTTATGCATAAACCGCGTCAATGCAAAAAAAGAAAAAAATGGTAACTATTTAGCCGGGGCTCAGCCCCGGGCCCCGCAAAGGGCTGAGCTCTTTGGAATCCGCAATCTTTATATTTTGAATGTTTTACGTTTTCTCAAACCTGGGCGAAACGGGCCCCTACCCCATTCCGAACGATTCCTTAAGGTTTTCGTATGTTTTACACATTTGAATACACATTCTTGGATGAAAGCCAAGGGATGGATTGAATAGTTACAAAAAATGCCCGGCGTATTTGCTTTGCAAATAGCCGGGCAGAAAAAGGCCGCATGTCATGAGGCACGAGCCGAATGACAAAGGCCGTGCCCCACATCCAAAGTATCCGTTATTCGCAGTCGATGGGGCCGTATTCGAGCGACTGATCTTTCATTTGGCCGAATGTCAGCGTGCTCTTGTGGCCGGTGCCGAGTTTTTTGTGAATTTCGTAAACGGCGCCGCCGAGCATATCGGTATCGCCGGGGCCGGTTTCATAACCGGCCGCTGTGACGACGGCCTGTCCGGTCTGCGGGTTGACGACGAGGAATCGCGTGCCGGCTTTGGGTCTGGTGCCGCTTGTCCAGTACATGCAGACGTACCATGCCTCGGCCTTCCATGGCACCTGATTGGCGACCGAGCCCTGGCCATATTCGCATCCGCCCTCTCCATTGGGGCACCAGTCATTTCCGTAATTGATGCCGGTCCATTTTTCTGACCATGCCTTGTGTTCGGCGATGCCATCGGTAAATGAGCTTGGCCACCAGTTCTTGCCGTGAATCTCTCTGTCGTGGTCTGTCACGAGGTGCGCTTCCTGAACGACTTTTCCGGTTTTGGGGAGCTTGATGGTTTCCTTGGATTTGACGTGCGTAATGTTTGTCTGATCGAGCCCGCATTTGCCCGAATCGGGCAGGAAGGTGATCTTGAGGTTGTAGGAACCGGCATTACCCGATCCGCTATAAGTGTCGACGACGACATAATAGATGCCGGCATTCACGTGGGCATTTGCACCTTTGTCACCGCGGTCGAGGCATTTGCCGGAGTCGAAGGATGACAGAATGTGGACATCGACGTCGCCGCCGGAGGGTTCGGTCACGCCCGCAATGATGGTACCGGGCTCATCGACCTTAAAGACGTAGCTCTGCTCGGGGCCGGCTTCGGAGGTGCCCGGGGAACAGGAATATGAGCTGAATTTGGACACGCCTTCTTTGGTATTTCCTGAAATGCGATCTTTTAAGTTTGTCACGACGATGGGGCAGCCAGAGCCCGAGCATGCAGGCACCCAGTCACTGGGATCGTTGATGCATGCGCCGTCTTTGCATTGGTATGAGCAGGCCGAATCGCCTCCCCATTCGTAGCAGCCATCGCCGTTGTAGTCGTCACACGTCTGGACGGATTTGCCGTTGCACTGTTTTTTGCCTTTTTCGCAGCTGCTGGTGCATTTGTCGGCGCATTTGCCATCGCTGCAAGTCTGGTTTGTGCCGCAATTGGTGTTGGCCCCCCATTCAAAACAGCCGTCGTTGTCGTAATCGCCGCATGTCTGGACGGCGTTGCCTTCGCACTTCTTTTTGCCCGATTCGCAGGCGTTGGTGCATTTATCGACACATTTGCCACCCTCGCATTTCTGATCGGCATTGCATTTCGTCGGTACCCACTCGTTGCATCCGTCGCCATCGCCGTCTTTGCAGGTCTTAAAGCCAGATGTCCCATCGCATTCCGGGCCTCCGCTGCAGGTGTCTGCGCAAGTGGGCGCACATTTGCCCTGAACGCATTTGTCGTTTTCTGCACACGGAAGGGTCACCCACTCATTGCAGCCATCCCCGTTAGAATCCTTGCATGTTTTAAATGCAGAATCGCCTTCGCAAATGTCGTCGCCCTCGCAGGTGTTCGTACATGAGGGCGGGGGATCGACGGGGTCATCAGGTCCTGGTGTGACTGGGTCATCAGGTCCTGGTGTGACGGGTTCATCAGGTCCTGGTGTAACGGGTTCGTCGGGGCCTGGTGTGACGGGTTCATCTGGTCCTGGTGTGACGGGCTCATCGGGTCCTGGTGTGACGGGTTCATCGGGGCCGGGGTTGTCCGGATCCTCGACTTCGCCGGATCCGTGAGTTTTTGCTGTGTCTGCATAGACATATACCGATGATTCATCACCGTTGCAGGCACTGAGCCCACAAAGTGTGGCAACACATATTGATAACAACAAGAGTCTTTTCATGGCGAATTCCTCCATTTTGTGAGGTATGTATAGGTTAATAAGCTCAATGTGCGTGGGGGACCCTTTGGTGATTTTCGGATGAATGTGTAGATTTCGGCATTCCGTTGTTGCCGAAAGACTCGGTTGGATTAGTTGCAATCGATTGGGCCATAGTCAAGTGACTGGTCGATCATTTCGCCAAAGGTCAGTGTGGAGCGGTGGGATGTACCGAGTTTTTGATGGACTTCGTAGACGGCACCGCCAATTGCACCGCCATCTCCCGGGCCGGATTCATAACCGGCTGCAGTCACGACGGCTTCGCCCGTCTGTGGATTGACGACGATGAAGCGCGTACCTGGGGTAGGCTTATTTTTCCAGTACATGCAGATATACCATGCCTCAGCTTTCCACGGGACCGGTTTGCTTGTGGCACCCTGCCCATACTCGCATCCTCCCTCGCCCGAAGGGCACCATTCATTGCCGTAGCTGATGCCGGTCCATTCTGCGGAGTGTGCCTTGTGTTCGTCGAGGAATTCTTTGATGGTGCTGGGCCATCGCTTGTGTTTTTCCCAGTCCCAGTCGGTGAACATGTGCGCTTCCTGGACGACTTTGCCTGTGACAGGCAGGTTCAATGTGGATGGGGTGTTATATCGGTTAATCACCGTTTCCTTTAAACCGCATTTGCCCGAATCGGGGAGGAAGGTGATTTTTACCTCGGAAGAACTCGTATCGACTTTGACGTAATAAATGCCTGCCCCGACGTGTACGCTGGCACCAATTTTCCCACTGGCCAGGCTGCTTCCGTTTAAGTCTGCAAGAATGCTGACAGTATCATCTTTCGAAGAGGAGCCTGCAATGATGGTTCCGGGTTCATCGGCTTTAAAAACATAACTCTTCTTGCCGCTGACTTTTTGAGAAAGATCCAATACAGGATCGGGACATCCATCGCCCTCACATGCGGGAACCCATGCATAAGGGTCTTCTATGCAACCACCGTCGCTGCATTGATAATCGCATAGCGAATCTCCGCCCCATTCGAAACATCCATCGCCGTTGTAATCATCACATGTCTGCACCGATTTGTCATTGCATTGTTTTTGGTCTTTTTCGCATAGGCTCGTGCATTTGTCGATACATTGTCCCTCTTTGCATATCTTACCTTCATCGCATGGCACGGTGACCCACGCTTTGCATCCATCGCTGTCGTCGTCTTTGCATGTCTTGTAGGCGGATTCGCCGTCGCAGACATCCTCTCCATCGCAGGTATTCTGGCATACAGGAACACATGTGCCGTTGTCACATTTGGTGTTTTCTTCGCATGGCACGGTGACCCACTCGTTGCACCCATCGTCGTTGTCGTCCCTGCATGTCTTAAAGGCATTGTCCCCATCGCAATAATTATCCCCCTCGCAGGTATTCTGGCATGAGGAATCTGCTGTCACACAAGCGCCATCGTCGCATTTTTGGCCTTCATCACATGAAACTGTGACCCATTCTTTGCAACCGTCGCCGTCTTCGTCCTTGCATGTCCGGTAAGCCCCACTCCCTTCACAGACATCGTCGCCTTTACAGGCATTTGGACATTCTACGGGTGGATTGGTGTGCCCGTCATCCGATTTTGTTGCAGGTGAGGTATTTGAATCCTCATCACATGCGTTAAAGCCTAAGAAAGATACAGCGCAAACAGAACACAGAATGAAAAACCTTTTCATAAAGACCTCCACTCAAAAACAATCCTAATGATATATTATCTATAATAAATTGAGCAGATGCAAGCGTGAATGGATTGCAAAAATAAAAGTTGTGTGTTAAAGAATTGGCATGTTGCGTGATATTGGGCACGCTTTTTTTTTTCTCTAAAAGGAGATCAAAATGGAGCGCGGTACGGATTTCTGGTCGGAATTCATCGTTCATATCCCTCTTCCTACGGCATTTCCCGATCCAAAATACCAGGCAGAATTGCTTGCCAATGTTCGATATCTGCTTTTGGTCGGAAGTCTGATGCGTCCACGCCGATTGGCAAAACTCGCCGAAGAGAAATTTGGTCTCAAGCGCCTCGGAACCTATTTTAATATCGTTGATCATTATGAAATCTGTGATCGCGAGTATTGTGTGGAGATCGTCGATCTTGGTCTCGAGAGTGGTGAAACCATGGCCATCGTCAGCCATGGGATTGGCGGTTCCGGTGCAGAGATTGTCATCAAAGAGATGCGTGCGCTTATTCACTGGTCGAATGCTTATCTCGGGCGCGATGAATCCAAAGTGAAGTTGCGCTGTGTCGGTCGTAGTGGCACCCGTGGTACACTTGGCGATGTGCCTTATGGTTATGTCGGTGTTTCGACGGCTTCTTATAATGATGAATTTGATATTGCCCTTCCGAATCCCGATCTCAATCAGCTGATTATCGATAATGCCAAGAAGCTCAATATCCCCATTGCCCTTGGTGCCGGTGTTTCGACGAATTACTTTTGGCTCGGTCAGGGACGCCATGTCCCCGCCGAAGGACGCATTGCTGCCCATATCGAAGAAGAACGCGCCATGCGAGCACAGGATACGCTGTGGAGATTTGTCGAACGCGGAATTATCTTTGCCGAAATGGAGGATTATACCGTCCACAAGATCTGTTCGTCGATGGGCATCGCTTCTGCTTCGGTGGGTGCTGTCATTGCTCGCCGCTATGATGTCGAAAAGGGTGAATTTATCATTGACTACGACCGCAATGCCAAAGAACGTGCTGAACTTCTTCCGGCACAGGCTATCATGACGGCATTTGTCGAGCATGCCAAAACCTATCATAAATAATCCAAAGTAAAGACGTTCCATGGAACGTCTTTTACGATATCCCATGTAGAGACGTGTTGCGACGCGTCTCTGCACGTATGTGCAATTCCCAAAATCATGTTAACCACCCTCGTTATCAAGGATTTCGCCATCATCTCTGAGCTTGAGCTCAACTTTGAGGATGGCATGTCTGTATTAACCGGTGAAACCGGTGCCGGTAAGTCGATTATTGTCAATGCTCTTAAGCTGTTATTGGGTGGGCGTGCTTCGACAGATATAATCCGTACCGGATCCGAAGAAGCCGTCGTCGAAGGCATGTTTACGGTGGATCATCGCCATGCACCGGCCATGGCCATGCTTCATGCTATCGGGATCAATCTCGATGACGATGAATTTGTCGTTCGCCGCGTGATTCCCCGCAAAGGACGTGGCCGAATATACATAGGCGGGACGCTGCAGACGATTACGACACTGCGCGAACTCATGCGCACCGTGATTGACATTTCCGGGCAGCACGAGCACGTGAGTCTGCTCGATGATGCCAAGCATCTGAGCATTCTCGACAGATACGCCTGTATCGAAGCGGATACAGAGTCTTTTGCACATCGATTTTCCGCCTATTCTGCGCTTAAGCGCGAACGCAATACACTCGCGGCTTCGCTTGAGGAACGTGCCAAAAGACTCGACTTCCTCAATTACCAGATAGATGAGCTCGCCTCGGCCAATGTTCGGGCTGGTGAGGCAGACGAGGTTGCCGAAGAACTCAAGTGCCTCTCAAATGCCGAGGCACTTCAGCAGGCGGTCGACAGTGCGATGGCCGATCTCTATGACGATGAAAATTCCATCGTTTCTCGTTTGGGAATGCATATCTCGGCACTGCGGCGTGTATCTGCCGGCCAAAAAGGAATACAGGATGCCGTCGGAGCCATGCAGGACGCCCTCTCGACGCTCGAAGATGCTGTCCATGAGCTGCGCCACTTTTCTATCGATGATGCTTCGCCGGAGCGGCTCGAAGAACTCCAGTCGAGGCTCTCGGTAATCGATAGACTCGAGCGGAAATACCGCGTCAAAGGCGATGAACTTCCCGCCCTGCTGGACTCCCTCCAAAATGAAAAAAAATCACTCGTCCTCTCGGATGCGCGTATTGCGGAGCTGGATGAGACCATGGCGACAGAGAAAACAGCCCTCTCACAGATGGCTGCCGATCTTTCTCAGAGGCGGCAGAAGGCTGCAGAAAAACTCGCGCTTGAGGCGACACAAGGACTGCATCTGCTTGCCATGGAGAATGCTGCCATTGATATTGTTTGCCATTCTACCGATAATTTCGATAATATGAAGACTACCGGGGCGGATGAAGTCCAGTTTCTTCTGCGCCCCAACCCCGGGGAAGATGCCAGACCGCTGGCAAAAATCGCCTCCGGTGGTGAGCTTTCGAGAGTTTTGTTAGCTTTAAAACGCGCACTAGTGGAAAAAGACGACGTCGCGTGCTATGTATTTGATGAGGTCGATACCGGCATCGGAGGTCAGACCGCCACGCATGTAGCTTACATGCTAAAAGAAGTCAGCCGGTGTCACCAGGTTCTGTGCATTACGCACCTGGCAAGCATTGCCAGCTTTGCGGATGCGCATTTTCGTGTATCAAAATCGGTAATCCATGACCGTACGCAGAGTTCAATCACTCTGCTAAATGAATCGGAACGCGTCGAAGAAATCGCACGCATGTTGGGGGGGACTTCGATTACGGCCAAGACGAGAGAACATGCCGCCGAGATGATTGCGCAGGCACGTGAATCGTCTTTACCGAGAAAATAAAGAGCCATCGCGCTCTTTTGAGATATCCCTCTATGTCACAGCATAAACTCCCCCTCTCCATGACCATGGGAAGACGCAAAAGATCTCATTGGCCGTGGATTCTGGGCGGCATCGCACTTGTCATTGCGGTGCTTTGTGTCTGCGTTTTATCCCATCGCGAGGACGATGATATGCTGACCGAGTCAGACCCCATCGACCTCGATGCACTGGGAATGCAGGAATGGTCTGATCTTTCCGAATTAACCAGACAATACATGGATGAGGACATCCCTCAGGATGTACCGGAACCTACTCTCGATAATTCGAATCCGTTCCTCATCAAGGGCAAAATTACCAGAAATCAGACGCTCTTTGTTGCGCTCAAAAATCATGGACTTGATATCGGCGATATTCACCAGGTCATCACTTCCATGCAGAATGTCGTCGATTTTAAACGCACCAAACCGGGGGATCGGTATGAAGTGCATCTCGACGTCGATAAACGCATCCTCAAATTTATCTATGAAATTTCTGCAGAGGACATCAGCATTGCCGAACGCAATGGTAATGAGTTTATTGCGCATAAGGTCGATGTGCATAAACGCACCGAACGCAGACTGGTCAAGGGGGAACTTACGTCATCCCTCTATCAGGCTTTTATCGATCTGGGAGAATCAGGGGAACTTGCATCCCATTTCATGCAGCTGTTCAAGTACGATATTGATTTCGGCACAAACTCACAGCGAGGCGATACTTTTAGTGTGCTCGTCGACCGGGTTACACTCAATGGCGAGTTTTATCGGTATGGCCGGGTTTGGGCTGCCACTTATCAGTCCAATGCGCTCGGCAAGAATCTCGAAGCCTATTATTTCGAATCCGACGAAGAGTATTCCGGATATTACAATGCCGAAGGCCATGGACTGAAGCGCAATATTCTCAAGACACCCGTCGTGGGATGCAAAGTCTCCAGCCCTTATAATCCCAGGCGCCTTCACCCCATCTTTAAGACCATACGCCCCCACCGGGGCATTGACTGGGCATGCAATACCGGCACACCCGTCTATGCTTTTGCCGATGGTGTCGTCACATTTGCCGGATGGAAAGGCGGCAATGGCAATCTCCTCGTCATCGAACATGCCCACGGATACACCTCGCTCTATGCCCATCTGCATGCTTTTGGGCGGGGAATAAAAAAAGGCGCCAAAGTGCGCCAGGGGCAAATCGTTGCCCAGGTCGGCAATACCGGGAACTCGACGGGGCCTCACCTCCATTTTGGTGTCAAAATTAATGGTGAATACGTCGATCCAGCCAAGATCAATGCCAGTTTTTCACTTGAACTCACAGGCAGTCGGCTGCATGCCTTCAATCAGTCGCGCGACAAAGTCCGGGTCGCCATGTCGGGACAGCCCGGTGTCACCGAAATCGTTCAGGATTCGGATAAATAACAGCATGATGCGCCGTATTGCCGCAGGCAATAGGCGCGTCCATTGGCCGTATCGCGGCGCGATAGGCCAATATCGCGAGCTGCAGAGACGTCCGATCCGGACGTCTCAAAGCGAGTCGTCGCAATATCAGCGTCAACAAAGTAACTGTTCAGCCGGGGCGCTGCCCCGGACCCCGCCAAAGGACTGAGTCCTTTGGAATCCCCAATATTTTATACTTTTAATCTATAGCTTTCGCCTACCTGTGCGAAATGGGGCCCCTCCCCCATTCCGAATAAATCCTTAACATTTTCACACGTTTTACGTATTTGAATGCATAATTCGTAAAGAAAGTTACTCAACGAATGGGCAAAAAATTACATTCAAAAGACAACCAATTTTGCTGTAATTATAATGATAGTGGGGGGGTCTATGATTAGGGATAAAATGGAGTTCTTATGAAAAAATGGCTCATTTCTTTGGCTGCTTTATCGCTCGTCTGCAGCGTTTCATGTTCTTCGGGCAAATCCGGCGATAATGTCGAAACACCAGCCGATAATCCTCAGGCACAGCAGGATGAACCGTCTGCCCCCGGCGACAACAATGGCGAGAATCAGGCGAATGATGCCCAAAAAGACGACAAGCAGGATGACGCGATGGCGAATACAGATACTTTTAAGACCAATGGCGGCTACGATATCAAACTGAGCGCACTGCCGCACCAAAAGGCCGACGCCGAAACGCCGGTCTATTTCATTTCGGAGATTACCCCCGAATCGCTGGTCAAGGTTTATCAGCAGCTCCACTGGGAGCCCAAAGGCAAAGTCGGCGTCAAGATGTCTACCGGCGAATCCGCAAAAAGCAACCATCTGCGCCCCGAACTGATCAAGGATTTGGTGCATGCCGTGAACGGCACGATCGTCGAATGCAATACGGCTTACGGCGGCAGCCGCGCCACGACCGAAAAACACTGGAAAGTCATCGAAGAGCGCGGCTTTAAGACGGTTGCCGACGTCGACATCCTCGATGCCGAAGGTTCGATGAGCCTGCCCGTCGACGGCAAAAATCTCAAGGAAGACCTCGTCGGTTCGCACTTTGCCAACTACGATTCGTATCTCGTCCTTTCGCACTTTAAAGGCCATGCCATGGGCGGTTTCGGCGGTGCCATCAAGAATCTGTCGATTGGATTCGGTTCGTCCGAAGGCAAGCTGTGGATTCATTCTGCAGGTCGGTCCAAAACCCAGTGGCTCGACAACAAACAGGACGAGTTCCTCGAGTCGATGGCAGAGGCCGCCAAAGCCGTTACCGATGCCAAGCCCATGGTTTACGTGAGCGTCATGAACCGCCTCTCGGTCGACTGCGACTGTGACGGTAACCCTGCCGAACCCGACATGCACGATATTGGCGTACTCGCTTCGACCGATCCACTCGCCATCGATCAGGCCGCCATCGATATCGTCTATGCCATGCCCGACAAGGATTCGCTCGTCAAGCGCATCGAACGCCAGAATGGCCTGCATACGCTCGATCATGCCGAGGCGATGAAACTCGGACATCGCGATTATAAACTCGTCGTCGTGAAATAATTTTTTTGTGGCTCGCTTTGAGGCGTCCGGACTGGACGCCTCTACAGCTCGCTTTTCGGCCTATCGCTGCGCGATACGGCCTTCGAACGCGCCTATGCCTGCGGCATACGGCGTGTTTTTTTTTAAATATGCATGACCCAAGTATATGCCCAGGCGGGCATTCGGCATTCGAATTGCAGTCTGATGCATTAAAAAGGCAGTCCAATTTTACTCTCTTTGGGGCGATTATCTTTGTGGCGAATATCTGGGGGGGAAATCGGGGCCGGTTCTCTCATAATCTTCGAAAATTCTTCCTTCACAAAAGGACATCGTTCGTGCATTTCTTTGAGTGTGTACTTTCGATACGAGAGGACAAAGTAATAGCCATTCTCATTATTTTTGACAAATCTGCCATAGATGACCTGGAAATCATCTGAATTTAATAGTTTGTATATCCAAGGCCGATGATTTTCGTACTTACTTTTGAGCAATACCTGACGTCCGTTTTCTGTATTTTCAACATACGAAGACGTGAAAGAACCTGTCAGGTTTGTCATGGCATAGGAATCCATGGTATCTTCCGGTTCGAAAAAACGATAAAAGGTGAAGTCTCCGGTGTTCCAGGAAAGTCCTGCAAACATCGAGCGCGTGTCAGTTTCTTTCCAGATACTGTAATATATTTCCAGATTGGCATCCAGAAGACTGTTGTCTGTATATAATACATTGTTGAAGCAAAAAAGTGATTCGTGTTCCTCTTTTAGATTGGTTTTGGGATTGACTTTGTGACTTGGCATGAATCCTTTCATCCATGATGCGGTTGGTTTTGTATTGGTGCATGTGTTGCCATTGGTATGTTTGTCTGCCATGGCTTGATACAGTTGTTTATAATTTATTTTTTTTAAACTTTTCTGAAAAGTTTTTAGATCCTTTTCAAACCATAGGATAAAATCTTCAGAATTCTCATAACAATCCTTGTTGTCTTTGAGGTTTGCGATGAGTGTGTTCAATACTTCGTTTGGGTTCTTTTTTATATCATTTGGATTGAGGGAGATAATGTTATTATTTTTTTTAATTTCATTGAGCACCATGCTGTGTTCCAGATTGAATATATCTATTTTTTTCCGGTTGTTGATGGGTTCGGTTTTGGATGGCGATTCCTTTTCTATATCAGGTAGCTTGTTTGTATCAGGAATCAATGGGCTTTCGGTTTGGGGAATGTTTTGCAGATCGGAATCGATTGAGGTGTTCGTCTGGCTGAATTGCATCACAAATAAGGCCATGATGAGCAAAAAGATGACGATGAAGACAACTGTGAGTATTATAGGTACCGTTGGGTTATGACGTTTTTGGGCTGCCTGGTAGTACGGAAAATTGTCATCGGAGTTGCCAAAGTCTATTGGCTGCTCATTGAACAAATCATTTGAGCTGTTTGGAGCTTTGGATTTAAAATGCTGTGCACTGTGATTGGTTAAATCAGCGCCGCAAAAGACGCATTTTTGATTGGTATCTATTTGGTTTGCACCGCACTTGTGACATTTGATCATGGAAAGTGTCTCCTTTTGTGTGGGGAACTTTGCAGACAAGCTCCAATCCAAACGATACAATAACATAGTTTTGGGGCGGGGACACTATGCGTTCTTCGTGACAATTCAGCCCCTTTGCTTGTTTTTCTTCGAAAGCTCAAATGCATTCTTTAATGCATTATGCACAATGAAATGTCACACTCAGAGGATTTATATGATGTCTTTGGTTTTGCAAAATCATTCAGCGTTATGCATTCAGCATTATGAATTAAGGAAATTTCAAGTATTTTGGGAAACAGGAGCGTACTCCAGGGTTGGGTAGTAACCATAGCCAAAAAAATAGGTGCTTTTGCATGCGAAATTTTTAAACAATTTTGCTATAAAATGTGCGGGGATTTGTTCGTAAAAACGGTGTGAAGTTTTGGCTTCATTGCCCTTAGCCATAGTAGGTATTTGAATATGCAAGCAAATAGATTCAAACGTCTTGGCCTGTTTTTTGTTGCCCTTGCAATGGGATGTGTTGTGGCTTCCTGCAACAGTGACGAAGGTGTTCCCTATTCGGTTCCCTCGGTTGGGGGAAATACCGGTAATCCCAGCGGTGACAAACCAGGCGTCGATGATCCGGAAAATCCAGACAAACCCGGCACCACCGGGAAACCATCCCCTTCTGGGTGCGATAGCAACGAGAAGCTTTGCGATGGCATCTGTAAGGATGTGATGTCTTCAAAACATGACTGCGGTGAATGTGGCCATGCGTGTGAGCCGACAGAATCGTGTCAGGATGGGAAATGCGTAGGCTGTGATAAGGATTTGTGCGACGGTGTATGTGTCGATCTGGCGAGTGATCTCAACCATTGTGGTTCTTGTGGAAACGCCTGCCGTGCCAATATGGTTTGCACCGATTCGCAGTGTGAATGCGATACAGACTGGCTGGATTGCGACGGTGATCTGACCAATGGATGTGAGGCTTATGCCAGTTGTGAATGTATTATCGGTCAAAGAGACAACACAGATTATTCGGGTCCGGAAGAGACAAAAAACGTCGGTATGTGCAAACCATCCTTGCGTGAATGCATGATCGTGGATGGTTTTCATATGATGGAAGTTATCGAACCCGAAGTGCTGCCGACCGAGGGGATTGTCTGTGATGGCAAGGACTATAACTGCAATGGCAAAGATGATGGGCATGAGGACATGGACGGCGATGGATTTTCCATCTGCGATGGAGACTGTTGTGACAATGCAGCGATGTGCAATGCTACAGACAAACACCTCATTAATCCAGGCATGATGGAAGTTCCCGGCAACAATCTGGACGACAATTGTAATGGCGAAGTGGATGAGCCTCCGATTGATCCCAAAACCGTAGAGCCGATTCCTTTTACCTATGGGTCAACCGATTTAGATACGAGTGCCCGGGCTTTGGCTCGTGCCATGGGGATTATCTGGGAATGCGAGCCTTCGAAAGCGTGCCCTTACGGTTTGGTTAACGCCAGACTGACGCGTTCTGAGAGTACGAGTGGTGTGGATCCTCGTCAGGTCAATGTCATGGATTCCTGGCGTGAGAAATCCGGTATTGCACGCGTCCTCCCGCGTGAAGGCAATCATTTTGCCGTGCTTTCGTCGGGTGCAGCGCTGGATGTCGCCCATGGCGTTGCAGAGGCCGATCTCGAACTCGAAAAATACGCCTCAGAGACCACGCTGCCCAATGGCGAAACTCAGAGAACGGCTCCCGACAGTAAAATTCCGGAGGTATATGCCAAAGCACATGGCAATAAACTTGAAACGCACAAATCCTGTCCGACGGGGACGGCAGTTCCTTCGATCTTTGACTCGGTCCAGCTTCATCTTGAGATAAAGGCACCGGTCAATGCCATGGGCATTCAGTTCGATTTTCGCTTTTTCTCGCGCGAATATCCGAAATATCTGTGCTCAAGTTTTAACGATTTCTTCCTCGCCATTCTCACGACGGAACATGCAGATGTAAAGGCGATTGCAGATCGCAACATTGCTTTCGATATGAACGGCAATCCTGTATCTGTCAATAATGGCTTCTTCACCACATGCAATAAAGTGAATTGCGGCAGTGCCGGTAACAAATGTCCCGCATTCATGAGCTGTGCGTCGGATGGTTATTGCTCGGCAGGTGAAGATACCTGCCGCGATGGTGCAAGTGCCATCGATGCCTATTCTCCCAATCCCTTTGTGTTTGATGTGGATACCGGGCGTGGTGGCGGCACAGCCTGGCTCTCGACGACGGCCCCCATTATTGGCGGTGAAACCATCAAACTCGATTTCTATATTTGGGATACTCAGGATAACAAGTATGACTCTACCGTTTTGATCGATAATTTCAAATGGCTGCTCGATCCGACGAAGGTCAATACGGGATTTGCGGATGATCCGACAGAGATCAATTAGCAGGGGGCGTTTTATGAAGAAATTTTATTATCCAATATGCGTGGCGTGTTTGCTTGTTTCGTTGGCGGCAGCGGGGTGTTCGAGTGATCCGATCCCTGCATTTGAAGAGAATGCGGACAGCAGCGGCGGGGATAACCAGGGCGCTACGCCGGGTAAACCAGGCGTGTCAGATCCACAAACCGGCGAAACGTGTGAAGACACTTGCAAGGCAACCTGCTGCGATGGCGTTTGCCGGGATACGCAGTCGAATGTCAAACACTGTGGTGAATGTGGTCATGCATGTGACGACAATGAGATATGTGAGGGCGGCAAATGTATTCCGCAAGGATCCGGTTCATGTCCGGAGAATGAGGCGTTATGCGGTGATTCGTGCGTTTCGATCGTCAATAACCCGGAACACTGTGGTTCGTGCGATAATGCGTGCGGCCCGGGGGAAATATGTATAGACAGGGCATGTGCTCTGGATTGTGGAGGACTTGCTCATTGCAATGACAGCTGCGTCGATTTGCTCACTAACGGCGAAAACTGCGGTAAATGTGGTAATTCCTGTCCCGAAGGGCAGGCGTGTATCAATGGCAGTTGTTCGGATAAATGCGCTGTGGAGAGTCAGGTCATTTGTGATCATGACTGCAGCGATTTACAAATAGATCCGAAGCATTGCGGCAGCTGTGAAACATCATGTCCGGAAAACGAAATATGTGTTGACGGCAGTTGTTCAGGGACTTGTTCCAATGAAAGTGAGTTGGTTTGCAATCATCAGTGTGTCAATTTACAGACGCATGCGGAATTTTGCGGCAGCTGTGATACCGCATGTCTGGACAATGCACGATGTGTTGACGGCAATTGCGTCGAGAACTGCGATATTGAAACAGACGCAATCTGTAAGCATGTATGTATTAATATTAAGAATGATCGGGCCAATTGCGGCGGATGCGATATTGTCTGCACGGAAAAGGAGATTTGTCAGGATGGCGTTTGCAGTTGTCCGGAAGATAAGCCAAATTGCAATGATCCCGATTTAGTTTGCGAAAATGCCAATGAAATGCCATGCGGTGATGTATGTGTTGACCTCAAGAACGATAAGGATAATTGCGGTGCATGTGGTCAGTCGTGCGGTGAAAATGGCATTTGCCAAAAAGGGAAATGCATCGACTGTACTGGCAAAACGCCTTGTGAAGATGGAATTTGCTATGACACGCAGAACGATCCCCAAAACTGCGGTGGGTGTGGGATTGCCTGTCCGGCAAACATCGAATGCAAAGAGGGCACGTGTGCATCTTGCCTTCCCGATTACGTCGATTGTGATGGCAATCCGGAAAATGGCTGCGAAAAAACGACAGCAGAATGTGCCTGTAAAAATGGCGAAGAAAAGAGCTGTTATTACGGGCCAGCCGGAACAGAGGGCAAAGGTGCGTGTAAAGCCGGCAAAATGACGTGCACCAACAATAAGTGGGGTGCATGTGAGGGAATGGTCGTTCCCGTCAATGATTTTAAGTGCCGCAATACAGAATCGAGTCCGGCAAAGAACGATTTGAACTGCGATGGCAAAGTCGATGGTACAGAAGATTGGGATGGTGACGGCTACAGCATTTGCACGGGCGATTGCTGCGACTCCAAGGAACATTGTCCATCCGTGAGTGATCCGACCAAAGTTCGTCCGGGATTTTACGAGGTTGCAGGGAACAAAATCGACGATAATTGCAACGGCCAGGTCGATGAGGGGGCTACGACATGCAGTGCCACTTATTCTCAAAGTACGGATTTGTCCAATGCAGCCAACCGAAATAATGCCGGTGTTCAGCTGGCGCGTGCAATGGATATCTGTGATGATGCCAGTACGATGGGGTATGGGCTCGTTTCGGCTACAGTTCAGACGCTTGTTTCAGGGACACCAGGCAATGCTCAAATGGGCCAGTCTATTAATGTTTTCCCCTATTTGAGCAAAACCGGTTCTTCAACCCCCATCATTAGCCCTAGAAAAGGAAGCCATTTTGCAGGCATTGCAACAGGCGCTTTCGTGAGTGGATCTGTTGGTGGGGGGCATTTGGCTGGCGGTATCGTTCCCAATAAGTATCTCAGTGAGCATGGAGGACAACTTCAGTCTGCTCCGGGATGTCCGAGCGGCGGGACGTCCATTAATGACACCGTCAATTTGCATCTGGAATTAAAGGCTCCTGTTAATGCGACGGGATTTTCCTTTGAATTCCGATTCTTCTCGCATGAATACTGGTATTATTTGTGCGACCGATATAATGATTTCTTCCTCGTTTTGCTTGATTCCAAGGCGGCAGGGATTCCCAAGGACGGCAATATTGCTTTTGATAAGGTAGGCAATCCGGTTTCCGTGAACAATGCTTTCTTTACAGCGTGCCAGTCACCATCGTGCAATAGCTATAACTTTAGTACGAGCTATACGACGGGGGGATGTCCCAACTCTTTGACATGCAAAAGCGGTCTGTGTGTTTCTACGTATGGTGCATGCCCGGATGGTACTGGGGATGTCTGCGCTTTTGATAGCAGCTGCGGTTCAAGTATGACGAGTGGCGGTGCGACGGCATGGTTAAAAACGAGTGCTCCTGTCGTAGGTGGTGAAACGTTCAAGTTGGATTTTTATATCTGGGATACGTCCGACTCTGCAGTTGATTCTGCGGCGATTATCGATAACTTCCAGTGGATTACGACGGGCGGGTCTGTCACAGTGGGCACCGATTTCGCCGATCCGCGAACATAAAATCGGATTTGCAGCGCGTATTGGCTTTGCCAATAGCGCTGAAGGCGATGTGTAGAAAAGCGGCGTGTCGCCGCTTTTTAAGCATCGCCCACTCCATACAACAGAGCAGCATCTGCGTTTGATGCAGAGCAGCGAGTGACCTGCTTTTAAGCAACAAGCGAATCTATCAGGAGCTTATATTATGAAATATTCATCTTTCCTATTAAGCCTATTGGTGTCGATAGCGTGTATCAGCTGCTCATCTGACGCAAATTCTCCCGGGAATCTTTCTACGAAGCCACAGCAGGAACCTTCGAATCCGGACAAACCGGATGATCCAGGGACAACGTCTGATCCTCAATATACGTGCAGTGCAGATAATTGTGCCGCGACGTGCTGCAACAATGTCTGCAGGGATACGACGTCCAATGTCCACCATTGTGGTGAATGTGATCATGCGTGCAATTTGAATGAAATTTGTGAGAAAAGTGTATGTATTCCGGCCAGTGCGTCGTCCTGCCCGGCGGATGAGCTTTTTTGCGGTGGAGAATGCACCTCTATCGTCGATAATCCGGCGCATTGCGGTGCATGTGATCATGCCTGTGATTCTGATGAAACCTGCGTCAATCGATCGTGTGTCCGCGATTGTCACGGGCTCGCCCATTGTGGTGAGGAATGTGTGGATCTGCTCACGGATGCCCGGAACTGCGGAAAATGTGGTACATCCTGTTCTGCGCAGGAGGCCTGCATCAATGGCGCATGTACGGGAACCTGCCCGGATGCCAATGAGGTGATATGCAGCCAGACATGTGTCGATCTACAGGCGGATCCAAATCACTGCGGTCAGTGCGGTACGGCTTGCCTTTCGAATGAAGTCTGCTCATCCGGCAGTTGTACGGACACTTGCCCCAATGAGGGGGAGCAGATCTGCAACCAGCAGTGTGTTGACCTGCAATCGAATCCGGAGTTCTGCGGCAGTTGTGACATTGCCTGTTTGGATACGGAACGCTGTGCGCAAGGCACTTGTGTATCAACCTGTGACTATGGCAATGCGGCCATTTGCCATCATGTTTGCATAGATGTGATGAGTGATCCATCGAATTGTGGGGGCTGCGGCATCCAATGCAACAGCAATGAAGCTTGTAATCACGGTGTGTGCGGATGTCCGTCAGATAACCCCGACTGTCATGGGACTTCCCATGCCTGCGCAGATACAAGCAAAACGCTGTGCAATGATTTTTGTGTCGATCTGCAGAATGATCAATACAATTGCGGTTCATGCGGGCATGCATGCGGTGTAGGTGTGATTTGCAGCAAAGGTTCGTGTCTCGACTGCACCGGGAAAACGCCGTGCGACGACGGGCTTTGCTACGATCTCGACAATGACCCGCAGAATTGCGGTGGCTGCGGGATGGCATGTCCTGCAAACGTGGCTTGTGTCGATGGCCAATGTGCATCCTGCAGGATGGATTATATCGATTGTGATGGCAATCCGGACAATGGCTGCGAAAAGACGACTGCGGATTGTTCCTGTGTCGATGGTCAGGAAAAGGAGTGTTATTACGGGCCTGCGGGAACTGCCGACGTGGGGGCCTGCAAGGCTGGTAAGATGACGTGCAGCGGCAATAAGTGGAGTGAATGTGTCGGCATGGTTCTGCCTGTGTTCGATTTCGTCTGCCGATCGGAAATTGCGGATTCTGCACTGAATGATTTGAACTGTGATGGCAAAGTGGATGGTACGCAGGATATGGATGGCGATGGCATGTCCATTTGCGGCGGCGACTGCTGTGATTCCAAAGCGCATTGCCCGAGTGTGAGCGATCCTGCAATGGTACGCAAAGGCTATCACGAAGTGCCCGGCAATAAGATTGATGACAACTGTGATGGTCATATTGATGAAGATGTATCCGCCTGTGAAGCCACTTATACACAGGGAGTCGATCTTTCTGATGAAAACAACCGAAAGGCCACAGGCGTCCAGTTCGCACGTGCGATGGATATCTGTGATGTATACGATGAGAAGGATCCCAACAGTTTTTATGGCCTCGTTTCGGCGACCATTCAGTCTCTGGCTTCCGGTTATCCCGGGAATGTTAAAATGAGCAGGGCAATTAATATTTTTCCGTATCTGAGCAAGTCCGGGACGTCGGATCCCATTATTTCCCCAAAAAAAGGCAGTCACTTTGTGGGGATTTCGACGGGGGTGTTCGAAAACGGGCAGGTGAGTGAAAGTGAAAAATTTATCTCAAACGGCGTGATTCCGGATAAATATCTCTTTGCGCATGGCGGAGTGCTTCAATCAGCAGAGGGGTGCCCGGTGGTGAGTGAAAAAATCAACGATGCTGTCAATCTCCATCTTGAATTAAAAGCGCCGCAAAATGCGACCGGTTTTACGTTTGAATTTCGATTTTTCTCGCATGAATACTGGTATTATCTCTGTGATGACTACAATGACTTTTTCCTGGTATTGCTTGATTCGAAAGCGAGTGGAATCCCGGTCGACGGCAATATCGCATTCGACAAGGTGGGGAATCCGGTTTCGGTGAACAATGCATTTTTTACGGCGTGTAAAAGTCCCAAATGTGGTGCGTCGTTTGACACGACCAACTTAACGGGTGGATGCCCGAATTCATTGACATGCAAGAACGGTCAATGTGAATCGACGTATGGTGCATGCCCCGATGGTGCGGCGGATGTTTGTGCATTTGACAGGGGGTGCGGTGAAAAGGAGACGAGTGGCGGTGCCACGGCATGGCTAAAAACAACCGCTCCAGTCCTGGGAGGCGAAACGTTTACGCTCGATTTCTACTTGTGGGACACGAGTGACAGTCAACTTGATTCGGCAGCCATTATAGACAATTTCCAATGGATTACGACGGGGGGCACCGTTACGGTTGGGACGGATTTTTCGGATCCGAGAACCTAAACGGGGCTGACAACGCCATGGGGTTATGGCTTGTGGCATTTCGCGAAGAATTCATGGCGGGTGGAACGGGGTGGACATAGCCCCAAAAAGCGGCGTTAGAGCCGCTTTTTTATGTCACTAAAGAAAAAACATCAAAAATTGTGAAATCTCATTGACGCGCAATATGTCATGTGCCAAAAGGCGCGCGCCGCAGGGATAAACCTCCCCGAGATTTGAAACTGTTAAGGAAGTGAAGCAATGGCACGAGACGAAGAAGAACGCGAATTGGACGATGATTTGGATGATGACCTGGAGGACGATGCATTCGGTGGGTCTTCACTCGAAACGGAACTGGAATCAGAACTGATTGAAGAATGGTGTCCCATTTGTAAAGACATCAAACCTCATGCGGTTGTAGGGAATGGCAAGATCGCATGTGCAGTATGCAATCATGAGCATCATCGTGAAACAGAATCGACAGGGACGCCCATTGTTCGAAGTTTGTTGACAGCGGATGACGAGGCGTCACCTGAAGCACTCAGAGCAGCATGGGAGCGTCTGACAGCGATTGATGAGAGTGAAATCAAGCCATACTCCATTCGTCTGAAACTTTCGGATGGTGATGTGATTCGGCATTCGAAATTTGGGATTGGAATCGTCGTGGAAATGACGGACATGACGAAGGCAGAAGTACTGTTTGCCGATGGTTTGAGGAGACTGGTTTGCGGTAAATAAACTCGTTTCACATTGACGGTTTTGAGGCGGCGTGTCATATTGATACAGGTTTGTTCGCCGCCAGGCATTCGTGGTGAAAGGGATGAAACATCGAATGGCACAAACAAGACTGCATTGCGGGAAGTGTGTGAAATTTCTGTATGCAAGTGTATTTTTGTTGTCATTCATGGTAAACGGATGTGGTGCGGGGCCCGTGTGGACTCGCGATGATCCGCGCGATGTTGTGAATGGTTTTCTGCAAACGGCAGAAGTGCAGAATGTCGAAGTCATGTGGGAATATCTTTCCACAGCGACTCAAAAAAGTCTCAATGAACGGGCAGATGCATTTAATGCTCAGTCGCAAAACGGGAGCTCCCGCAAAGGTTTTGAGATGCTGCGCACGACTGGGCATGTCATTTCATCGACGCGCGAATACAAAAAACTTGAAGTCTCATCCCAAACCGCAGAGGAAGCCGTCGTCGACATCGTCATGCAGGATGGTTCTGTCAAATCTTTGACACTGCACCGGGAAAACGGCCGCTGGACAATAGATTTACCTTTAGGAACAGAAAAATAATGAGTGATTTTCAGATTCTCAATGATGGCCAACTCATTGCCAGTCACCTCGAAGTACTCGAATTCCACGGTGAGAATGCGCTCGGTGCCTCCTATTTGGTTCGCGATATTTCGAACCATAAAAAGTTCATTGCCAAACAGCTCAGCTTTAACTGCGATGAAAATGTTACGAATGACATTCGTTCTCAGATCGCCAATCTTCGGGGAATTGAACATAAAAGCATTGCGGGATTTGAGGATTTTATTGTCGAAGATAAGACTGGTTATCTTTTGCTCGAATACATCGAGGGTGAGCTGCTCGACAGTCACCTCAAAATGCGCCGTGAACGTGGGCAGATTCTAGGCCTCAAAGCCGCCTACAGTTTTCTGGCACACCTCAGCCTCGGACTGAATGTGATTCATCAGGCGGGCTATGCCTATGGCTGTCTGTCGCCCCACATGATTATCGTGACGCGCGAAGGCCGCATTCGTATTGCCAACTTTATCTGTCCTTTCCTTGCAGAAAACTATCTTAGCGATGGCTTGAGAAATCGCTATTTTGATACGCCTTTTACAGCCCCAGAAGTCCGCAGGACGCGCCATGGTGCCGCTCCGACTTCGGATATTTACTCGCTGTCTCTCCTCCTTACCGAACTCCTGAGTGCTGTTTCGCTCAACGAATTCGGTGGACAGCCGGATGCCTTTATCGCCCGTCTTCCGGGCGTCTCGAACAGCGTCAAAGAAGCCCTGTTCAAAGGCATTAAATCGGAGCCTTCCGAACGTTTCCAGTCGGCATTGATCTTTAAGGATACGCTTAAAACCGCTGTAGATGCTCCTTCGGATGACGATCTTTCTTCCATCCTCGTGGGCGTCAACGATTTGCGTGCACTCAATGCGAGCGGCGATTTGCCTGCCATTGATCCTGCCTCGCAATCCGTACGAAAACCGGATCTCTTCGACAGCGGTACGCGTCCTTCGGCACGAACCCCGATTAATACGGAGGTTTGGATCTATCAAAAAGATGGCATGGACTACGGGCCGTTTAATCATGAAGGATTGATTAAGAAATTCTATGATGAAGTCATCACAGAATCGACGAGCGTCTTTAATACCTCGACCAAAAAACGTCAGAATCTCGGAACCATCCCCGAGTTCCAAAAAGAAGTTGAGGAATATTTGCCGCTGCGCGCCAAAAACCATGAAATCAGGTTAAAGGCCGAAAAGAAAAAGAAAAAGACTCAAATTGCCGCAAGTGCAGGCGTCGTCTTTGTCATCGTCGGTGTCATTGCCGCATTTTTCATTGGATCGATTATTTACTTCTACAATCTTGACCCCCCAAAAGCACTCGCCTGGGATGTTGCACTGCCGGTTTTTGACAAAAAATTTGAGCTTCCCAAAACCGAAGAATTCACCCTCAATGTCGATGAATCACAAGCAAAAGCATTGTTCGATCCCGATGCTTCCGAAGCCGAAATCGAAGCCGCACTCCGGGCGTGGGAAGCTGAACACCGCAAAAAGTTTGCCGGTAGACGTCGTCCTGTCGGCGCCAAAAAAGGTCTGCCCGGCGAAGAAATCGAGACCCTCGTGTTTACTGGCGAAGACGGAAAGGAACTCGAACCCTTGCTCGACTGGGAAATCGAAGAGCAGTGCATGAGTCCCAGAATGATGCGTAAAGTCCAGGAATGTTATCGCACGAGCGCAGGTGGTCGACATGTCAGTATAAAGGTCAACTTTACCATCAATCAGAATGGTACCCTGAGAAATCTTTCTACGACAACCTCTGGCCCCCTCAACGACTGCATCATTTCGGCATTCTCATCGCTCAAATTCAGACCATACGGGGGAACAGCCAAAAAGGTTTCCATTCCGATCGGATAAGATATACATGGAAAACCCCACCGATGAACAGCTCGTCTTAAAGGTTCAGGCGGGCGATAAAGCTGCATTCGAACAGCTCTATTGGCGCTATAAAGACCGCGTCATCGGGGTGGTTTATAATATCGTTCGCAATCATCAGGATACACTCGAAATTTCGCAGGAAGTTTTCGTGCGCATCTATAAAAATATCGATAAATATCAGCCTGGAACCAATCTGTTCACCTGGATTTACCGAATTGCGCACAACCTGGCGATCGACAAATACCGCCACAAAAAAACTGCCAAGGAAATTGAATTTGATAATGATTATCAAAAAAACTTCTCTCGCCCGGAAGATGTTTTGCCGCCAAGCCTTGGCATTAATCCTGAACGTGCATTTGAACGCGTCGAACTGCGCGAAAAAATGACCGCTGCTTTGAACGAACTAACCGAAAATCAACGTGCCATCATCACTCTGCGCGAAATTGAAGGCCTTTCGTACGATGAAATTGCCGTTGCGCTCGATATTCCCATCGGTACCGTCATGAGCCGCATTCACTACGCACGATTGAAACTGCAAAATTCCCTGCGTGGCTATCTCGATTGTAAAGATGTAAAATAATTGTTATTTTCGCGGCCTATCTTCGGCGGTTGCCTCGATACGGCTCGCGTTCGACGCTATTTGCTGACGCAAATACGCGTCTCAATGCGATTGGAGGACACCTTCGTCACGATTCATTCGACTCATTTAGTTCCGTCCGCATTTTGAACTTTGGGAGTGATAATGAACGTTTTTTCTAAACCTCAAAAAAAGAACAAATCGATCAAATACAAAACATTGGCACCGTGGAAAAAATCAAAAGAATCTTCCCGAAAGCTGGGGTGGGGCGATCAGAATGTTGCTTATTCCAATTTTGGTTCCTATGTCGATAGAGAGATCGATGGCGGTGTGAGACTCAAACTCAATATACTGCAGATATTGGGCGGGCCGGTGACTGCGTTGGGACTTATTGTGTTTTTGAGTGGTCTACTCGTACAAGTAACTGCATGTCTCGGTAAAAACGGTCGAAGTGCACATCCCGTGATTGCCAATTCCTTCTGGTATACGGTTTTGGCCGGTTTCGGTATCATTGTTGTTGGCATTTTGAGTATTTATCTTGGCATTGTGATAAAAGAAAAACGCAATGAATTGTTTAAAAGAGATATTGTGCGCAAATGTATGGAACGCAATTTTGAGATATCTGATTATATCTATAATTCGAATTCCCGAAGTGAAATATATGCTGTTTCATTATTGTGCCATTTGAATATTCGAAACAATCAATGGAACCAAGTTGAGTATAATGATTATTTCGTCGGTAGATACAATCATTTACCGTTTATCTTTTTTGACTGCAAGCTTATCAATCATGAAGGTTATGGAAGTAACTCTACTGATTATGTTCTGTTTCGTGGTCAGGTAATCGTATTAAAATTAAATAAACCAGTAGATTTTGGCTGCCAGTTTACACTTGAAGACGGAGATGTTCAGCTGAAAGCGTATGATTCTCTTCTGGATGATTTTGATCCTTTATTGAATGGTGAGAGAACGTTAGACAATTCAGTATTATCAGATGCCGTCAATGATCGTCTTAAAAAACTGGAGGATTATAGGAAACATCTAGAAAGTGATCTTTCTGATCTGGAAAATGCCAGAGAATCTTTGGATAATTTTGATGTTGACAAATGGAATGCATTTATTCAAGCAATCATACCGATTGCAATGGGAATATCGATATTAATGATGAAACGCTCACGGCAGAAGAGAGGGATTTGGTTCAAAAATATGAAATTACCCGCGATGCCATGCTTCATTTGAGCCAATCCGGTCAAAGCAAATCATTCATACCTTTTCATACCGATGCCAACGCCATGCAGAATGCCAGACAACGCCTGCTTTCAATGTATGCGGCGTTGACTGAAGTTGTTCAAAATGCACAGTGTGAGGTCGGTTGGATCTTGGCGGGGAATTATCTCGTCATTATTCTTGAAAATGCTTTCGATCCATTTGAGTTCGGTTTCGCGGATTTGTTCAGATCCAACAAAAAAATTTCAAATCGTGTCGAACAACAGGTACAATGGCTATGTTCTGTATTGGAGCCCCATGTCCGTGCGGGGTTGATCTAGTTTGGGAGGTGTCCGATGAGATATAAAATGACATGGTTATTGGCTTTGGCCATCGGTTTATGGGGAACAGGCTGCTCTGATGACTCTACAATCGGAGCGTCGACAGATGCGAATCATGGTTCTGATGTGACGCCAGGCGAACCCGACCCCGGTGATCCTGACCCTGGTGATCCTGACCCCGACGATCCCGATCCCGATGATCCCGACCCCGTCGATCCCGACCCCGTCGATCCCGATCCCGTCGATCCCGACCCCATCGATCCCGACCCCATCGATCCCGA
>OCTW013411158.1_pt1 | contig 32694 bp, 28 predicted proteins | sample 1539671 | NCBI WGS metagenome assembly OCTW01 (sample SAMN02144230, study PRJEB22623) | gut metagenome | biome: sheep rumen | host: Ovis aries | place: New Zealand | reverse complement strand
CTCAAGGAATGGATCACCGCCATCAAGCTGGAGCGCAACTACACCAAGGAAGAGATCGTGGACATGTACCTGAACGCCATTTTCTTCGGCTCCAACTCGTACGGCATCTCGTCGGCCTCCAACCAGTTCTTCGGCAAAAAGCCCGGCGAACTGCTTACGGAGGAGAGTGCCGTCCTGGTGGGTATGGTGAACAAACCCACCCGCTATAACCCTGCCCTGAATCCGGACCACGCCCTCAAGCGCCGCAATCTGGTCCTGGAACGCATGCGGGAAATGAAATACCTCACCAAGGCGGAGTGCGACTCCCTGCAGGCCCTTCCCATCGTCCTGCACTCCCGCCAGGGCGACCGCACCACCGGCGTCGGCCCTTATTTCCGGGACATGCTCCGCCGCACCATGAGCGCCTCCAAGCCCAAGCGCTCCTCCTATGCCACCGTGGAAGACTACCGCGTAGACTCCCTCCTCTGGGCCGACGACCCCGTCTACGGCTGGCTCAACAAGAACTCCAAGAGCGACGGCTCTCCCTACGACCTGGACCGCGACGGTCTCCGCATCTATACCACGGTCAATTATAAGATGCAGCGCTATGCGGAGGAAGCCATCGCGGAACACCTGGGGAAAGACCTCCAGAAAGCGTTCTTCCGGGAGTTGAAGTACCGCAAGAACGCGCCCTTCACTTCCGACACGGACAAGTCCGTCATCGAAACCACCCTCCGGCAGGCCCGCCGCTGGAGCGACCGCACCCGCATGATGAAAGCCTCCGGCGCGACGGATGCGGAAATCGAAGCCTCCTTCGACGTCCCCGTCAAGATGCGGGTCTTCACCTGGGAAAAACCCGGTTACAAGGATACCACCCTCACCCCCAACGACTCCATCCGCTACTACAAGTCCTTCTTCCGTGCCGCTTTCATGGCCATCGAGCCCGGCACCGGCCACATCAGGGCTTATGTCGGCGGCCCGGACTACCGCTATTTCAAGTACGACAACGTGCGTCAGGGCAAGCGTCAGGTGGGTTCCACCATCAAACCTTTCCTGTACACCCAGGCCATGGAATCGGGCATGACCCCGTGCGACCCGGTCCTGAATTCCCCGGTCGTGATTGTCGTGAACGATGACGAAACCTGGTCCCCGCAGGACCCGCACGCCGACGGCACCATGGTAGACCTTCGCTGGGGCCTTGCACAGAGCTCCAACTCCGTGTCGGCCTACCTGATGAAGCAGCTGGGCGCTCCGCAGATGGTGTCCATGATGCGGAAGATGGGCATCGGCGGCTTCATCGACCCCGTCGTCTCCCTTTGCGTCGGATCGGCCGACCTGTCCGTCTATGATATGGTCACCGCATACAATACCTTCCCTTCCGGCGGCACCTACACGGCACCCATTTTCGTCACCCGCATCGAAGACAGCGACGGCAACATCCTGGGGCAGTTCAGCGACCGCAAGCGGGAAGCCCTTTCCCAGCGCGCCACCGGCGCCATGGTGCAGATGATGCGCGGGGTGGTGGACGGCGGTACCGGCAGCCGGCTCCGCTTCCGCTATGGCCTCAAGGGTGAGATCGCCGGCAAGACCGGCACCACCAACGACAACTCCGACGGCTGGTTCATCGGCTACACGCCCCGGATCACCGCCGGCGTGTGGGTTGGGGCCGAAGACCGCTACGTCCATTTCAGCAGCACCAGCCTGGGACAGGGAGCCAACATGGCCCTTCCCATCTGGGGCCTGTGGATGCAGAAAGTGCTGAAAGACGGCACGCTGGGCATCTCTGAAGCGGATGTGTTCCCGGAAGCCCTCAAGGGCTCCTACTGCAACGGCCAGGAAGCCAATGCAGCACCTGAAAAGACCGACCTGGAATCTTATTATTTCGAATAATGTCAAAGTATCAGTCCATTGCCGTCATCTACGGTTCCGATTCCTCCGAATGGGAGGTTTCATGCAGGAGCGGTGAATTCACCGCCTCCCGCATCGACGAGTTCCAATACGATGTCTATGAAATCTTTGCCCGCTTCGGTCAGTGGCGCCTCGTGGCCATGCGCAAGGCCAATTCCATGCGCGTCGCCTTCCCGGAAGGTGCCCAGCCCCAAGTGGACAAGTCGGACTTCTCCGTGATGGTACTCGGCGAAAAGATCAAATTCGACTTCGCCTACATCATGCAGCACGGCGCGCCCGGAGAAACCGGCCTCCTGCAAGGCTATCTGGAAATGCTGGGAGTCCCGCACTCCAGCTGCAGCGCTTTTGTCACCACCATCGCCTTTGACAAGTATTCCTGCAAAAGCTACCTTCGGAATGCGGATTTCGTGAAGATGGCCAAGGATGCCCTCATCCGGGAAGGAGAAGACGTCGAAGACTTCTCGGTAAAGACGGTCACCCGTCTGGGCCTGCCCCTTTTCGTCAAGCCCACCAGCGGTGGCTCCAGCTTCGGCATTACCAAGGTGGAAAAGGCCGCAGACCTTCCCGCCGCCATCCGTTACGCCTTCAAGGAGAGCAGTACCGTTATCGTCGAGGCTGCCATTTACGGAGAGCATGAACTCACCTGCGCCGCCTATTTCGACGGCACCACGGTCCGTGCCCTCCCGGTGATCGAGATTATCTCGGAGAGCGGCTGGTTCGACTATGACGCCAAATACAACGGCCTCAGCCGGGAAATCTGTCCGGCCCCCATTTCGGACAGCCTCACCGCCACCGTGCAGGAAACCACCTGCAAGATCTACCGTTTCCTGGGCTGCAAGGGCCTGGTGAGGATGGACTACATCTCCACGCCGGACGGCCTGTATTTCCTGGAAGTGAACATCATCCCCGGCATGACCAACGCCTCCCTGGTGCCCAAGATGGTGCGTGCCTCCGGCATGAGCATCACCGACTTCCTCACCACCATCATCGAGAATTCATAGGATGCTGCTGGTAGATTTTCTTCGGAAAGGGATCGCTGCCCTGGAACCTTTGTACCCTACGGCCGAGGCGCGCAGCATAGTCCTGATGCTGTGCGAGGAGATGATCGGCACAAAGAATTATACGCACATCGTAGAGCCGCAGTACCAGATTGACAAAAAAGGGGAGCAGCCCCTCGCCGAGGCGCTGGTGCGTCTGCAGGGCGGGGAACCCATCCAATACGTGATCGGAAAGGCCGAATTCTGCGGCCGCAGTTTCTGTGTGAATTCCTCCGTCCTCATCCCCCGCCCGGAGACGGAACTGCTGGTGCGGGAGGCCATCAAGATCGCCGGCCGGATCCAGCGGATGCGTATCCCCTATGGCAAGTCCGCGGAACCGGTCCGCATCCTGGACCTTTGCACCGGGTCAGGCAACATTGCCTGGTCGCTGGCGCTTTCGGTGCCCGGTTCCCGCGTCGTCGGCGTGGATATCTCGGAAAAAGCCCTCGCCGTGGCCCGCAGCCAGAATTTCTCGGCCGAACTCAAAGCCACGGGCGCCCTCGCCCCCACTTTTGTCGCTGCCGACGTCCTGGACACCGAGCAGGAATTCAATTACGGCTCCTTCGACCTCATCCTCTCCAATCCTCCCTATATCATGGAGAAGGAAAAACCGCAGTTGAGGCGCAATGTCCTGGATTACGAGCCCTCGTCGGCCCTCTTTGTCCCGGATGCCGATCCGCTCCTTTTCTACCGCGCCGTAGCCCGTTGGTCTGAGCGGTTTCTCTCCCCGGAGGGGAAGGGCCTGACGGAGATCAACGAAATGCTGGGCCCCGAGACGCGGGCGGTTTTCTCCGATGCCGGGTTCAGCCAGACGGACCTTGTAAAAGATTTTTACGACAAGAACCGTTTCGTTTTCTATATGAAATAGGCCTCTCCCGCATGTGAGAGGCTTTTTTTGTCGATTACCCGTTTGAAAATTCGGAAAACGGATAAGTTTGCGGTACTTTGCATCGAGGACCGGCGCAAACCAATGCCGGGTAGAATTATGAAGTACCGTTTCTTTTTTGCAGGGGTGCTGTCAGCCCTCCCGTTTCTGGCAGGATGTGATCCCATGGACCTGGACCCCGGGCAGCCGGAAGACCCGCCCTATGTCTCCCTGGAAGAAGTGGCTCAGCTGCTTTCTTCCGTTGCGCTGGGCACGCCGCAGATGGAGGAAGTGCGGGATGCCGCATCGGCATCGGCCGGCAACGGCTACGACGAGGAATACCGCATGCAGGAGCTGTTCGCCTCCCCGGGAACCGGTGTGGGAAATTCCGCTCCTACAAAAGCAGGCGGGTATGCACGTCCCCTTCGGGAGCTGCTGCGCGAAGCCGCCCTCTCCACCAAGGCCGGCGTTCCCGGCCCCGAAGCCTGGCTGGACTCCCTCTCCACCTCCGACGTCCAGATCTACTGGCCCTTCTCCGAAGACTGGGACGGCGAAACGCTCCCCGTCATCACCTACGACCCCGGCGACGGCGCCCTCCGGAACGAAGGGTATGCCCTGATGCCGGACGGCACAGTGGAAAAAGTCCTGGTAGACGAACAGATGGCCTCCGAACGCCCCGTATGGGTCGTAAACCGCAATTCTGACGCCGATTACCGCACCCTCGAGCTGCGTCGCCGGGAAGACCCGTCCTGGGGCACCGGCGGCGGTGATATCGTCGTGAAGTCCGATGTGGGAGACTTCCGGACTCTGATCCTGCGCTCGTTCAAAGCCAACCGCCAGTATGACAGCTGGTTCTGCGGGGCCAGCGAGTTTTTCGTGAAGATCGGCGCCGTAGAGGACTTTACCGCCGCTACGGAAGCGGAGCTGCGCCTGTACGAGCCCTCCATCACGGATTTCATGATTGTCGTGCGCAGAAAGCAGGTCGGGGAGTCGGTGCCCTTCAATGCCATCCTGGTGTCGGAGTGGACGCAGCAGCTCTCATCCTGTGCCTTCATGATCGTCGAGGATGACGGCGGCACCCGCACGACCTGGGACTGCAGCGCCACTGTCAAAGTGAACTCCAAGAGCTACGGATTTGACATAAAAATCCCCCTCTATTCCCGGGACGACATTGTCTGGCGGGGTTCCCTCTCCCACACTTTCATCGAGAAAAACAGCGGCCGTCGCGCCAGTTTCGGCGACGTCGACCTGGTGCTGGAGCTGGTATAAACGTTGCCCTCCGTTTGTTTTTTCCCCTTTACTTCCCTACTTTTGTCATTGGAAATGTAATCTGACAGAGGGCTCTTTTTGCAAATGAAGACGCTGGAATTATTGGCACCGGCCAGGACGGCCGATATCGGGATAGCGGCAATCGACTGCGGCGCCGACGCCGTGTACATTGCCGGACCGGCTTTCGGCGCCCGCCAGGCGGCCGGCAACAGGATCGAAGATATAGCAAGGCTCTGCACTTATGCCCATCGTTTCGGGGCGCGGATCTTCGCTACGGTCAATACCTTGATTTACGAAGAGGAACTGGCCGAAGCCCGTTCCATGGTGCAGGATTTGGCCAAGGCCGGCGTAGACGCCTTGATTGTGCAGGATCCCGCCGTCATTTCTCTTGCCGAAGGTACCGGACTGGTCCTTCATGCATCGACCCAGTGCGCCATCCGTACTCCTGAAAAGGCAGCTTTTCTGGAAAGCCTGGGCTATGGCCGCCTGGTCCTGGAACGGGAACTGTCCCTGGAACAGGTCCGCGCGATTTCGTCCCGTGTGGATGCGGAGATTGAGTTCTTTGTCCATGGTGCCCTCTGTGTCTGTTATAGCGGACAGTGCTACCTGTCTGAATACCTGACCGGCCGGAGTGCCAACCGGGGTGAATGTGCCCAGGCCTGCCGCAACCTTTATAACCTGGAAGACGCTTCGGGGAAGGTCCTGGCAAGAAACAAAGCCCTCTTGTCCTTGAAAGATTTCAACCTCATCCACCGTTTGGAGGACTTGGCCCAGGCCGGTGTCAGTTCCTTTAAGATAGAAGGCCGGCTCAAGGGCGAATCCTACGTCAGGAATGTCGTAAGGGCTTACTCGGATGCTTTGGATGAGCTGGTCAGCCGCAGGCCCGGCCTGTATCGGCGTTCCTCCTTCGGAAAGGTCCGGGGAGGATTTGTGCCGAACCTGGACAAAACCTTCAACCGCGGATACACGGAGCTCTATCTGGACGGCAGGCGCGGCCCCTGGTCCTCGATGGATGCCCCCAAATCCATGGGTGAGCGGGTGGGCCGCGTAAGCAAGCTCTATCCGGATGGTTTCCTGCTGCATCCGGACAACCCCGACCTGGTCGTCTCCAACGGCGACGGCTTTGCCTTTGTCGGCCCTGGCGGCTCCATCACCGGCTTCCGGGCCGACGTTTCCGACGGCTTCCGTATCCGCTGCAAAAGGCCGGAATCCCTTCGGGTGGACACTGTCCTGTACCGCAATATCAGCGCCGCTTTCGAAAAAGCGGTCAATTCGGATAAACCTGTCCGCGAAATCCCGGTCCGCGTTGTCCTGGAGGTCCGGGACGGCATTTTGCTTTCCCGCGCCATATCCGAGGACGGAAGGGAAGTGAAATACAGCGAAAAGATGGTTTCCACCCCGTCCCGCGACCCTGAGAAGATGCTGGAAACAATCCGGACCCAGCTGTCTAAACGGAGCGGCCATTATGCGTTTCTGTGCCAGGAAGTCAACGTCGAGGGAGAAGTTCCCTTTGTCCAGACTTCCGTAATCAACGGCATCCGCCGGGAACTGGCTTCGCAGCTGGATCTCCTTCCCGTCCGGATGAATCCCCTCCGTGCAGGCCGTCAGGACGAGGCCTTCTCCCTTACCGGCCGGCTGGACTACAAAGCGAATATTGCCAACTCCCGTTCCCGGGAGCTATATGCCCGCCGGGGTGTTCCGGAGATGGAAGATGCCTATGAACTGACTCACCGGAAAGGCTTGGAACTGATGCGCAGCAAGTACTGTATCCGGCACGAACTGGGCCTGTGCCCCCGCCAGGGAAAGGCAAATAAAGCGGAACCGCTCTTCCTGATCAACGGGAAAGAGCGGCTCCGTTTGGAATTTCACTGTTCCGTCTGCGAAATGACGGTGCAGTAGAACTTACTTCAGGGCTTTGAGCTGGGCCTCGGCCTGGGCGGCGTACTTGGAACCGGCGAGCTTCTTGTAGTACTCGATGGCGGTAGCCTTGTCTCCGGCCTTCTGGGCGGTAGCGGCGATGGTGAAGTTGATGTCGGCTGCATCTTTGGCGTCAGGATTCACGGCCAGATATTTCTTGTAGGCTGCGATGGCCTGGGCGCTCTTGCCGCTCTTGGTGTAGGCGCTGGCGATGAGCTTGTAGGCGTTGGCGCTCTCGGAGTAGGTGTTGGAGGTCTCCAGGGCTTCGATGGCGTCGGCATTCTTGCCGGCCTTCAGCAGGGCCATGCCTTTCTTGAGGAAAGTGGTGGCGAGGAGTTTTCCGGCCTGCTCTTCACCCAGTTCGTTGGCTTTGGTGAGGGTGGTGATGGCGTCGTCGGTAGCGCCGTTCTGCAGCAGAGCCTGTCCCAGCAGGAGGAAAGCCTGGCCATCCTCGGGAGTGAGGGCGGTGACTTGCTTGAATGCGTCGATGGCGTCAGCGAAGTTCTTGGCCTTCAGCAGGGTGGTGCCTTTTCTCAGGAGTACATTCGGAACCAGGGTTTCAGCCTCCTGGATAACATCTTCAATGCTATATTCGGTAGCGACGGTCTTGGCCTGGCCGAGGGTGGCGAGGGCCTCGTCATAAGAAGCGTCGTTGATCTGCTCCTTGGCGATGGAAAGGATGGTGCCAGGGATGATTTCTTTGCACTTGGAGACCAGGTCGGCAGCTTCTTCGCCTTCGATGGCCTGGGCCAGTGTGAGGGCCTCCTGGAATTGGGCCAGGGCCTCTGCCTTGTTGGTTTCCAGAGCCTGTGCTCCGGCGTTGAAAGCGTCAACAGCTGCGTTGAAATCTTGTGCGGTGGCCACGGAGGCGGCAAGCCCGAGGGCGGCGATAGCTACAAAAAATCTTTTCATTTTCTTACATCTATGTTAAGTTATACGTTCTCGCTAGCACACGAATTGCAAAAATAGCAAAATATGTTGTATTTTTGCACAGAATTCGGGTTAAAAATGAAATTTATCCATCTCAAACATATCCTTTCGGGCCTGTGTGCCCTCCTGTGTTTTTCAATAATTGTGCCAGCCCAGGTGCAACTTCCGGCGCTTCCTGTAGACGGACGCATCCAGAAAGGCACGCTTGGCAGCGGTGTAACCTATTATATGGTCACCAATCCCCAGGTGAAAGGATACGCCCACATTGCCATCGTCCAGCGGGATGAGCCGCTGTCCGCCGCCAAGCGGGAAGGCCTTCAGAGCGCATTCTTCGCCCGTATGGGAATCGCCCCCGGGCCGGAAGGTTTCCTCCAGGACCAGGACGGTTCTACGGTATACCGTTTCCCGGACGTCGCATTCTACCGGCCGGAAGTGCTGGATTCCACCCTGCTGTATACATTCTCCCAGGTGGCGGCTTCCAAGGCCGAGCAGGCCGTCATCGTGAGCGGCGACATCGATGCCGTGGAGCTGAAGAAGAAGATGGACATCTTCTCCATGATGGTGCCGCGGATGCTGGTGAAAGAAAACCATCGGCCCGACTATGTGTGGGAGCCTTCTCCTGCACCGGTGGTGCATTTTTACCCGGAAGGGAAGGCGCAGGTACGGGTCACTTACTCCGGCGCCCGCATCCCGTTCGGCTATATGAATACGGCCCAGTCCATCGTCTCGGGGCTTTTCGGGGAAGAGCTGGGCGTGCTTGTCCGCCACAGGGTGGAACGCAACCTGCGTGACCAGGCCATTGCGCACGGACCGGTCGGCTTCCAAGTGCTCTCGAGCGAGAATTACGGCGGAGACGAGCGCTACACCGTGAGTGTATGCGTCGAGAAAGACCAGCAGGACGCTGCCATGCGCGTGATTTCCTCCACCCTGGCGGAGATGGACGCTTTCGGCGTCGCGGCCCCTGAGTTCGTCCAGGCCAAGCAGGTGCTCTCCCCCCGGCTGCACCGCCAGGCGGAAAACCTGCCGTCGGCCCGGCAGGACCTGGACCGCTGTATCGCCAACTTCCTGTACGGCGCTTCGCTGGCCCCGGGCAGTGAGCCGCTGCGCTACTTTAGCCGGAAGAATGTGGCCGACACGACCGAAGCGCGCCTGTTCAACGGTTTTTCCTCCGCCCTTCTGGAGCAGCTTTCCAACCTGACGCTGGAATACGTCGGCGTGCCGGACTCCCTGGAAAAGAAGGACGACGCCCTTTTCTACTATAATCTCGCTTATCTGTACGGGTCGGTGTCGGCCAGCGGGAAAGACTATCTCTGGCACAGTGCGGACACGTCCGGCCTGGAAATAACCTGCCCCAAGGTTAGGCTCAAGAACGAAAAGGCCGAGGCCGTCACCGGCGGGGTCCTGTGGACCTTCTCCAACGGCATGCGGGTCATCTACAAACGGGTGGCCGGCGCCCGGATGTTCAGCTATGCCCTCCAGATGGGAGCCGGCCTGTCCCAGGTCAAAGACCTCCGGGAAGGGGAGGGCGGCTATATCGGCGACCTTCTTTTCCTCTATGATGTAGGCGGCATTCCCGCCCCCGCGTTCCGCGACATCCTGGCAGGGAACGGCATCAGCATGACCCCCGGCCTCTCGCTGAACAGCTTCTCCCTCAGCGGCGACCTTCCCTCCGACCGGCTCTCGCTCCTGCTGAAGGTCCTGTTGCATCTGGCCAATGACAGAAGTCAGAATATAACTGAATATCAGCAATTTGCAAAGTCTCAGCAGATTGTCGGCACCCGTGTGGAAGACATGCTCTATGCCCGCCTGCATCCGGATTACCCTTATGCCGAGACCCGGAATCCGTCCGTCCTGAGTCCGGATACCCGTGCCAAGGCGGAAGCCTTCTTCGAGGACCGTTTCTGCCGCATGAATGACGGGATACTCATCCTTAGCGGAGGTCTTTCCGAGGAAGCGGTGAAAAAACAGCTGCTGAAGTACCTCGGCGGCTTCCGAGTCCTTCGCGGGACCACTGCCCGCCGCCCTGTCACCCTCCCGACCGTGAGCGGCGTCACCACCTACACCGGCGAGGAGGGCCCCTCCGGTATCTGCCTGCTCATGGATGCGGCATATCCCATCACCGCCAGCCATTTCTATACCTCCCAGGTCGCGGCCGACCTTCTCCGCCAGTCCCTGGCCCGGCATCTGGCCGGATACGGCTACAGTGCGGAAGTCTCCGTGGACTTCCTCTTCCACCCGCAGGAGCGCATCCGCGTGCTGGTGAAGTGTACCCCGCTGCCCCTGAGTTCCCTGCCTTCCGACGTCGCCGCCGTCACGCCGGAGCGTGCCGTCACGGCATTGCGGGCGGCTCTCCGCGACGCTTCCATGGCTCCTGTCGACAAAAAGGACCTGGCCCAGTGGAAGGCAAAACTGTCGGCCCAGGTGAAGGCCGTCATGGCTACGCCGGAAGGATTCACCCACACGCTGCTGACGCGCTACTCCTCCAATAAAGACCTGACTTCACGTTACGCGGAAAGCATTTCCGGCATTACGGCCGCCGATGTCCAGACCCTCCTGGCCGCCCTCTATGCAGGCGGACGGATCGAATACCTTGTACCATGAAACACGCATTCGGAACCTTTATCGAGATTGGCGATATTCTGATTTCGGAAGATGTCGTGCTGGAATTTTTCGCCTGCGACTATGCTGTCTGCAAAGGGAAATGCTGCATTGTCGGCGACAGCGGCGCTCCGCTCAAAGAAGAGGAACTGGAGCCGCTGGAGCAGAATTATCCCGTCTATTCCCCGCTCATGCGTCCGGAAGGGCGTACGGCGGTCGAAGAAAAAGGCTTCTTCGAGATAGACCGGGACGGGGACTTAGTCACGCCGCTGGTCCCCGGCAGTGAAGAATGCGCTTTCTGCCATTTCGGGGCCGACGGCAGCTGCATGTGTGCCATCGAGCGCCAGTTCGACAAAGGACTCAGCCGGTTCCGGAAACCCATTTCCTGCAGCCTGTATCCCATCCGGGTGGCCGATCTGGGCGGCGGGCGCCTGGGCCTGAACCTCCACCGCTGGGACATCTGCAAGGACGCCTATGAAAAAGGGCGCCGCGAAGGAATCCGGGTGTACCAGTTCCTCCGCGGGCCGCTTACAGAAGCCTTTGGCGAGGAGTTCTACTCCGCTTTGTCGGCGGCAGCCAGGATGCTCATTGCCAAATCATAATCGCTTTCGTTCACTTTCACTTCGATGGGGCGTGCAAAGCCCAGGGAAGGATAGGACGAGTCCGCGCCGAACACGCCGGCGGGGATGCCGTTGTCACCCAGGAGGGCGGCGCAAAGGTCGGCCTGCACTTTTTCGTTGAACTGGGCAACGGTCTTGAATTTCTGAGAATCACTCATAACGGTTGATTTTATGGTCGATGGCCATTACGGCGCGGGCCAGGTCTCTGACCAGGCCTTCTGCCTGGAAACCGCCCAGCTGCGGCGTAAGGGTCAGGGTGTCTTCCCACAGGCGGGCCGCCCGGTTGACGGCCGACCGCAGGTGATAGCGGTGCCCGCCGTCCGGAGCGTCTTCCCCGCGGACATAGCCGCGAAGGGACAGTGCCTCGTCAATCTGGGGCCAGAGGGTGGCGGGATCTCCTTTTGCGTGGATGTTGCGCTTGCCGTATCCGAAGAAAGGATAGACCAGGCTCATGAAGGCGAAAATGCCCAGGATCAGGAAAATGGAATCCCAGCCGTTGCGGAACGCCACGGCAATGTCCTTGGGCACGTAGCCGATAAGCATCAGCACCCCTACGATCACGACGAAGAGGAGCGTCAGCTGGATAAAGTATTTAAAGGCTCTTCTAATGTATGTCATATCAGTTGACGGATAATCTGGTCCGACACAAAAAAGTGGTCTTCCGGAATGCGGTAACGCCGGCCGATCTTAACCAATGCGCCTTCCCGCAGCAGCGGGTCTATGTTTTCCGGAAGGCAGTTGGCAAGGAGGAATTCCCCGTCCACCCCGCGGGCGGTGCGGAGGGCCAGCATGAGGGTTTCCACTTTTTCGTCCTCTACGCTGAGGGACTCCTCGGTATGGCCGTAATCTTCCAGGACGGCGTCGTTCCAGCTTCTGCCGCGTCCGCTGAACGAATGTGCGGCAGGACCCAGGCCGACATAAGGTTTGCGCTCCCAGTAACCGCTGTTGTGAAGGGCCTGGAAACCGGGTTTGCAGAAATTGGAGATTTCGTAGTGCTCGTAGCCGGCTTCCCGGAGGCGCTGGCACAAGTGGTCGTACTGCTTGCGGCAGAGCTCTTCGTCGGCCTCCTCATAGTCTCCGTTTTCCAGGCGGTGGGCGAGGACGCTGTCTCCTTCCACGGTGAGTTGGTAACAGGAAATATGCTCCGGGCCCAGGGCGAGGGCTTCTGAAATGGTCTGGTCCCAGACCTCGTCCAGGAGGTTCGACAGGCCGAAGATGAGGTCGATGCTGATGTTCCCGATTCCGGCTTCCCGGACCAGGCGGAAGGCCTCTCGGGCGTGTTCGGCGTCGTGACGGCGGTTCATCCACCGGAGCAGGTTGTCATTGAAGGACTGGATGCCCAGGCTGATCCGGTTGACGCCCAGGGCCTTCAGGCTCTGGACATAGGGAAGACCCCGCTCCACGATATCCTCCGGATTCACTTCCATGGTGAATTCCGTGTAAGGACCGCCGTGGCCGCATTCTTCCAAAGTGAGGAGGATGCGGGAGAGGTCGCCGAGCGGCAGCACCGAAGGGGTGCCGCCGCCGAAGTAGAGGGTTTTGGTATGGTCGTCGATTTCTGCGCTGCGCCGGCGGATTTCATCGCATACCTGCTTGGTATAGCGGTCGAACTGGCCTTCCTGCGGGATTTCGGAGTAGAAGTCGCAGTACGTGCAGAAGCTTTTGCAGAAGGGGACGTGGATGTAGATCATACTAGCGGAGCATGCATTCTGCGCGGCCCAGGAGGCTCTTTTCGGTGTACACTTCCAGCGTGTAGACACCCTTTACGAACTCGCCGGTGTCGTTGATGTAGATGGATACATCCACCTCGTTGCCTGTGTAATCCACTTCACGGGAGGCCGTGGCCTGCATGGCAACTCCGTTGACGGTGAATTCGGTGGACTCGTTGTTCATCAGGAGGATTCCCTCCGGATCTTTCACGCGTACGTAAATGCGGACGGGGCCCTGGTCGGCCAGGGAGTTTTCCACCAGAGTAAGGTTGGCGACCATGTAGCGCACGCGGCTGTGGCGGTCGCCGGCTTTGTCGTTAGAGTAGTGGCCCACCAGGGAAATGGCGCGGGAGCGGAGGATCTTGCCGGCGTTCACCTTGGAGGAGAGGTCCTCCACCTGCTGGGTCAGTTCTTCGCTGACGCGGCGGCTTTCCGCAGCTTCGCGGCGGGCGGCGGCTGCGTCGGCCGTCAGTTTCTTGTTGAGGGTGTTCAGGGAGTCAATCTGGACGATATAGCCTTTCATGATGGTGCGCAGGGTGCCCAGTTCTTTTTCGTACTGGCGGATCTTGGCCCGGTTGGTGGCTTCCGTCTTGGAAAGCTTCTCGATGAGCATGGCCACCTGCTCGCGGGAGGTGTCCAGCTGGTGATTGATGGCTTCGTAGTCCGAGTTCAGGGTGGAGAAGTCGTTCTGCAGGTCTACCATCTGCTGGGCCAGTTCGGCTTTTTCGCTTTCCAGGTCTTTGACCAGGACGCTGCGCTGATACAGCATATAGCCCAGCACCAGGGCCAGGATGGCGGCGACGGCGGCAAGGGCGGTCATGACGGTACGGGGACCTTTCTTCTCTTTTCTTTCGCGCTCTTCGCGTTCGATTCTTTCGAGCGGATCTTCAGTCATAGCGTTTTACTTTTTTAATTCTTACAAATATAGCTATATTTGTGCAAATATCGTACTATGGACAATCTGTTTTTCTCCAGGGTGGAAGCCCTCCGTGCCTTGATGCGCGAGAATGCCTGGGACATCGTGATCCTCACGGGCAGCGACCCGCACGGCAGCGAATACCCCGCTTCCCGCTGGAAGCAGGTGGAATGGCTGTCCGGTTTTACCGGAGAAGCCGGCGATGTGGTCATCACCTCCGACCATGCCGGCCTCTGGACCGACACGCGCTATTTCATCCAGGCCGCCCGCCAGCTGGAGGGCACCGGATTTGTCCTGCATAAGATGCGGGTGCCGGAGCAGGTTCCCATCCCCCAGTGGATCGCCTCGCTCGACATGGACGAGCCGGTCATCGCCGTCGACGGCCTGTGCCAGAGCGTCAGCGCCGTCAGGGCCCTGCAGGAGGCGGTACCGTCGGCCCGTATTGTCGGGGTGCCGGATTTGCTGTCGCCCCTCTGGACGGACCGTCCCGCCATCCCCGCTTCGCCGATCATCACCCTCGGCGAGGACCTGACCGGAGAAAGCCGCGAGGCAAAACTCCGCGGCCTTCGCAAATGGCTGGTCCTCCGGGGAGCCGACGCCATTTTCCTCTCCACCCTGGACGACATTGCCTGGCTCCTGAACATCCGCGGGGCCGACATTGAATACAACCCCTTCGTTATCTCCTACCTGCTCGTCACCCTGGACGACGCCTTCTGGTTCGTACGGAAAGACGCCTTCAAAGACCCGGACTCCGAGACGGCCGACAGTTTCCTGGAACTGGAGGCCGACGGCATCACCCTCCGGGATTATGACGAGGTTTCCTTCGCCCTTTCTTCGCTGAAAGTGGACGGTGTGGACACTCTTTCCGTAGACCCCGACACCCTCAATGTCTTCCTCCGGGAAGCCATCGACGGGGGAGACACGGTGCCCGCCGTGCAGGAAAGCACGTCCCCGGTCGCCCTTCGCAAGGCGGTGAAAAATGCCGTTGAGCTGGATGGGATGCGGGAAGCGCACCTGGAGGACGGCAAAGTGATGGAGCAGTTCCTCTACTGGGTGTCCTGCCATGCCGGACAGGTGAATGAGTGGGAGGCCGCCCGGGAACTGGGCCGGCTGCGGGCCGGGATTCCCGGCTACCGGGGCGACAGTTTCCAGACCATATCGGCCTACGGCCCGTCTGCCGCGCTTCCGCATTATGTGACGCCGGAGGAAGGGTCTGCCCTTCTGGAAGCGCATGGCCTGTACCTGGTGGATTCCGGCGGCCAGTATCTGTTCGGAACTACGGACATCACCCGCACGGTGCCGATGGGCCCCTGTACGCCGCTGGAGCGTGAAGATTATACGCTGGTGCTGAAAGGACACATCGGCCTTGCGATGGCGGTATTCCCGCGCGGGACTGCCGGCTGCCAGATTGACGCGCTGGCCCGGGAACCGCTGTGGAAGGCCAGGCGCAACTTCGGCCACGGTACCGGCCATGGCGTGGGCTTTTTCCTGGGTGTGCACGAAGGCCCCCAGGATATCCGGCAGAACTTCAACCCGCAGGCCCTCCTTCCGGGAATGATCTGTTCCGACGAACCCGGCCTGTACCGGGAAGGGATGCACGGCATCCGCCACGAAAACCTGGTCCTGTGCCGCCCGGTGGGGGATAACGAGTTCGGTTCCTTTCTGGGATTCGAGACCCTCACCCTCTGCCACTTCGACACATCCTGCCTGGAAGTCTCCCTCCTGACACAGGAGGAGCGTGCCTGGCTGAATCAATACAACGAACATGTATACCGGACGCTGGGCCCTGTCCTCCCCGAGGAGGTCGCCGCCTGGCTCCGCACCAAAACCCTTCCTGTATAATGAAAAAGTTTTTCCTGTCCCTTGTCGCCTCCCTGGCCGTATTTACCGCCCTGGGCCAGAGCCAGATTGTCACCGAAAGCATCCAGAGCCGTTTTCTGGGCTGCGAACAGAACTACAACGTCTACCTTCCCGACGCTTACGACGCTTCCCGTTCCTATCCTGTGATTTATCTCCTGCACGGGCTCTGGGGCAATTACACCGACTGGGTTTCGGCCGGCGGGATGAAGGCCGTGGCGGACGAGCTGATCCTCACCGGCGAGCTGGTCCCCGCCGTGATTGTCATGCCCAATGCCGGCGACCAGGACGTCCATAACTACCAGAACGGTTACTTCAATGTAAAGGACTGGCCTTATGAGGATTTCTTTTTCCAGGAATTCCTCCCTGCCGTCGAGAAGAAGTATCATTGCGGCGGCAGCAAGGGCAGCCGGGCCATCATGGGCCTTTCGATGGGCGGCGGCGGATCCATCGTCTACGCCCAGCGCCATCCCGACCTGTTCTCCAGCGCTTACGGCATGAGCGCCTGGCTGGACAACAAGCACCGGGAAGTGCGCGGCGCCTCTGAGAATCCCCGGAGCAAACTCATTCTCACCGACCAGTCGGTCCGGGAACATTCGGCCGTGGACTTTATCGAAAAGGCCGACGCTGCCACCCTGGAGCAGTTGAAAACCGTGGAGTGGTTCCTCGACTGCGGCGATGATGACGGCCTCATGCCCCTTTCCGTCGACCTGCACCTGAAAATGAAACGGGCCGGTCTTCACAGCGAACTCCGCATCCGTAACGGCGCCCATACCTGGGAGTATTGGCACACCGCTCTCCGCCTCTCCCTTCCCTTTGCCAGCCGGAACTTCGAATAACAGGGATTACCCTCAGTCGGCGGCGACGTCGGCAAGGATGTTCTCGAGCTGGGCGCGGTCCATCTTGCCGTCAAAGCAGATGTAGGACACTTCGTTGTGGTCTTTGGACAGCATGACGAAGGAGTTGACGGTTTTCTCGTCTCCGACGGTGTACATCCGCATCACTTTGCCGTCTTCCTTGGCTTCCATGAGCAGCTCGTACTTCCCGCTGTCGATGAACTTGGTGACGTCGGCGTGGAGCTTGGCGCCCACGTCGGGGTTGGAGGTGCTGAGGATGTAGAATCCGGTCATGGATTTGATGATGGCCGACAGGTTCACCTGCCCTTCCTGCACGTCGATGTTGGGCAGGCGGCCGATCAGGCGGAACATGGCCGGGGAGACGTAGACCGCCTCGGTGCCGGGAAGGTCGGAGTATTTGCTGTACAGTTGACGGCCGCTCTGGGCCAAGGCGGACACGCTCACGACGAGCATCGCCAGTATGATAACAAGTCTTTTCATTTCCAATAGTTGTATTTGTCAATCAGGTTTTCTGCTTCATCGATTTTGAGGGCGGCTGACTGCACCGACCGGGACATCTGCCCCAGTGCCTGCTCGACGGCTGCGTAGGCCAGGTAGGGATCGTCAAAGGTGTCCTGCAGGGCTGCGGGCCGATGGGCGATACCCCAGCCTCCGAGGCCGATAAGTAAGGCCGCGGCGGCAGCGATGCCCCAGGTCGCGGTCCGGCGGGGCAGGCTGACGTGCAGGTCTTCGGGAACGGGGACGGTCTCGTCGGCCCCGATGGTCAGAAGGTCCTCTGCGGACAGCTTTTCTATGTCTTGGATCCTTTTCATGGTTTCAGTTTTTTACGTGCCAGGCTCACCTGGACGCGGATATTGATGGGACTGAGCCCTGTCTTTTCGCTGATCTGCCGGTAGGACATTCCGTCCACTACCCGCATTTTCAAGAGTTTCTGCTGACTCTCCGGGAGGTCGCGGATCTGCCGGAGCACGGCCTGCAGCGATTCCCTGGTTTCCAGTTCCCGGTCCGGAGGGTCTTTGGAGGACGGCTGCTCCGGGAGCGGTCCGGAAGGCCGGCGAGCGCGGATGCGGTCGATGCACAGGTTCCGCAGCAGCAGCGACCCGTATGCGGCCGGGTCCCGGATCAGGTCCAGGTGGTCCCGGAGGTTCCACAGTTTCAGGTACAACTCCTGTACAGCGTCCTTTGCATCGGATTCATTCTCCAGGATGTAGTAGGCGACGCGGTAGAATCGGCCCTGAAGGGGAAGCCACTCGGTATGGAACCGGCTTTCTGTCATTGCGCCATGTCCGCCAGAGAGCCCAGCTGCCCGACGTCAATGATTCCTTTAGTAATCAGCAGGGTGCCATCCCGGCTGTAAAGGATGATGTCGCGGATCCGGTCGCCGTCTTCGGTGCCGAAGATGCGTACGGAGTCGCCTTCATCTTTGGCTTCCAGGATCAGTTCCATGTCGGAGAGGATCGTTTCCACTTGGGCCCCAAAGGCTTTCTTCCTGTCCTCGGAAGTATCTTCGAAGTCAATGATGGTGAGGCTTTTGACCCCTTTGAGAGCCTGGAGGGTGGCGCGGTCTTCAGCATCCAGGTCGCCGGAAACGTTCATAACCCCGCGCATCAGGCTCAAGCCCAGACGGCCGATGGAAACCATCTCAAAACCCTCCACGTTCTTGTACTGACGGGCCAGTTTCTCGAGTTTTTTCGGCGGACCGGCTACTACGCTCAGGGCGGTAGTCAGGATAAGCAATAATGTAACAATCGTCTTTTTCATTTCTGTTCTCAAGCGCTTGCAAATAATAGACGAAAGTGGCCCGGAAATGTTAAAAAGAAAAATACAACTGCTTTCTAAGGACAAGATGTATGGCATCCGTGTGAATCATCGTAAGGCGCTCATTTTCAAAACGATAATTTGCTGCATATTCTGTGCCAGTCTCCAACTCGGAAGCGGTTCTTTTCATCTCAAACAACTTCTCTCCATCGGCGCTGGCCCTCACCTCCACCGCTGCTGATGCACATACAGTGTATGTACACACAATGGGGGCAAATCTTGGCGCAGGTGCCTGGCTTCTATCATAAAAGCGTGGACAGTAAGTGGTTGATTCTGAGCTGTTTCCTGAAATCGCCTACGGCAAAAAGCCGGAGGCGATTTCAGGATCTTGCTGACAGTCAAATACTTAAGTGCCACGAGGGTTGGCTCCCCAACTGGAAAGTCATCCGCATCGGAACATGGCTCCGAGCACAAAAAACAGCCAATGACTCAGTGTCCGGCGTTCCGCGGCTTACGGATGCACCAGGGTGCCCACTTTTTCGCCGCCAAGGAGACGGGTCAGGTTGCCGGTGGCGTTCATGTCGAAGACGATGATGGGCATGGCACCGTCCTGGCACAGGGCGTAGGCGGTCTGGTCCATCACTTTCAGGTGCTTGGAGATGGCCTCGTCAAAAGAGAGTTCAGCATATTTACGGGCCGACGGATCTTTCTCCGGGTCGGCGGTGTAGACACCGTCCACGCGGGTGCCTTTCAGCAAGGCATCAGCGCCGATTTCGAGGGCACGGAGGGCGGCGCCGCTGTCGGTGGTGAAGAAGGGGTTGCCGGTGCCGCCGGCGATCAGGGCCACGCCGCCTTCCTCGAGGACTTTTACGGCGTCATCCCGCATATAGTATTTGGCGATGGGTTCCATGGGGGTGGAGGTGAACACGACGGCGTTTACGCCTTCGGCCTTGATGAACATGGAAAGGGCCAGGGAATTGATGACGGTGGCCAGCATGCCCATTTTGTCTCCGTCTACGCGGTCGAAGCCTTTTCCGACGCCCTGAAGGCCGCGGAAGATGTTTCCGCCGCCGTTCACGATGGCAATCTGGAGGCCCGCTTTGGCGGCCGATGCGATTTCCTTTGCATATTTTTCCAGCCAGGCCGTATCAAGGCCTTTTCCGACGGGGCCGCCGAGGCTTTCTCCGCTGAGTTTCAGAAGAACACGTTTATACATAGTTTTTACCGATTATTCCGTAACAAAAGTATCGAAATAGTGGGAGAATTCCAAGAAAGATTCCTATATTTGCATACTTGAATACTAACTAAGCAAACTATAATGGCTAATTTCCTGACCTCTTCTATCGGTAAGAAGTTTATCCAGAGTGTCTCTGGCGCATTCCTGGTTATTTTCCTCCTCCTTCACGGAACCATCAATTTCTTTTCTGTCATCGACTCCCTGAAGGGGCAGTTCGGCAAGGTGGCGGCAGATAACATGCCCTATACCCACGGAGACGGCTGGTTCCAGCTGGGCTGCGACTTTATGTCCTCCCCGGTTGTGGACATCATGGTCCCCATCCTGGCCCTGGGCATTCTGATCCATATCCTTTACGGCTGCTGGCTCAGCTATGAGAACCTCAAGCGCCGCGGCGGCCTCAAACGTTACGAGGTAGCCTCCAAAGCCAAGAACGACAGTTGGAGCGCCAAGAACATGGCTGTCCTGGGTGTCGTCATCCTGGGCTTCCTAGCCTTCCATCTCACCCACTTCTGGGCCAAGATGCAGCTGCAGGAATTCATGGGCGGAGAAGCCGAGAATCCCTACTACCTGCTTATCGCCACGTTCCGCAACTGGTGGGTCCTCGCCCTGTACATCGTCTGGTTCATCGCCATCTGGCTGCATCTGAACCACGGTTTCTGGAGCATGTTCCAGACCATCGGCTGGAATAACAAGAAGTGGCTGAAGCGCCTGAAAGTGATCGGCGCCATCGTGGCCACCCTCATTATCCTCCTGTTCGTGTGCACGGCCGTCAATGCCTACATCGAGGCCAACTGCGTCACCGCGTCGGCCCAGTACACGGCCCCGCTGCTCACAAGATTATAATATTTTTCTTGCATTTGTAGTTTTTATTCCACATCTTTGCGGAAGATATGAAACAGAACATGGTCAATAACAACTGGTGGCGCCTTGCAGCATAGAAACTGTAAGTCGCTTCACCGTAGTTATTCCCATACATAGTAAAGGTGGCCTGCTGACTTACAGCAGGCCACACTTTTTTTTATTGCGGACAATCACTTAACAAATTCATATTATGAAACAGAAAAAGTACCTCCTTCCGGAATCCGAGATTCCCACTCATTTCTTCAACATCCAGGCGGTGATGCCCAACAAGCCCCTCCCTTTCCTGAATCCCGCCACCAAAGAGCCCCTGAAGCCGGAAGACCTGTTTCCGGTCTTCGTGGAAGAATGTGCCCGTCAGGAACTCAATCAGACGGATGAGTGGATCCCCATCCCGGAGCCGGTCCGTCAGCAGTATGCGTCGTACCGCTGCACCCCGCTCGTGCGCGCCTATGAGCTGGAGGAGGCCCTGGGCACGCCGGCCCACATCTTCTTCAAGAATGAGAGCGTGAGCCCCGCCGGAAGCCACAAGCTGAACAGCGCCCTGGCGCAGGCTTACTATGCCAAGGAGCAGGGAATCACCAACATTACCACGGAGACCGGCGCCGGCCAGTGGGGCGGTGCGCTAAGCTATGCTGCCAAGAAATTCGGCCTGGACTGCGCGGTGTATATGGTGAAGGTCAGCTATAACCAGAAGCCGTACCGCCGTTCCATCATGCAGACCTTCGGTGCCGCTATCACTGCTTCCCCGTCCATGTCCACCCGTGCCGGCAAGGACATCCTGACCCGGAATCCCAACGACCAGGGTTCGCTGGGCTGCGCCATTTCCGAGGCCATCGAGCTGGCTCTCACGACGCCCAACTGCAAATATACCCTGGGCTCCGTCCTCAATCATGTCTGCCTGCACCAGAGCGTCATCGGCCTGGAGGCGGAGAAACAGATGGCCCTTGCAGGAGAGTATCCGGACATCGTGATCGGCTGCTTCGGCGGCGGTTCCAACTTCTCCGGCATTGCGTTCCCCTTCATGCGCCACAACATCCAGGACGGCAAGAAGACCCGTTTCATTGCCGCCGAGCCGGCCAGCTGCCCCAAACTCACCCGCGGAAAGTTTGAATACGACTTCGGAGACGAGGCCGGCATGACTCCGCTGCTCCCCATGTTCACCCTGGGTCACACTTTCAAGCCTGCCACCATCCATGCCGGCGGTCTGCGCTACCACGGCGCCGGTGTCATCCTTTCTCAGCTGATGAAAGACGGGTTCATGGAAGCGGTCGACCTTCAGCAGACGGAGACCTTCAAGGCCGGCGTCCTTTTCGCCCAGACCGAAGGCATCATCCCCGCTCCGGAAAGCTGCCACGCCATTGCGGCTACCATCCGGGAGGCGCTCAAGTGCAAGGAGACCGGTGAGCAGAAGACCATCCTGTTCAACCTCTCCGGCCATGGTTTCGTGGATATGAGCGCGTACGACCAGTACATCTCCGGCGAGCTGCAGGACTACAAGCTCACGGACGAGGAACTGTCAAAGTATATCAAGAGTGCCGACGCCCTGAACGGCTAGTCCACCACGATCAGGGCCGACGAGGGGTGCGAGAAGTGCAGCTGCACCACCGGCGCCACCGTGCGGTTGAGCGTGGCTTTCCACCAGGCGTCGAAGACCACCCCGTCCGTGGGCCACTGAAGCCCTGTTGAACTGATTCTAAGGCTGTTGTCGGCCGAAAAAAGAGAGATCCTGCGACCTTCCCCCAAATGGAGGTCGCAGGTGTCTGTTATGGCGAAGGCGGTGCTGTAGTCGGACACCATGGAGACTTTGCGCGTGCCCAGGTCCAGCAGACGCGGGAATTCCATCAGCAGACCGAGGTTGCCGACGGTATGGTCTTCGCGCAGCCCCGTTGCGCCCAGGATGACGATTTCTTCCGCTTCAGGGTGTTCGCGGAGTATCCAGCGCATGGCTTTGGTGAGGTCGTTGTAATCCTGTTCGCTTTCGTGGATGACGATGCCGCCCAGCTTTTCCCGTTCGTCCTCGGGCAGGGAATCCATGTCGCCCACGACTGCCAGAGGCATTCGGCCGTCGGGGAAATGGGCCCGGAATTTCAGATAGGCGCCGTCGCAGCAGACTACGCCGTCGGCTTGGTCAAGCAGCAGCAGCGGGTAGGGTTCGGTGGGAAAGGCACCGTTGCAGAGGATGACGATGTTATTCATCTTCCAAGGGCTTGGCTTTCTCGATTTCGGCCTTGGAGGTGCCTGTGGTCGTGGTGTAGGCGGTGGGGTTCCGGAAGCCGAGGAGGAAGGACTTCACGTCCATCCGTTTCTTGCCGGAGAGCTGGAGGTCCGTAATGGCGATGGCGCCGTCCTGCGTCGCAATGGCAAAATAGGTCTTTCCGTCCGACAGCACTGTGCCCGGTTCGGCGTGCAGGTCCGTCCTCATTTCGCCGAAATACACTTTCAGCAGCAGGGGAGCGACGTTCGCGACGGGAGAAGATACTCCTTCCGTAGCAGAAACGGGCACCAGTTCCGTGTAGGCGCAGGGGAAGGGGGACAGGCCGCGGATGAGGTTGTAGATGTGGCGGGTGGTGTCCCTCCAGTCGATGTGCTGGAGCTCTTTGGTGAGCTTGGGAGCGGGTTTCAGCAGTTCTGAACCCTGGATGAAGCTGCGCTGGACGCGCAGTTCCACATTCTTCTGGAGGATTCCTTCCACGGTCTCCACCACCAGCTGGGAGCCCAGTTCCATCAGTTTGTCGTGCAGGGTGCCGGCGGTGTCGTCCGGTTCTATGTGACATTCGGAACGGAGGATGATGCCGCCCGTGTCAATCTTCCGGTCAATCATGAAGGTGGTGACGCCGGTGATGTTCTCTCCGTTGATGACCGCCCAGTTGATGGGTGCAGCGCCGCGGTACTGCGGCAGCAGGGCGGCGTGCAGGTTGAAGGTGCCGTAGCGTGGCATGCTCCATACTACTTCCGGAAGCATCCGGAAGCCCACGACGACGAACAGGTCGGCCTTCCAGGCGGCGAGGTCCCGGAGGAAGGTCTCGTCCTTGAGTTTCTCCGGCTGGAGGATGGGAAGGCCCTTTTCCACAGCGTATTTCTTGACGGCCGATTTGGTCATCTTGAGTCCCCGTCCGGAGGGTTTGTCGGGTACGGTGACGACGCCCACGATCTTGTAGCCGCCTTTTATCAGGGCATCCAGCGGGCCCACGGAGAATTCCGGCGTGCCCATATAGACGATGCGTGTATTTCTGAACATACGGATGAATTTACTCTTGAATTTGCGGAACCAGGTCTTGAAACCGTCGACATTCAGCAGGCTGGAATCCTGTACGGCCTTGATGGTGAGGAAGGTGCCGATCGGCGCCAGCACAAAGGCCGACACGAATTTGCCCACGAAGGCTGTGGTGGCCCCGTTCGAAGCCAGCCGCTCGCCGGTGATGTCGATCACCCAGTAGAGCACGAAGAACAGCAGTGAAATGACAGCCGGAGCACCTAGGCCGCCTTTTTTCAGCAAGGCTCCTACCGGAGCGCCGATGAAGAACAGCAGCAGGCACGCCAGCGCCTGGGCGAACTTCTTCCATATCTCCACGTCCGTCCGGTGGATCATGTGGGTGTAGTCATAGCTCTCCATCACCTGTCCGCGGGCCATGCTCTCGATCTGCCGGGCATGGGAAGAGGCCGACTCCAGCCCCCTGCGCTTGTCGTTGAGGCTTTTCCACCGGTCGTCGGAAGGCGGAGGAAGGACGGAGGTATGCTTGGCGTTCCAGGCGGAATCCAGCTGGTCCTTGTAGGAAAAGGCGCTCTGGTTGCGCATTTCCTCGATGTGGCGGAGTGTCCCCTTGTCCACCAGGCTGCTGAGCGAGTCGTGTCCGTGGCGGAGGGAATGCAGGCTCATGGAACGGACCTGCTCCCCGTAACGGGCGCTGTCGGAGTGGTGGAAGGCATAGTTCTCCAGGGGGATGACCATCTCCTGCCGCTGAAACTGGATGCGCTGGAGCGCCAGCGTGGTGTCTTTGTACTTGCGCCGGTTGTCTTCCTGGTAGTTGATGCCTTCGAACAGCTGGAAGGTGAGATAATCCTTGGCCTTGGACATCTTGATGATGCCGCTGTCGGCCACGGTGATGCGGGTATTGCCCTTGTCGGTGGTGTGGTCGTACACTTGGATGCCGTACATCATGCCGGTGTGCTTGTCCCGGCTCTCCACCCGCAGGATATAGCCCTCGATGCCGTCGTAGAACATTCCCGTGGGGATTTTGATCTCACTCTTGGTGCGGCCGATGTCGTCGCGCATGGTGTAGATCTGGTTGATGGAGTAGGGCACGAGCCGGTCTCCGACGACAAAGGCGACAAGGCTGATCACGACGCTCACCAGAATCATGGGAAGCAGCACCCGGGCCAGGGAAATGCCGGATGCCTTGATGGCCGTGAGTTCGAACTTTTCGCCCATGTCCCCGAGGGTCATCATGGAGCTCAGGAGGGTGGCCAGCGGGAAAGCCATCGGAAGCGTCTGGCAGCTTCCCCACATCAGGAATTCCAGGATGACCTTGAATTCCAGTCCCTTGCCCACCAGTTCGTCGATGTACAGCCACAGGAACTGCATGACCAGGATGAACGTGACGATGGCGAGGATCGCGAAAAACGGTCCTACGAACGATTTCAGTATGAACTGGTCCAGTTTCTTCATCCCGCCATGCCCGGATGTGACCGGGTTTTTATGCGATGGCCGTTTCTACCAGTTTGTCCAAAGCCTGGGGCAGGCCTTCGATGTTGCGTCCGCCGGCAGTGGCCAGGCCGGGCTGTCCGCCACCGCCGCCCTGGATGAACTTGGCAGCTTCGCGGATGTCCTTGCCGGCGTTCTTGCCCTTGGCGACCAGGTCGTTGGAGTACATGAGCACCAGGTTGGGCTTGCCGTCAAAGGCAAAGGCGGCGGCCAGCACCATATTCTGGGCTTTCTTCTGCAAAAGCAGGGCCATGTTGCGGGCGAGGGCCGGATCCACGGAGGTATCCATGCGGACGACGCGGATGCCGCCGATTTCCTGGGCGCTCTCTTCCAGCTTCCGGGCCAGGGCGGCTGCCTTTTCGGCCGCCACTTCCTCCAGCTGTTTGCGGGCGTCGGCATTCTCGGAGACCAGTTTTTCGATGGCGCCGGTGAGGTCCGGGGCGTTGTTGAAGATGCCGCGGATGGTGTGAAGCATATCTTCCACGGCGTGGATGGCGTCCAGGGCTGCGGCTCCGGTCACCGCTTCGATGCGGCGGACACCTGCCGCCACGGCGCTTTCCGCACGGATCTTGAACAGGCCGATGGTACCGGTGCTGCGGGTATGCGTTCCGCCGCAGAGCTCGATGGAGTCGCCGAAGCGGACCACGCGGACCACGTCGCCGTACTTTTCGCCGAACAGGGCCATGGCACCCATTCCGCGGGCCTCCTCGAGGGTGGCGTCGCGTTTTTCGCGGAGGGGTTCATCGGCACGGATGAGCTCGTTGACGCGGTTTTCTACGGCGCGGAGCTCTTCGTCGGTCACTTTCTGGAAATGGGAGAAGTCGAAGCGGAAGTAGCCCGGACCCACGAACGAGCCTTTCTGCTCTACGTGTGTGCCCAGGATCTCGCGGAGGGCCTGGTGCAGCAGGTGGGTGCAGGTGTGGTTGTTCATGATCTGCTGGCGGCGCTTGGCGTCCACCTTCAGGGTGAAGGGACGGGTGCCGTCCTGGGGCAGGCGCTCTGCCAGATGGATGGTGAGGTTGTTTTCTTTCACGGTGTTCAGGATGGCGATCTTTTCGCCGCCCTCGCTTTCAATGATGCCGCTGTCGCCCACCTGGCCGCCCATTTCGGCATAGAAGGGGGTGTGGTCGAACACCAGCTGGAAGTATTCCTTGTTCTTCTGCTTGACGGTGCGCTGGCGGAGGAGCCGGGCGCCTTCCACCGTGAGGGTGTCGTATCCTTCGAAGGTGACTTCGGCCTCGTCTTCGGTGAAGAAGGTCCAGTCGCCGAATTCGTTGGCGGTGGCGTTGCGGGCGCGTTCCTTCTGCTTCTGGAGTTCTGCGTTGAAGCCTTCCAGGTCTACCGTGTAGCCTTTTTCGGAGGCGATCAGTTCCGTCAGGTCGATCGGGAAGCCGTAGGTGTCGTAAAGGACGAAGGCGTCGGTGCCGGATACCACCTTGGCGTCGGCGTTGCGGGCCATATTGTCCTCGAGCATGCGGATACCGCGGTCCAGGGTGCGCAGGAAGGCGTTTTCTTCCTCGCGGATGACATTCTCGATGAGCTTCTGCTGGGCTTTCAGTTCAGGATAGGCGTCGCCCATGTCGGCCACCAGCTGGGGGATGAGGCGGCACAGGAAGGGCTCGCTGAAGCCCAGGAAGGTGTAGCCGTAGCGGACGGCGCGGCGCAGGATCCTGCGGATTACATAGCCGGCCTTCACGTTGGAAGGGAGCTGCCCGTCGGCGATGGAGAAGGCGATGGCGCGGACGTGGTCGGCGATGACGCGCATGGCCACCTCGACGTTGCCGCCCTCGGCATATTTGTGACCGGAGAAGGCTTCCACCTGGCCGATGAGGCCGGAGAAGACATCCGTCTCGTAGTTGCTTTTCTTGTTCTGGAGGATCATGCAAAGGCGCTCGAAGCCCATGCCGGTGTCGATGTTCTTGGCGGGGAGGGACTCCAGGTGGCCGTCGGCCTTGCGGTTGTACTGCATGAACACGAGGTTCCAGATTTCGATGACGTCGTCATTGTCGGTGTTCACCAGTTCGCGTCCGGGGATGCGGGCGATTTCCTCGTCGGAACGGAGGTCGATGTGGATCTCGCTGCAGGGGCCGCAGGGGCCGGTGTCGCCCATTTCCCAGAAGTTGTCGTGCTTGTTGCCGGTGAGGACATGGTCGGCGGGGAGGTGCTTGAGCCAGGCGGCTTCCGCCTCGGTGTCCTTGGCGGTGCCGTCTTCGGCCGATCCTTCAAAGACGGTGGCGTAGAGCTTGGTCTTGTCAATCTTGTATACCTCGGTGAGGAGTTCCCAGGCCCAGTCGATGGCTTCGGTCTTGAAATAGTCGCCGAAGCTCCAGTTTCCGAGCATCTCGAACATGGTGTGGTGGCGTCCGTCATGGCCGACGGCTTCCAGGTCATTGTGCTTGCCGCTCACGCGGAGGCACTTCTGGCTGTCGGTGGCACGGGGGAACTTGGGGGCGGAATTCCCGAGGAAAATGTCTTTGAACTGGTTCATGCCCGCGTTCGTGAACATGAGGGTGGGGTCGTTCTTGATCACCATCGGGGCCGACGGTACTACGGTGTGCCCCTTGGAGGCAAAGAAGTCCAGATACTTCTGGCGAATCTCTTTCGATGTCATATAGCGTTTTTCTAATTGTCTTGAACCTGCAAAAGTAAGGATTTTTATGCGAAAAACCTTGTGCCGGGCACAGAATGTGCAGAAAGAAGGCTGGTTCCGAGAAAATTGCTACCTTTGTAAGTTGTGTCAAGCCGAATAAGCGAATATATCGTAGATCCCGAAACGCTGGTGGCGCAGATCCGTGAGGAAAAGCACCACCGGGGCTGGAAGATCCTGGGAGTGGCGGTCGCCGGTCTCCTGCTGTTCCTGTTCTATATGTGGTTCTACGTTTCCGTGCTGGGCTTCGACCTTCCCAAAACCGCAATCCTGAAGCACCAGAATGCCGACTGGAACACCCGCATGGACCAGATGGCGCAGCAGCTGGACAAGTACGACGAGCTGCTCTCCCTGCTGGAAGTGCGGGATGACCGCATCTACCGCTCCGTCTACGGCATGGACGAGATTCCGCAGGCTGTCCGCCTGTCCGGCTTCGGCGGTGAAAACCGCTATTCGGCCCTGGAAGGCACTTCGCTGGCGGCCATCACCCGCCGCCTGGACGTACTGGAAAAGCGTGTCTACATCCAGTCCAAATCTTTTGACGAGGTGGCCCTCCTGCAGCAGACGGCGGGCGATATGGCCGTCCATATCCCGGCCATTCCGCCCATGAGCACAGATCCTTCCACCTATCGGCTCTCCAGCCCCTTCGGCTACCGGTCCGACCCCATCCTGGGCATTTCCAAGATGCATACGGGCATGGACTTCGCCTGCCCGCCCGGCAACCCCATTTACGCTACCGGAGACGGCGTGGTGGTGAAAGTCGCCCATGAGCACAAGGGGTACGGCAACCATGTGGAGGTGGATCACGGCTTCGGTTACAAGACCCGCTATGCGCACATGTCGCGCATCGACGTGGAAGAAGGGCAGACGGTGAGCCGCGGCGACTGCCTGGGCCTCAGCGGCCGGAGCGGCCGTGTTTCCGGTCCCCATCTGCACTACGAAGTCATCTACCGCCGGGATTACGTGAATCCCTCCCAGTTCATGGACCTGGACCTGACCCCGGCCGACTATTACACCATGGTCCGCAGACCTTCCCAGTAACCTATGGCCAAAGAATCCCGCATACGGACCCTCGTGACCACGCTGCTCCGCTACGTGGTGGCGACGGTGTCTTTCTCCATCGTGCTGTACATCCTCTTTGCGCTGGTGTTCTCCACCGAAGAGGAACGGCACCTGAAACGGGAAAACCGCCTGTACAGGACCCGCTACGCCCAGATGAAGCAGCAGGAAGCCCTGATCTCCGACGTCCTCGAGGGCCTGCTGGAAAAAGACGACACCATCTACAAGACCCTTTTTGAAACGGAGCCCCCGTCCCTGGACGCCGTCACAGCGGCCGACGTGATTGCCGCCAACGACTCCCTTTCGGAAAGCTTCTACCTGAGCGCTGCGGCGTCGGCTTCTGAAAGCCTGATGCTGATGGCGGGCAATGTGGACGACAATTTTGCGGAGATTTTCCGCCTGGTGCAGCGCCGGCGGGACAGCATTCCGCCCCTCTCCCTGCCGCTGAAGGGCATGTCCTATGTACAGACGGGCGCTTCCGTCGGCCTCAAGGACAACCCGGTGTACAAACTGCAGCTCATGCACGAGGGACTGGACCTGATCGCCCCGCAGGGCGACGCCGTCTACGCCGCGGCCGACGGTACCGTCTTGGAAGTGAAACACTCCCGCAAAGGTCTCGGGAACGTCGTGGAAATCAGCCACGGGAACGGTTATGTGACGCGGTACTGCCTGCTGGGCGACATATCGGCCACCAAAGGGCGGTCGGTCAAGCGCGGGCAGAAGATAGGCACTGTGGGCATTTCCGCTTCCTTCACGGCTCCGCACCTGCACTTCGAGGTGCGAAAGGGCGGGGAAGTCCTGGACCCGGTCCACTTCCTGTTTGCCTCCCTCTCTCCGGAGGAATATGCCCGCATGATTTATATGGCCGTCAGCACGTCCCAATCGCTGGATTAGTAGCCGCCGCGGTCCATTTCCCGCCGGATGTCCTTTTCTTTGATGGACTGGCGCTTGTCGTATTCTTTTTTACCTTTTGCCAGGGCGATTACAAGTTTGGCGAAGCCGTTGTCGGCGATGAACAGCTTCACGGCCACGATGGTGAGGCCCTTTTGCTTGTCGGCCTGCTGCAAGTGTCTGAGTTCCTTGCGGTTAAGGAGAAGGCGGCGGTCCCGCACAGGCTCGTGCTGGCCCCAGCTGCCCCAGTGATATAGGGCGATGTTCATGCCCCGGACAAAGAGTTCGTTCCCCACGAAGAAACAGTAGGCGTCCTGCAGGGACACTTTTCCGGCGCGGATGGATTTGATCTCCGTACCCACCAGCTGGATGCCGGCGGTATAGGTTTCCAGGAACTCGTAGTCGAACGAGGCCCGGCGGTTTTTGATCTGTATGGTGCTCTTTGCTTTCGGCATAGGAGTGCAAAGATAATAAAAAGATTCTTCACTTCGTTCAGAATGACAAAATGTGTATTTTTGCAATATGAACAAACTGAACCGAACCCAGCTCCTGCCCGACCGGCCCGGCATCCCGCCCATGGCCAAGCTGCCGGACCCGGAAGTCATCGACCCCGGGGACCTCGCCCGCGCCTATGCAAGCGGTGAAACCGACCTTATCGTCGTCCTCGGCCCCACCGCCTCCGGAAAGACCCGCTACGCCGTCCGGCTGGCCCATGAGCTGGCGGAAGCATGCAGGGAGGTGCTTCCAGGAGCATCGGCGGAGATCCTTTCGGCCGATTCCAGGCAGGTGTACCGGGGGATGGACATCGGCACTGGAAAAGATTTGAAAGAGTACGGCGACGTCCCCTGTCACTTGATCGACATTGTGCCCGCCGGGGCCAAATTCAATATCTACCAGTATCAGTCGGCCTTTGCCCAGGCCTATGCCGATGTCCGTTCCCGCGGTGCCATCCCCATCCTTTGCGGCGGGTCCGGCCTCTACATCGAATCCGTTACGCGCGCGTACAAGTTTGAAAAGGAGAACGGCCTTCCGGCCTCGCAGCTGCCGCAGAAGCTTTTTTACATCGGCACGCTGGTGAGCCGGGAAGAACGGGTGGAGCGCATCGACCGCCGGCTGGAAGAACGCCTCCAGGAAGGCCTCGTGGAAGAGATCCGGGGTCTGCTTTCGTCCGGCATTCCGGCCGCGGACCTCATCTATTACGGCCTCGAGTACAAGTTTGTCACGCAGTATGTGCTGGGTGAACTGAGCTATGAGGACATGGTCGTCAGCCTGGGCAACGCCATCCATCAGTTTGCCAAACGCCAGATGACCTGGTTCCGCGGCATGGAACGCGACGGCCTCCGCATCCACTGGGTCCGCCCTTAAGCCTTCAAGGGGTGCACTTCCAGGTGCACCCCTTATTCTGTAATCAATTGATTATCTGCCGATTGTGTTTTTGCAATAATGCAAGGGGTGCACTTTCAGGTGCACCCCTTGGGGTGGGGTGTTGGAATATTCGGAAAAAGGTTGTACCTTTGCCGTCCCAATAACAGATGTGGATAGATTTGGATTGCTTGCAACCACGTAAAAAAATGCTAAAATTACATTTCATATCAGTGTTTTGTGTTTTTAGCCTCTGCATCTAGCCCGGGGCTAATTTTTTTTGTATATGGCTAAGAATTATTTATTTACATCCGAATCCGTAAGTGAAGGCCACCCCGACAAAGTGGCCGACCAGATCTCTGACGCCATCCTGGACGAGTTCCTGAAGCAGGACCCGGAGGCCAAGGTGGCCTGCGAGAGCTTCTGCTCCACCGGCATGGTGGTCGTAATGGGCGAAGTGAAGGCCGAAGCCTATGTCGATATCCAGAACACCGTGCGCAGCACCATCCGCCGCATCGGCTACACCAAGGCCGAATACATGTTCGACGCATCCAGCTGCGGTGTACTCAGCGCCCTGCACGAGCAGTCGGCCGACATCAACCGCGGCGTCGAGCGTGCCACCGAAGAGGAACAGGGCGCCGGCGACCAGGGCATGATGTTCGGCTATGCCTGCCGCGACACGGAGGACTACATGCCCCTTCCGCTGTACCTGAGCCACAAGCTGCTGGAGATTCTCTCCGACATCCGGCACAACGAGATCGGCCTCATGCCTTATCTGCGGCCCGATGCCAAGAGTCAGTTCACCATCGAGTATGACGGGGAAACCCATCAGCCCGTGAAGGTGCACACCATCGTCCTGAGCACCCAGCACGACGAATTCGTCCCCGAGAGCCTCGGAAAGATGAGCTATGAGGACGCCGTGAAGCAGTTCGGTCACACCAAGGTGGATCGTGCCATGCAGGACAAGATCCGTTTCGACGTGGAAACCATCCTGATCCCGCGCCTGAAGGCATCCCTGCCGGAAGAGACGGCCCGCCTCATCCACAGCTTTGTGCTGCATGTGAACCCTACGGGCAAGTTTGTCATCGGCGGTCCTCACGGAGACACCGGCCTGACGGGACGGAAGATCATCGTGGACACCTACGGCGGAAAGGGTGCCCACGGAGGTGGCGCCTTCTCCGGAAAAGATGCTTCCAAGGTGGACCGCAGCGCCGCTTACGCCGCCCGCTACATCGCCAAGAACCTGGTTGCCGCCGGTGTGGCCGATGAGTGCCTGGTCCAGCTGGCCTACGCCATCGGCGTCGCAGAACCTGTGAGTGTGTTTGTGGACACCTACGGAACCGCCGCAAACGGCCTTTCCGACGGTGAGATTGCCGAAAAGGTGAAGCAGCTCTTCGACCTTCGTCCCGCCGCCATCATCCGCAAGTTCGGCCTGAAGAATCCCATCTTCGGCCCTACCGCCGCCTACGGCCACATGGGTCGCAAACCCTACAAGAAAGCGGTTACGGTACAGGGGAAGCGGAAGATCGTCCAGTTCTTCGGCTGGGAGCTGCTGGACAGCGTATCGGCAGTGAAAAAAGCCTTCGGTCTTTAATCATCACCGCATAAAAAAAGCGGCCTCCGTGTGATGTGACCCCCAAAAGTTGGACGGTTTAACATTATTTAGGAAGCCTTCGATTGGAATAGAGCTCGGTATTGCACCGGGCTCTTTCCTT
>OCTW011603119.1_pt1 | contig 32714 bp, 22 predicted proteins | sample 1539671 | NCBI WGS metagenome assembly OCTW01 (sample SAMN02144230, study PRJEB22623) | gut metagenome | biome: sheep rumen | host: Ovis aries | place: New Zealand | reverse complement strand
CCCGCCGGGATAATCATAGTATTTTCATACGATCGCAGCAGCCCGATTCAAATAATCAGTTAAGCCTGCTGTAACATATTTCAGATTGTACGATGATTACAGTGACTCATGGAATGTACGAGAGATAACATCATCCTGCTGCTCTTTTGTAAGCTTGATGAAGTTAACAGCGTATCCTGAAACACGGATTGTAAGCTGTGGGTAATTCTCCGGATGCTTCTGAGCATCAAGAAGAGTCTCTCTGTTATATACATTAACATTGAGGTGATGTCCACCCTTTGTTACATAACCATCTAACATATCAACTAAGTTATCGATCTGTGCTGTACTAGCCATTGTTATATTACCTCCAATCATATTTTTACGGAGCATAATCCGCATCCTGCCAGGCAGGATCACGAGCGATCACTCACTGTCCGCTTTATTTATTGTCCTCTGCAAATGCATCATCCATGCCTTCCATAAGTGTCGGAACAGAGCATGCAAGGTCGCCCTTCGCACAATCTATGCAGCCCATCGTCTCAACCGTTTTTCCGGCCTCTGCCTCAGGGTCGATGGTCACATTGATATGACCTGTTCCGTTCGCCACCATGTTGTCGAGCATTGAAACTATATCATTTACATCATTTAACTTATCTGCCATATTTGTCTCCTCGTTTCTATACTGCAGCCGAATGCCTGATATAAACCGGACATTCCCGCTGAATCTTTTTGTGTAAATAACCGGTTTTCATAAACCGTCATAGATCCTCAGGACATATGGTAAATACATCTTTTCAGCTCCCGGCTGCCGCGAGCGTCAGCCGGAAAACTGCTGCATTCTGTTAATTACTGCTTGTCAAGTCCGAGATCTACATCAAGGTCGCCTGCAAATACCTGATCTTCCTTACCAAGAGCGCTAGGAATGATTGAGAATGTATTTGAGATACCATCCTGAGCAAACTCGAATGGAAGCTTAGCTACTGAAGAAAGTGAAGCGTAAGCGCCGTGTGTATCTCTTCTGTGCATTGGGTTTGCACCAGGAGCAAGTGGCTGACCATGCTTTCTTCCGCAAGGTGTATCACCTGTATTCTTACCATATGTAACGTTTGAAGTAATAGTAAGAACTGACATTGTAGGGAATGAATTTCTGTAAACATGATGTGAACGGATCTTCTTCATGAATGTTGAAACAAGGTTAGCTGCGATCTCGTCAACTCTGTCATCATTGTTACCATACTTAGGGAAATCACCCTCTGTTCTGTAGCTTACTACGATACCCTGCTCATTTCTGATTGGGTAAACCTTAGCATACTTGATAGCTGAAAGTGAGTCAGCTACGCATGAGAGTCCTGCGATACCTGTTGCGAAGTATCTTCTTACGTCTCTGTCATGAAGAGCCATCTGGATTCTCTCATAAGCATACTTATCATGCATGTAGTGGATGATGTTAAGGGCATTTACATAAACCTTAGCAAGCCAATCCATCATCTGATCATATTTGTGCATAACCTCATCGAAGTCAAGAGCATCATCAGATGTGATAGGTCTGTACTCAGGGCCAACCTGAACACCTGTACACTCATCAACACCACCGTTGATAGCGTAAAGGAGACACTTAGCAAGGTTAGCACGTGCTCCGAAGAACTGCATTTCCTTACCTATTCTCATTGAAGATACGCAGCAAGCGATACCATAATCATCACCATGAATAACTCTCATCATATCATCATTCTCATACTGGATAGAAGATGACTTGATAGACATCTTAGCACAGTACTGCTTCCAGTTGATAGGAAGTCTTGTTGACCAGAGAACTGTAAGGTTTGGTTCCGGTGCTGTACCAAGGTTGTCAAGTGTGTGGAGGTAACGGAATGACATCTTTGAAACAAGTGTACGTCCGTCAACACCCATACCACCAAGTGACTCTGTTACCCAAACCGGGTCACCGGCGAAGATCTGATTGTACTCAGGTGTTCTTGCGAACTTAACGAGACGAAGCTTCATGATGAAGTGATCTACGAACTCCTGAATCTGTGACTCTGTGAATGTACCGTTTGCAAGGTCTCTCTCTGCATAGCAGTCAAGGAATGTAGCTGTACGGCCAAGTGACATTGCAGCACCGTTCTGCTCCTTTACTGCTCCGAGGTAACCAAAATATGTCCACTGAATAGCTTCCTGAACGTTTGTTGCAGGCTTAGAAATATCGAAGCCATAGAAAGAAGCCATCGTCTTAAGCTCCTTAAGAGCCTTAATCTGCTCAGAGATTTCTTCCTTACCTCTGATAACATCATCTGTGTACTCTGTACCAAATGAAAGCTTCTGATCCTCCTTGTCAGCTACAAGGAAATCGATACCGTAAAGAGCAACTCTTCTGTAGTCGCCGATGATACGTCCACGTCCGTATGCATCAGGAAGACCTGTGATGATGTGATTTGAACGGCATCTTCTGATTTCAGGATCATATACATCAAATACACCTGCATTGTGTGTCTTTCTGTGAATTGTGAAGAACTCAACGATCTCAGGATCTACTGTATAGCCGTTATCAGCACAAGCCTTCTCAGCCATACGGATACCACCGTAAACGTTCATTCCTCTCTTGAATGGCTTATCTGTCTGAAGACCAACGATTGTCTCCTTGCTCTTATCAAGATATCCTGCCTGATGAGAAGTAAGTGTTGATACAACCTTTGTATCCATATCAACAACTCCGCCCTTTTCTCTCTCAAGCTTTGAAAGATCAAGAACCTGCTGCCAAAGATCCTTAGTATTCTGTGTAGGGTCTGCGAGGAAAGAATCATCTCCTTCATATGGAGTATAGTTCTTCTGGATGAAGTCACGAACATTAACTTCCTTCTGCCACTTGCCGCCTACGAAGCCATTCCAACCTGTTGCTTCCATGTTTCAAAATCCTCCTTGAAAATATAATATAGTTAAGTGGTCGGGATCTTTCGATCCCACGTTAGCCTGACGGTAATAAGGTTCCGCCCGGCATTGTATTTTTATGATGGAGCTCCTCTTGCAAAGGTTTGTCATACTTTTTTAACAATTTATCGTATGCAATATCTTTCAGCGCCTTTTTCGAAAAAATGGCGAAAATACAAGATTTGCCGCCTGTCTGATTACATTATAAATCGTTATTGTATACAGGTCAATGCAAAAAAGGTGCAATTTTGTACTTTTTTTAGTACATAGTTTGTATACAGTATACAAATAATCACGCATTTCCAACATCTTTCAAAAGGTCTGTTTTTTTCCTGAACAAGAGTTAGTCATATGGAATAAAGTTAGTCTTGCCTTACCGATTATTCATGTAATATAATCCACTCAGATGCAGCTGCGGAATATAAATAATCTATATTTAGTTATAGGTTCATCTATAAGCTGCAGATGATTTTGATACTGCCCCTGCGGCAGAAGTTCTTTAAAGGAGGGACTGAAAAATGGCATTTGTAATTGGCGATGGTTGTATCGGATGCGGATCATGTGCAGGTACATGTCCAGTTGGAGCTATCTCTGAGGACGGCGGCGTATTTGTTATCGATCCTAACGTATGTATAAGCTGTGGAGCATGCGCAGGCACATGCCCTATGGGTGTTATCAACGAAGGTTAATAACGATCCCTGATCAAGGAACGCTCTTCGGAGCGTTCTTTTTTTGTCTGATATTCCGTCAGTGTACATTCATGAGTCCGTCGGACTTACATTTTTCATATCACACGCTCAGTACTAAAAAAGCGGGCAGCCCCTTCAGACTGCCCGCTCGATTTTTGCTCAAAAAGTTTTAAGTTCTGATATAAATATTTTCTTTTCCGAATCTATATAATCATACTATTAATTCTGTCCGGAATAAAAATATCTTTTCCCAGCCGCACCTCCTTTCGCAACCTGCAAATGCCTGTCAAAACAGTTTGTTATAAAGACAAGACCTGATCCGTGATAATCCAATATATTCCTGTCTTCAGTCAATGCAGTCTACGCGGCTTCGTGCGCGGGACGATCAAATTGTATCTGTCGGAACCGATCCGTGAGACCCGTTCCGTTTCTGAAAAATGTTCAAACAAAGCGTACCGCAATACCGCTTCTTTTTCAACCCCGCAAATGTGAAAGTTTTTTGAATTCGTACATAATATTATAATTTCTGCTTTACACATAGAGATTTTGTGCTAAACTATTCTAAATTGAGGCAACTGTAACAAGTAAAAAAAACACAGTTATAACCATATTTGCAGTTTTTTCAGCAGCAACTCGTGGTACGGTCGGCCGATTCGCATGGCTGCCGTTATCAAATGATATGGTGGTGAATACTATGAAGATAGAGAAATTAAACGACAATCAGATAAAATGTACTCTCAGCCGTCAGGATCTCGACGAGAAGGATATTCGTATCTCCGAGCTTGCTTACGGAACAGATAAGGCGCGCGAGCTTTTCAGGGATCTTCTTGAACAGGCTTCCATTGAGGTGGATTTTGAAGTCAACGAGTCTCCTCTCATGATAGAAGCGGTTCCGACTGGTAAAGACAGCCTGATCCTCATTGTCACCAAGGTTGATAATCCTGACGAACTGGACTCACGCTTTTCCCGCTTTACACATCTGTCCGCTGAAGATGATATAGATGAGATCGAGGACTACGAAGATGAAGAGGATGACGAGCTTAACGCTGCGGTTGATGACCTCTTAAATATAAACGACATCGATATCACAGGCCTTTCTAAAAAAGCTAAAAAGGCCGATTCCGAAGAGGATGATATTTTTAAAGATGCCGAAAAGGCAGCCGCCGGGGAAAAGACAGAGAAGGCGCCTGCAGGTAATGAGCCGGCAGGCAAGGATGAGGATACTCTTTCATCCATCCGTGATCAGATAAGAGAAGGGCTTTCGGGTCTTATTTCCAGCATCGCCAAGTCAGCCATGGATATGACGGGTGCCGGTGACGGAACCGGAAATACACACATTGAGGGCGAGATCACGATCAAGGCTCCATCCCCTGCATACAAACCGCAGCAGGATGAATCCGAGAATGAGATTCCTTTCGATGTATTCATATTCAAAAATATATCGGATGTAATAACTGCCGCAAAGGAACTCAGCAGAATATATTTCAGCGACAATACTCTCTACAAGGATGAGTCAAGCGGAAGGTTCTACCTCTATACCACAAGAAGTTCAAACTCGCTTGAGGACTACATCAGAACGCAGCAGATACTTGTCCGCTATTCGGTAAAGTGCCGCACAACCTACGCATCGATCTCTTACTACAATGAGCACTTCAAGGTGATCCGCAGGAAGAACGCACTGCAGCTGCTGGCAACTATATAGATTTTTCGTACTAATCAAATAATATATAATGAAACAGGCTCGGACACTTGTCCGAGCCTGTTTAACATTATGATAAACTTTAGTTCTTCACAGCCTCAACTACAGCGTCAGCAGTAATTCCGAAGTGAGGGAACAGCTTTCCTGCAGGAGCAGAAGCTCCGAAGCTTCTCATTCCGATAAACTTGCCATCAAGTCCGATGTATTTGCCCCATCCGAACTCGCTAAGTGCCTCAACAGCAACTCTCTTTCTGACAGTCTTAGGAAGTACAGCCTCCTTGTATTCTTCGCTCTGATCCTCGAAGAGATCCATACAAGGCATACTTACTACTCTTACATCAACGCCGTCCTCAGCAAGGCGAGCCTTAGCTTCAACAGCCAGCTGAACTTCAGAGCCTGTAGCGATGATGATCGCATCAGGAACTTCCTTAGCAGAATCAGCAAGTATATATCCACCCTTAAGAGCATCCTTTCCTGAGCCATCAAGCTGAGGAAGATTCTGTCTTGTAAGTACGAGTGCAGAAGGTGCGTCCTTCTTTGTAAGTGCAAAATACCATGCGGCAGCAGTCTCAGCAGCATCAGCCGGTCTCCATACATAGAAATTTGGAAGAGCTCTCAGCATAGCAAGCTGCTCAACAGGCTGATGAGTAGGTCCATCCTCGCCAACACCGATACTGTCATGTGTAAGTACATATGTAAGTGGCACATGCATAAGTGCAGAAAGTCTTGCCATAGGCTTTACATAGTCACTGAATACGAAGAAGGTTGAAACGAATGGCTTAAGTCCGCCGTGGAGATAAATACCATTTCCGATAGCAGTCATTGCAAGCTCTCTTACACCGAAGTGCATATTGCAGCCTTCCGGAGTCTCTTTAGAGAAGTCACCCTTATCAGCCATGTATGTCTTTGTTGAAGGTGAAAGGTCTGCAGCACCTCCGAACATATTTGGAACAACGTCCTTAACAAGGTTGATGATCTTGCCGGAAACATTTCTTGTTGCCTCAGGCTTATCAACTACCTTCCAGAAGTTCTCGTTATCATAAAGCTTCTCAGCATCATTTCCGCTATAATATCTCTCCCAGAGTTCCTTCATCTCAGGATATGCTGCGAAATATTTCTCCATCATTGCATTCCACTCATCTTCATAAGCGGCATTTGCCTTGGCGATAGAAGCATAATTATCATAAACATCCTGTGGAACCTTGAAAGGCTCTGTCTCTTCCCAGCCGAGATTCTCACGAAGTGCAGCAACATTGTCAACACCCAGAGGCTCGCCGTGAGCTGAAGCCTTGCCTTCCTTAGCAGGGCAGCCTGCACCGATCTTGGTCCTTACTTCGATGAAGGAAGGTCTCTCTGTATCAGCCTTGGCCTCATCAATAGCCTTGCCGATCGCATCTATATCATTTCCGTCCTCTACGAGGAGAGTCTGGAAACCAAAGGCCTCGAAACGCTTCTTAACATCCTCACGGAAGGCTATATTTGTTGAGCCCTCGATAGAGATGCTGTTTGAATCATAGAGAACTATGAGCTTTGAAAGTCCGAGTGTTCCTGCAAGAGAAAATGCCTCATAGGAAATACCCTCCATCATACAGCCGTCGCCACCGAGCACATAGGTATAATGATCAACAACAGGGAACCCATCCTTATTGAAAACGGTTGCCAGATGCTTCTCTGCGATAGCCATACCTGTAGCCATAGCCATACCTGCACCGAGAGGACCTGTAGTTGCCTCAACTCCTACTGTGTGACCATATTCCGGATGTCCCGGAGTAAGGCTTCCGAACTGACGGAAGTTACTGATATCCTCAGCTGTAAGTCCATATCCAAAGAGATGGAGCAGCGAATAGAGAAGCATGGATCCATGTCCGCCGGAAAGGATGAATCTGTCACGATTCTCCCACTTCGGATCAGCCGGATTATGTCTCATATGCTTTGCCCATAATTCATAAGCCATCGGAGCTGCACCAAGAGGAAGTCCCGGATGTCCGGAATTAGCCTTCTGGATTGCATCTGCCGAAAGTATTCTGATCGCATTGATTGATTTAGTTTCAATACCTGTCATAATGTTCTTTTCTCACTTTCTTGTTTTTGAAATAAACTTCTTAACATCCGAAGTCACCCTGTATCCTGTACCCAAAGCAACGACTGATGATCCATTTTCTTTAAACATTTCAGAGTATAACACATATAGTCTGCTATGAAAAGCAGTGTTTATTGCACAACTTTACCAGCTTTAATCTTATATGTTTTACCATTATAACTAATATTTCCGGTAAAATCGGTCTGAACCCTACCCTTTTTGCAGTACCAGCTGCCATTTTCATTTTTAGCTATACCTGTAAAGGTTTTGTCAACCTTGCCATCTTTAACGCACCACCAGCCATTGTCATTCTTTGCAACGGTATCAATAAACTTCACACGGCCATCCTTGACATACCACCATGTATTTTCACCATCCACAGTTCCTTTGACAAGCCCTGTTTTCTTAGTGATCACTCTTCCGTTCTCGCAGTACCACCAACCCTTGTCATTTTTAGCCAGGCCTGTAAAAGTCGTATCGATCTTTCCTTTTTTTACACGCCACCATCCGGTGTCATTTTTCGCAACGGTATTAACATATTTTACTCGTCCGTTCTCAAAATACCACCATGCTTTCTCGCCATCTACGGTTCCCTTTACAATGCTTGTTTTTTCGTTATTGATCATTCCATTTTCCAGATACCACCAATGTCCGTTATACTCTGCAAAACCATTAAATGACAGATCAAGATTGCCTCTCTTGTAATAATAATATCCCGAAACGCCCTTGTAAGTGGTTTTCTTAACTTCTACTTCCTTAAGGAGCTCCTTCTTGATATTGTTTTCATCCGCATACTTTTCGGCATAAGAACCCTTATAGCAGACTATGGTCACATTGATAAACGGTCTTCCGTCACCCCAGGTCCATCCTGTACGGAAAGCGTTTTCGGCTATTGATGTAACACTGTCAGGAATCGTTATCTTCTCAAAATCGTGCATTCCATAAAACGCCCCGTTTTCTATAGTCGTCACCCCATCAGGAAGTACTACTTCTCTCAGACTGTCATTATATGAAAATGCATACTCACCGATTGTCTTCACACTCTTTGGAATAGAGATAGTTGTAAGGCTGCTGTTATGCGAAAATGCATTTTTACCAATGGTTTTTACGCCATTCTCTATCACAACCTCCTTTAGCGACGAAAGATAATAGAAGTCCTGTTCAGAAATCTCTTCTATGCCTTTTTTTACAACAACCTTATTAATATCTTTCTTTACTGCACTGAAGCCCTTTGTTGCAAGCGAATCATAGAGTTTACCACTGCCGGCAACAGTCAGTGTACCATCATTAAAACTCCATGCAGCATTGTCACCGGCAAGACGATATATCCTGCTCTTAAAAGCACCTGTCTCGGCATCGATAGTATAAAAGCCAACATTATAAGAATCTGACGCATAGAATACAACCTTACCGTCATTTACTATCGGTCTGCATGCTGTAAAAGGAGCAGCCGCTTTCTTTTCACTACCCACTTTATTACCATTACCATCAATGAATCTGTAATGAAGTACATGAGTACTTAACGAATCCCCCACACCGCTCTTGGCAACAGAAGCTTCATTATATCCGGTTTCATATGTCAGAAGAAATCTGTCATCATTTATCTTTGTAAGATGAACACCCTTATACTCACTATTTGTTTCTCCTCCGGTGGTCATCCATTTTAAAGTTGTAGAATCTGCAGACATATTATTGCATGGTGTTACTGTAAGATAAACGTTATACGGAACAGTTCCTCCGTTATATCTGTCTTCATATTTCGACTGATCTATGGATGTACCGACACAAAGAATATTCGACGAAGATACTTCAATATCATCTGCCGTCGCGTAAGTCGGAACAGCCCAGACTGATGTCCTGTCTCCTCCGTATTCCAAAACAACCACTTCATTGGTACGCTTATTATTCACGATCTTAGACAGTTTCGTATACTCGCTGCCTTCACTTTCCTCGACAATATAAACATTGCTTCCCTTCGCCGCCAGATCCTGCGAGAAAGAATGCCAGAGATCGGCATCCGTGATCTCGCCCGTCATTGTACTCTCATCAATGGTAAAAAGGAGCATGCCCTGATGTCCCTGTCCCACAGATTCATCCACATATCCTCTGTGACCACAGGTTATGTAAAGAGTACCGTTAACCTCAACCATATCAGGGTATCCGAGATGGAAAATGTATCCAACCTGCATGGCGAACTGATCTTTTCCGGTTATCTTTGCAGTTCCCTGCTTAACCCAGCTCTTACTGTATTTAACAACACGCAGTATTTCTTTTGAGGTACTCTCCTCTGTATTATTCTGCCCGAATACAAGGAAGTAAGCATTCTTTCCGGCGAAGCAGCCGCCGTAAAGATCCAGTTCCTTACTCAGCTTTTTCCTGCTCTGTATGTTGAAGCTGCTGTCATATGTTTCAACCCAGACATAATCGTCCTTCGCAAATACACGATAATATCCATCACTAAATGGTATCAATGTGGACGGATTGCTCTCACCGGTATTATCGGCCGGCAGCGGTTTCAGATCGGAAGCCGCCTCCGCACCTTTCCTTGCCGGAAGCATCGCAAAAATCCCAAACGCCATCGCAAAAAGTAATAAACCTGCCAAAAATCTCCGTTTCATAAAGATATAACCTCCTCTCTTATACATCAAAACATATTATGGTACCGATACTTTTAAATATACCCCAATCACCCTGAATGTCAATAAACTAACCATCCCGAAACTAACGATTTTTACGTATTTTTTAATTCCATTTTTACGAAACTTCTGTATACTGTAGATTATGAAGCAACACCCTCTCCGGAACACATACAGGGACCATCCTTATAACTGTGCCGGAGCTGTATGAGTAGTAACGAAAGGACCACCAAATGAATAAATTATCAGGTTTTCTTGTCAAAGCAAGATTTATTCTTCTTGCTTTCTTTCTTCTCCTTGCTGCAGCAAGCTTTTTTATGATGCAGAAGGTAAACATCAATGACGATATGTCAAAATATCTTCCGGATTCGTCCAGGATGAAAGAGGGCACGAAGGAACTTGCAAAGGAGTTTCCGGATATGTCCGAGCCAAGCACCATACGCGTGATGTTTGACGGTCTTTCGGGCAGTCAGAAGCAGAACGTTCTGACTCAGCTTAAGGCCATCAAATATGTCGATGACGTAACCTATATCCAGGACAGTCCGTATTATAACAAGGGCGATCATACCCTTTATGTTATTTCCACAAAATATGATTATGACTCAAAGGAGATTCGGTCCATCAAGTCTGCTCTTGATGAGGATTTTGTGGACAGCTACGACGTATGCTATAAGTCCAACGATCCTACCGACGGCGCTCTTCCGCCATTCATTGTTGCCGGTGCGGTCGCCATCCTTATGGTCATCCTGATCCTCATGACAAATTCATGGACAGAGCCGTTCCTCTTCCTTTTTTCGATCGGTCTGTCCATACTGATAAATATGGGTACAAATGTCTTCCTGCCGAGTGTTTCGAAAACAACCCATTCCATTGCCTCAATCCTTCAGCTGGTTCTTGCAATGGACTACTCAATTATTCTTTCCAATCGTTACCGTCAGACACGCAAAGCTCTTGCCGGACAGATGTCTTCCGGTCAGGCGCAGGCTCCTGCTGCCATAGAGACCACGGAATCAGGCAGGCAGGTTGCGGGCTTTGCTGCAAATGTCGATCCATGCGAAGCCATGCGCCGCGCGATCCGATCTGCAATCCCTTCAGTCTGCAGTTCATCACTTACAACCATAGTCGGTCTCCTGGCTCTCTGCTTCATGAATTTCAAGATTGGAGCCGATCTCGGAATAGTACTTGCAAAGGGTGTATTTATCAGCCTCCTCTGCGTATTTACCGTTCTTCCGGGACTTATCATCCTCTTCGACAAGCTCATCCAGAAGACCTCGAAGAAGAGCCTGACCATTCCGACCGGAGGACTTGCACGTTTTGAATATTCGGCAAGAATAATCATATCAATCCTCTTTGTCCTGATCTTTGCAGCTGTATTTATCGCAAAGGATAAGGCCGGTATCACTTATGGCTCACCGACCAACAACAATGAGATAAGCAAGGTTTTCCCTCATGATAACCGTATAGTGCTTCTGTACAGTAATACCGACGAGGAGAAAATCCCTGAAATCCTTGACTATGTATCTCCTCAGGATGGGGTAGTATCCGTAAATACTTACGCCAACACTCTCGGAGTCAAGATGGATGCCGGTGAAATGTACGGTTATATTAGCGGAATGCTTTCAGATTTCGGAGGTTCCTCAGACCTCCTCGGCGACTTCACTCTGGATGAATCAATGGTGAGGTTCCTTTACTATGATCATTTTGCCGAAAGCACCGGCGACGGCCTCAGTCTCGAGGAGTTCCTTGGCTTTATCAATTCAGAGATACTTACTAATCCGATGTATGCCTCACAGCTTGATGAAGGAACTCTGTCACAGCTGAAGGAGTTCGGTCCTCTCTGCAGTAAGGCTGCTCTTCAGAGTGACAGAACACCGGCTGAAATATCGGCTATGTTCGGTATCAAAGAGGATTCTCTGAATCTTCTTATGAAATATCTGAACGTCAATACCATAAGTATCGTCGAACTTCTTGACGCTCTCCAGCGTTCGGATATCTCCACCGCACTTTCACTGATCGGAGGTCTCAGCAGGAAGGAAAAGGATACCATAACCTTCTACAAGGCGATCGTTGACAGCATCATTTCCGAGCAAAAATACACCTCCTCCGAAATGGCTTACATGCTTCTCCTTATCGCAGAGCGTATGGAAGATGTTTCATCAACGGCAATCCCTGAGGTTGATGCTTCGACAGCCAAATACACTCAGCTGGTATATGATCTGTATTTTGCAGAAAAGAACTATGACAGCTCATGGAAGATGTCTCTCGAAGAGCTCTTCGCTCATGTTCTCGATTCAGAAACGTTCAGCAGCTTCATAGATGACGATGCAAGAAGCATGTTAAATACAGTAAAGCTCGGTCTTATTGCAGGTAAGAGACAGCTTGTCGGAAATCAGTATTCACTTTTTGTTATAAATACGGTTCTGGTTGATGGTGAAGATGAGTCAATGGATTTTGTTGACGATCTGGACAGGCTTTGCAGTGAAAAGCTTGAAGATCAGTACTACCTTATCGGCAGCAGCCCTATGGCCAGCGAAATGTCCAAGACCTTCAAGGATGAGCTGAACAAGATAACTCTGATAACCGCTGCAGCCATATTTATCGTTGTACTCATAACCTTCAGAAATATCCTCATACCACTGATCCTTGTGCTTCTGATCCAGTGTTCGGTCTATATCACAATGACCGCCATGGGTATAATCGGATCGGCAATGAACTACCTTGCTCTCCTTATCGTTCAGAGCCTTCTGATGGGTGCAACCATCGATTATGCGATTGTTTTCACGAACTTCTATATCGAGAAACGTGCGGAAAAAGATAAAAAAGAAGCCCTGATCTCTACTTATAAAGCTTCGATCAGGACTATACTTACATCAGGGATGATCATGATGTTTATCACACTTATCATGGGGTATTTCTTCCCGGATCCTTCTTCCGGAGAAATATGTCACATCATCTCGATCGGTGTTGCCTTCGCACTCATAATGATACTCTTCATACTGCCGGGCATCCTGACAGTATGTGACCGACTTATCGTCCCGAGGCGTAAAAATGCACAGGAAGTAACAACTGAATCTCTTCCTGTCACAAACGTGCCACTGCAGCAGGATATCACTCCGTCATCCACAGATATTCCTCAATTACCGAATGGTCAGCATGATGATGCTTTTCCAAAGGCAGATGACATGAGTCAAAACGTTGAATAGTTATCTATAAAAAAACAGGCGTCCGCTTATATGATATGCCCATATCGGTTATCATAAGCGTACGCCTGTTTTTTATTCAGCTTTCTACTCTACAACCGGAAGCTCTGCAAGGCTCTTTGCAAGCTCCTCGTCAGTAGGGATGTAATCACCCATCTCACCATTGTTGTATTTCTCATATGCAACCATATCAAAATAACCGGTTCCCGTAAGGCCGAATACAATGGTCTTCTCCTCGCCGGTTTCCTTGCACTTAAGTGCCTCATCGATGGCAACTCTTATTGCATGGCTTGATTCAGGTGCAGGAAGGATACCTTCAACTCTTGCGAACTGAGTAGCAGCCTCAAATACAGCTGTCTGTTCAACGCTTCTTGCTTCCATGTAACCATCATGGTAAAGCTGTGAAAGGATAGGGCTCATTCCGTGATATCTGAGACCGCCTGCATGGTTTGCAGAAGGAATGAAATTGCTTCCGAGAGTATACATCTTGGCAAGCGGGCAAACCTTTCCGGTATCGCAGAAATCATATGCAAACTTTCCTCTTGTGAAGCTTGGGCATGATGCTGGCTCAACAGCGATTATCTGGTATTTATTCTCACCGCGGAGCATCTCGCCGATGAAAGGAGATACAAGTCCGCCGAGATTTGATCCACCACCGGCACAGCCGATGATCACATCAGGCTTAATACCGTATTTATCAAGAGCTGCCTTGGTCTCAAGACCGATAACTGTCTGATGAAGAAGAACCTGATTGAGAACGCTTCCGAGAACGTATTTGTAACCATCAAGCTTCTGCTCAGCTTCAACAGCCTCAGAAATAGCACAGCCAAGACTTCCTGTAGTTCCCGGATGCTCGGCAAGGATCTTTCTGCCTACTTCTGTAGTATCACTTGGAGAAGGGGTAACTGTCGCACCATAGGTACGCATAACCTCTCTTCTGAAAGGCTTCTGCTCATAAGAAACCTTAACCATATAAACCCTGCAGTCCAGTCCGAGATATGCACAAGCCATTGAAAGTGCCGTTCCCCACTGACCTGCACCGGTCTCTGTGGTAACACCCTTAAGACCCTGCTTCTTCGCATAATAAGCCTGAGCTATTGCGGAATTAAGCTTGTGGCTGCCACTGGTATTATTTCCCTCGAATTTATAGTAAATCTTAGCCGGAGTCTGAAGCTTCTCCTCCAGGCAGTATGCACGAACGAGCGGTGACGGACGATACATCTTATAGAAGCCCAGAATCTCTTCAGGGATTGCGATGTATGGTGTGTCATTGTCAAGCTCCTGAGCGATAAGCTCATCACAGAAAACTCCTGCAAGCTCTTCTGCCGTCATAGGCTGAAGAGTTCCCGGATTAAGAAGCGGTGCAGGTTTATTCTTCATATCAGCCCTGACATTGTACCACTGCTTCGGCATCTCATTTTCTTCAAGATAGATCTTGTAAGGTATATTCTTTTCCACTTTAAAACCTCCATGAAACAATAAAGATAAGTATATAATTACCTGTCGATACACTCTGAATGGTATTCTACAACAAAGCATATCTGCATGTCAAAATATTTGCCATTATTTTGTTGATATGTTATTGTAGAATATAGGGAAAATATATATTTTTACAGCTAATTCATATTATTTCAGTGAGGTTAATGGTATGAGAAAAATTAAGATTAAAGCATTTCTGACAACCGCGATTCTTATAATGAGTCTTGCGGCCTGCGGTAAAAAAGATGATAAAAAGGACGATGGCACCGGCGATACAACCATAAGTACGGAAAGTTCTTCTGATGCTTCAACAGAAGCCTCAACGAGCGACACGGAGGCTTCTACAAACGATACAGAAAGCACTTCCGACAGCACGGAAGCAGCCACCGGAAATACAGAAGCTTCTACAGGTACAACAGAGGCGTCTACAGGAGACCTGGTAACTACCGAAAGCGGAACAGGCATCAGCGGCTTCGATTTTGGTGGAAATACCACCGAATCAGCAATATCCATGAACGGCATGGCTGATGGAATGGATGGCATGGGAATTAACGGCGGCACTGGAAACGGCGGATTTGACAGTGTTAACGCTGAAATCTGCACAAAATATATGAAGGTGCTGGCCGAACACGAAAGTGCAATAAATGCCTACAACTTCCAGTTCTCGTATGCCGCATACAGCGATATCGTCCCTGAAGACAACACAACAAGACCGATTGCATTTTCGGATGTAAACGGAAGCGGTGTCCGCGATATGCTCTTTATCACAGCAGAAAACGATCATTCCGCACGTCTTAATATCTATACCTTCTTCGATAGTGATGCATATGAGATCTATAACGAATATATTGATGTTCAGGTCGGCGGTGCCGCAAGCTACTGCCTTTTCAGGGTAAAGAATAATCCTCACCTCTTCATCTACAGAAGCTATGGTGATCAGAACTGGACAGACACCATTATGGAACTGTCCTTTGAAACCTATCCTTTCACCAAGGTTCATGAGTGGACAGTTGAAAGAACCTATGATGAATCATCCGGCGCAGCTGATATTCTCTGCTACATTGATGGTGATCCGGTAACACAGAATGAGTTTATGACTGCATCAATGGATTATTACGATAATATTGATGAGATCCTTATGTACAATGGTGCCCTGACAAATACAGAGTTTCTTGATTTCATCAGAAATAATGGATGCAACGCTCTTTCGTACGAGAGCAGTATATCAATGCTTGAGACCGGTGGAGCTTCACAGAACGGCAACTTCGTTGATCCTGACGGTAACGGTGGTAACAACACCGATCCGAACTCAAATAACAACAACCAGCCGGGTGATACAGATGAAGTATTCAAGGATCTTCCGATATTTTACTTCTCAAGCGGTGCAGGCGGATGGGCTACGGTTCTGAACATTATGGCAGACGGCAGTTTCACCGGTACCTACTCTGACACAAACTTCGGTGAGACCGGCGATGACTATCCGAACGGAACAATTTACCTTTCTGTTTTCTACGGTAATTTTACAGATGTAAAGAAGGTCGCTGACTATACATATACCATGAAGATGGAATCTATCGAATTCGCTTATGATGCAGGCCAGGAGTGGGTTGATCAGGATCAGGGTATCAAATATATCGTTACCCCTCCTTACGGTCTCGAAGCAGATACATCAACAGTTTATACACTCTATAGTCCGGGTGCTGATACCAAAAGCATGACTGAAGATTTCCTCAGCTGGATAGGTTCTCCTCTGGTTATGAATCCGTCAGATATACCTGATCCGTTCCCTTATTACGGAATCTACAATCCGACCTCCGGAACAGGTTTCCTGGGCATGCCGGATGAATATAATTAGAACGTCAATGGGGCTCTCATTCACAAAGAGTTCCGGAAATCATATAATTACGGCGGCAGCGCAGAAGCGAATTAATCTGTATTCTTTTTATTAGTCAACGTTTCATTTTGTATATATGGGGTAACAGCATAAATGAAAATTATTGGGTGGATAAGAAAAGAATTGGGTCTCCACAGACATACAAAATATGAGACTCAGTATATTAACGAGACAAATATACGTACAGCCATCTACATGGCTGTTGTAGTTATTGCGCTCGAAATCTGGATGCTCATCCGATATGTCGATAAGCGTCCGGGTCTCACTTTCATGAAATACTTTGATGGATGGACCAATTACCTCATACTCCTGTCATCAGCATGGATAATCCTCACCTTTTCGATCAGCTTCAAATATAAGGAAAGCGGCCGGAAGCACGGACGAAGTATAATCGGAATAATCTCCGGTTCTCTGACACTGCTTCTGGATATTCTTATGTCCATACGTTTTCTTCATGTCAGAAAGGGAATGCCTTTCAAAGACTTAATTGAAGCATCAAAATATCTTGTTCTTCTGACTCTTCTGATCGTTTGCTATCTTATTTATGAGATATTTCTTTCACATAAGAGCCTCAGAAGCACAGCTCTCTATGGTCAGTTTCTGAATTTTTTATTTGCCCTTATATGTCTCGGTTTCGGATGTGAGACCTCAGTCTACGATGTTACAAGAGAGCGACAGATTCTCTGCTTCGTAACCATGGTCATCTACGCAGCATGCCTTCTTATCTGGAAACCATATGTATCGATTATTATCATCAGCGTTGTATTTAATTACTTCTACAGCGACTGGAAGCCTATCATGAAGGCGAACGAATCCCCATATGCGCAGAATATACTCGAAGCCAATCAGATCAACTATCTGACCTTCTGGATAGCACTCGTAATGGTCAGCATCAGTATCTACCAGCAGCGACTTGCCGAAGCCAAGAAAGACGAAAACCTTGTTACCGCCAACGCAAGACTGAAGAAGCTCGCTGTTGAAGATGAACTGACAGGACTTTCAAATATCTATCAGTTCGTTCAGGATGCCAAAGAGGTCATGCTGAACACTCCCGGTAACAAGACTTATCTCTTTTTAAATATCGAGAATTTTAAAAACTATAATGACCAGTTCGGTTATCAGGCCGGAAACAAATTCCTTAAAAAGGTTGCCGGTATGATAAAGGATACCTTCTCAGGATGCCCTGTTGCAAGACAGGCCTATGATCATTTTGCTGTTCTTGCCGATAATGACGGACTTATGGAGAAGCTTGAAGGTCTGCGCAGGCAGATAATAAATATAAATACCGATATTCACATCGACCTCAAGGTCGGCGCATATACTCCGGGCAGCGACATGTCTGAAAGCACCATTCTTACCTCACATGGTTCTGGCACAGATAACGATATGAAGGCCGCCGGTAAAATGGTTGATCCACGTATTGCCATTGACCGTGCCAGATTTGCCTGCAGCCTTATGAAGAATAAATACGACAAGCATTTTATGGCATACGACAGAAAAGTCGACTCAGACTTCCATAAACGTCAGTATATCGTCAACAATATCGACCACGCTGTCGAAAACGGATATATCAAGGTATTCTATCAGCCGGTTGTCTGGTCCGAAAACCACACCCTCTGCGGCTGCGAAGCTCTCGCGAGATGGGACGACCCGAAATACGGTTTTCTGTCACCAGCCGATTTTATCCCTGTGCTTGAAGAATACCGACAGATCCACAAGCTGGATAAGTGTATCTGGGAAATCGTCTGCAGGGATCTGAGGAATGTGAAAGCCTCCGGAATGCAGCCGGTTCCTGTTTCTCTCAACTTCTCAAGGCTTGACTTTGAACTTATGGATACAGTTACAGTTTTAGAGGAGCTCGTTGATAAATATCAGATTGGCAAGAATGATATCCACGTTGAGATAACCGAAAGTGCTCTTACAGATAATATGGGTATGCTCCGGCAGTCAATGAACAGACTGAAGGATGACGGTTTTTCTGTATGGCTTGATGACTTCGGCTCAGGTTATTCATCCCTCAATGTTCTTAAGGATTACAGCTTCGATGTTCTCAAAATTGATATGAAATTCCTTTCAAGCTTTGATTCAAATGACAAATCCAAAGTCATCCTCAACATGATCATCGAGCTTGCTGCAAACCTCGGAATGTATTCACTTACAGAAGGTGTTGAAACAGAGGAAGAAGCCGACTTTCTCACAAAAGTCGGATGCGGAAGACTTCAGGGATACTATTTCGGAAAGCCTATGCCTCTGAATGATATAATCGAGAAGATACAAAACGGAACATATATCATCAAACGATTGGTATAGATCATCAATGATCAAAACAATCCGAAATGTAAAACAGTACAAACATCATATGATGCAAGGAGCGCATAGAGTAATAAATCGTATAGTGCGATGAGCACATAGACAAAGAGACCGGTATGTCACGCCGGTCTCTTTTTTTAAAGGAGATGATATATTGGAAAATCTTATTTTACATACAATAAAAATCGACTGTTGCGAAGCTGACAATATCACCATAGCATAGTCTGGTCGGTCCCGTGATCCTGACGGAATTCACATAGGTTCCGTTGGTGGAATTCAGATCGTTGACCATATAGCTGTTACCGTTTCTTATCAGCTCGGCATGCACTCTACTGACCCCCGGAACAGAAAGACAGTAATCCGCATCACCGGATGTTCTCCCCACCGTCAGCCTGTCCCCCAGAAGAAATATCTGGTTATCTGCTCTAAGCAGGCTTATATCCACAGGTACAAGCTTTGTTACGGGACTTTCCGTCAACTGACTCACCGTAAATGCCGAATCTGTCATGATCCCGTCCTCTTCACTGATATATGAATCATCGCCCCCATCCTTCTGATATCCTGATGAATACAGATTCATATCATGCTCTATCATTTCTTCTTCACGCGTTTTAAGTATCCGGTTGATAAGCACTGCAGTATATATCAGGATAGCCACAAATGCAAGCTTTACGGCAGGCAGACCATAAATGATAGACATTATCACTCCGACCGAAAGGATCACTCCTCCGGTACAATACAGCCCGATATTTTTAATCCTTTCATTCGCATTTGCTGAAATATGATATGGTGAGTTATTATCATCATTTCTATTATCATGATTACTATCATCATTACATTTATTCATTTTTTTCGTGACATATTCATTGTCATTATGATTTATACATGCTGCCGGATCATGGTTAACACTATCTCCGATATATCCTGTGTTATCCTGCGCAGCTTCGGGAGAAGGGCTTTTTTCGATCATCGGAGGCTTTCTCCATGCTTCAGCCATACGATCCATAGTCCGGATAAAAACCTCCGCCGTGAAATTGTCTCTGAGCACATTTACGGAGAAAAAATCATATATATACATTGCGTTGTCACGATCACTATGATCCATCACGGATAACAGTTCTTCCATAACAGCCTTAAACTGTTCCGTAAAATCCCTTCCGGCTCCCGGCACGAGAATGAACCTGAAAGAGCCCCTGCCCGGATCAAAAAGTATATATCTGGAGTCAATAATAAGTGCCTCCGGGCTGAGTATATAATCCTGTAGCTCCTTCAGACATTCTGACAGGCTGAAAAGAAAAAGCATTATTTCCCTGACCTGCATACCACCTCTCCGTATCATGCTGAACAGTGTACTCATACCATCTATCTTGCACAGCATTACCATATCATTATCCACCTCTCTGAAACGGCAGTCCGCAATATATTCAAAGCTGTTATTCCGAAGCATTTCTATCTGAAGAGAGTCTCTCTTATCAATCTCATGTATTTCAAAAAAGTTATTCACCGAACGATTCTTCTGCAATATCATCATACATCTGCCACCTCCTAAGCCGGCCTGTACAGACTCCGAATTCGGTACTGCAGCCCACTCCGGATACTCCCATCATATCTATCTTTCCCAGCATAATAATATCGTCCGAGCCTGCCATTCCCGTGAGTGAATGCTCGTCGCACCACACCAGTATTTCATCCAGCCCGCTGTCACTCGCACTTTCAGAAATATATCTGGATGTCTCGATCAATGGAGCTGTGTATATCGTTTCATACATATACGACCTCAACGTCTCGCAATTCAGCACATACATCATTCCATAAATACATAACAGCACGATCATCATGACAAAAAACATCACCACCGAGGCTTCTACCGATATTACACCTCTGTTTTTTTCCGGCTTACAATCAATTATTCTCATATATTCACCTGCATTTCGTACATTCCGGAAGCCCCAGAACCTCACTGAGCTTTACTCTCTTCACAGTTCTCATAAGCCTGGAGCAGCTCGGACTGCTATGGTACTTTTCTCCATCTCCGGTAATAAATACAAAGGTTCCCGCACCGGATGCATGGCAATAAGAACATGGCTCATAGCCTCTGTTTTCGGCAGCATTTTTTCTGATAAATGTAGTCTGATGATAAAGATAAGTACAGCCACGGGAATGATGATATACCTCACCGTTTTCAGCCACATAGACATATACCTCATCCGGACTGTCCTTCTCTTCATCTGTACCCTTATATCCGACATAAGCCTTCTGTCTTACTGTATCTCTGTATGTTTTTTCGAAGCTTCCTATTATCGGGGCCGAAAATCTGACCTTGTAGCATACAGTCATTCTTATATAACCCTCTTCGTCAGGGATTCCCGTTCCAATCAGTTTAATGCCTGAAGTGCCTCCAGAAATATACCGCTCAACAAGCTCCCTGTCGTCCAGATAATCATCAATCTTTGAATTTGCCACGATCAGACTGGAGTATTCCAGATTATCGATATTATCGGCCAGGTATGCGTATTCCGCCAGATACTCAGTGGCTTCAACTGCCGCAGCCTCATATATAACAGTTCTTACAGCGATCACCCTGCAAAAAACAATAAACGCATACATACAGAACATAAAGATTGGAAGACTTATAGCTGCTTCAAATGCAAGCGAACCTCTGTTATTTTTTTTCATCCGTCTTTTCTCCATAATCTCCCCGCCACCTGACCATTCTCTGAGAACCTGCCTCCATCCGGTATTATCATAATTACGAATAAAATATACTCTCCGGGACGAACACCGGGATTTTTTCACAGCACCTGGAGAGGCTAATCTTTTTAAGGATTTTTATATGAGTGTTCGTCCCGCAGAATACATTCTAATATCCATCCTCCCGGTATATATTTATCGTATTTCCATCAAAATCGATTGAAACATCAACCGCAAATTCAACCGCCGCATTCTCCATTCTGAAATCGGGATATCTCATTCTGGTGTTCATTTCTATCAGATCTGCCACACGGTAATACAGCCTGTCTCCGACCGTCGCCATAAGTATCATCAGATATTCCTCGTAATCCAGTCCCTTTCCGTTATCCTCTTTTTCAATATTTATTATCTTATGGATGCCATAAAGATCTGTAACCCAGTCCTCGCTGCTTTTTATAAACGGAACCTTCTTTCCTTCCACAAGAAATTTCACATCTGCACAGCTTTCAACATAGGCCCAGCACCCTGCAAGAAGATATTTCACGACCGGCTGCAGATAAGGTGCAAGTACAGTCAGGGTAGTTGCAAGAGCAGACAGCCTTGCCATCTTGGAAGCATCAGTCAGTATATATGCAAAGTTAAGCCCCAGCCTCAGCTTTAAAAGCTTCTTTACTGTTCCGACATAATTTTCAACATCCCTTGGTTCACCGCATATCAGATACTCCCTCTCCATATTCAGATAAGTATCCTTCCCGCTCTGATCCTTCAGGCATTTAAATACGTCGCTGCAATATGCGATCGCAGCAATATAATCCTTAAATTCGCTGCCCCATCCATCCATATTTGTCAGGCTTCCGGACAGTGCTCCGTAATCGGTAAAGCTTGTATCTAAATCTTCGTCCCCGAACCAGTCGGACAGTATTTTCTTTCCTGACGGAACATCAGTAATATCAATAATATTCTCGCTGAAAGAAATATCGTCCGGCATAATAAGTATCGCCAGAGTAAGACCTCCGAACGCTCTCGTTGCCATCCTCGGATCATCCTTGTCCTTCTTTTTATCATCCTTGTCCTCCGGATGTTTCTCATAGTATTCGTCCTCTGCTCTCTTAACCTCCTCAGCTTCCTCTCCTTTTCCGTCAGTACGCTCAAGACCCTCGGCTATTTCCGAATCAATGGCATTCTTATCATCATCATCCAACGCCTTATCAACCGCTTCCGGATCACCGCCCAGCTTATCCACAAGCTTTTCGGCAGCGCTCTCGACCAGATAATACTTTGTATGATCCAGTATCTGATTTCCCAGGGCAGCACAATCATTTGTAAGCATCGTATTTACGCCCGACATCACAACCCTGTCTATCTCATACTCAGTCCCAAGATTCTCAGCCAGATAATCCTCTATAAGCTTTTCTGTCTTACCTTCACCTTTGCCGTAATAGTTTTTATCAAAAAGGAGGAGATGATATTCCTCAAAAATATAGGGATTATAGTCTGCTTTTATGCTTGACATAGCGCCGGAAAGCGCAGCAGCTGCCTTGGCTCTCGCACACCTGAACCTGACAGCACCCGTTACCGCCGACATGAGAACAAGCATGACCAGAAGCAGCAGTGTCAGAAATATAGTCACCGCGCCGGAATTCTTATTACTGATCACAGCCTTTTTCTTCATACCATCCCCTCCTCATCATTAATTGAAAACTTTTTTGGCTCCGCTGTTGATGCTTTTCCAGATTGAATTTGCCAGACTGACTATCTGGGATTTAAAGATTATCACCAGCGCAACCAGTACAACCAGGATCAGAATGACCTCGATCGAGATAGCGCCTGAATTATTCTTCTGCCCGCAGCAGTTCTCCATCGCCTCATCTTTTTCTTCCTTGTCCATTAAAATAATTTCATCCATAAATTCCCTCCTAAAAATTCTGAAGTGCAGGGAACATCACGATCCCGATAACTGTTATTAATAAAATAAACATTGGGATAAGAAGCTTCTCTGCAGCCTCCTCTCCCTTTCTTCTTGCTCTCAGCTTTCGCTCATTAAAAGCCTCTGTTTCCTCCTTATGTAATAATTCCAGCAGATTTGAATTTCCTCTTTCCAGATTTCTCGTGATCATAGACATGAGTCTGTTGTATTCTTCAACGCCCGAAGCTCTGCCCATTTCAGCGTACACTTCCTTTTCATCACGACCGGCCTTCAGTCCGTTCACAACAAAATTCATCTCATCAAAGAGACTGTCTTTTTTATTTCTTTTTTTCAGCTCCGCGTGAAGGCTTATCATCGCTTCTCTGATTGAAAGACCTGAACCAACCTTAAGAACTATACTGCTGACAAAAAATGAATATCTTCCCAGAAGCTCATCCTGTCTTGCCATGGCCTTTTTTCTGACCTTGTTGAATTGCAGGATCATATAACATACTATGAGTATCACTCCGAATATCAGTATCTTGCCGGCAGCAGACATTTCATCATCTGATTCTGCCTTAACAGCTGCTCCTTCAACCATATCCGGAAGTACAACCTTCTCAGCCTCTCTTGAGCCTTCCTCAATAACCTTCAGCGCATTTTCGGCTTTCTCGGCCCATCCGCTCTCTTCATATGGAATAACTCTCACTGTCCGGTTATACTCTCTGTCATGAATACCATCTGAAAGTACAGCCGAAAGCTTAACTATTCCTGTCCCGACTATGTCATGGCTGTTAACCCTTCCGTCAATACCTATAAGCTCTGTATCATCGCTGTACCATTCTATCCGGAGAGTACCTGTTTCATCTGTTTCCGGTAACTCCAGGTCATACATAACATTATTAAGATCCGGATTGTCTCCTCTGATGATCTCATCCAGATATTTACAGGCGTTATCTGATATCTCTCTGAACTCTTCCTTACTGTATTCTCTGGGAGAAAGCTCAAGACCGTAGGTTTTTTCACTTCCTCCTTTGGAAAGTTTTATATTTACCTTTACAGCCTCCTCACCGACTCCCGGTCTTTTCAGGATATTACTGTCTTCTCCTGTTGCAGGCATAAAAGCCAGAAGCATAACGACTATATCCAGCAGCAGCAGACCTCTCAGCCCCTTAGCAACAGTATCTGTAAACAGCTTCTCAGCCTCTTCCTCAACCTGCTTCTCACTCATGGTTTCCGAACATCTTATCTCTGCCCTGAATCTGTCAAATAAAAACCCCTTACGAAAAAATCCCAGAAGAAATTCGGCCGAAGGATTAAACAACCTGTATTTCCTTTCTTTTCCGATACACCTTCTGCTCAGGATTTCCAAAAGAGCCAGGCTCATGACCAAAACGAAACTTATATACAACATATCTTTTCCTCAGTTATACACTTATATCTGCTATACATTGATGTCTGTTATATGCCTTCCGATCCTGTCGGCAGCCAGTACCAGAAGCAGCATAACCGTCATAAATGCCCTGCCCGTGAAACCTTCATACAACGCGTTCATAAAGCTTTTCATGGTAAGTCTGGAGTAAAGTATGATGATAAACGGCATGAGCACCATTATCTTCTGCTCAAGCTTCTTTCCGGCGATAACGGCACTGATATCATTCTCCACATCTATCCTTTCACTGATGGTTCTGACAGAATCCCTTATTATCTGTATGGTATTTCCGCCTGAAAATCTTATGATATGGATCACATCCGCAAATGCCCTTATCTCCTCCAGATCCGTTTCTTCGGCAAGATCACTGAAAACCGTATCCACAGGTTGATTGAGTGACATTTTTCTTCTTACAACCGTAAGATGCTTAAGTATTGAAGCCTTTCTTCCAAATTCCTTCTCTACATCCTTTTCTGCAAGGATAATTGCATTTTCCAGCGAGTATCCTCCTTCCAATGCGGCATCCACAGCTCTCATAAACCCTTTAAATTCCATCAGAAGCCGACGACTTTTCTTTTTCTCCTGCTCCTTTTTCCATTCCAGGTAATACAATAATCCGGCTGCAAATCCCGGCAGTAAACCTATCAGAGAATCATAAAAGAGGTATGCAACCGTCGGGACCAGAAGGATACTTACTATCATCAGCGTCCCTCCCGATAGATTCCGATAAGCCCGGCCGATTCAAGCTTCTTTACATTTATCAGATCATTTATCCTGCAGAGTCTGCCTCTGACCTTTTTATCAAATTTAACGTTTCGGGAATCCTTCCCGTAAGTTTCAGAATCCTCATGCAGTTCTTCAAACATATAAAGTGTATTCAGTCTGATCTCATCTTCATCCATTCCGGTCACCTCACTGATCTCCAGTACTCTTCTTGTTCTGTCACGAAGTCTCCCGAGATGTATCACGATATCAATAGCAGCTGCAATCTGCTGTCTGATAGCCCTGATCGGCAGCTCAGCGCCCATCAGCACCATTGCCTCAAGCCTGAGTAACATATCTCTGACCGAGTTTGCATGTCCCGTAGAGATACTTCCGTCATGTCCCGTATTCATAGCTGCAAGCATATCAATCGCTGCTTCATCTCTGACTTCTCCGACGATAATTCGGTCCGGCCTCATTCTGAGACTGGTCCGGATAAGGTCCTTTATCCTTATACTGTTGTTCCCTTCAACGTTTGCAGTCTTAACCTCAAGCCTGATGAGATTGTCTATCCCTCTCAGACTGAGCTCAGCCGCATCCTCAATTGTTATCACTCTTTCTTCCTTTGGGATGTAGTCTGATAATGCATTGAGAAAGGTTGTTTTTCCTGAGCTGGTGCCTCCTGAGATAAATATGTTATACCCCGCCATCACCAGCAGTTTAAGAAAGTCCGCAGTATCCTTATCAATACTTTCCTTTTCTATCAGCCTCTGCATATCAAGTCTTTCCTTAGGAAACTTCCTTATGGTTACTGCGGTTCCGTCAAGCGATACGCCGGACAGGACAACATTTACCCTTGAGCCATCGGGAAGAATAACGTCAGCTATCGGACTGGTATCATTCAGGAGCCTGTTTGAGGAAGCAACGATCTGCTGTACGATTGAAAGAAGCTTTTCCGGACTTTCAAAGGATTTCTCTGACCTCACGATCACTCCGTTTCTTTCAAGAAATATTCTGTCAGGACCGTTGATCATGATCTCGGAAATACTGTCATCCTCCAGAAAATCGGATAGTATATCAAGCCTTCTTATTGAGTTATATATCTCTGATTTAAGTGCAAGCTTTTCCCTGAGAGGCATATATTCCCCTCCGGATTCTCGGAGTATACACTTATCTATAAGCCTCCTGACCTCTTCATCTTCAATCTCGGAATTAAGATCAAGCTCGTTTATTACTTCTCTCTTCAGTCTCTCTCTATGACTTTCCATATCTTATTTTCCTGACAAAAGCTGCCATTTCCTCCTCATCCTCCAGATTATAAGGAACCTGAACCCTTACGATCCTGGTCATTATGCTTCTTTGTTCCATACTTCTCAGAACACTCTCAAAACTTCCGATCTTTCCGAGTGAAACAGGGTCATCAAGAACCGGCATATATATCCGGTCAAAGCAGTCAAGAATCCCAAGATCATCCAGCACCGCAGACCCGAAATCATATATGACCATATCGTATTTCCCCGACTGCAGCAGACAGTCTGAAAGGCATATAATATCGTCTTTTTGAACATTTCTCAGGTCCAGATAAATCGTGCCCGCACGAAGCACATCCACTCCTTCTGACGATACAATGCACCCTCTGACAGTCTCCGCAAGTTCGGGTATTCTTTCTTTGATCTGATATAGTATCCCGCCTCCGGGAGTTTTGCATGGAGAATAGTTTTCCATTCCGACATAGATTCCTCTGCCCCTTACCGCATATCGGGCCAATGCTCTTGCAAGAGTTGTACAGCCGCTTCGTCCGAGAGGAGAAAATACCGCTTCTGTCAGAATTTTACTTTCAACAGGAGGACTGTCTGCGATATTTTTCCTCACCAGTGCAAATATGTCACCCAGTCTCTGATATTTGAATATAATCTCATTATCTCTGACCGGTAACAGGCTTCCGCTCTCACTCTTTACATATTGACAGGTCTCAATGCCGTTTCTCCTTTCTGAGAGATATATGCACCTGACATTATGAAATAAAAGCCCACTGTCAGTCTCCTTACATCCGGATATATCATCCATCAGGATCATTTCAAGATCATTCTCCGTAAGATAATCCGCCACAGACTCTTTATCTGAGAAGATCACTGCATTATATTTCTGATCCATATGATTAATGTGATCCGCCAGTCCGACTGCAAAGCTTATATTTCTGTCACAAATACCTATTCTGTGCATCTCTCAATCCCTTCAGCTGCTATATAGATCATTTCGGCAGATAATTCAGCAGACCGACGATCAGGGGGGTGTAGGCGTCATTTGACATCTTCGTCAGTCTGCTTTCTGCTGATGAAGTTAGGTTATCATTTTCAAAATCCTCAGTAAAATCGTGAAGCGACACGGTTTGTTGCGCTACAAATTCAAGCTCCTTCATAATCGGTCATCCACCAAAAAAGTTCTGAAATGCAGTCTCCGCCTGTATTTTCCCCCCTTTTTCAAATACGATCCCGCACTTGTATTTCACTCAGATTCACTCTTTTTCATGACTGTTTCAGTCAAAAAAGTGCATAAAAAAAGCACCGGACAATCATATCCGATGCTTTTTTGTTAAATATCAATATTCGATTTTATCTAATCCGACGAAACGATCTGTTGCATTTTCATCACGCCGTCAGGCATTCATCATATTTTTAACCGACAAGCCAGCCTGTGTTATTTAAGAACAGCTAGGCTAATTCTTCTCGATGTATTTATTAAGAGTATCAACAACTGTGTTTAAATTGTATGGCTTGGCGATATAATCATCGAGCTGGTTCTCGATTATTCGCTCCTTATCACCGAACATGGCTCTTGCAGTTACCGCGATGATAGGAAGTCTCTTCTTATGATCTCTCTGCTCAAGCTTTCTGATCTCCTGAGTAGCTGCGATACCATCCATAACAGGCATCTGAACATCAAAGAGAGCCGCATCATAGGACTTCTGCTTGAAGAGCTCAATAGCCTTCTCACCGTTCTCAGCGATATCATATGAGAAGCCTGCCATACCGAGAAGCTTACCGATAACCTGCTGGTTAACCGGCTCGTCCTCTGCAACGAGAATCCTTGCATTCTTACCGTTATTTGTGATAGAAAATACAGCCGCAGAATCCTTTTCCTCATTCTGCTTTTCTTCGATCTCGGCAGCCTTAACAACCTTAAGAGGAATCTCTGCGATAAAGGTTGAACCGATGCCTTCCTTACTCTGTACTGTAATAGTACCGTTCATAAGCTCTGTGATCTGCTTGCTTATAACGAGTCCGAGTCCGGATCCGCCGTATTTTCTTGTATCGGAACCGTCAACCTGCGAGAATCTGATGAAGAGCTTTGTCATGTTAGCCTCGGAAATACCGATACCTGTATCGGCAACAGCTATGCGAAGCTTAACCGTATCATTTGTATCATCGAGAGCCGCGATCTTAACTCTTACGCCGCCTTCAGAGGTGAACTTGATAGCATTTGAAAGGAGGCAGTTAAGAACCTGCTGTATACGCTGTCCATCTGCTCTGACGAGTTTAGGAATATTATTACCAAAGTTAAGGTCAAGTGAGATTGCCTTATTATCGGCTGCCGGATAATGAGCTGCAACGGTTTCCTCAATCGCTGCCTTGATATCACAGATCTCTTCCTTAATCTTGTATTTACCTGCTTCAAGCTTACTGATATCGAGGATATCATTGATAAGTCTGAGAAGGTTATCAGCACAGTTCTTTGCTGTGATGAGGTTGTCTCTGTAATCTGCCTGAAGATCATCAGCCATAAGTGTAAGCTGGATCATACCGAGAATACCATTGATAGGTGTTCTGATCTCATGGCTCATATTTGCAAGGAATTCAGCCTGTGTCTTGTAAGCAGCGTTGGCATCTTCGATAGCCTTGCTGAGCTTCATCTCAGTTTCCTTCTGCTCTGTAACATCAATGACTACCATATTGATATGATCAGCCTCTGACTTGTACATAACAGTATTAAATATCTTACCGAGCTTCTCCATGGTGATCTCTACATCCATGAGGTCGCCCTCTTTGGTTCCCGAATTATTGTACGCACTGAACCATGCGTTAATATCCTGAAGAACCTCTATATTACTGTCGCCGAGTATCTTGTCCTGATAATCAGGCTGATCAAGGTTGAAATATGTTCCAAACTTCTCGTTGGCATCAACCATCTGATAACCAACTACCGCACCTGCATGATCGGTTATGATCTTCGCCTGCGCAAAGCCTATCGGAAGGTTCATGAAGAGCTTTCTGTATTTATCGCTTTTACCGCCGGAAGACTTGCCCGATCCCTTCATATTGGTGATCATGAATAGTATAATAAGCAGCTGAAGCACCAGCATGATTATTCCTATCGCGGTGCTGCCCGCAGCAATTCCAACGATTCCCAAAACACCCACGGCAGCTGCAGTGACAATCGCAACCTGCTGGCTGTCCATCTCTTTTAATTTCTCCATAACAATTCCCCTCTCGGTCCTTTCCTCTCAATCTTTTTTGACCGACACATCCGTATATCTGATGATTCCGGCCATGTCTGACATGAAACCCTCCATGTAAAATACACGCAAAAAGCGCAAAATGTTGGGTTTACAGATTTATTCCCATACAAAATAGTTTACTATATTTCCTCCCGACGGTCAATCAGTCAATTTTACTTTTATGACTGTTTTTTGTCATCCGCATTGTTCATTTTTTCCTCACCGGCATAGTCATCTGTGTCGTCATATCCGTCCCCGGCATCATCTTCCGAGTCGTCATATCCGTCATCCGACTCATCATAATCATCCTCATCATCCACAGCAGTTCTCGAAGCTCCGGTATTTCTCGCAGATTCGATATTTCTAGCTGATCCGTCAGTTTTTTCAGCTCCGGAATTTCTCGCAGGTCCTGCAGCATTCACAGCCCGTGCGGCGCGCTTCGCAGCCCGTGCCTTCTTAGCCTTCCTGTCCATAAGGATAAATACAAATATGCCCCACGCCAGCATGGTGAGAAGTATTCCCGGCCAGAAGCCCGGAGCCGTATAACAGAGTTCAACTGTATGCTCGCCTGCAGAAAGGTCAACTCCCATGAAGGCCTCCTGGACCTTCTTTATCTTAACCTTCTTACCGTCAACATAAGCGCTCCAGCCCTCATCATAAGGGACTGCGACAAACATCATTCCTCCGTCTCCCGCATCGATGGTACCCTTCAGATAGCCGTCCTTTGCGGTCCTGATATCCATAGCACCCTGCTTAAGCTTCAGATGATCCATGGCAAGGACCCTCTTGTCCAGGATCGCATAATCAAATCTTATAGAACCATTCTTGGAATAGCTTTCATTAAACTCAATAGAAAGCTCAACCTTATCTCCGGTTTTCAGATCACCGAGATCAAATATCTGGCTCTGATATCTGTCATAGGCTGTCTGAACGTCATTTTTATAATATCTGACCTTATAAACATTATTTGCGATGATATCAACTACATATCTGGCCGGCTTATCAACAATAAACGTTGCATTTACAACCGGCTTTCCTGTTCCGTCTGCTGAATATCCTACGAGGTCACTTATCGCACCGTCAACCCACGCTGAAGCTCTGTCGGCACTTGCCTCCATCTCAACGTGTATATCCTTATAAAGGATCTCGGTGTTATCTGCAGCACCGGCTACAAGGTCATTAACATTGTCAATATCCCTGCCCTTAAGAAGATTTACCGAAGCCACCCTGTCGCCAACCATATAAGCTACAGGAAGAGTATGGAAATTCTGATAAACATTTATTACATCACTCTCGTAAATGACAGGAGTTGTATCATCCGGATTATAATAATCCGCTCTGGTTGCATAGATATTTCTTATGCCAAGCAGCATGTTTGTTCCGTGGCAGGCACCGTAATAGAGATATTCGTTGGCACCGGTGTAGAAACCGAGCCTTCCGGCAGCCGTAACGGTCTCGCCCCTTACCGTTGAGCAGAAGATTCCGATACTGTTCATTCCGTTCAGTGTTGCCTCATCCAGAACGTAAGGATTGATCATATCCTCCCTGTAAAATACGGCTCCTTCCTCCTTGGCAGCCTTGTGTATCTCATCAACGATCTCTTCCATCTCATTGACACGTCTCATGGAATAAGCTGCATTTGCGGACCCGATATAGTCCATGCTGTGATCTGCCGCAAAAAGTATTTCCGTGACGAAGGCCAGCGATATGATCACTGTCAGCACTCTCGACCTCTTCAGCTTCACACTCTTAAGCATGAATAATATGTAACAGCCGATCGTGATACCGACAGTCCAAAGTATTTCCGGCTTAAGATAATCCTTGATTCCCGAGCTTTGAGCCCCGTTGCCGGCAGTATTATAGATTATATATGACCAGAAGCCTGCCGTAAGGAACAAAGCACTGGTTATGTAATAGCCGCTTATATATCTCAGTCTGAGAGCTGCCCTGTAAGCCATGGTCAGCAGGACAAATATATAAAGAAAAGAGAATCTGTTCGGGATTCCATACTGATTATGGAAGCCATGCCATACATAGTTCAGAAGTTCATTGTTAAAGCTTGCTACCAGGATAACAAGTATCACGAACTTACCTATCCTTCTCGTCAGTTTTTCTCTGTCCAGGAACAGATATACAAAGGCAAGCAGAATGACAAATATACCGCAATACAGATTTACGCCGCCGTCAAAGGTCTGCATCTTGATAGGATTGGTATAAAACAGATGTGCCTTAAGGACTTCCTTGATATCCTGATACCATTTCCATTTCGGAAGCTCCATCTTGCCCGCAGCAGTCTGCATTATACCCTTATACGCCGTTATCAGCGAAACTGCGGTCATTCCTGCAGCCAGAATCGAATAGCAGGCAAATCTCACACCATGCACGAAGAACTTCTTAATTCCGCCGTGAGATTCCGTGAAGAACCAGAGTATCATAAAGACACATATCATAAATGCAATATAATAATTGCACCACAGACAATATGCCAGTGATATACAGTAAAGCTTTGGATCACCATCATCCATCAGCCTCTCGAAGCCGAGAATAATGAGCGGAAGTACCATTATGCAGTCAAGCCACATAACATTCCACAT
>OCTW011593246.1_pt1 | contig 32742 bp, 33 predicted proteins | sample 1539671 | NCBI WGS metagenome assembly OCTW01 (sample SAMN02144230, study PRJEB22623) | gut metagenome | biome: sheep rumen | host: Ovis aries | place: New Zealand | reverse complement strand
CCTTCCAGCAGTGCGCCGGCTTCCTCCGCATTGCCGGGGCGGCCAATCCGCTGGACGATTCGGCCGTCCATCCGGAGGCGTACCATATCGTGGACAGAATGGCCAGGGACTTGAAAGTGAGTACGAAGGAACTGGTCGGAAATGCCGAGCTTTGCAAGAAAATCAATCCCAAGGACTACGTGGAGAAAGACTTCGGCCTTCCTACCGTCAACGATATCATTCTGGAACTGCAGAAGCCCGGGCGGGACCCGCGCGAAGCCGCGCAGGAGTTCTCTTTCGCGGAGGACATCCACGAGATCGACGACCTCAAACCCGGCATGGAATTGCCCGGCATCGTGACCAACCTCACCGCCTTTGGCGCTTTCGTGGATATCGGCCTGCATGAAAACGGGCTCATCCATGCCTCGCAGATGGGGCAGAAAGGGATGGCCGTCCCTTCCAAGGTACTCAAGTTGCATCAGCACATCATGGTCCAGGTCCTTTCCATCGACCTGGAGCGAAACCGCATCGGATTAAGATTACTAAAACAATAACGCATGAAACGGATCCTAACTTTTGTCCTGGCGCTTGTAGCCGCAGGCAGCCTGGCCCTGGCCAAAGACTATACCGTCACGTCTCCGGACGGACATCTTTCCGTGAAGGTGGATGTCGGTAAGGCGCTCACCTACAGTATCGCACGCGACGGCGTCGTGCTCATTGAACCTTCCCGCCTGCAGCTGACTCTGCAGGACGGAAAATGCTGGGGACCGGACGCCCGGGTCCGGAAGGTTTCCCGCCGCAGCGTGGACGACACCGTGGAGGCTCCGCTTTTCAAGCGCTCCGCCGTCCGGGACCATTTCAACGAGATGTCGCTGCTTACCAAGGATTTCGTGCTCGTTTTCCGGGCCTATGACGACGGTATCGCCTGGCGTTTCCGGCCGCTGAAACCCGTCACGGTGAAGGCGGAGGATATCTCCTTCAGCTTTGCCGATGACTGGACGGCGTATGTCCCCTATGTCAACCAGCATACGGAATCGCTGGAAACCCAGTTTTTCAGTTCCCAGGAAGCCCAGTACAACCATGACAGAATCTCCGGATGGCGCAAGGACCGCCTCGCTTTCCTGCCCATTACCGTGGATGCCCCGGGCGGCGTGAAGCTCTGCATCGTGGAGGCCGACCTTATCGACTATCCCGGCATGTACCTCCATAACGGAGACGGCGGTCGCACCCTGAAGGGTGTCTTTGCGCCCGTTCCCGACAAATACAAGGCCGAGGACGGCCGTTCCTTCCAGCGCCTCATTGAAAGCCGCAAGGATGTCATCGCCGAGAATGTGCGTGTAATGCCCTGGAGGGCTGTCATCGTGGCCCCCGAGGCCAAGGACCTCACCCAAAGCGACATGACCTGGCGCCTGGCTTCTCCCAATGCCATCGGCGATGTGTCCTGGATCAAGCCCGGCAAGGTGGCGTGGGACTGGTGGAACGGATGGAACATCTACGGAGTGGACTTCGAGGCCGGCATCAATACCCAGACCTATAAATATTATATCGACTTTGCCGCCTCCAAGGGTATCGAATACATTGTCATGGACGAGGGCTGGGCAAAGCACACGGTCCTGAACATGAAGGAAACCCGTGCCGAGATTGACCTCCCGGAAATTGTGAACTATGGAAAATCCAAGGGGGTGGGCGTTGTGCTCTGGACCATCGCCCGTCTGTTCGAAGACCAGATGGAGGAACTCTGCGCCCAGTATTCCGCCATGGGCGTAAAGGGCTGGAAGATAGACTTCATGGACCGCGACGACCAAAAAATGGTCCATTTCTACCGCCGTGCCGCCGAAGTGACGGCCAAATACCACATGTTCATAGATTTCCACGGAGCCTACAAGCCCGTGGGCATGTCCCGTACCTACCCCAATGTGCTCAACTATGAAGGCGTTTACGGCTTGGAGAACATGAAGTGGAATGCCAGTTGCGACCAGGTCACCTACGATGTCACCATCCCGTACACCCGTCTGGTGGCCGGTCCGGCCGACTATACCCAGGGCGCCATGCGCAACGCCCGCCGGGACAATTACCGCGCTGTGGGGGATGAACCCATGTCCCAGGGAACCCGCTGCCATCAGCTGGCCGAATACGTCATCTTCGACGCTCCGCTGTCCATGCTCTGCGACTCGCCGTCCAACTATATGCGCGAGCCCGAATGCACGGAGTGGATTGCCGGCATCCCCACCGTCTGGGATGAAACCGTCGCCCTGGACGGCCGAATCGGAGAATATGTGGTGATGGCTCGCCGTAAGGGAGATGTCTGGTATGTGGGCGCGCTCAACAACTGGGATGCCCGCGACCTGGAAATCGACCTCGGTTTCCTGCCCAGGGGAAAGGCCGTTGTCTTTGCCGACGGAGCCAATGCCCACCGCGCCGCCCGCGACTACAGAAAGTGTGAGGTGGAGCTGACCGGAGAGAGGATGAAGATACACCTGGCACCCGGTGGCGGATGGGTGCTTAAGACTTTTTGATTTTCCGGAAGCGGAGGGCGATGACGCCCCAGAATGCTTCCCCGAAAATGCTGCCGCTCATTTTTGATACACCTTTCTGGCGGTTGGTAAAGACAATGGGTACTTCCTTCAGTTGGAACCCCAGTTTCCAGGCGCTGTATTTCATTTCGATCTGGAAGCCGTAGCCTTTCATTTTTACGGCATCCAGGTCGATGGTTTCCAGAACCCGGCGCTTGTAGCAGACAAAGCCGGCCGTGGTGTCGTACACGTGCATGCCCAGAATGGTGCGCACATAGCCGGATGCAAAGTAGGAGATGAGGATGCGGCTGATGGGCCAGTCCACCACGCTCACGCCGTTGCAGTAGCGGGAGCCCACGGCTACGTCGGCCCCATTTTGGGCGCAGGCCTCGTACAGACGCAGAAGGTCGGCCGGGTTGTGGGAAAAATCGGCATCCATTTCGAAGATATACTCGTAATTGTGCTCCAGGGCCCAGCGGAAGCCGGTGAGGTATGCTGTGCCCAAGCCCTGCTTGCCGCTGCGCTCCACCAGGTGAAGGCGGTCCGGAATTTTCCTTTGCAGCGACTTGACGATGGCGGCCGTCCCGTCCGGGGACCCGTCGTCTATAATCAGGATGTGAAAACCGCCCGGAAGGTCTGATACTACCCGGACAATCTCCTCGATGTTCTCTTTTTCGTTGTAGGTGGGGATGATGACCAATTTGTTCATGCGCATATCCTCTATTGGAAAGCAAAGATATAAAATATTTTTAATTGCTGATGATTTTATTAAAAAAAGCCTATCTTTGTAAATCGAAGAATAAAATGCCATCAACATGTTACTATCCCGTTATAACGTATCCGCTTTCCTTTATTCCCGGGAACAGTCAATCATCGGAAGACAGCGCCTGGTTTTTTTCATCGCCGTCGGTGCAATGTCCATTCTCCTCACCATCTCCAGTTTTTTCCTTCAGCCCAAGAGTCCTACGCTCACTGTGATTGATATTACCACCGTACTCTTGACCATTCTGCTGGGAATATTGTATTTTGGTAAAAAAATCAACATACGCCTGGCAACCACGTCGCTTTTCATCCTTCTCCAGTTGGAATTAAGCGCTCAGAAAATTTTGTTTGCCTCCATCAATACTCCGGAAAGCAATGCCCTTATCCTGCAGGCATCTTTCCTTTCATTGTTGTTGATTACCATATCGCTGGTCTGTTTCCTCAGGTACAGTCCCACCATCATATCCGTCATCTCCATCTTCACCTACGTGCTTTGCCTGACGATGGACCAATCCTTCATCCTGAAGACGTTCCTTCCAGTGTATCTGGTGGTGCTCATCGGCGCGATTATCTATGATATCTTTTCCGTCCACGCCGCTCTCAACCTGGAAGCCGAAAACCAGAACCTCCGTCAGGAGATGTCCATCTTTTTCTATGAAACAGGGCTGAGCTCGGACAGTATCAAGGCGATTTCACAGCTTGCCCGGGAGAAGGGAAAGGCCGAGGGGATGCGGGAAATCCTGTCCCAGATGGATCCCGGTGTCAGGGCCCGTCTGGTAAGCGGCCTCTCTGCCATCCATCAGGAGGACGAATCGTCGCGCAAGGACATCGCGGCGGCTTTCCCCATGCTTACCCCTACGCAGATTACCATTTGTCAGCTCATCCTTCAGGACATGAAACTGTCCGAGATATGCCGTGTCACCGGAAAGAGCGAAGGAAATATTACATCTCAGCGCTCACGCATCCGCAGCATTTTGGAATTGAACAACGATGAAGTGCTGAAGGACGCGCTTCAAGAGCGCTTGAACGCCTATCGCGAGACTCTATAATAGCTATCATTTGGTCGAAAATGGTTGCTATATGGGTGAAAATCCGACACTTAAATTGATTCACGTTTTATTCAGAAGTACCTGTTGCAAAATAGATTAAGTACGTTAAATACACTTAATCATATTTTTTGCTCAAATCCTTGTATGCTATTGTTTCTTTTTTTATTTTTGCATCCGAATTTTTCACCGCCAATTTTTAAAAGGTGAAAATTAGTGAAGTGTAGAATGAAAAAAAGTAAACAAGGAGTTGTGTTTGGATTTGTCAGGGATCTCGTTCTTTCGGCGAGTGCCTCCCTGTTCTCCATTCTTCTTTTGCGTTGGGTTACTTCTCCTATCGGCGGATTTACGCTCCATCTTCTAAAGTGGGTGGGCTTGTCGCTCATCGCTTCTGCACTGGCTTTCTTCTTTACCAAATATTATAAGAGAGACCGTGATGTGGTCTCCAGGGAAAGTCTGTTGCACCTTGTCGTTGTCGTCCTGATCAAAGACGGCCTGCTTGCACTGTGCCTGCTTGCCGGTTTAGTGAGTTTCCCTTCCATTATCGACTGTGTGCTCCTGATCTTTGCGGATATGCTTTTCACGCTGTTTATTTGCCAGTATGTCCGCATCTCCCAGGGCTCCGAGGTTCGCCGGATCCGTCAGCTTTCCGCGGCCAAATCCGCCCTTGTCATGGGAACGGACTCTGCCGCTGTCGCAATGGCCAAGGAACTCGGCGAATCCGGAAATTACCTTGTGATGGGGCTGGTCAGCGACGATATTGACATGGAAGGCCGTATCATCGGAAACTTTCCGGTATATTATGTAAGCGGTCCCACCGGTGTGGAACGCCTCAAATGGAAGATCGGCGGAATCGACTGCATTTTCTTCCCCCGTACGCAGGATTTTGAAAGCCTGGATACTGAACTGGATAACGAAGAAAAGCTTCTTACGGATGAGAACATCGCCACGTTGAACGCTTTTGCCAAGCGCACCTTCGACGTAGTGGTCTCTTTCATCCTGCTCGCCGTCTTCTCCCCCCTGATTCTCATCTGCGCCATCGCCGTAAAACTGGAGGACGGAGGCCCCGCCTTCTATCGCCAGGAGCGGATCGGCAAAGGTGGACGCAAGTTCAAGCTGGTGAAATTCCGTTCCATGCGCATTGATGCGGAATTCATGGGCACTCCCGCCCTGTGCAGCGGTGAAACCGATCCCCGCCTTACCCGCGTGGGCCGTTTCCTCCGCGTCCATCACCTGGACGAATTGCCGCAGATGTGGAATGTGCTCATCGGGGACATGAGTTTTGTGGGCTGGCGCCCGGAACGGGAGTATTTTGTCCAGCAAATCATGCAGATTGACAATCGCTTCCAGTACCTGTACCAGATTCGTCCGGGGGTGACCAGTTTCGCCACGGTGTACAACGGATACACGGACACCATGGAAAAGATGCTCACCCGGCTGGACCAGGACATCTATTACCTGCGCACGCAGTCCATCGCTTTCGATGCCAAAATACTCATGCTGACCTTCTTGACCATTGTTTCCGGAAAGAAATTCTAGTTTGCGATGCAACAGTGTTGGTATGTGGCACGGACGCGCTACTTTCACAAAGAAATCCAGATGCGCGACGTGCTCACGGAAATGGGTATCGAAAATTTTGTTCCTACGGTAAAACGGAAACGCACTCGGGGAAAAGGAATGGCCGAAAGGGCGGCCGCTCCCAACCTGGTCTTTGTCCGCACGGACCGTCTGTCGGCGCTCGGTCTCATTACTGAGCGGCACCTTCCGATGGAATGGATGCAGGACTGTGCCACGCGTGCAATGATGGTGGTGCCGGACAAGCAGATGGACGATTTTCGGCGTGTTTTCTCGGAGGCGTCCCTGGAAGAAGGCGGCCTTTTGACAGAGCCTTTTACGCCCGGAGATCCCGTGCAGGTAACGGACGGGCCGCTGATGGGAGTAGAGGGAAGGATTATGGAAGAAGCTGGCAAGCTATATGTGGTTGTGGGATTGGCAGGTAGCATTTTTGCCAGGTCCGTGGTGCCCAAAGCATGGCTTAAAATAACGCGATAAAACAAAAAATGATTATATTTGTAACTATTATCGGACGAGGTTCCATATTGCCGAAATCGGTTTTGCCCGTGCAAGACTGACGGCGTAGCCGTACCTTGAAAGATAAATGACCGTTAAAAAATGAAAAAACAGATTACGATTCTTTCAATTACCGCCTGTATGCTGGTATCTGTCTTCAGTGCCGGTGCTCAGACCAAGAAGGTCGCATCGCCCTGGGGCATCTCTATCCGGGGTGGTGTAATAGGCAATGTTCACGAGAATGTAATGTCCTACTTTAAACATCGTCGGATTGTCGACCTTGTTACAGCGGGTTTTTCAGTGGACGGAATGTATGATTTCACCAATATCTTCGGCGTTCGTATGAGCGTCGGGATGGGTAAGAATGCCGGCGCGTGCAATTCCCAGGAAGTGGACGGCGGTTTCTATCCCTACACCTTCAGGAGTATCAATGCTTTTGCAGATGCGATGATTCATTTCGGCACTCCTGAGGACGCTTTCTCCTCCAGAATTTACGGAGGTCTGGGTTTTGCCCATACCTATGATTTGGTGGAGGAAATGAAAGACGGCATCACATCCTGGCCGCATCCTTGGGCAACGCCGGAAAAATCACTTCCCGGCACAGAAGAAGCTAATAATGTTTTTGGCTTTCGAATTGGGTATTTGGGAGAATGGCATGTCACCCCGGAGGTAGGCATTCTTATCGACGCCTGCGGCGAGTTTTATTCCGACAGGTATGATTGTTTGATGCCGACTTTGGACGATCATGACTCCTATCGTGGTTATGCCGGTTTTCCGTTTGACATGCGTTTCGTTATTTCGCTGGGAATAGCTTATCATTTTTAACAAGATTATCAGATAAATATTATATTATGAAGAAGATTCTTATCCTTTTTTTAGTCGCCGCCTTTAGTGTGGCGGCATATGCTCAAGGAAACGATACCCTAACGGTTTATTCTGCAAAGGAAACTGCGGCCGAACTCAATAAGCCGCAGAAATATCCTCTGAACTGGTTCGTCGGTGTAGGCGGTGGTTTCAATATCGCTACCGATATGCGAAGTTATTCTACGCAAAAGGTAGGAAACGGAACGGGAATTTCCATTGACGTTTATGCCGGTAAATGGTTTACCCGTTACTTCGGTGCACGACTGGGGTATCACGGAATCAATACTTCTTTCAACGATGTTGATCTTCCCAGCCGTGACCACGGCAGCCATCCTTTCTATTATCTGCATGCGGATGCCATGTTCCGCCCCACCACCTGGCTGGTTCCTTTTGTCCATGCCGGCTACATCAACGTAACTCATTCCAATCTTGAGATGGGTATCGACAATAAGCACAAGCATTCTTTCGGCGGTGGTGCCGGTGTCTTGTTTCCCATCCGTGCGGGACGTTTCCGTGTTGTCCCCGGCTTGAGAATCACCATGATGAACGGAGATGTGGGCAGCTATGAGGATACTCCTCAGAAACAGATGCGCGTCAAATTCAGTGCAACCCTCGGATTGGCCTATACCTTCGGCAAGCAGAAAGCCCGGGTGATTCGTGAGGTGACGGAAGTGCCTTATGAGGTGTTGCGCATCGATACGGTGCACGTGCACACGCACAGCGTGGATACCGTGTACCTCCAACGGGAATTGGATGCCGTCGCCCGGAGTATCAACGCCCGCACGCAGGCCGATGTGCTTTTCGACCTTAACTCTGCCCATCTGCGTCCGGATGCCTATCCTATCCTGCAGGAAGTTGTGAACTTCTTGAAAGAGAATCCTGATGTTCATGCCACCGTTGAGGGACACGCATGCAAATTGGGCTTCGACTCTGTGAACCAGCCTCTTTCGGAACGTCGTGCAAAGGCGGTATATGATTATTTGCGCGCTCATGGGATATCGTATGAACGCCTGGAGGCCAGGGGTTACGGTTCCAAACGGCCCAAGGTATCCAATGAGACGGAGTATGGCCGAAGGCAGAATCGTCGTATCGAGTTTGTATTCAAGATTAGATAAGATGCATCTTAAAACCTTTTGCTACCCGCAGTCGCCATCAATCTGGCGGCCTGCGGGTTTTTTAACTGTGAATGTACTTTTGAACTTTCCGATTAGGGTTGTGGGCAATTCCATGGCGTTGGTTAATTCTTATGGAATAAAAATCTGACAGCAAAGGATATTTATTATGATAATTGGTTATACTACAGGCGTTTATGATTTGTTTCACATCGGGCATCTCAATCTTCTTAAGAATGCTAAAGGAATGTGTGATAAACTCATTGTAGGGGTTACAGTGGATGAGTTGGTAGCCTACAAAGGGAAAAGGTCAATGATTCCATTTGAAGATCGGATAGAATTAGTGAGAAGTTGCCGTTATGTAGATGCGGCCGTTCCCCAGTACGATATGGATAAACTCACGGCCTGCAAGAAACTTGGAGCCGAATTCCTTTTCGTTGGAGACGATTGGTATGGAACGGACAAGTGGAGGGAATATGAGAAACAATTTTCCGAGGCAGGCATTAGAATAGTCTATTTCCCCTATACTAAGGGTATCTCATCTACAAAAATCAATGAAGCTTTGAATGTGGTTAGAAAGTTTGATCTTCACGACGTAAAGTAAACGATGGTACGACATTTTGACAAAGACTTTTGTCTTTCTTCTTATATGGCATTTCGCTATATATGGAAGGATGATTATGATTTTTTTCCGGGTTTTTCTCACGAAAATTTTGAACCTCAACCTTTGGCTTCCCGGATTCCAGTTAGATCAGCTGAAGAGATTGGACGTAAGATTCAGCAGCAGGTTGAGAAACTTTACGAACAATATGGGGAAGTAGGAATTCTTCTTTCGGGTGGTATGGATAGTGCGATAATTGCATCATATCTCCATCCAGGAAGCCATGCATATACTTTTATTTCGGACACTGGAGTATTTAATGCCGATGTTGAGCGTGCGCGGGCATATTGTCAGAAATATAATCTGCAGCATCATTTAATTGAGATTTCATTTGAGGATTATCAGAAATACACTCCCATCGTGATGGCCAGAAAGTGGGCGCCGGTCCACTCGATTGAACCGCAAATATATAAAGCCGCTATTTCTGCCAAGAAAGACGGGGTGAAGGTGATTTTGGTCGGGGAGAGTGCTGATTTGATTTTTGGCGGAATGGATCAGTTGATTTCCAGGGACTGGTTTTATGAGGACTTTATCAAAAGATACACATTCCTTGAGCCCGAAAAAGTATTGGAGCATCCCGTTTCAATGATTGAGCGTTATGAATCCTATCGTATGGAAGGGGATAAGATAGATTATATGCGTTTCATGGACGATGTTTTTTCTATCGAAAGTTCCGGGTCTTATTACAATGCTTTTGGGGCGGCAATGCTCCCTTATTTCGATCCGTATGCCTGCATGACGATGGCAGAACCTTTGGACATGAGTCGCGTCCGAAATGGGGAACCTAAATACCTGATTAGAGAATTATATGCGACATGTTACCCGGAGCGTGATATTCCTTTCAAAATACCGATGCCTCGTCCGGTCGATGCTGTCTTTAGGGATTGGGCAGGTCCTTCACGCCCCGAGTTTAAAAAGAGCATAGATATGAACACATTGACTGGAAACCAGAAATGGCAGCTATGGTGTGCGGAATTGTTTTTGAATTTATATGATGAATAGCTCTTTAAGAGCAAGGCTGGAACCACTCTTCTATCGGTTCATTGTTTTACCCCTGCTCTGCATGAGGCAATACCTTTATGTGAGGAAATTGCGTCGAGAAGGAAGAGCTACTGTCGTTTTTATCGTTTCTTCGTTGCCTCAATGGCGGTCGCAACCCCTTTTTGATCTGTTGTTTTCCGATCCTCGTTTTGCAGTTTCCCTGGTTCTATATCCATTTCCTTCTTTCGGATCGGAACAGGTTAAAAAATCGGTTGAGAGTCTATGTAGTTATTGTAACGCCAGAAATATCCCTTATTTGGACTTATCCGACTCTCCGGCGCCTGGAACAAGGCTTAGGAATACAATAAACCCGGATATTATTTTTTATCCTCAGCCATATAATTTTTTATTTGGTAATGATTTGGATGCGGCTCATTTTAAGGATAAACTTCTTTGTTACATCCCTTATGCCATTCATACATTCAGGGAACCCATCGTGTTTCAGAATATCCTTTCATATTTGGCGTGGCGCATGTTTTTCATGACGGAAGATAATAAGAAAGAAGCCGGTAAGGTACTGTATAACCACGCCAGGAATTTCCGAATAGTAGGGGACTCCATCTCGGATCTTTTCTCTGCTGAAACGGAAAAAGATCCGTGGAAACAGCAGGATAAAAGGAAGAAAAGAGTTATTTGGGCTCCACATTTTACGATAGATCAGGGGACCTGGCTTCATCGTGATTCGTTTACTTGGCTTTCCGAGTTAATGATAGAAATCTCCGTAAAGTATCAGGATAGCATCCAATTTGCCTTCAAACCTCACCCTCGGTTGTTTACCGAACTCCAGAAGCATCCAGACTGGGGAACAGAAAAGGCATTGGCTTATTATCAAAGATGGTCGGAAGGTACAAATACTCAACTTGAGACAGGTCCATACGTAGATTTATTTAAAACATCCAATGCGATGATTCATGACAGCGGCTCGTTTTCTGTCGAATATCATTTTACAGGAAACCCCGTTTTATTCACATCTCCAGATGTGGATGCGGCTACCCATAATATGAATGATCTGGGGCGAGATGCTGTATTGGCGCATTATCATGGCTGTTCGGAAAAGGATATTCGTGCGTTTATAGAAGAGGTTGTCCTCGGCGGTAAAGACCCGATGCGAGAAACTCGAGAATATTATTACAACAAATATCTTCGTCCCCCTGGAGGACGCAGCGTGGCAGAGAACATTTATCAGGAAATTCTATCTGGTTTACATTTCGTCCAGTGATATTTTTACTTGCAATACTTATGATCGTTTCCCTGTGGGGAATTCGATTCTCTGGGGGGTATGATTCCTTATTTATGGCGCCAGACCGGACAACCGCCATTAAAGGTATATTTACCTTTCTGATTCTGTTTTCTCATTTGAGCGGCTACATTGCTTTATCAGAGAATTGGACGGATACAATTTATGTTCGATTCCAGGAGCATCTAGGCCAGTTAATCGTTGCAATTTTTTTTCTTTACTCCGGTTATGGAATCTGGGAATCTTTTAAAAAGAAACCGGGATACGAAAGGTATTTTTTATGCCGTCGTTTTCTAAAGACACTTTTTCATTTCGACATTGCGGTTCTTCTTTTTATATTGGTTCAGGCCATATTACCCGTTACATATCCTGCACGGAATTATTTATTGTGCTGGTTTGGCTGGTTGGACGTTGGCAATTCCAATTGGTTTATTTTTGTAATGCTGTGCCTTTACCTGATTGTTTGGGCATCCATGATATTTGAACGGGTTTTCAACAAGGGTGGCGCGGTACTATTGCTGATTCTCACGTTTGTGTTGTGGGGATGCTTGTGGCTTATGGCAGGGAAGGACCATTGGTGGGTAGATACGATGGCGGTATTTCCGCTCGGGGTGATACTGAGTGTTCAAAAAGATCGTTTTTTTAGATTATTGCAGCGAAAGGGAGTCCCTTATTTGTTATCGGCCTTTTTCCTGGTAGTTTACTTCGCCGTGCATCATTTCATTGGGATTGATGTTTATGGTATTGTAGCGTGTCTTTTCTGTACGGTTGTTGTTTTATTCTCTTCTTGGATTAAGGTGTGGAATCCTATTCTTGCCTGGGCTGGTAAAAATGCTTTTACAATTTACATTATTCAACGTCTTCCGATGATTGTTCTCTCGTTCTACGGGTTGAATTCGCATCCCGCCCTTTTCGTCCTGGCGGTTTTGCCGACAACCTTCCTGCTAGCCGAGGGACTTTCTCGTCTGTATCGTTGGATAGATAAAAGATTATATGCCTGAATCACTGAAACAAAAGACAGTCAAGGGTGTTTCCTGGAGTTTTGTCGAGCAAATTCTGACGCGGGGGGTCAACTTTGTTATCGGCATTGTTCTGGCCCGCTTGCTCAGTCCTACAGACTATGGCCTCGTGGGGATGCTGGGGATATTTTTGGCTATCTCACAGCTCTTTATAGACGGAGGGCTTACAAGTGCTCTTATCCGGACAAAAGAACCATCCGAGGAAGATTTTTCCACTGTTTATATCATTAATCTTGTTCTTAGTCTGTTCTTTTACGCGATACTGTTTTTGGGGGCTCCGTATGTGGCTTTATTTTATGAACAGCCACTTCTTAAACCCTTGATGCGTTATGTTGCACTGACACTGGTTATCGGCTCTTTGGCGTCAGTTCAGGGAACGCTTCTGACCATCCGGGTCGATTTTAAGACAAAGACTGTGATATCCCTTTTGTCATCTATTCTTTCCGGAGTCGCAGGTATTGTTTGTGCCTATAGGGGGATGGGTGTTTGGGCGCTTGTCGTGCAGTCTATATCGTCAGTCCTGGTTTCTACGCTATTTACGCTTTTTGTCGTAAAATGGTTCCCTCGGCTTGTTTTTTCGATCGAGTCTTTTCGAAGGCTCTTTTCATATAGTTCCAAATTGCTTGCCGCTTCTATTATAAGCGTTATTTACGACAATGCATATCCGATGGTTATAGGAAAGCGTTTTACGGCGGCAGATGTGGGGCAGTATTCTCGTGCAGGACAGTTTCCCAGTATTGCCAATGGTACCATTGTCGGTGCCCTTAACCGTGTCGCGTTCCCGATACTCAGCAAAATTCAGGATGACAATAAGCGTCTTTTGAGCGTGTATGAGAAATACATTCAATTGACTTGCTTTGTTGTTTTCCCCGTATTATTGATTCTATGCGGTGTTGCAAGACCATTGGTGTCTTTCCTTCTTACCGACAAATGGCTGGAGTGTGTCCCGCTAATGCAAATCCTGTGTTTCAGCCTTCTTACGAACGGAATCACCACCATCAATCTGAACCTATTGTATGTAAAAGGCCGTTCAGATTACGTTCTGCGTCTGGAGGTGGTCAAAAAGAGCATTGCTTTCGCGATCCTTTTCGGTTCAGTTTTCTTTGGTTTGAAGGGAATGTGCCTGGGGCAGGTACTGTACTCATTTATTGCGTTGTATCTAAATACTTATTATACGAAACGACTCTTAGGATACTCTTTCGTGCAGCAAATGAAATCGGTTTTCCCGTACTTTTTGATGGGGCTGGTGGTCCTGGGCATCTCGTTGCTTTCGTCAGCGGTTATTCATAATAGTTTGGCATCTTTGCTTGTTTCCTTCGTTATAGCACCCTTAGCCTACTGGTTCATTGCCAAAAAGACGGCCCCGTATGCGTATCGTGAAGCAAAAGACATGATAACGGAAAAGTATCCATCCATAGGGAAAATATTATAGTTATGATTTCGAGTCCCTCTAATCCAAAAGTTTCGGTCATTGTTGCCGCATACAATGCAGAAAAATATCTGTCCCGCTGTCTGGACAGCATCATCGTCCAGACCTTTCATGATTGGGAGTGTATTGTTGTAAATGACGGGAGTAAAGACGCGACAGGCGAATTGATTGATGAGTATGCTGTGAAGGATTCGCGTTTCCGGCCGATTCATAAACCCAATGGGGGAGTGGCTTCTGCACGTCAGGCCGGCCTGGATGCCGCAGCTGGTGCATACACCATTCATTTCGATTCCGACGACTGGATTGATCCGGAGATGCTTGCAGAAATGGTGGAATCGGCCGAAGCAAATCATGCCGATATGGTTTTTTGTGATTTCTATTTTATCCATCCGGGCGAGATAGTTGAATATAGAAGCCAGCGGCCAAAGTCGCTTAATTCGCTGTCCCTAATGGGTGAGATGATGTTTGATTTGCATGGAAGCCTGTGTAATAAGCTGATAAGGAGGAGTCTGTTGAAAGAATACGACATTCGTTTTATCGATAAGATGGATATTGCGGAAGACCAGTATATGGTTCTTCGTCTGTTGGCACACGGGATTACGGTATCTTATATTCCAAAGGCTTTTTACCATTACGATCATACTCAAAACAACGAATCACTCTGTAACCGCGGCGTTTTGGCGGTTGATCGGCTTAAGCCGCTGGAACTGATTTCTTCCTATACGGATGTAAGTCCTGTTCAAGATTATTTTGACAGAGCGGTTTTTCACCTGGCATTCGAATATTTATACGAGCCGATTTCCTTATGTCCGGACTATGGAAGTGTTTTCAAGAAGCATAAGAAAGCGATTTTTCGCGCTAAAGGATTTCCATTTTATACGAAAGTGCTGATTTTCTTGAAGATTCACGGAATTAATCTTCCATTTGCGTCCATAAAGCGTTTATGGAAAAGATTTATTAAAAGAAGTTAATGCTCCCTCCTAAATTTACATTCCTGTTACCCGCATACAAAGCCAGGTTCCTTGAAGACGCATTACGCAGTATCCTTGGCCAGACGTTCGGCGATTTTTGTGTGTTAGTCTCTGATGACGCATCTCCGGAGCCTATTGAGGAGATCGTTCGCCGTTGCGATGACAGACGGATATCGTTTCGGCGCAATCCCCAAAATATGGGAGCTGTCAATCTGGTCGATCATTGGAATCTTTTATTGGATATTTGTGAATCTGAGTATGTGATTGTTGCATCTGACGATGATCTATATTCGCCTTTGTTTTTAGAGCAGATTAATTGTTTGACCGCGAAGCATAGCAAAGTTGATTTGTTTCGTGTTTCTGTAAAAACGATAGATGAAAGTGGTCGGACGTTGAAGGAAGAGACTGGGAGAAATGGCATTCTGTCAACCGAATCTTTTGTTCATCATCTCCTCGATCCCAAGGGGGTATTATGTGTCGGGAATTATGTGATGCGCACATCGGCTCTAAAAAAAATAGGAGGCTTTGTTCATTTTCCACTTGCCTGGAAAGCGGATAGTGCTACGATGTTGGCACTATCCCGCAAAGGTGTAGCTGTTTCGTCCGAGTCCCTGTTCTCTTTTCGCATGTCTGGAATCAACATCTCGTCCAAATCGGGAAAGCAAGCGTCTGTTGACCGACAGAAACTTACTGCGACATTGTCGTTTTATTCTTGGCTTCAAGAGCATTTGGATGGTGATTTGATGGCTCATGTGGGGTCTTTGATCAAAAGGAAACTGGATGGAGAGATTCGTACTTACATCTGGTCCTTGAATTTCAAAGAGTTTTGCAGCTTATACTTGTTTATGTCAAAAGGAAAGTGGTTCTATGCGATTCGGAATCAGATATCCTTTCCGATTGGATGGGTTATGAGTAAGATGCGCACGACGACCGTTTAATGGATTTCGTTACAATTTACAAAGAACAACCCGAATAATATTTTCTTCTGGATATGGAATCTTTACAACCAAATGAAATCAAACAGAAGCTAACGCAGATTTTAGGAGTGATTACCCGTTTTTGTGACGAAAATGATATTTGTTATTATTTGGCATGGGGAACGCTCCTGGGTGCGGAGCGGCGCTGTATCGACGGCTGGAAGGTGGTATCGGAATGAAACACGCCTGGCTTGTCATAGCTCACAATGAATTCGAGATTCTCCAGAGGTTGATAGATGCCCTGGACCATCCCGGGTCGGACATTTATGTGCATATAGACAAAAAGGTGAAGGAAATGCCCAAACTGCGTGCCGGGAAAAGCAGGCTGTATGTTCTGGACAGGAGGCTGGATGTGCGTTGGGGATCCGTTTCGCAGATTGCGTGCGAGCTGGCCATGTTTGAAGCCGCTGCCTCGCGCGGCCCCTATGATTATTATCATGTCATTTCCGGGACCACGCTTCCCCTGAAACCGTTTTCGGAGTTGGATGCCTTTTTCCGAAGCATGGAAGGGAAGTCGGTCCTCACGGGTCTCTGTAAAGATGACGCTTACCAGGAGACGCTGAAGATGCGCCGATATAATTTGTTCTTGAAAAACTTCCAGGCGTCATCTGCGGCCAAGCGTAAGACAAGCCAGTTCCTTTGGAAGTCGGTTATAGCCGTGCAGCGCATGCTGGGAATAGAGGCTAACAAAGGGAAGGATTTTTACAAGGCCTCCAATTGGCTGAGCCTCACTCAAGAGGCCGTACAATACATCTTGTCCCATAAAGAAAAAATACTGGGCGTATATAGATATACGCTTTGCGGGGACGAGTTCTTTGTTCCCTCGGAACTGATGTCTTCTTCTCTGAAAGACCGGATTATTTCCCACGAGCAGTATCTGCTTCAAGAAATGGGACGGGCTACTACCGGCGTATTCCCTTTGGATGCGTTGGAGAGAATGAAGGGTTTTGGCTATTTGTTTGCCCGTAAATTCACGTCGCGATGAAACTGGAAAGGACATATCTGTGGCGCAAACTTCGCGAGCGGAAGATTCTGCGGCAGCATGCCCGCGTTGCGGCTATTTGTGAGGATTTGATAGCCCGTTACCGGGCCGATGGACCGGCAGTTGCGTTAAAGCCTAAAAAACAGTTTTCCACCGACCGTATTATCTGGCAGTACTGGGCCCAGGGGTACGACAACGTGCCTCCCATTGTGCGGCAATGTCTGGATTCTGTGGAAAAATATGCCGGAGATTATACCCTGGTAAGGCTCACCGATGATAACTTGTCGGAGTATCTGGACTTGCCGGAGTTTGTTCAATCTAAACGTGCGACTTATTCGCGTACGCATTTCTCCGACATTTTGCGTTTGATGCTTCTGCAGGTGTATGGCGGTGTCTGGTTGGATGCGACAGTAATGCTTACTTCAACTATTCCCAAAGACTATGCATTGGCAGATTTTTTCGCTTATACTCGTGACCCTCATGAGGCGAATTACCGGTACTGGAGAAACACATACGCCTATTATTACGGGTGGGTAAAGGGTTTTCGTGTAAATATGCTCAATAGTATCCTATTTTCACGAAAAAATGGAAAAACGGTCACTGAACTCTGCGGCTTAATGATGAAATGGTGGAAGGAGAATGACTCGTTGCCGGACTATTTCTTTTTCCAGATTCTGTGCGATGTATATGGCCTTCCGGCCGGAATGCCCCGGGTAAGTGATACTCTGCCGCATTATCTGCAGCAATCTATGAACGATCCGTCTTTTTCCCTGATGTCCCGAGACCGGATAAAGGCAATGATTCCCATGCATAAACTGACCTATAAATGATGCAAAAACCTGTACGCCAGTCCAATTTTGAGTTGTTGCGACTCGTGAGTATGCTTATGGTAATGATGTGCCATGCCATTGGCTATATCAACCAGGAAGATCTTGTCGGAACAAGCGGTTTTGTCAGACTCGCCATATCCCAGTTGATGCTTGTCTGCGTGAATGTGTTTATTATGATATCTGGCTGGTTTGGAATCAACGCATCCTGGAAAGGCGTAGCTACATTGTTGTTCCAAATGGTCTTTTTGGCCGGATTGTGTTGTGGTGTCTTCTATTTGCTGGGTCTTCCGGTATCTTTCAAAAAAGACGTTCTTCCTTATTTGCTGTTGGGGAAAGGATACTGGTTTGTGGTTTCTTATCTCATTCTCTATGCCATGTCTCCCGTTCTGAATGCTTTTGCCGGGAATGCCAGTCGGCAACTGTTCAGAAACACGTTGGTAATGATATTTGCAGCTGAATTCGGATATGGTTTCTTGTTGGATACGGGGCACTATCAGTATGGTTTTTCACCATTGGCTTATGTGAGCATCTATCTTCTTGCCCGTTATGCGAGATTGTATCCTGGAAAGTTGTTTTCCTGTAACAAATGGGCCGATTTGACTGTTTGGTTTGTCATTAGCCTGGTCTCGGCAGTACTGTTTTGGTTCGGATACAAGTGGTTGGGGATGGGATTCCATCTGAATCATTACGACTCTCCGCTTGCCATTGTCGCATCCTTGTATTTCCTGCTATTCTTCTCCAAATTGGAAATAAAGAGCAGTTTCATCAATTGGTGTGCCTCGTCTGCATTCGCCATCTATCTGATTCATGTCAATTCTTTGGTGCTTCCATACTATCGCCGTTTTTTCGGCTTCCTGCTCGAGAATACTTCCACGGCAGTATGGTATATGCTAATGCCATGCATAGCGATCCTTATAGGTTTTCTGTGTATTTTGATTGACAAATTCCGACTGTTTGTTTGGAGGAGAGTTGCTCCTTTGGTCTTTTCATCAAATCAATAGTAATCGAAATTGAACTTCAGTATGTCGGGCAAAAACAGAAATCATGCGGTGGATGCAATCAAAGGAATCATGATGCTTCTGATTGTCATTCACCATAGCCAGTTACTTCCTTTTCTGCATCACGGCTACCTGGGGGTAGATGTCTTTTTTGTCATCTCCGGTTTTTTCTTGATGCGTCATTATTTGACCAAGGGTGGAAGTGCGATGCAATATACATTGCAGAAAGTTCGCGTGTTCTATCTTCCGTATCTGTTGTGTCTCTTGCTGGCTTGTATATTGGATTACAAGCATTTGACCTCTTTTAGCGGTTTTGAGGGATTTTTGGAAACGTATGCCCCTTTTGCCGCCTTCCTCACCTTGACAGAGGAGATTGGATTTATATTCCATGCCCCGGTCATTCTGGTTGGCGGCTGGTTCTTGAGCGTGTTGGTCATAGCGGGCTTCTTGTTATATACCCTTCTGGATTACAGTGAGACGTTTACGCGCAAAGTAATACTTCCCTTTGCCATTGTCTTGGGGTTCACTTTTTATTTCAGTAAAAGTGCTTCTGTGGAGAGTTTCTCCGTTCTTGGCGCATTAAGTTTTCCGCTCCTGAGAGGTTTTCTTGAGATGGGGATGGGTATTCTTCTTTATGCTTTTGTCCAGAATCAGAAATTGAGTTCTGGCAAGATCGCTTTTTTTACCTGTGCGGGCTTGATTCTGTTTGTGATGATGCTCTTTGCAAAGCGCTCTTTGGACTCCCTTTTGCTTATTTCCATACCATTCCTGCTATTGGGTGCGGTTTGTCCTGAATCCGGAATCGCCCAAAAGTACAATGGCGGAAAATACAGACTTCTCGCCGGGCTGGGTGAGATGTCATTGGAGATATACCTCGTCCACCCGCCCGTCCTGCATATTGTCCATAGTATCGCAAGCCGTTTGTCGGCGATCAATCCCCTTTATCTTGTCCCGGTGGATGTACTGGTCATTATCGTGGCCGCCATTCTGCTCAGATGGGTATGCAAGAAGATTCGCGGTGTGCTCCCCGTTGCCAAATGCTCCAGTGAAAACTAACGCCAGACAGTTCAATTTAGGGATTCGGCTCTTGTCCGGGGGTGTTTTTGTCAAAAATATATCAAATGAAATCATTGAAAGAAAATCTTCTTGAGTGGCTGATCCGGCCCGAGAAGTATTACATTGGCCGCTATATGCATTTTCTCCGGAAAGAGGAAGAGTTTACATTTTCCAAGCCCAATCAGTTGCTGGCTTTTTGGTATAAAGGCCGGAAGAATCGTTTGGGCTCCCGTCTGGGATTCATTATCAGCGCGGGTTGCTTTGGTGAGGGGCTGCGGATTGAGCACTATGGATCTATCATCGTCAACCCCAAGGCCCGTATCGGACGAAACTGCAAAATACACGGCAATTGCTGTATCGGCAGTACCGGAGGCTATCCTGATGATTCTCCTGTCATCGGTGACAATGTGGACATCGGGCAGGGGGCCCAGATTCTGGGTGGCATCCGCATTGCCGACAATGTGAAGATTGGCGCCGGCGCTGTAGTGGTTAAAGATGTCTTAACCCCGGGAGTCACGGTGGTGGGCGTTCCCGGGAAAGTTATTGAAAGATAAAAAACAAGGAATAATCATTACGACTGCCAGAAAATATCCAGTAGGAATCCGGACTTTCTCGGAGATTATCGGAGGCGGCTGCTTGTATGTGGACAAGACAGATCTTGTATGGGAATTGGCTCATTATGCCAAATTTGTTTTCCTGAACCGTCCTCGCCGATTTGGGAAAAGCCTGCTCAGTTCCACATTGGAATCGTATTTTCAAGGAGCACAGGAGCTTTTTGAAGGGCTTAAGATAATGGCGTTGGAAAAGGATTGGAAGCAGCATCCGGTCCTCCATTTCGACCTGAGTGCCGCCAAGCACCTTCCCATCAGCGGTATGGTGCAGAACTTGGTAACCAAGTCGCATTGTACGAGCGTATTTACGGGACCATCCGCGGCATAACTGAACAGGATCTTACGGATGTTTTTACGGATGATGTGGATTCAAGGTGGGCGTGAAGATGAATCCGGTAACGCGTAGCGTGGAAGAATGGTATTGGAAATAATACGACAGAAGATCGGAATGAAGATAGATTTATATTAAATGAACGGTCTATGATACCCAAAATTATTCACTATTGTTGGCTAAGCGGAGAACCGATGCCGATTGACATCCAAAGGTGCATTGATTCCTGGGAAAAGTATCTCCCGGAGTACGAATTGCGCTTATGGGACAAAAAGAGTTTCGATTTCGATTCCGTCCCTTTCACCCGAGATGCCCTTTTTGCCAGAAAGTGGGCCTTTGTATCCGATTTCGTACGCCTTTGGGCGCTTTACCATGAAGGGGGGATCTACCTGGATACGGACGTTCAGGTGTTCGGATCCATTGATTCCCTTCTGGAGAACCGTCTCTTTACCGGATTGGAGATGCGGGACAAACAGCATACGGACATTTATGTGGAAGGCGCCATCATAGGGGCCGAAAAAGGCCACCCTTTCATCGGAAAGGCCTTGGATATGTATATGCGGCGCTCTTTTTTTGGAAAGGACGGAACGCCGGATCTTACCCCCATTCCTACCGTTCTTTCCCTTTTGATGGAAGAGATGTATCAGTGGAAACGGGCCGATGAAACCGTTCACCTTGACGATGGTATCGCTATCTATGGTACGGACGTTATAGCGAATTCCAACTGCCCCCGGCACAAAACGGTGAAACTGTACCATTTGAACAACCGTTCTTGGATTCCGACAACACGTTTGCAGCGGTTCCTCCGGACGATAAAACGAGTATGCAAAAGAGTCTTGCGATAGTCATTCCGGCGTACAAACCGGATTACTTGGACAAAACACTTGCTTCTCTGGCGAAACAGTCATGCCGGGAATTTGTGCTTTACATTGGGGACGATGCGTCTCCCTACGACATAAAAAGCATCGTCGACCAATATCGGGACAGGCTCAATCTGAGGTATCATCGTTTCGATAATAATCTAGGTGGCAGTGATCTTGTGGCTCATTGGGTGAGGTGTCTGTCTTTGTGCGATAGGGAGGAGTGGGTTTGTATCTTCTCGGATGACGATATGATGGAACCTGGCTGCATAGAGGCGTTCGCAAAGTGCGAGGTCTCTTCTAACATAGAGGTCATTCATTTTGATATTAAGCTCATTGACAGGGAAGACAGATGCTTGTTCGATTGCCCTCCTTTTCCGGAGAACCTCAGTTCAGAGAATTTTTTCGACCTGCTTTTTCGAAGGAAACTGGTTGCCAGGATGCCTGAGTTTGTTTTCAGACGCAGCTATCTGGCAGAGAATGGTATCGTCTCCTTCGGACTAGCCTGGCGTTCCGATACGGCAACTGTCCTTAAAGCCGGCCTTTCCGGAGGAATCAAAACCATTTCCGGTGACAATGCCCATGTCTTGTGGCGTGTGAGCGGTGCCAATATTTCTGGGAATGCGGCTTTGGCCAGAGAGAAGAACCGATCCAATATAGATTTCTTCAATTGGCTTTATGACATGAATTTACCGCTTCCTGTGTCCAGGTTTTTTCTTTTGAAAACGATTGTTTTTGCCCTGGAATATACAAGTAACTGGCAATTTATTAAAGATGGATTGCTTTCCCTGCGGGATTTAAAATATGCTCGCTGGAATCGGGTTCTCGTAGGGCTGTTCATCATATATAGAATTCCATATCACTGGCGGGAACTCCACCATTCGTAATTGTTATTATGACGACCCCTCTTGCCATCGCTTTCACACCCAATTACTTCGTGCCGGCGGCTACGATGCTCCGCTCGCTGCTGGATGCTTCAACGGGCAGTTTCGAGGTGATCTGCCTGGTGACGGAGGAAATTCCCGTCCGTATGCAGGAGAAGCTCCTGCGTCTGGGACAGGGGAGACTTTCTTTCCGCTACATTCCTCTGAAAGGCCGGCTGGAGGGGATCTATACGGATCCCCGCTACACGGAGGCTGCTTCCTTCCGCCTGTTGCTTCCGGAACTGCTCCCGGAGTACGACAGTCTTGTGTATATCGACTGCGACGTGATTGTGCGGCAGGATATCGGCACCCTTTATGCGCAGACCCGTCTGGGAGACAAATACCTGGGCGTGGTCTTCGAGGCTCCTATCGAGAATCAGGCCCAGCGTTTCCGGGCCCTGGGCTGCGACCCCCGCTGTTATTTCAATTCCGGATTTCTCCTGATGAACCTGAAACAGATGAGGCAGGAGAAGGTGTCGGAGAAACTTTTGGAAGCCTGCAAGGTCCCCTATCTGGAGTTTCCCGACCAGGATGCGCTGAACCAGGTTTGCCAGGGCAGGGTATTGCCCTTGAGTCCATTGTACAACGGCATCCGAACCTTTTTCCTGCCTCAGTACAAGCCCGATTTTGAGCAGGAATACCCGCAGCCGGGTCTTTGGGAAAAGGTACAGGACCAAGCGACCATCCATTACACGGGAGGAAAGCCCTGGCAGCTGCTTACCGTGCAGTTTGCCGTCTGGTGGAGCACCTATGACAGTCTGCCGGAAGAGATCAAAGCCGAATGGACCGCTCCGACCAAGGTGCAGCGCCTGTGGAAGTTTTACCGTATCAAGCCCATCGGCCGCCTGATTGAGGCATCTCGTACATTGAAAAGAAAACTCAAATGAAGCACGCCTTTCTCATATTGGCACATAATGAATTCGAGGTACTCCGTCGGCTGATTGCCTGCCTGGATGATGATCGGAATGATATTTTTATCCATTTTGACAAGAAACTTGCGACACTTCCGGACGTCTCAACCCATTATGCCGGTCTTACTGTTTTGGAAAGGCGGGTGGATGTGCGCTGGGGGGCGCCCAGTATGGTGAAAGCAGAATTGGCGTTGTTTGAAAACGCCTTGGAGAAGGGGCCATACCGGTATTATCACCTCCTTTCCGGTGTGGACCTTCCCATCAAAAGTCAGGATTATATTCATCATTTTTTTGATGAGCACGATGGGAAGGAATTCATTGGCTATACTTGGACGCAGATGCCGCCGGAGTTTGCCCGCAAGGTGCGAGGATGGCATCTCTTCCCGGAGGATTTCAGGAGTGGCAGTCTGGTTAAAAAAGCGCTGCGTGCCGGCTTCTTGCGGCTTCAGGAGGTGATGGGCTTACCCCGTAACCGGGACGTGGATTTTAAAAAGGGTTCCCAATGGGTTAGCATTACGGAAGGGATGGCACGCTATTTCGTCAGCCGGAAAACCTGGATACACAAAACCTTCCGCAACACCTTTTGTTGCGACGAACTGGTAATGCAAACCCTTGCCTGGAATTCTCCTTTCCGGGACGAACTGTACGATACAGAGGATGACGGAAAGGGTTGTATGCGCCTTATTGGCTGGCGTCCCATGCCAGATGGCGAAAAATGGACGCTGCAGGACTGGACTGCGGCCGATTTTGAACGGATAAAGGGTTCTACGGCTTTGTTTGCCCGTAAATTCAACAGCCGCGATATGGCATTTTTGGATAAAATTTGCGAACTTAGCAGGCTGAAATGACGTTCACTGTCATCATACCGGTCTATCATGCAGAGAAAACGCTGCCTTTGAGTTTGGAAAGTCTGTCGGCGCAGACCTTCCGGGACTTTGAGGTGGTGTTTGTGGACGACTGCTCCACAGATGAATCGCCTGTCATCATGCGTCGCTTCCTTGAGGAGAGCGGCCTTCCCGGCCGGATTATCCGTCAAGAGAAGAACGGTGGCGTGGCCGCAGCCAGGAACCGGGGCTTGGACGAGGCGAAAGGGGAGTACCTGTGTTTCCTGGATGCCGATGACCGGATGGCCCCGGAGGCTTTGTCCCTGGTGTCGGATGCTTGCAAGGGAGCCGATATCGTTGGCTGGGACTGGACGCTGGGTTTTGAAAAGAACGGGCGCTATATGCGCCAGGCCGACTATGACAGTCCGCTTCAAGCGCTGAAGAACCTGATGGGAGGTACGATGCGCTGGAACCTCTGGCTCTTTGCCCTCAGACGGGGATTTGTGGAGTCGTCCGGTCTTCGTTTCTCCCCCGGAGCCAACATGGGGGAAGATATGCAGTTCATGATCAGGGCCTATTGTCTGGCAGGAAGTGTTGTGCAATTGCATGCGTCCTTGTATCGCTACAATGCTGTAAGTACAACATCCATCAGCCGTCAGTTCAGCGAGGTTCGGCGGAGGGAGATTTCTGAAAATCTGGATGTGGCGCTCAAGGCGGTTGATGAGTCTCCTTATGCTGCCATCCTTGGGGAGTACAAAGACCAGTTGAAGCTTTTCTTGAAACTCCCCCTGCTGATAGGGACCGACAGGGAATTGTACGGGATCTGGTATAAATGGTTCCCGGAAGCCAATCGGTCGGCCATGCAGAATAAGAGACTGCCCTTGAGAACACGTGTTTTGCAGTGGATGGCCTCCCGGCAAATGTGGTGGGGTGTGAAACTCTACCACATAATTGTTTACAGATTTGTGTATGGACTAATTTATAGGTAGGTGAAAAAGTTCTTTGCATCCCTGATAACGGCGCTGGTGTTAAGCTTTTATGTTTTTCCTATCAGTTTCACTTTTCTGCCGTCAGGCCTGAATACCAAGATGTTGATTGCCGGTTTGGGATTTGCCGCATTCTTTTACCGGTGTATCAAGGACCATCAGGTGGATATTTCCCGGAATATTTTTATATCCGGTCTCATTGCATCTGTTTTTTCCCTTTGGTGCCTTGTGGCTGTTACCTTGGCAGATACTCATGAGATGGTGTATGTCCATTACATGAAGTCTTTCTTTACCTGGGTATTGGGAGCCTATGGGTCTTGCGTGGTAATGAAATTTTTTACGGGCAAGAATGACCTTCCTACTTTAACCAAATATCTGGCCATTCTTTGTGTGGGGCAGTGTGTCATGGCGCTCTTGATTGACAATGTAGGATTTGTCAGTTCAATGGTGGACCGCGTCTTCAGTTTTGGTCAGACCTTTTATAGAAACGGAGGTCGGATGTATGGCGTTGGCTGCGCTCTGGATGTTGCGGGTACACGTTTTGCGGCCATGCTTCTGCTCTTTGCCCATCAGATAGCGACAAACAGGCAGGTGGGAGAAAACGCCATCTCCATTACCACTTACCTGCTGGCCTTTTTTGTGGTGACGCTGATCGGCTGCGTCATTTCCCGCACAACAATTGTGGGCACGGGGTTGGGCTTGGCCTACATGGCAATGGCCAATATCGGGATACAGAGAGGGGGATTTGTTTCCAATCGTCAAGTGCGTATTTTCATCGTTGGTTTTGTGGTGATAGCGTTTAGCATTGTACTAAGCGTTTATTTGTACCAGAACAGTACGGACTTTCACGATAATATGCGTTTTGGTTTCGAAAGCTTTTTCAACTGGGCAGAAACCGGACAATTCCGCAGCGGCTCCACCGACCACTTGCAAACCATGTGGGTGTGGCCCGATAATCAGCGTACGTGGCTTATCGGAGAGGGAATCATCGGCGTATTCAATACGAATTCGGATGTGGGTTATGTCAACTTCATTTTCTACTGTGGTCTGGTGGGGATGGTTCTTTTTTCGCTGTATTTCATTTACAATCATTTGTGTCTGAATGAGAAATACGACCACTTTGCCATTCTTTCCCTGCTGTTCGTAGCAATGACTTTCATCATTTGGATGAAGGTGATGACCGACATCTTCTTTATAGACGCACTGCTTTTCTGTGCGGCGGGAGATGTAAAGTATTATCGGCGATGAAGGGAGACTTTTACAAACAGTTGTTTTCCGCGGAATTCATCCGTTTTGCCATCGTCGGAGTTTTGGCGACGGGCATCCACTACGGAATTTATCTGCTGCTGGATTTGGTCATTCCGGCCAATCCGGCTTATGCCGTGGGTTATATTGTCAGTTTTCTTTGCAATTTTTACCTGTCTTCCCGTTTTACCTTTCGCAAAAAAGCCAGCGTCAGGAAGGGCGCGGGCTTTGCTCTGAGCCACTTGGTAAACTTCGGCCTGCATATGGGTTTGCTTAACCTGTTCCTTTATCTGGGCGTTGCCGAAACCTGGGCTCCCATACCGGTCTATTGCATCTGCGTTCCCGTAAACTTTATTCTGGTGAGACTTGTTTTCAATAAACTATAGTTGTTATGAAAGTAATATCCATATTGGTACCGTGTTATAATGAGCAGGAGTCTTTACCGCTTTTGTATCGGAGTTTATTATCCATCATGGAGGATGAGCGGATCGCCGGGAAATATGACTTCGAGATATTGTTGGTGAATGACGGCTCCAGGGACTCGACGCTGGCCGTAATGCGACAGTTGCATAGGGAGGACAAGCGGGTGAACTATATCGATTTGTCCCGGAATTTCGGGAAAGAGAATGCGATGATGGCCGGTTTTGACCACGTGACAGGGGACGCTTGTGTCATTATGGATGCGGATCTTCAGCACCCTCCCCAGGTGATTTTGCAGATGATAGAAAAGTGGGAGGACGGCTATGAGGATGTATATGCCAAGCGTAATTCGCGGGGAAAAGAAAGTTGGCTCAGGCGTCGCCTGTCTCTGAGATTCTACAAAATACTCAATAAGATGTCCAAAGTGGAGATGCTGCAGAATGTAGGAGATTTCCGTTTGTTGGACAAGAGGTGCGTGGAAGCGCTCAGATCCTTGCGGGAAACGGAGAGATATACCAAAGGTCTGTTCTGCTGGATCGGTTACAAGAAGGCCGAGATTCTGTTTGACAGTGCCGACCGCGTTGCCGGACAGTCTTCCTGGAGCATGTGGAAGTTGTTTGGCTTTGCCGTTGACGGGATTGTTTCTTTCACGACCGTCCCCCTTCAACTGGCAACCTGGCTGGGGTTGCTTATTTCGGTAGGCGCCTTTATTTATATGATTTTCGTTTTGCTGAAGGCGCTCGTATATGGAGACCCGGTAGCCGGTTTCCCGACACTCCTGAGTGTGATGCTGTTTCTGGATGGTGTTCTATTGTTTTGTGTGGGCATTCTGGGAGAATACGTTGCCCGAATATACACAGAGACCAAGAGACGTCCCGGTTATATTGTAAGAGAAAAGAATGATGAGTTGGTATAAAAGGGCCGTTATCCCCGCCTTGTTGGCGATCTTCGTATTCGCTTTCTCCCTGACAGCCTTGTGGTTGTGTGACGATATCGTTTACGCTTATAGTTTTAAGGATGTATCGCGTATAACTTCCTTTGAGCAGGTGATTCCCTCCCAAGTGGCGCATTATCATGTGCAGAACGGTCGTATTCCAGCCCACTTCCTCTGTCAGATTTTCATTCCCTTTTTGGGACAACCGTTTTTTGCCGTATGCAATGCCCTGGTTTACGTATTATGGCTATTGCTTCTGGTCAGGCTGTGCAATATACGCAAGGACGACAAATGGATGACAGCGTTCCTGGCTTGTCTGTTAATTCTGGGTTTCAGGACAAAATTTACGCCGACCTGCCAGATAGGCTTTCCCTGGATGTTCACCCTCGTTACGGCTTTCCTGCTTGTTTTCAGACGCTTTGGTGAGACACAAAAGCCCCGCTGGAGTTTGTGGCATCTTCTGTGGGCCGTCCCGCTTTCCTTTTTGGCCGGATGGTCCAATGAGGCGCTGGTGATAGGTGTAGGTGCGGCTGTGGGCATTTATGTTTTGATGCATATCAGGACACTTCGTTTTCCGCAGTGGGGGATACTGGCTGCTTTTGTGCTTGGTGCCGCTCTGTTATGCCTTTCTCCGGCAAGTGTGGGAAGGGTGGGAGAAACCCATGCCAACTCCGATTTGCTCCCTCCCATCGTTTTTAGCTTGATTAAGCTTGGATTTTATCTGCGCATCACCTATTTCCTGATTGCTTTGGTGCTTTATCTCACGCTGGTAAAGAACATATCTGTCAGGACGCTTTTGGAGTCTGCGGGCTATTATTGGATTGTTTGGGCGGTTATGCTGGTGTTCAATTTGTTGATTGGGGTTTATGGGAATCGCCAGATTTTCGGGATGGAATTTGCCGCCATCCTCATTTTGGTCAAGTATGTGCGGGAGTTTCTTTTTCCCGGAAATCGGGAATATGGGAAGGCTGGCGTTTTTATCCTTTCCGCATTTGCCCTGTATGTTGTAGTTATTGGAATTGGCAATTTCCGCTTCCTCAAACATCAAAGGGAGGTATATAGGGTCCTTGATACGGCGTACAACGCTTCTTCCGACGGACGGGTGTATTACGATTTCTCTTCTTCCGACGTGACAGGCCGCGACACCGATCCTTCGGACGTTTTTACCTGGCTTGCCCTGGAGTCAATGAGCCTGGCCTACGGATACAACCCTCCGCTGAGTGTTGTCCCCACTTTATGCAAGCATCTTGCAGAAAGGCCGTCAGGCAATAATTGGCAGCAGATAGCGCCAGGCGCCATTGCCATCGTGGTTGATAAAAAAGCTCCGCCGCAGGGGATAGGGGTACGGCGTACACTTTTGGGGAAGCGTATTCCCGATGCTGTTATTTCCGCCTCGACCGGAGTTGTATATGAAGACGAGCACCATACGGTCCTGCTGGTTTATGAAAAATTGCCGCTGGTGAAAAATGTCAGCGTAAACTTTGTGGAGTGAAAGAATGAAAATCATCTATTGCATGGCCTCGGTGCATAGTCCGGGCGGTATGGAGCGGGTGCTCCTGAACAAAGTTCGCTACCTGTGGGAGCAGGGCGGCAATGAGCTCACCATTGTCACCACCGACCAGGGGGGGCGTCCGCCGTTTTACACCTTTCCTTCCGGGGTGAAGCTGGTGGATCTGGATATCAATTATACGGACGACCTGAACCTTCCGGCCCTTCAGCGCATCCCCTCTTTTTTAAAGCGCCGTCGTCTGCACCGAAAGCGCCTTACGGCTTTTCTGATGGCCGAAAAGGCGGATATCGTCGTCTCCCTGTACCCTTCCGAGTCATCCTTTATTCCGTTTATCCGGGACGGGAGCAAGAAGGTGCTGGAACTTCATTACAACAAGTTTTTCCGTCTTCAGTATGCCCGCAGCGGGCTTTTGGGGCTGATTGACCGCTTTCGCACCTGGGAGGACGAACGGATTGTCCGCCGCTTCGACCGCTTTGTGGTGCTTACCCAGGAAGATGCAGGCTATTGGGGCGCTTTGCCCAATCTGCAGGTGATTCCCAATGCCGCCCTGCCGGTTCCGGAAACGAGGTGGAGCCCGTATAGCCGTCGGGTCATTGCGGTGGGGCGCCTGGACTATCAGAAGGGTTTTGACCGGCTGGTGAAAGCATGGGCTTTGCTTCCAAGTGATTTGCGTGACTCCTGGCAACTGGAAATCTTTGGCCAGGGAGAATGGGAAGTGAGACTTCAGGAACTGATAAGGAAAAGGGGCGTGAAAGAGAGTGCCCGTGTGAATCCGCCCACAAAGGAGATTTTCCGGGAATACGCCGCCAGTTCCTTCCTGGTGATGAGTTCGCATTACGAGGGTTTCCCGATGGTGCTGCTGGAGGCGATGGCCTGCGGCCTTCCCGGGGTTTGCTTTACCTTCCCTTGCGGCCCCAAGGATGTTATAGAGGATGGGAAAAATGGCCTGCTGGTCCCGGAAGGGGATATCCCGGCATTGGCCAGTGCCATGGAGCGTCTGATGCGGGACCAGGCTCTTCGGGAACGGATGAGCACGGCGGCACGGGAAATCATCCGGACCTATTCTGAAGAAAAAGTAATGCAACAATGGATACAGTGCTTCCAAGGACTCATGCAGTAGCGGCGCAGGGTAACCGTATCGATGTGATCAGGGTGCTCTTGACAGTGGGCATCGTTTGCCTTCATGCGACCAGCAACAATCTCCGGCCGATAGTGTGGATCTGCTCAATTTGTTTGCCGGCTTTTTTTGTCCTTTCCGGTTATTTATTTTTCTGGAATGTGCCTGAGAAACCGGGCTGGCGGTGGTTTTGGGGAAAGATCCGCTCCCGTATTTTCACGCTTTTGATCCCTTACCTGATTGCTGTCGTGATTGCATGGCTCTGTTATTACTTTGCCATAAAAGCCGTCCCGTCCATGGTGGACGGTTTTATGGGAGACCAATGGAAGGATCCGCTGTTCGTGTTCTGGACGGGCCCCGTCAATCTCTCTCTCTGGTTTATCCGTGAATTGATGGTGGTGGTGGTTCTTTCCCCGCTGGTGTATTTGATTATCCGATATACGGGCTGGTGGGGCGTACTGGCACTTGGCGCCTGGTGGGCGATGGGAAAATATGGAGGCTTTGCTTTCGGCGGCCCGGAACCCTTGTTCCTGTTTGCGGCCGGCGGATGCCTGGGCATTCATAAGATAGGTCCGGTAGAGCGTTGGCTTCACGCGAAAAGCCGGGTGCCGGTGAGCGCGCGGGCCTGGACTTTTTTCATCTACCTGTATCACTATCTGTTATTGATAGGCGTGAAAAAGGGACTTGCCATGCTGATTCCTTTCCAGGGGGTATGGGGCAGCATCACCGTTTGGTTTTTCAGCGTTATCCTTGTGCTGGCGGTACTGACCGCAGTTTATGCGATGGGAAGACGCTATCTTCCCCGGGTGACCGGTGTTTTGGTGGGCGGAAAATGAAAAAGCTGCTTCAAATCAATCCCGTAGTGCGGGAAAATACTTCTACCGGGAAAATCATGCGGGCGCTGGGCGAGCTGGCGATGGCCTCCGGCTGGGAGAGTTACATTGCCTACAGCGGCGCCCGGGATGGGGTGCCTCCGCATTCCTCCCGCCTGATTCCCGTAGGGAGCAAGTGGGACTTGCTGCTGCACTTTCTGGCCACGAGGCTTTTCGATGCGCACGGGCTGGCCTCCCGGCGTGCTACCCGTCGGTTTATCCGGCAAATCCGGGAGTTGGATCCGGACGTAATCCACATCCATAATGTGCATGGTTATTTCCTGAATTATCCGCTGTTGGCCGAATATCTCTCCACTTCCGGAAAGCCGGTTGTGTGGACCGTACACGACTGCTGGCTCTTTACCGGCCACTGCTACCACTATGCCGCGGCGGGCTGCGACAAGTGGAAAAGCCATTGCGAACACTGTCCGCAGAAGGGTGCTTTCCCGGCTTCGTGGCTGGCCGACCGATCCCGGCGGAATTATATGGACAAAAAAAAGGCGTTCGGCCTCCTTCCCAAGCTGACCCTGGTTACCGTGTCACAGTGGATGAAAGAGGAAATCTCCCATTCTTTTCTGGGGGACAAGCCCTGCCGGGTGATTCCCAACGGGATTGATCTGGAAGTGTTCAAGCCCTCTGCAGGAGGCCCTGGAGGCTGTTATTACCTGGCACTGGCCAGTATTTGGCTTCCGGAAAAGGGCCTGGAAGATCTGGCCTCCCTGGCCGCCCTGCTGGACAGGGACGAACGTCTGGTTGTGGTGGGCCGTTTGCCCGAGGGCTATCGTTTTCCCGACGGCGTGGAAACTTTGGAACGTACGGCCGATGCCCGGGCCCTGGCCCGTCTGTACACGGGTGCAACGGCCCTGGTGAATCCCACCTGGCAGGACAATTATCCCACGGTGAACCTGGAAGCCATCGCCTGCGGAACGCCGGTGGTGACTTACCGTACCGGGGGCAGCGTGGAATCTGTTACCCCTGAGACCGGTGCCGTGGTGGAGCAGGGGGACGTGAGGGGGCTCCTGGAAGCCTTGCATGCCATCCGGATGCAGGGGAAAGAGAGTTATACGGGCCGGTGCCGCAGTTATGCACTGTCCCATTTTTCCAAAGACGATTGTTTCCGTAAATATATTTCGCTCTATGAGAGTCTTGCAACTGGGTAAGTTCTATCCCATCCGTGGTGGGGTAGAGAAGGTAATGTGGGATTTGACCGCTCACCTTCCGGAGGCGGGTGTCGCCTGCGACATGTTGTGTGCCATTTTGCCGGGCGACAAGCCTGATCCGCAGGATGCCTCTTATGCCCGCACGGAAGGTGGCGTGCTGGTGTTTTCGCTCCCCTCCGGAGGAAGGGTTTTCTGCGTGAAGGCCCTGGCCAAAAAAGCCGCCACCATGCTGTCTCCGGCCATGGTCGGATGGCTTCGGAAGCATAAGGGGAGTTACGACATCATCCATATTCACCATCCCGACCCGATGGCTGCGCTGGCTTTGTGGCTGTGCGGTTTCAAGGGGAAGGTGGTGCTTCACTGGCACAGTGATATCCTGTCCCAGAAGGGGCTTTTGATCCTGTATCGGCCTTTGCAAAAGTGGCTCATCCGCCGCGCCGATGTGATTGTGGGAACTACCCCCGTTTACATTAAATCCTCTCCCTGGTTGC